>Ga0315900_10004835_pt1 | contig 18784 bp, 20 predicted proteins | sample LakEriMetagenome_FD_203521 | JGI IMG/M metagenome (GOLD analysis project Ga0315900, IMG submission 203521) | Freshwater fungal communities from buoy surface, Lake Erie, Ohio, United States - Buoy 12 MA114 | ecosystem: Environmental > Aquatic > Freshwater > Lake > Lake biofilm | place: USA: Lake...
TTTCGGCCTTCCAGGCCTCCACTCTCTCGAGGCTGCCTGCGCTCCGCCATCCCTGGCTACGCTGGTCAGCCACGCCGGCTCCTGGGGCATGGACAATCCCTCCCGCGCCGTTGTTGCCCAGGAGAGGTTCGTGCGCGAGGCTCAAGTGTGAGCCGTATTATTCTCCCTCCCGTACCACCTTCACCCACTCGACCTGCATCTGGAACTTCCCGGGCTTCTTGTCGCTGAGCATGAAGCCCAGCCCATTGATCTGGTCCGGCTCGACCGGCCCCATGCCCTGAACACGCCTGCCGAACGCCGTGGGAATGAAATCAGCCAGCGGGATCTCGACTTCCCGCCATTCATCTTTGGTGGTCGGCAAGGGCGCCCGATACGAAAAAGCCATTCGGCGGCTCTTCGTGTAGATGTTGAGGACGTATTCTCTGCCGTCGCCTTCCACCCGGACGACGAGCGTGTCCCCGGCTTTGATGCCGAGTTCGGTGGGCTTGGTCCTGACAGATGCGAAGCCACCGTTGTTCTCCAGCGAGAGCGTACCGAAGAACTCCAGGGTTTTCTCCTCGGTGATCTTGAACCGCCCGTCGGAGATTCCGCCCATCACGCCATCATTCACGGCCTGCCACTTCCCAGCCGCCTCGGGGCCTGCGAAGTCCAGAAGCGGCACGAGGGCTTTTTCGGCGACCACCTGCATGAGAAGCACGGCCAGTAGCAATGGAAGTTTGGTCGCGATCATCGTTTGGGCCTCTGGGATGAAACCTGGGGTGTTGGGGGCCGCCGATGATTCTCCCGATCTGGCCTCCAAATGACGAGCGGCCCCGGCAGACTTCTCCTATGTGCGGCCGATACACGCTCAAGTCCCGGGCTGAAATCATCGCGGAGACGTTCGGCATCGCTGCCCTGAGGGATCGCTGGGCCAAACAAGGCGAGCCAATCGAGTCCTGCACGATCCTGACCTGCGAAGCGAACGAGCCGATGATGGCCATTCACGAAAGAATGCCCGTCGTGATCCCGCCCGAGAGCTTTGGCGTCTGGCTGAGTCCCGCGGAGCGGGATGTGACAAAGTTGTCGAAACTGCCGCGGCCGTTTCATCCAGACGAGATGACGGCGTATCCAGTCAGCACGCTCGTCAACAACGTGAAGCAGGATTCGGCGGCCAGGCCCGTCTGCGTCGCGAGTTCTACGTCAGGAGTCAACCAGAAATTGGTTTCCCGTCCGGATGGGACACGTGGACGTGCATCCGCGATTCCTCACGGGAGAAGAATAAAGAAGCGGAAAGGACCGTCGCAAAAAGCGGTGGGTGTCATGCCGGATTGCCGCTGGCTGAGGTCTACGGCTTGTACTCTCCAAGGTGGTGGGACGGGATCTCGCCTATCCGCACGAAGAGCAGGGCTGGGTTTGAGCCAGCATGCTGTGAAGTCGTGTCCGATATGCTCGGCGCCGGCGCAACCTGAGGGAATTCGCCTCGATCCGCCGGAAACCGCTCCGCCTGAACCAGGGCAAGGGAGGGGGTTGCCAGTGCGCAGGGGAGCCGGGCTCCGGGAGCAATCGCGGCCACGTTCAATCCGCCTGCGGCGGATCGGTGGCCGGCGAAGCGCAGCGGACATTCAGAGAGCCGAGGCGAACGTCCGACGACGGGGCATGGCAAACCCGACCAGCGGCTGCTTCGGCACAGGCGATACGGAGTCGCGTGCCATGGCCGCGAGCGGTTCTGGCCTCCGTGTAGCGTTGCCCGGACACATTGGGAGAGGGAGGCGAGGGCGGCGGCGAACGCTCGACGAGCGTGTGGCCGCCGCGGCCACAGCGAGAATCTGCAAGACCGCGCAGCGGCGACCGTTGCCGCCCCCGAAGCCAGTGCTACACCAAAGTCAGATCCGCTCTAGTCGCCTTGCTTCACAAGGTCCTTGAAGACCTTGCGCACCTTCGCCACCTTCGGGGCGGCCACGGCGTTGCAGTAGCGGTCGCCGGGGTTCTTCGCGAAGTAGTCCTGGTGGTAGCCCTCCGCCGGATAGAAGATCGAGGCCTTTGTGACCTCCGTCACGATCTTCCCCGGAAAGACTTTCGCCCCGTCGAGCTTCGCGATCACCTGCTCCGCGATCCGCTTCTGCTCGTCGTCGTGATAGTAGACGCCCGACCGATACTGCGTGCCCACGTCGGCACCCTGGCGGTTGAGGGTCGTCGGATCGTGCGTCGCGAAGAACACCTCGAGCAGCTTCTCGAACGACACCACCGCCGGGTCGTACTCGATCTCGATCGCCTCGGCATGGCCGGTGAGGCCGGTGCACACGTCCTTGTACGTCGGGTTCGGCACCTTGCCGCCGATGTATCCGCTGGTCACGCTCTTCACGCCTTTGAGCTCGGCATACACCGCCTCGGTGCACCAGAAGCAACCGCCGGCGAACGTCGCCTTGGCGAGTCGGGGCGGATCGGCGGCGGCGGACGACATGATGGCGAGGGCTCCGAGGACCAGGCAGGCGAACCGGCGGTTCATCGTGTGCTTCTCCGTGAGGGACGATAGCCGGACGAAAGGATTGTAGGGACGTCAGCGGGATCGACGACGAATCGCAGCGGCTTCATCGCCCATGCGCCAGCATAACCGACGCCGATCCGCGGCGTCCGCTCGATGAGCCGCCGCGGAACGTCGATCCCGGTCTCGAGCCACAGTCCCGCTGCCCGGGCCGCCGGCCGCCCGTCGAAGCCGCGGTCGATGCCCAGGCCCTTCGTCACCCGGCCCGGCCCCGTAAACTCCCCGGCACCGCGGATCAACACCGCCGCCGGCACACCCTCGGCGCCGGTCACGACATTCAGCATCCAATGCATGCCGTAGCAGAGGTAGACGTACCACCGGCCGGCCGGCCCGAACATCACGGCGGTGCGCGGCGTCAGGCCCTTCGACCCGTGGCAGGCCAGGTCGTGGGCCCCCAGGTAGGCCTCCGTCTCGTGGACGACGTGCCGGGTGGTCCGACCATCGGCCCGGCGGACGACGAGCATCGCGCCAAGCAGTTCCCGCGCCACCCGATCCGCCGGCCGGTCGAAGAAGGATCGCGACAGGGTCTGTGACGATGACGCCATATCGGGCATGATTATGGCCGATCGATCACCGGAAATCGTGGAGCCATCGTCGCACTCATGGAAGCAGGCATCGTCGGGCTGCCGAACGTCGGCAAGAGCACCCTTTTCAACGCGCTCACCCAGTCGAAGGCGGCGCAGAGCGCCAACTATCCGTTCTGCACGATCGAGCCCAACGAGGGCATGGTGAGCGTGCCCGACGGTCGGCTCGACCGGATCACGAAGTTCATCCCGCCGCAGAAGGTGATCCCCGCCGCCCTCAAGCTCGTGGACATCGCCGGGATCGTGAAGGGGGCGAGCGAGGGCCAGGGCCTGGGCAACAAGTTCCTCTCTCACATCCGCGAGGTGGACGCGATCCTCCAGGTGGTCCGCTGCTTCGACGATCCAGACGTGATCCACGTGGCCGGTAAGGTCGACCCCCTGTCGGACATGGAGACCATCGAGCTGGAGCTGATGCTCGCCGACATCCAGCACCTGGAGAACCTGCTGCCGAAGGCCGAGCGGGCCGCGAAGAGCGCCGACAAGGAGGCGAAGCTCAAGGTCGAGGTGATGAAGAAGTGCCTCGCCTGGCTGGGCGAGCAGAAGCCGCTGCGGACGCTCGCCCTCGACGAGGCGGAGCGGAAGGCGGTGCAGGAGCTCGGCCTGCTGACGGCGAAGCCGATTCTCTACGTGGCGAACGTGGACGAGGGCGACGTCGCGGGCCAGGGGCCGCTCGTCCAGGCCGTGCGGGCGGCGGCGGCGAAGTCGGGCGCCGAGGTGGTGCCGGTGTGCGCGAAATTGGAGGCCGAGATCGCGGAGCTCGACGAGGCCGACCGGGCGGAGATGCTCGCAGGCGCCGGGCTGGCGGAGCCGGCGCTGGCGGTGCTGGCCCGGGCCGCCTACAAGACCCTCGGCCTGCAGAGCTACTTCACGGCCGGCGAAAAGGAGGTGCGGGCGTGGACGGTGCCAGTGGGCGCGCTCGCCCCGCAGGCCGCCGGCGTGATCCACACCGACTTCGAGAAGGGTTTCATTCGCGCGGAGATCTACTCGCTCGAGGACCTGGAGCACTACAAGAGCGAGAAGGAGATCCGTGCCGCCGGCAAGCTCCGCGTGGAGGGCAAGGAATACGCGATGCGCGACGGCGACATCTGCCACTTCCTCGTCAATAAATAGCGCCTGCCGGGCCATCCATGGCCCCGGCAGGCTTGGCCCGGCGTGGTCGCAGCCAAGGTGCGACCAGCCGGGCGGGCGGTCGCACCTCCGGGCGACCGTGGCCGCCTGGAAGGCGGCCCTGTAGCGGCGGTCTCTGACCGTCGATTCAAGCCGCCGCCGGCGGCCGTTGCGTGCCCGGCGCCACGTTCCTCATGTGGCGCAAGTCTCCCGTGGCGCATGCCTCCAGGCATGCGAATGGACGCCCGCGCTTCCAAACCCGGATTCGCACGCCTGGAGGCGTACGCCACGAAGAAACCACCGCCTCGGGCACGTTCGGCGCCACGTTCCTCATGTGGCGCAAGTCTCCCGTGGCGCATGCCTCCAGGCATGCGAATGGACGCCCGCGCAACCGTGCGACACGGAAGCCGCCCGCACTTACGGGTGCGGCAACCAACTCGGCCACCATCCGCTCCGCGGGGCGGCGACGGCGCCGCCCGTGCAGCTCACGGGAGCCCCATGAGCGCACCCGCGGCACACCCAGGCGACCTGCCGCTCGATCGTCGGCTGCTCCTCATCCTCCTTTTCCACGACGAGCTTCTTCCGCTGGCGAACCCAGGCGTCGTGGCACTCTGCCTCACAGCCGGTGCAGCCGGCGGCTCGACGATGTCCGCCCCAGGGCCGGGGCGGGCCGCCGCAGCAGGGCACGCAGAGCGGATCACACTTCGCCTCGTACTCGGTCTTCGGAATCTTCTTGGTGCCCGGCTTGCAGACGCACACCGCCACGAGGCCGCAGGTGGCACCGCAGTGCATGCAGGCGGGCCGCTCCTTATCCGCCTTCTCGGCCCCCTTCTCAGCACCCTTGCCGGCCGGTTTCTCCGCCGCCGCCTTGCCCCGCAGGGCGACCGTCTTCGCAGCCGCCGCGTCGCTGTCCGCACCGCCGCCCGCCGCCGGGGCATGGAGCCCGGCCAGGCCCACCGCGGCGGCCAGGATGACCAGCGGGAACGTGCGGCGTGCGTAAACCATGGCTGATGGCCGGCGTGGCCCTCCGTGCGGTCGGGTCAGAAGTCGAAGTCGATGCGGATCCCATAGGCGTCGGTGAGGCTGTTGCCGCGACGCTCGTCCTCGAGAAAGGCGCGAACGTAGTTGAACTTCCACCGCGTGTACGGATTCAGATACCAGTTCAGGCCCACCGTGAAGTCGGTCAGATTGTTGCCACGAATGTTGTGGTCATTGAGCACGATGTTCGAGAACCGGGCGGCGATCTCCCAGGCCCCGAGACCGGTCTGGACGCCCTGCGGCTTCGTGCGGACGCGGAAGAAATCCTCGAACGGCTCGACCCGCTTGTGGATGCCCTGCTTGCGGTCGTAGGGGCGATGCTCGCCGGTGAGGAAATAGCTGATCTGGGCCATGTAGCCGTTGAAGAACAGCGGCGGCCCGCCGATCTGGTCGACGAACGCGAAGGCGTATTCCGACTGCAGGGAGAGCGGGCCGAGAACGAGGGCGAACTCGGGGTCGAAGAGCTGGAAGTCCCGGGCGGGAATGTTGCCGGTGTCGACGAAGATCGGGGCGAAGGGGCCCGGAGCGCCGTTCATGTAGTTGCTGGGCGAGGGCGGGCCCACCGGGCCGACCACGCTGGCCGGCTGCTGCTTGCGGATTTCCGGCGTGTTGCGGAAGCGGACCTGGTTCTGCGCGGTGGCGCGGTAGCTGTAGCCCGCCCCGAGGTGCAGGTAGAACCGGCCGTCACTCGGCTCGTCCCACCAGGGCAGCCAGGTGCCCCGCATCGTCAGCGCCTGGCCGCTGTCGAACGAGTCGTTGCCGGTATTGTCGCTGTTGGTGCGAAACGTGCCGATGGCCCAGGTGGCCAGCTCGCTCTCCGTGTTGCCGTAGGCCATGACCCCCATGTTTCGCGCGGGGGCGAAGGTGTCGACGAGCGACCGCTCCATGAACGTGTTGTTGCGGTTTTGCGTGACCCGCTCGAGCGAGAAGGGCTCGAAGTAGTGGCCGGCGCGAATGTTCTGCAGCCACGGCAGCTGCTTCCACTCCAGATAGTTGTCGAGGTAACTGGGCTGGTTGGCGAGCGCGAAATCGACCCCCAGCGAGTATTCGAGGACCTCGAAGCTCGTGCCGCGGGCCCCGATCCGGAGGCGGCGGAACTGGGCGCCGTCCTGCAGGTCGCCCACGCTCTCCCGGCTGACGGGTCCCTGGCCGAAGTACACCTGATCGGCCTGCATCTGGCCCGAGATCACGAGCGACGGCTTCTTGGCGTCATCGGCCTTCTTTCTGTCGGCGGCGGAGACGAGCTTGCCGAGCCCCTTTTCCAAGGCCGCCAGCCGGTCCTCCGGCGTCTTGGCGGCCTTGCCCTTTTCCCTTTGCTTTTGCTTTTCCTTGTCGGCCGATGCCGCGGCCGCGGACGTCTGCCGCGCGGCCTGCAGTTCGTCGATCTGCCGTTGCAGCCGTTCCAGCTCGCCGGCCACGCCTGGCGGCAGGTCGGGCCGCGGTGCGGGGAGCTCGACCACCGCCGCCGGCTCGGCGGCGGCCAAGAGCGGAGCGTCGGCCGGGAATTGCAGGCCGTCATCCGCCGCTGCGGCGCGGTCAGCCCCGCTGCCGGCTCCGCTGCATGCCGCCAGGAGCAGGATCACGCCAGCCCGGAAACACGAACGCACCACGGGGTCGTCCCCTTCGCTGTCGGTCGTCCTCCGGTGGTCCGGTCAGACATCGCCGCGGGCCGTCACGCCATCCCGTCGTCGGGCAGGCGGGTGTCGCCACCATCCCTACAATCGGCACTTCCGTCGCGATCGTGCACTCCGCCGCGTCCGTTCCGGCCAATGCATGCCCCGCAGCTTTCCTGGGCCGCGCAAAGAGCCGGGCCGCGATGCCTTGGTGGCATCGCGGCCCGGTGCAGAACGCTTGGGAATCCGCGTCTCGCCGGGGCCGAATCGCCCCGGCCACCCGGCTTCAGTATTTCCCCTTGTCGCCCGTGATCACCTCGCCACCGGCACGGGTCACGAGCGAGGCGAAGAGCCGGATTGAGATGTCCGACGTCAGCAGCTTCACGCTGGCGTCGCCGAACGCGACGTTCGCCCCCGCCGGATGAAAGGCATAGACCTCGCCGCCGCCGTCCGTGCCGTAGTAGCCGGACTGGAACGGAGCCGTCTCGACGCTCTCCCCGTTGGTGGCGTTGATGACCTTCGTCGGCGACGAACGAAACGTCGCGCCGTTCGCCGACGATCCGTCGATCGACAGATCCGATGCCGGACGCACCCAGCCGCCGGCGTTCACCCGCCGGGTCGGGAATTGTCCGGACGGATCGTCGGCCCGCGACCGGCCGCGGTACACGATCGGCCGACCGGCACTCTCCGCGAGCAGGACCGTGTTCGACAGCCCGTCGACGGCGTCCTTCAGGCTCGGCTTGAAGCCGTCGCCGTAGTCCTTGCTCATCAGGCCGTCACCCCGGCTCGCGACCGTGTTGCCGGCGTTCGTCGGCGCGGTGGAAGCCGCCACGTCGGCGAGATTGTCGTTCGGCGTGGCGGGGGTGGGATTCTGCAGGGCCGCGTCGACGTACACCGTCGGCGAGTAGTCGGTCGGGGCGCAGAACAGGCCGTTCGTGGAGAAACCGGTGCCGGCCGCGTTGACGACGGCCCGCGTCGCGGTCGTCGGAAACGGGAACGGCTGGGTGTTCGTCTGCGGATCGGCGTCGTAGTGACTCTCGGGACTGGGCGCCGAACCGCACTCGACCGACTTGATCCGCGTATGGGCCAGGACGGAGTTGGGGATCGTGAAACCGGCGGCCGTGTTGGCCGTCCCCGACCCCCAGTTCGACGACAGGTCGAACTTGTCGTACAGGGCCTGCTGTTCGATGTAGGGCAGGATCCGGGTGACCCACGAAATCCGCACCGTGCCCGGTCGGGCGCTGTTCGGCAGGGTGCCCTGCGTGGCATCGGCGAAGTTATGGACCGCGAGCGCAAGCTGCCGGATGTTGTTGCTGCACGCACTGCGCCGTGCCGACTCGCGGGCGGTCTGCACGGCCGGCAACAGCAGGCCGATGAGCGTGCCGATGATCGCGATCACGACCAGCAATTCGACGAGGGTGAAGGCCGGACGACCGCGGGTCGCAGGCCGGGGGAACGAACGAGACATGTCCTTCTCTCCTGAGGTGACGAAACGAACGAAAGCGATCCAATGACGATGGGGAGCGAATGCGAGCCGCGGCGGCCGGCGCTACCGCCGGACGAGGAGCCTGAGCCCCGACAGGTTCTCCGTGACAAGCACCCGCAACGGCGTCGTGGCGGGGTCGCGGTAAGCGGCCGGGACGACCGTCGCCCCCGGCGTCTTGCCTCCGGCGACGCCGTTGACGACGATCGCATACAGCCCGGATGGCAGCGGCTGCTCGTCGGGGATGCGGAAGCCGCCATCCTGACCGGTCGTCAGAGTGACCGGCTCGCCCGCCTCGCCGTTGGCCCGGTGAAACGAGATCGAGGCCCGCGCCAGCGGGGCCTTGCCGACGAGCAGCGTGCCGGCGACGCTGTGGAACGTCTTGCCGGTGCGAGAGAGCGTCATCACGGCGCCGCCCAGCACCACCGCCACGCCGGCAAGTACGGCCGCCCGCACTAGCCACTGCGACAGGCCGAGCCGTGCCACTGATTCGCGGACGGTCTCCGCCGGACTCCCCAAACCCCTGCGGCTCGGCGGGGGCAGCCGGCCTTCCCGCTTGCGGAGCCGTCGGTCGAGAACGTGCTGGAGGGCCTCGTCGGCCGCCCGGGACGTCGCCGTGGCGGTGTTGGTCGAACGCCGGCGCACCGAAACCCGCTGGCGATCATCACCGGACATGGAGAAGGAAGCAGAGGACATGTCGAGGGCTCCTGTCGAGCCGTCGCGTGCCTCCGGTACCTCCGGTCAGTCGCGTCGGGGTGTCGTGTTGTTCGTGACTCGGGACTGGGGCTTACTTTCCGAAACGGGTCTTCTCGGTCCGCTCGATCTGCACGACGACGCCGTCCTGAACGATCGCGAGCACGGAGCCGTATTTCAGACCGTGCAGCGCGTCGCCGATCCGGCGGAGCGCCGCGTCCGTGCGGCCCGTCCGGGCGTCGTCGTCGTGGGGATGGTTTCGCTGTGTCGGTTCTTGGTCCTGCGGGTTCATGACGGCGACCGTCCTCCGTGACGGGTCAATCAGATGACGTATTCGGGGCCCGGGAGGAACACGCGGGCCTTTCGCGGCGTGATCGCCACGTGTGCCCCTGGCACGAGATCCATTTGCAAACCTCGTGCCACTTCCGTCGGGATGTCGACCTGGAGTTCGGCGTCCGAGCCGTGTGGCCGGCATGCGACGCGTGTGATCGCCCCGTTTCGCGTCACCCGCAGCACGCTTGCCGGCAGACTCCCGGAGGCCCGGCCGTTGCCGGTCACGGCCTGCCCGTTGCCCGACAAGGGGGAGATTTCCAGTTCATGGGGCCGCAGATAGACGCGGGCGTCGCGGGCCTGGGCGTGCGGGTAGTCGGGATAGTCGATGGGGATCCCGTGCCAGAAGGCCCGGCCGTTCTCGACGCGGCCGTGAAACACGTTCACGTTGCCGAGGAAGTCCATCACGAACGGCGTCGCCGGCTGATCGAACACGGCGTCGGGCGTGCCCTGCTGCTCGATTTTCCCGTGGTTCATCACCACCACCTCGTCCGCCAGTTCGAAGGCCTCCTCCTGGTCGTGCGTCACGAACACGCTCGTCATCCCGATCTCGTCGTGGAGCCGCCGCAGCCACTGCCGTAGCTCGACCCGCACCTTGGCATCGAGGGCTCCGAACGGTTCGTCGAGGAGGAGGATCTTGGGCCGGATGGCGAGGGCCCGGGCCAGGGCGACCCGCTGCCGCTGGCCGCCGGAGAGCTGCGCCGGCTTGCGGCCGCCGAGCCCTTCGAGCCGCACGAGGTGCAGCAGTTCCTCGACCCGGGACCGCACCTCTGCGGTCGGCACCTTCCGCACCCGCAGGCCGAAAGCGATGTTCTCGAACACGCTCATGTGCCGAAACAGCGCGTAGTGCTGGAACACGAAGCCCACTTCCCGCTGCCGTGCGTGTCGCTCGGTGATGTCCTCGCCGTCCTCGACGATCACGCCCTCGTCGGGATGCTCCAGGCCGGCGATGATCCGCAACAGCGTGGTCTTGCCCGAACCCGACGGGCCGAGCAGGGCCAGGAGCGTGCCGTCGGGCACGTCGAGCGACACGCGGTCGAGAGCCTTGAACGCGCCGAACGATTTCGAGATGTCGCGGACGTGGATGCTCATGGTCCCCTCCAAGGGCTGTGGTCAGGGCTGCAGGACGATGGTCAGGCCGGGGTCTCGGCGGTCGAGCGGGCGGCTTCCAGGTCGCGAGACTCGGCTTCCAGCCGCCGTTCGATCACGAACTTGGCGACGAGCGTGACGAGGGCCAGGCCGGCCAGCACGCTGGCCACGGCCATCGAGGCGGGCGTGCGGTACTCCTGGAACAGCTTCTCGACCCGGAGCGGCATCGTGTCGGTGGCTCCGGCGATGTGCCCGCTGACGACGTACACGGCGCCGAACTCGCCCATCGCCCGGGCGTTGGCCAGCACGATGCCGTGGAGCAGCGCCCAGCGGATGTTCGGCAGCGTGACCCGCCAGAACACCTGCCAGCCGCTCGCGCCCAGGCTCACCGCGGCCATCTCCTCCTCGGGCCCGATCGCCTCCATCACCGGGATCAGTTCGCGGACGACCAGCGGCAGCGTGACGAACGTGGTCGCCAGCACGAGGCCCGGCCAGGAGAAGATGACCTTCCAGTCGAGCCAGGCGAGGGTCGGGCCGAGCAGGCCCTGGCGGCCGAAGATGAGCACGAGCGCGAGGCCGGCCACGACGGGCGACACGGAGAACGGCACGTCGAACAGCGAGATGAGGAGCGACCGGCCGGGAAACCGGAACCGGGCCACGAGCCAGGCCGCCGCCACGCCGAACAGGGTGTTGATCGCCACGGCCACCGGCGCCACGGTGAGCGAGAGCCAGATCGCGTGCCGCGTGTCGGGGTCGTCGGCGAGGGCCGCCCACCAGGCGGCGACCCCGCCCGCGAACGCCTCGAAAAACACGCTCACGAGCGGAATGACGATCAGCAGGCCGACGATGCCGACGGCCGCGGCGACGAGCGCCGCGCTCACGGCCGGGGAGGCATGCGGCGCACGGCTTTGGGACGCGGACATGGGCAGCTTCACTGGGCGTTGCGGGCGAGCCGCTGCTGGAGCGAGTTGACGACGATCAAGAGCGTGAGCGACATCGCGAGCAGCACGACGGCGATGGTCGTCGCCTCCGCGTAGGCGAACTCCTCGAGCCGGGACACGATCAACACGGGAGCGATCTCCGTCTTGAACGGCATGTTGCCCGAGATGAAAACGACGGAGCCGTATTCGCCGAGGGCCCGGGCGAGCGCGAGGGCGAAGCCCGTCACGACGGCCGGCAGGATCCCGGGCAGCACGACCCGGAAGAATGTCTGGGCCCGCGAGGCGCCGAGGATCCGCGCCGCTTCTTCGGTGTCGCGGTCGAGGCTCTCGATGACAGGCTGCACGACGCGGATCGCGAACGGCAGGCTGACGAACACGAGCACGAGCACGATCCCGAGATACGAATAGGCCCCCTGGATGCCGAGCGGCACGAGCCAATGGCCGAGCCACCCCTTCTCGACGTACAGGGCCGAATAGACGAGCCCGGCCACGGCCGTGGGCAGCGCCAGCGGCACGTCGACGAGCGCGTCGAGCACGCGGCGCCCCGGAAAATCGATCCGCGCCAGCACCCAGGCGACGACGAGGCCGAGGACGGCGCTGACCGTGGCCGCGAGCACCGCTGCACCGAGCGACACGCCGTAGGCGGCACGGGCCCGCGGCGTCCATGCGGCGGCGACGAAGCCCTGCGGCCCGAGCGATGCCGCACGGAGAACCAAAACCGCCAGCGGCAAGAGCACCAGCGCCGTCATCACCAGCGCGGTGATGGCGAACGTCATGCCGAATCCGGGAAGCACCGCAGGCCCGCGGCGCCGGCGGTGGCCGGCCGGACGGTTTCCGACCACACGCGGACGGCTGGGAGGCGAGGCGGGAAAGGCGATCATGGGGCGATTGGGAGCGTTCATCGGGCAGCGGTGGGAGACGGTGTCACCTTCCCGCTTCCGGCAGATAGATCGAATCGAACACGCCCCCTTCGCCAAAGAACGTCTTCATCACGGCCTCCCAGCCGCCGACGGCCGTGATGTCAAACGTTTCGATGGCGGGCCACGTCGCGCCATCGGCTGACGGCGGCGGAGCGGACCCCCAGGGTCGATAGTGGTGCTTGGCCACGATCGCCCGCCCCTCGGGCGTGTAGAGAAACCCCAGATAGGCCTCGGCGACATGCCGCGTGCCCTTCCTGTCGACGTTGGCATCGACGACCGCCACGGGCGGGTCGACGCGGATCGAGCGCCGGGGATAGACGATCTCCAGTGACCCCTTGGACTCGACGACCTCCAGGTGGGCCTCGTTCTCGAAGGTCAGATGCACGTCACCAATTCCCTTCTGGGAGAACGTGGCCGTGGCGGCGCGGGCGCCGGTGTCGAGCACGGGCGTGCGCTTGTAGAGCTCGGTCACGAAGGCCTTGGCGTCGTCCGCACTGCCGCCCCCCGCGAGCACCGCCCCCCAGGCGGCGAGAAAGCTGTACTTTCCGTTGCCCGAGGTCTTGGGGTTGGGTGTGACGATCGAAACCTCCCCCTTGGCCAGGTCTGGCCAGTCCTTGATGCCTTTGGGATTGCCCTTGCGCACGACGAACACGACCACCGAGTGGTAGGGCACGGAATCGTTTTCGAACCGCTTCTGCCAATCGGTACGGACGAGTCCCGTCTTCGCTACGGCTTCGACATCGGGCCAAACGGCGAGCGTCACCACATCCGCTTCAAGGCCGTCGATCACGGCCCGGGCCTGACTGCCCGATGCGGCATGCGATTGCTTGATCGACACCGGGCGGCCGTGCTCCGCCTCATACCGTTTCACGAACGCGGCATTGATATCCCGGTAGAGTTCGCGGGTCGGGTCATACGAGACGTTGAGGAGTTCAAGCGGCCCGCGGGCGGCCGCGGCACCCGCGTCCGTTGCCGGGCCGGCCGGGCGGCAGCCTGTGCTGCCGAAAACGATCGCCGTCAGCGACGCGGTCAAAAGCCACAACCTGCGGGCGGGCATCCGAATCTCCTTGCTGTGCTGGCAGACCCGTGCCCGGGCCTTTGCTCAACGGGCTGGCACGACGCCCCCAGCTGACCGCCAGCGGGACTCGGCGCTCGAAATCGCCCCAGTCACAGGTCGCAAGTTGCGTGCCGGACCGGTATTTGCATGCGGAGGCCGGTGCGGATGCCGCCATGCCCCCAGAGTCCCCGTGATATCTGACAGCACTGGATCGCCCGTGATATTCGATGGATATGGGCCCGTCGAATATGCTTGCTTCCCGTGAAATAAGACGGCCCGTCATGAATCAAGGTGTTGGCGTGGAGCGTGCAGCTCGTGATTTGTTGTCGGCGGTCTGGCGGGAAGCCTGCCGGCACATCGAACTCGAGCAGTCGATGCAGGCGATCACGGCGGCCGTTTCGGCGGCCCTGCCTCTCCGCGGCGTGCTCGTGCTCCGTGGCGATGCCGGCAGTCGCACGGTTGAGACGATTGCGGTGGGCGTTGCCCACGATGGCTTCCGCGTGGCACCGCGCACGGCGGAACTGCCTGCTGACGCGTGGCGGAAGTTTCTCCGCTGGCTCAAAGACGGTGAGACATTGCAGCTCGCCGCGACCGACGATCATGCGTGGCTGCGGGCGGCCATGCCGGCCGGCGCCGTGGGCGACATGCTCGCCGGACCGCTTCGCGCCGCGGGTGAGGCGACGGGAATGCTGGTGGTGGTGGCCCAGCCGGGCATGGGTTTCACCGCCAGCCATCGCGCCACCTTCGGCCAACTGCTGGAGCCGCTCACGGTGGCCGTCGAGAACGACGGCCGGTTTCACGAACTGAAGTCGTTGCGCGAGGCGGCGGAGGCCGACCGGCAGACACTCCTCACCCGTCTCGGCAAGCAGGGCGTGAACGAGGAAGTCGTCGGCGGCCAGACCGGGCTGCGGCACGTGATGGAGCGCGTGGAACTCGTCGCCCGGTCCGACGTGCCGGTGCTCATCCTCGGCGAGACGGGCACGGGCAAGGAAGTGGTGTCACGGGCGATTCACACGCGGTCCAAACGGGCCGACGGCCCCTTCATTCGCGTCAATTGCGGCGCCATTCCGCCGGAACTCGTCGATTCGCAGTTGTTTGGCCACGAAAAAGGGAGCTTCACCGGCGCCGCGGAGCAGCACCAAGGCTGGTTCGAGCGGGCCGACCGCGGGACGCTCTTCCTCGACGAGATCGGCGAGTTGCCGCTTCCCGCCCAGGTCCGGCTGCTGCGGGTGCTTCAGGATCACCAGATCGAGCGGGTCGGCGGCAAGGTGCCGCTCCACGTGGACGTGCGGATCGTGGCCGCCACCCATCGCGACCTCGGTGCGATGGTCCAGCAGAAGACGTTTCGCGAGGACCTCTGGTATCGCATCAACATCTTTCCGATCCTGCTGCCCACGCTCCGGGAGCGGCTCGAGGACATCCCTGCGCTCGTGCGGCACTTCGCCCAGCGGGCCGCGGCCCGATTCGGGCTGCCAGCGGTCGAGCCGTCCGCGGCCGACCTCGAACTTCTCGCCGGCTACGACTGGCCGGGCAACATCCGCGAGCTCGGAGCCGTCATCGACCGGGCTGCAATTCTCGGGGGCGGCCGACGGCTCGACGTCGCGACGGCGCTCGGCCTGGGGCGACAGGCCCAGCCGGTTCCGCGGATGCCGCTATCCGACGCCACGCTCTACGAGGTGGTGCCGGAGGAACCGGCGGCCCAGCACGCCGCACCGCCGGCGGCCGCGGGGGATATCGTGCCCCTCGCACAGGCGATGCAGCAGCACATCGAACGGGCGTTGACCGCCACCCGCGGCCGCATCGAGGGCCGCCGCGGCGCCGCCGCCCTGCTCGACATCAATCCACACACCCTTCGGGCCCGGATGCGGAAACTCGGCATCGACCCGAACCGATTTCGGGACGAGCCACCATGACCGCCGCGTCGGAGACTACGACCGCCACCGCCCCGACCCCGACGATCGCGGCGACGTGGCCGACGTGGCTGCTCATCGGCGCCACGGGATTCGGCGGGCCGGCCGGCCAGGCGGCATTGCTGCACCGCGAACTCGTCGAGCGGAGGAAGTGGCTTGCAGAGGACGAGTATCTCGCCGCGCTCCGGGTCTGCATGCTCCTGCCCGGCCCGGAGGCCCAGCAACTGGCGACCTATGCGGGCTGGCGGCTGCATGGGATCGTCGGCGGCCTCGTGTCCGGCACCCTGTTCGTGCTGCCGGGCGCGGTGCTCGTGGCCATCCTTGCCTGGCTACACGCGGCCGGTCGCTCGCTGCCGCTCGTCGCGGCCGCGTTTGCCGGCACCCGGCCGGCCGCCGTGGCGCTGGTTGCGCTGGCTGCGTGGCGGATCGGCCGCAAGTCGATCCGCTCGGCCGCGGCGGTTGCGATCGCCGTCGCCGCGGCCGCGGCCCTGGCGGGCGGCCTGCCGTTTCCGCTCGTCGTCGCCGGGGCGGCTGCAGTGGGCTGCGTTTTGCTACCGCGTAGAACCCGAGGATCCGCAGCGCATGGACCGGTGCCGGGCGACCGGCAAACAGGCCGCTCGCTGGCACGGCACGCGGCTCTCGTGGCCTCTGTAGCCACTCTGATCTGGGCACTCGGCTACGCCGCCGTCGCGCAGCTCGGCCTGGCGGGGGGCCGGGGGCCCGCGATCGCCACGCTGTTCACCGAGACGACGCTGCTCTCGTTGGGCGGCGCCTACGCCATGGTGCCCTGGGCTCTCGACGAGGCCGTGGGCCGCGGCTGGCTTCTCCCTGAGGAGCGGCTCGATGCGCTGGCGATGGGCGAGGCGACGCCGGGACCGCTGATCCTCGTGGTCACGTTCATCGCCTTCCTGGCGGGCTGGCGGGCGGGGACGCCGCCCACCGCGGCGGGCTTCGAGGGCGCGGCTGTCGCCACCGCATTCGCCTTCCTGCCGTCATTCGCGCTGATCCTGGCCGTCGCTCCGGCCGTGCGGCGCATCGCGCCAGGATCCCTCTTGGCCCGCGCAATGGAGGGTGTCGGCGCCGCCGTCGTGGCGGCCATCGTCATGCTGGCCATCTCGATGGCCCGCACCGCCTTCCTGCCGGCGGGGGGGCCCGATCCGCTTGCCATGGCCGTCGCGGCCGCCAGCGGCCTGGCCCTGTCGTTCCGCTGGCTGCCGACGCCGCTGGTGATCCTGGCTGCGGCGGCGGTCGGCGCGACCGCTGCTTGGTTCGGCTGTTGACTGCGACCGGGGTGGAGGCTTGCCAACGACCACGGACGCCTCTGGTCCGCATCAATCGTTTGAGCAGTGGGTCTTCAGCGGAATCTGTCCGCGGTCCGGGTCAACAGCGCCTTCCTTTCCTGCACGCTTCCTAACCGCTTTGCGACACCCGCTCGCCCGCCGCATACAGAGCAACCAGCAAGACGAAATATACGGCGATAAGGCCCGTCTGCATCCAATAGGCGAGCGTTGAGCGACCATCCAGCACCATTCTGAGTGCATCGGAAGCATTGACGGCGCTCAGGCCGAGCACGGTTACGCCAAGTGCCGCGAGCGCAGCGGGGACTGCGCTGCGATGCAAAGCTGCGTTCGCGAAAAGGCAGATGTATGCCACAACCGCAAAGGAGATGATCTTGTCCTGGTACGCGTGGAAAGGAACGTCGTAGTAGACAAACAACAGCGGATATTTCAGGCCAAAGAAGTGAGCCACTGCCATGCAGCAGAAGTAGGCAGCGCCAGCCCATAGGGCGAGCCGAAGCAGCAGGGGAGGCGGATTCCGGTGGGTCATCAGTTTGGGTGCCGGCGAACGATCGCGATCAGCGGCTCGCGATCTTGGAATTTCCAACAGGACCGACTTTATAGCGAGTCCGCTGCCTTGCGTAGATGCTCATCATGGCCTCCTGCATGGAGGCGACGGAGTCCCATAAACCCGTGACGAGCTCGAGGCTCGGCGGCATTTGTGCCGAAGCGTTGTCGGCAACGAGGCTCACCGTCACGCACCAGCAGGCGGGCCATGATGGGGTTGTATCGTGAACAGCGGCGATTCTCCAGCGGGCATCGATCTCCACGCGAGCACGATGGAGGTCTGCGTGCTCGACGACCAGGGGAACGTCGTCCTGCACCGCAACATGCGGGCCGAGCCCGAGCCCCTGAAGCGGGCCCTGGCTTCCTACCGGGCGAGCCTCGTGGTCGGGGCGGAGTGCATCGCCATGTCCGCCTTCGAGGACCCGAGCAGATGACACGCCAGCGGGGCAAGGCCCTGGCCGTGGCCCTCGTCGCCGCCAAGATCGGCCGCGTTGTCTACTGGATGATGAAGCGACAGCAGCCCTTTGACGCCCGGAAACTCTGGAAGAGCAGCCTGCCCAAGCGCGTCCGCACCATGGAGGGAGCCGTCATGAAAGGCTGACCGCACACGCGGGGCTGGTCGGTGAGCCGACAGTCGAACTGAGCGATGCGTTTGCGACTGACAGCAGCGCCGGTCGAGCACCGGTTCGGCAAGCCCTCACTCGGCCACAAAGATGCAAAGGCACAACCCGTTTCCGCTACTCACTTTTCTCGGATCGTCCGGATTGTCATCAGGCCGGTGCCGGTGTCAAAGGACGCAACATCGAACTCGAATGTCTGTCGGGTTGACTTGGGGCGCTCGTCTGCAAACCAGAACGCCAGCCCCACAATCTTCCTTGAATTCTCCGAATAGCTCACAATCAAAACTCCGTCACCAATCTGCCAGCACTCGAGAGCCGCGCCGCGATGTGGCTTCATCTCCAGTCCGGTCTTCTTGTAACCAGCCACCTGCATCGCGTTGCTGGCGACTGTCAAAGACAGACCGTTGGTAAGAACCTCGGCCGACGCGCTTGCACATGAAGCCAGCCAGACAAGTCCGAGCAACAATAGACGACGCATCACAGTGATCCTTTCAGGCGAACGGTCGCGATCAGCGGCTCGCAGCCTTGGACGATCCACACCGCCGGATTTTATTGCGAGTCCGCTGTGCGAGATTGGGAGCCTGAAGGAGAATAGCAGACCAAGTGATCCCTCCAATTGGCAAAGCACGAGGTGAGGGCAACTGCTCCGGGGCGACCCGGGGTGGGAAGGAAGCCTGCGGGTGCGTCGTCAAGCTGACAGGAACCTTCGTCGTCAGCCGCATCCACGCCAGCGTCGCGAGGTTACGGACAGAAACGTGCCCCCAAGGCCGGTGAGGCCAGGCGAGTGGGCACCACACCACGAAGCCGTTCCCAGACCGCCTCACGGGTAAAGCACGAGCTTGCGCGACGACCGATCACGCTCTTACTACGGGGAGCATTCAATAGTTGACGTTTTCTATCCGGCGGTGGCCGCGTAGCGGACGTGTTCTTCTTCGAAGAAGTTGCGGACGACTCCCGGCTGATTCTGGCGGCGGCGGAGATGTGCTCTGGCGTTCGCCATCATCCGTGACTCATCGCGGGGCCTTTGTCGCCGC
>Ga0315900_10004836_pt1 | contig 18781 bp, 23 predicted proteins | sample LakEriMetagenome_FD_203521 | JGI IMG/M metagenome (GOLD analysis project Ga0315900, IMG submission 203521) | Freshwater fungal communities from buoy surface, Lake Erie, Ohio, United States - Buoy 12 MA114 | ecosystem: Environmental > Aquatic > Freshwater > Lake > Lake biofilm | place: USA: Lake...
TTAATTCGAAGATATAAAAATGAATCATTAATTAATGAGTTAATTGATAGATATATTTGGAATGAGCAAGGAGATATATTAATTAAATTTTTAGATGAACAATTAATTGAAGCTAATCACATATCAAAAGTTAATTCAGAGAATGGCAAAAAAGGTGCGGAAGCTAAACGAAATAAAGCGAACGCTAAGCGACCGCTTAACGATAGTAAAGCGATTTTAAGCAAAGAAGAAAAAGAAGAAGAAATAAATAAGAATAAGAATAAGAATAAAATAAAAGAATTTGTTTTTCTTTCTGAATCTGAACTTAATAAATTAAATGAAGAGTTTACACTTCATGAAGTAGAATGGATGCTAAATAAATTAAATGACTATAAAGCAAGTACAGGAAAGAAATATAAATCAGATTATGCTGCAATAAATATGTGGGTAAAAGATGCGTTTAAAAAAGCAAAAGTTGATTTTGTAAAAGATAACAATACATTTAATACTCGAATGCAAATAATACAAAACGAAATTAATAACACAGACTGGGAAAATCTATGAGTAACATTACAACAACTGGCTTCAATAACTTAGAGTTAATAGCCTTAAATAAATTACAGCCTTCACAAAAATTTTATGTTGAAGCTAAGAATGAACAAAAATTAGTTAATATTGAACGTGGAGAAGCATTAAGACTAATTTATACTGAAATAGCAAAAACAATAGAATTAAGCGGAGAAAACAAAAAGTATATCTTAGAGAATGACCAATTAAAAAACGTTGCTAAATTCATTTATGACTACTGTTTAGAACACTATAAGGGTATAACTATATCTGAACTAAGAAACGCTTTTAAATTAGGTATAAGCAATGAATTTGGAGAATATGTTGGTTATGGAACTGTAACCTTTACAAAATTTATTAAAGGCTATATGAGTTCTATTAAAAGAGAACAAGCCATGAAAGAATGGTTTAAGTATCAAGAACCTCAAACAACTGAAAAACCAATGACTAAATTCTTTGAGCAAAATTTACAAATAGCTAATTACTTTTTCTCAATATGCGAAGAAAAAAACTCGGAACGTTTTGATACAATAATTAATCATGAAGACAATGTGATGCACTTACCTTCAATTTATGAGTTTCTATATGCTAATTATCAAATATCATTTTCACCTGAAAGCAAAGAATTAATTACAAAGAAAGCAAAGATTAAATACAATAATTATATTAACAAAGGCGGTTTGAAAAAAGCTGATCCGAAAGGCTACGAACAGTTAATTAATTCTGTTAAGTTTGGTGAAAATAGAACTTTTGACTTTTATTTAAAAACACAGGCTTTAATCTTCTTAACTTTAAAACTAAAGCAACAAGGTAAAACATTTGATAATTTAAAAAAAATATGATGTTATGAATATAACGTTTTGCAGCTAACAGAAGTGGCTGCTTGTAAGAACTTCTGAATTAAAAACCAATGCTTGTAGCAGCCATTTTTGTTAGCTGCTGTTATAAGCTGTAAAAATTACGGATTATGATACGAAAAATTGAAAACAAACCGATGTCAATTCATAGGCATCATTCAGATGTAGAACGGTTGCAGCGTGTAATGTTGCAAAATGGATATGAAGCGGACTATGATAGTGCTGCTGGTATTTGGGAAGATTATAGTGATGATTACGCTGCTGGTTGGCTTGGGATGCCAGAAGAAGATGATGAACTATGGCAAAGAATAGAAGATAGGGTTGAACGAGAAGCGCAGTAATTTTTATTGCTTATAACTTACTTATTTGCGCTATAAAGTAGCGAATTATTTAAAAATTAACTAAAAACAAATAAACATGAAAACAAATCAAACAAATCTATCACTAATCTCAAAGACAGAATGGTGGTTAAAAAAATTAGATGTAAACTCTATTCGTGGAACATTTGACTGGAATCAGTATCAAAAGTATTTAAAAGCTCTTCAGAATAATGAAAAAAAGTGATGTTACTTTTATTTTATTTGTAATCTTCTTATTATTTGCTTTACTTTTGCATAAGTGATTGATGAACTTGTAAATAATCGAATCTACAAACAAATTACTCGGAATGTATGCCACAATCACGAACTACAGGATGACCTTCACTTTGAAGCTGTTTTAGTTATTATAGAGAAAAAATTTGACTTAACAGAAATTAGAAACCTTAAACACTTTTTCTCAGCTGTAGTTTGGAGAACCTGGCATTCAAATAAATTTAGAAAAAAGTATTTTGTAGATCACGTTAAGTTTGTAGAGAATTTAAATGAGATTATTGAAGAAAAAGAAAACATTGATTATTCAGTTCTAATTAACTTTTTAGATAGTTCACCACAAAATGAAAATGAATTTTATGAGGTTAACTTGCTTAAATTATACATTCAACATGGAGATGCAAAAAAGTTAAGTGATAAGACTAAGATACCTTACCGAACAGTAGCAAACGATATTAAACAAATCAAAGACAAACTCAAACGACAGCACAATGAAAAAAATTTTGATCAAGGCGAACATGGGTAACCTTAACGGGTTATCCTTTCACCGATTAATCGTTCCATTCTCAAAAGTCTCCGACATGGTAGACTTTCAATGCGATGTATTTCCTGACTTAGATGCAGCAACTGATGAACAATTAAAACAGTATTCAGCAGTAGTATATCAAAGAGAAATTGATACAAGTGGCAAATCATTAGATATAATAAAAAAATATCATTCACTCGGAATTAAAGTGATATTTGACATTGATGATATTTGGACATTACCAAAAAGCCATTATTTAAGTAGACTTTACGATATTCACAACATTCCCGATCAAACAGTTGAAATATTAAAAAATGTTGACTTAGTAATCACAACTACAAAACACCTGGCATCTAAGATAAAAAGATATAACAAAAATGTTGAGGTAATCCCTAACTGCTTAGACCATGAAGATGAACAATGGAAACCTAACAAGACTAAAAGTGATAAAATAAGATTTGGCTACATTGCAGGTATTTTCCACAAAGAAGATATTTCAATCTTAGACATGCCTATTCGTAAAGTATTAAGGCATGATATAAATGCTCAATTTGTTTTAGGTGGTTATAATGATAATGCAGATTATAACTATTATGAAAAAGTAATGAGTGGTGGAACTTTAACTGACAAATATCAAAGAGTTTACAGCTTACCAGTTCACGATTATGGAAAGGCTTATAATGAAACCGATGTATCTTTAATTCCATTGCAATCAAATTCATTTACTGAGTGCAAAAGCGAAATAAAGCTTTTAGAAGCTGGTTTACATGGCAATCCTGCAATCGTTTCAGATGTATTACCTTACAACATATTTCCAAAAGATACTGCAATCTTTTTAAAGAATAATGATATTAATGGATGGTATAAGGCTATAAGAAACCTAAGTAAAGATGAATCAATGCGTAAAGAATACACAGAAAGTTTACAAAAATATATTGAAAAACATTATAACATAAACAAATGGACAGAAGTAAGAAAACAAATTTTAAAATCGGTATTGGCGTAACAACTACCCCAAATCGTAAAGAATACGTTGATAGATGGTTAGAATATTTTGAGAAGTTTAAACCTTCTAATTATCATCTGCACATTCACGAAGATGTACACTATAAAGGTGTTGCCTATTCAAAAAATCAAAACTTATATACTCTTCGAGACTGTGACTTTATTTTTCTTTTTGATGATGATTGCTTTCCTGTTAAATCTAATTGGGCAAACTTTTTTATTGAATCAGGTTACAATCACTTGCTATACTTAGAACCAAAACATACGATTAAATGTAAAATAAAAGATTTAGAGATATTTTATAATTGTGGTGGGGTATTTATGTATCTAACAAAAGAAGTATTTAATAAAGTAGGTTATTTAAATTCAGACTATGGTCAGTATGGATATGAACACGCTGGTTATTCAAATCGAATTTACAAAGCAGGATTAACTGATGCACCTTACCAACAATTAACAGGAACTAATAAATATCTTTGCGCTTTAGACTATATTATGGAACACAAATCAAGTATTCCTACTTACAAAAAAGATAAATTGATTGAAGAAAATAGAAAAGTATTTATTAAGGAATTACAAAGCGAAACTATTTTTTATAACTTTGCAGAGTGAACGAACACATTCTTTTTAAACTAGCAACACGCAGCAGACCTGAAAAAGCAAAAAAAGCTATTCAAAATATTATAATGCTTTGTCAATCAATGAACTATACTATCTTAGTAAGCATTGATGAAGATGATGAAAGTATGTTTGGTTTTAGTTATCCTGATGATAATGTTTTTATAGTTAGAGGTACTTCAAAAAATAAAATAGATGCTATTAATCGTGACATGGATATTTTTGAAGGGTGGGATATTTTAATAAATACTTCTGACGATATGGAGTTTCAAATTAAAGGTTTTGACAATATAATCAGACAAGACTTTAAAGGAAACTTTGACCAGGTTCTTCATTACACAGATGGTAATCAACACGCAAACATTATGACTATGAGTATAATGGGTTTTGATTATTATAATCGTTTTGGTTATATTTACCATCCCGATTACAAGTCTTTATGGTGTGATGCTGAAGCTACAGAAGTAGCTCACCTTTTAGGCAAATATCAGTACATGGGTGATAGCAAAGTTTTATTTAGACATATGCATCCTGCATGGGGTTTAGCAGATTACGATGAACAATACAGAAAAACAGAAAGTCAAGAAATGTGGCAAAGCGATTACCATTTATTCAAATACAGAAAATCAGAAGATTATTTTTTAGATAAACACTTAATTATCAATAAACCTAAATACTATAATGTATAGTCAAAATAACGAAGAGCAAATTATATTAGAATACTTTAAAGATTTTAAAGGACATTTATTAGATATTGGAGCAAATGATGGTGTAACTTTATCAAACAGCAGAAAGTTAATTGAATTAGGATGGACTGGTGATTTGGTTGAACCATCTCCAAACGCATTTCAAAAATTAAAGAAACTTTATAGCAGAAAGAAAAAAACTAAGGTTCACAATATAGCTATTGCAGATAAGTCAGAATTAATGACTTTTTATGTAAGTGGTGAACATTTAGGTAACGGTGATACTGATTTACTTTCTACTTTGTCATTAAAAGATAAACAGAAATGGGAATCAACAACTGAATATAAAACAATTGAAGTACAGGCATTAACCTTTAAAGATTTTAACACTTTAAATACTAAATATGATTTTATAAACATAGATGTTGAAGGCTTAGATGTTCAAGTATTAAAGCAATTAGACTTAAATGAATTAGAATGCAAGTGTTTATGTATTGAACATAATGGAACGCACTTAAACGCAATTAATGAAGAAATGAGTAAATATAACTTTAAAGTGATAGGACAAAATTTAGAAAATATAATTTACGCTAAATGATACTTTCAATCCTTATTCCTACTGTACCTCAACGTGCTAACTTATTTTTAGAGTTACATTCTGAAATAAACAAGCAATTAGACTTAGCTAATGCTTTTGGATTAGTCGAGGTTATTTCAGATAATGCACCAAAAGGAACTAAAACAACAGGACAAAAAAGAAACGATTTACTAAATGCAGCGCAAGGAGAATATGTTTGGTTTATTGATGATGATGATATGATAATGCCTAATGCTATTTATAATATAATTACAGCTTTAGAACAGAAACCTGATGCATTAGCCATCAATGGAATAATGACTACTAATGGTGCAGATAAAAAGGAATGGTACATCAGTAAAAATTTAGAATATACTGCTGACTGGTCAAAAGGTTATGAAATATATTTGAGACCTACAAATCACATTACTCCAACTAAAAGAGACATTGCAAGGCTAATTAAATTTGAAGATAAAAGTAATTTTGAGGATTATGCGTATTGCATGGAACTCAAAAGATTAGGGTTAATTAAAACAGAAGTAGAAATAAAAGAACCTGTTTACCATTACAGATATCAAAACTATGAAAAATTATACTAAAGTAGCAATAGTTACATTCTTTGATGAAAAAGAAAAATACAAGTTAGCAGGTAAAAGACAAGCAGAATCTTTACAGGCAATTAACTTTCCAATGGAAAACTATTTTCAGTTTAGAAACTTTTTAGAAATAAATTCACCTGAACATACAGAAATACCATACGCATTCAAACCTTATGCAATTAATGAAATAAAGAAAAAAGGATTTGAAATCGTAATTTGGATGGATAGTCCTGTTTATTGCATTAAATCAATAGATAAATTTATCGAATACATAAACATAAACGGATTTATTTTTTTTGATAATTTAGGTTACACAATTGGAGACTACACATCAGATGATTGCTTAAATAATTATTCAATGGGTAGAGATCAATCATTCAAACATCAAATGATAATGGCTTGTTTAATGGGATTTAATTTTAAGAACGAAAAATCAAACAAACTATTTAAAGAATACTTAAAAGCTACAAGTATAAAAGGATGTTATGAAGGAGACTGGACAAATGAATCTAATCAAGTAAGTCATGATAATAGAGTAAAAGGACATCGACACGATCAATCAGTAATGAGTATTTTATTAGCAAAAGAAAAAATAAAACCTTTACATCCTCATTCAACTTTCTTTGCTTACTTTGGCAATCCTGGACATTTACCTCATGCAGAAACTGTTTGTTTATTAAGTCAAGGCTACTAATGTTTCAATTACTCGCAACTACATACATAATAGCAAAGTTTATCCCAAAACCTATTTGGTTACATCGTAAACCATTTACGTGTCCTCTTTGCTTAACTTATTGGAGTTTCTTAATTTATCAAATAATTAACTTTACTAACTATTTTGATTTATTGACTATTCCTTTTACCTTTGCATTAATAGCTTCTCTCTTTGAACGATTAAACGATAGGTATCTATGACCGAAGAAATAAAACAATCTTTGTTAAATTGGGAATCAATGGGGAAAAATTACTCACCAACATTTAACTGGACTGAATTAAACGAAATAGCAATTAAGTTAGGTAACAAACCTTTTAACTTAGGTTGCTCAGAATGTAGAAGACAATTACTTGAATTTTTACTAGCAACAATCAAAGATGGAATCAGTAAATAACCCTGAACACTACGGAGGTAAACAAAATACCTACGAAGCTATAAAAGTAATTGAAGCATGGGATTTAAACTTTCATTTAGGCAATGTAGTAAAGTATATAAGCAGAGCAGGTAAGAAAGATAAAACTAAACTTAAAGAGGACTTATTAAAAGCAAAGTGGTACTTAGATAGATATATAGATGAATATACAAAAGGTTAAAATAAACGCAATAAAAAGCAATCCAAACAATCCTCGATTAATTAAGGATGATAAATTTCATAAATTAGTTAAGTCGATTAAGGAGTTTCCTCAAATGCTTGAGTTAAGACCAATAGTCGTAAATGATGAAATGGTTATACTTGGAGGTAACATGAGACACAAGGCTTGTATTGAAGCTGGGTTAAAAGAAGTAACAATCGTAAAAGCAAAAGATTTAACCGAAGAGCAACAAAAAGAATTTATAATTAAAGATAATGTAGGATTTGGTGAATGGGATTGGGATATATTAGCTAATGAATGGGACACAGAAAGTTTAGAAGAGTGGGGGCTAACAATACCTAATTTTGAAAATATAGATTATTCAAATAAAAATGAAGAAATTGATATTGATAGTTTAGATACTGAAATGATTATTAAGTTAAAATATACTGAAGAAGAGTATAATTTAGTTAAGGACCAATTAAGTAAAATTGCATCAACTCCAGAGCAAGCTATATGGAAATTATTAGGCAATGAGTAAACATAGATTTAATTATAAGTGGTATTTAAAAGATGGCTATCCTAAAAGCCACGGGTTAAAAGTGTTCGGTACTTTTATTTGTGGGGGCGGTTCGACTATGGGTTATAAGTTAGCAGGGTTTGAACATTTGGGAGGTGTTGAAATAGATCCTGAAGTTGCAGATGTTTATAAAACTAATCACAACCCTAAATATTTATTTATTGAAGATATTAGAGAGTTTGCAAAGCGTACTGATTTTCCTGAAGACTTATATAATTTAGATATTTTAGATGGCTCTCCTCCTTGCTCTTCATTTAGTATGGCTGGCAATAGAGAAAAAGATTGGGGCAAAACAAAAGTATTTAGAGAGGGTCAAGCCGAACAAAGATTAGACGATTTATTTTTTGATTACATAGCACTTGCAAAAAAGTTACAGCCAAAAGTTGTTATTGCTGAAAATGTAAAAGGATTAATTCAAGGTAATGCAAAGGCATACGTTCACAGGATTAAAAAAGAATTTGAAGCTGCAGGATATAAAGTTCAATTGTTTTTATTAAATGCTGCAAGTATGGGCGTGCCTCAAAAACGTGAACGTGTATTTTTTATTTGTCAAAGGAATGATTTAAACTTTCCTAAATTAGAATTAAAGTTTAATGAAGAGTCAATAAAATTAGGTGAATTCATAGATAGCTCAAAAGGATTAAATTTATCAAAAGACGGAAAGTTATATTCAGATTGGTTACAAAGAATAGAAACAGATAAAAATTTTGGAGATATTTGTTTAAGAACAGAAAAAAAACAAAAAAGCTTTGGAAGAGTTTTGATTAAAAAAAATGATTATGCTCCGACAATTGTAAGCGGAAACCAATATATTTATTTTGATGAATTTAAAGAAATATCAAATCAAGATATTCAACAAATAGGTAGCTATCCACTTGATTACAACTTTAAAAAAATTGAACCAAAGTATTTAATAGGTATGTCAGTACCTCCAGTAATGACTGCACAGATAGCAACTGAAATTTATAATCAATGGTTTAAAAAATAATAATGACAACAAATTCGGACATATTAAAAAAGGCTATGTTAGAGGCACTTGAAAAGAGTTTAGGTGTAATAACATCAGCATGTAAGCAAGTTGGCATAGCAAGGTCTACTCATTATGAGTGGTACTCAAAAGATAAGGACTATAAAAAGGCAGTAAAGGATATTGAGAACGTAGCTTTGGACTTTGCAGAAAGTCATTTGCATAAACAGATAGCAAAAGGCAACCCACTTAGCACTATGTTTTATTTAAAGTGCAAAGGCAAGAAACGAGGTTATATTGAGCAACAAGAAGTAAAGGTAACAGGCAACATGAAATTTACAGCGGACTTTGGCGAAAGCAGTACTATACACACCACACAAGAACCAGAAGAAAATTCATAATGCAATAAACAACGGAACTGAAAAATACTATGTTATCAATATAGGTAGGCAGTTCGGGAAAACTTTATTGGCATTGAATCAAATGTTATTTTGGGCCCTAAATAATAAAGGCTGTAAGATAGCATGGGTAAGTCCTGTTTATAAACAATCCAAAAAAGTATTTGAAGAAACGTTTAAGGCATTTGCTAAGCGAATGGAGATATACCGAAAAGTTAACCAGTCAGAATTAATTATAGAGTATATTACAGGCTCAACAATTCAATTCTTTTCAGCGGAGCGATACGATAACATTCGTGGTTTCACATTTGATTACCTGGTATGTGATGAGTTTGCTTTTATGGATGAAAAAGCATGGACGGAAGTTTTAAGAGCAACTGTACTCGTAAAAGGTAAAAAGGTGCTTTTAATTTCAACTCCAAAAGGTAAAAATCACTTTTACAAAATGCACCAATTGGATGGCACTAATGAGCAGTACAAATCATTCACAATGACAAGTTACGATAATCCAATGATTAACCCATCCGAAATAGATGATGCAAAGTTAACACTACCTGAAATGATATTTAGGCAAGAATACTTAGCGGAGTTTATTGATGGTTCTGCAATGTTATTCAATAATCGACAACTAACGGATAATAAATCTTATGGCAAAGCATTTGCAGGAATTGACTTAGGTAGAGCAGATGATTATTCTGTGCTATCTATATTCAACGAAAAAGGCGAACAGTTTTATATTGAACGCTGGAGGCATAGTGATTGGTCCACAATAGTAAAGAATATCGCAAATGGACTTAGGACAAATAATGTCCAAACTGCATTAGTTGAGGTTAACTCTATTGGAGACGTGATATTTGAAATGCTACAAAAAGAATGTTCAAGTTATTGCACTATTGAACCATTTGTAACTACTAATCAAAGCAAAAAAGAAATAGTTGAAAGTTTAATAGTGGCCAATCAAAATAAAGAGGTTAAATTTTTAAACGTGGATTGGTTAGACAAAGAACTTGAAATGTTTACTTACGAATACAACCCAAAAAGCCGAGTAATTAAATACGGTGCAACAAGTGGATTCCATGATGATGGTGTAATGGCTTCATGTTTAGGATTCCATTCTTACTCTAAATACAAAACAGGCAGATACACAATAATATAATTAAAAGGTACTTTTTAAAATGATGAAGATTGAATTACCAACAAGTTGGCACGATATATCAATAGAAAAATTTCCTTTAATCTACGACATTGTTAGAGATAAAGAGATTGATCCTATTGATAGAGAAATTCGAGTTATTTCTATTTTGGCTGACATTACAGTAGCAGAAGTTGAGAAAATAAGAATTGACCAACTTAAAGAACTTATCAAGGCTGTAAACTTTATTTTTAAAATGGAGTTTCCTAAATCAGTTGAGATGTTTAAGCATAATGGTTTTAGATGGGTAGTAAATTATGACATCAGTAAATTAAGTGCAGGAGACTTTATAAGTCTAAGCAAATTAACAGAAAGCGAAGAAAGTATTATCGGTAACTTACCTCAACTTGTGGCAATGTTTGTTAAGCCTTATAAACTTAAATGGCTTAAGTTAAAAGAGGTTGAAATGGACTATGTAGAAAAAGTCCAACACATTAAGAGCATGAATGTAGGTATCGTTTATCCTTTGTGTGTTTTTTTTTGCAAAGTTATAGAAGGTTTGTATCCTCATATAGAGGATTATTTGGTAAAACAAATGAGCGAAGCGAGGATGACAATGGAGAGCGAATTGAACGAACTGAAGAGCAAAAGCATTTAGACTATTGGAGTTGGTATGTTACATTGGATAGCTTAAGCGGAAAGGATAGAAGTAAGTGGGATTTTTACTTAAATATGAATGTAGTTGCGTTTTTAAATTATTTGAGTTACATAAAAGACAGGAATAAATGGCAAAAATAAACCAACAGCAATTTAGTGAGTTAGATAACTTTTTATCTGATGCAGAAAGTAAGCTAACAGGTGACCAAGACATTTATTCTCAAAAAGTAAATGACTTTTTAAAAAGAGTTAAGGATAATTTAGAAAAATACAAGTTTAATGCTTCTGAAAATTTATCACAATCATTAAGGGCTTTACCAATTAAACAAAAACAAAACGGAGTAACTGTAACCATTGAACTCGAAGATTACTGGGAAGATTTAGAAAAAGGAACACCTGCAAAAGGTTTATCAAAAGAAAACTTAAAAAAGCTACAGCCTAAGATTTTAGAATGGATAAGTTATAAACCTGAATTACAAAGCATTGCAGGAGACAAGAAAGGACAAAGGTCTTTATCCTATGCAATAGCTACAAACATACTTAAAAAAGGAACTATCAAAAGATTTGGATATAAAGGTAAACCATTCTTAACCGAAGAAATCCCACAATTAGAAAAAGACATAACTCAAGAATTTGAATAATGGCATTAACAATATACAATACACCAAACAGCTACGCACCCGTTTACAACCAAATGATTTTTACTTTGAGTAGTACAAACGTTGCTCAATCTAATTTTCGTTACATCGCGGATATTTATGTAAATGGATCAAGTGATTATACACGTTTAGAAGTTGGAAGAAACCCAACTAACAACTATGGAACATTTGATGTGGCTGGTATCATTCAAAACTTTTTAACTAGAGACTTTGAAGATAACACAACTACATTTAAGCAATGCGGTAACTCGATAGCATATTATGAAGTAAAGTTTGGTGAGCAGTATGGGGCCAGTAGTGGAATAACTAACTATCCTAACTTAACAACAAGTTCAGGTTATTGTTTTAACGGAGTGTTTAGTCCTTTAGACTTTTTAGATTTCCAAACTAACACCTATGTACTTCAAAATAGTTCAAGTCAATTTCTAACTGATAGGCCAACATTTGAATCGAGAACAGGTGAGAAATTGATTTTAGGTTTTATGACAGATGCTGCAAATGAGGCAAAGTTTTTAGAGATTATAACCTATTATGATGAAGGAACGATATTTAATACAGTTACAGTTGCTAATCCTTATGCATCAATAAGCAATAGGCAAGACCGTTCAATTAATGTACGTGTAGATTATGACTGGCTAACTAGTTTAGTAAATGCAGACTTATCAAGCGGTTCAACACCTATCTTCGTTGTTAATTGGGAATACTATGATATAAGAATTAAAAACAGCACAGGAGCGATAGTAAGTGAAACAATCCGTATTTATCCTGGAGAAGATATTTGTAGTAAGTATACACCTATTCGTTTTAAGTTTATGAATAACTATGGTAAGTATGATTATTACACTTTTACAGGCGCAATGACTAAGAACACCAATATTAAACGAAATACTTACAAAAGCAATCCAAATCAATGGAGTGGCACTAATTACAACTACTCAACAACAAGTAGAGGACTAAGCCAATACGAAACTGTATTAGATGATACTATTACAATCAATAGTGATTGGATTACAGAAGATGAAAGTATTTGGTTAGAACAATTAGTAACAAGTCCTGATGTATATATTTACGATGGTAGCAACTTAGTTTCAGTTAACATTACAGATAGTACTTACCAAACAAAATACGAAGCTAGTCAGCAGCTATTCAATTTAGTGGTTTCATTTACTTACTCACAAAACCGTAAAAGACAAAGAAGATGATTTTAACTAAAATATACATTAATAACGAGCAGATAGATTTAAAAGAAGATGTTTCAATACCTCTTAACTTTAATATTGCTGATATTAGAGAACCTGAGAAACGCAGTACTACATGGAGTAAGACTGTTATATTACCAGGCTCTACTTTTAATAATGAATTGTTTTCGAATATATGGAATGTTAATGCAGTCATTAATAGTACAGGCACTACTAACTTTACTCCGAATTTTAACCCGAATTTAAAAGCACAGGCTGAAATTACTTACAATGAGGCAATTCAGTTCAAAGGAATTTGTCAATTGTTAAATGTAAATGTAACTGATAAATACGAGATTGAATATGAAGTAGCTTTCTTTGGTGAGTTGCAAAACGTTTATCAATTTTTTACTAATGGTTATTTAAGAGACGTTGATTTAAGCGAATACAATCATACGTTAAATGCTAATGTTCAATTGTCAAGTTGGAGCGCGCCAATAGGTGAAGGCTATGTGTATAGTATGATTGATTACGGGCATAGAATAAATAGTGAGTTTAAAGTAGAAGAAATGTATCCTGCTATTTATGTAAAGACAATAATTGATAAAATGTTTTTACAGGCAGGTTTTAGTTATCAATCAAACTTCTTTAATACAGAATTATTTAAAAGATTAATTATTCCTTATTCAGGTGGTTCATCATTATTATTGACAAATGATCAAGTAGATAATAGAACATTTAGGGCTTCGAGTACAACTGTTCAATCAATAAATATAGATACATCTTATACTCAAAGTTATTTATTTCCTAATATACCATATAACGAAATAATTTATTTTCAAGATGAAACAACACCACCTAATAGAGATAATGGTGGCGTTTTTTTTAATCAATTTACGTTTCAAGCTAAAGCAAATGGTAATTATGATTTTAAGTTTTCATTTAGTTTAGATGTAACACACAATTGTATAAATCCAACAGCATATGTGCCTAGAAATTATCAATTAGGTACAATTTATATTGTTTCAAGTTCATATGGAAATGATATACCTATAGCTTCTATTCCTGTTATTTTAAAACCAAGTGATAGCAGTCCAGATGTAGCTGATGCATTAAATGTTTCAGCAGGATCAACTAATTTAGTTAACCAAGGAGCAACTACTAATGTTTATAGCGGAATATTAAGTGGAGTTGTAAGCATGGTTCAAAACGATACTGCTGCTGTTTTATTTGCACCAGGTTTCGGTAAAATATATAGTACAACAGCATCACCATTAGGTGGTATACCTGACCAAAATCAAGCAACATCTTATCCAACAGTTAATTTTAAAATAAATAGTTCATTCTATTGTAACCTTAACAATAATAGCGTTCAAAGTGGTGATACTATTATTTTATCAAATGCTTTACCTGATAAAATTAAACAAAGTGATTTTTTTAACTCTATTATTAAAATGTTTAATCTATTTGTTGAGGTAGATAAAACAAATCCAAAAAAACTAATAATTGAACCAAGACCTACATTTTACACAAGCGGAGTTACAAATGATTGGTCTTTAAAATTAGATTACTCAAAAGAGACTAAAATAGTCCCAATGGGTGATTTAAATAATAAGACATATCTATTTACATATAAACAAGACAATGATTATTTTAATACTAACTATTATAATAATTATACAGAAGTATATGGACAAAAAAAATACGATATACAAAACGATTTTTTAAAAGGCGAGGTAACAACTGAATTAATTTTTAGTCCTACACCATTAGTGAACACGATAGGACATGATAGGGTAATACCTAAAATTTATCAATTAGATACAAATGGCACTATTAAAACTTGTCAATCTAACATTCGTATTCTTTACTATGGAGGTCTAAAAGATACAGCTTATCCATGGAGACATATTACCGATTCAGGTGGTGCTTATATAAGAAATCAATATGCTTATTGTGGACATTTAGATGATTTTCAAAATCCAACAATAGATTTAAACTTTGAAATACCAAGACAAGTTTATTATTCGCCTGAAAGATACACAACTAATAACCTTTATAACGTTTATTGGAAAGATTATATTGAACAAATAGCAGATAAGGATAGCAAATTATTTACAGGCTATTTTTTAATAAATGAATTTGACATTCAGAGTTTGGATTTTAGAGATACGTTCTTTTTTGAGAATGAGTATTGGAGACTAAATAAAATAATTGATTACGACCGAGTAAGTAACCAACCTACTAAATGCGAGTTTATTAAGTTAAAAACATTGCCACCTTTTGTAGCTGATGAAGGATTTGATACAAATGGCGGTGTAAAAGATGATTTAGATATATCACCAACACAGCGAAACTCATATTATAATGATAACATAGTTACAGAAGGTGCTATTGTTAGCGGAAAGTCAAATGTAATTGAATCAGGCAATGGAGTTATAATAGTTGGTAATAATAACTTTGTTGGAAACAATAATCAAAATGTTTCAATATTAGCATCTTCGGGAGTTACTGTTTATCCAAGTTCAAATAATGTTAGTATAACAACATCAACTGGCGTTACTGTATTAAGTGGGATTTCAAATGTAAGTGTAACAAATAGTTCAGGAATAACAGTTACAGAATCAAACGTAACTTACAATAATGGTATTAAAACATTAAACAGTGTTAATTATAAAAAGTATGTTGCTTTACTTAATCAAACAGGGACAAATGATCCAACTGCTTATGTTTTAGAAAATACATTAAGTTCGGGAATAGTATGGACTAGAGATACAACAGGAGAATACTTAGGAACAGTAACAGGGGAGTTTACCGAAAATAAAACAGTTTCTTTTTTAACTATTACAGATAATGGAGAGGCAATGGCTGGAAGAAAAAATTCAAACACAATAGCTGTATATACTTATAACTCAAGCGGAGCAGCAACAGATGGTAAATTGACAAATTCAAGTATAGAGATACGAGTTTATTCATAATTGGTACTTAAAAGATAATGGCAAAGACTACAATTGAAATAGATGTAAACACAGGTGACTCGGCTAAGTCGCTTGCTGATTTAAGAAACGAGTTTAAAGACATACAAAAAGAGCTTTCAGGATTAACACCAGGAACTGAAAAATATGTAGATGCATTAAAAAAATTAGGTGCTGTTAAGGATGAGATAGGAGACCTTAAGGACCAAATACAAGGTTTTGCAGGTGCTGACAAAAAAATATCAGCAGTTACAAATGTTGTAGGTGGATTGGCAAGTGGATTTCAAGCTGCTCAGGGTGCTGCTGCTATATTCGGTACAGAAAGTGAAAACTTAGAAAAAACTTTATTAAGAATACAAGCTGTGATGGCTTTCACTCAAGGTATTCAAGGTATTGCACAATTAGGTGATTCTCTTTCTGTATTAGGTAATGTAATAAAATCAACAGAATTAGGAGCTAAGGCTGCTGCTGTTGCTCAACGTATTTGGAATCTTGCAATTGCAGCAAATCCAATAGCTTTAATAATAGCAGGTTTAACAGCATTAATAGGTGTAATAGCAGTTTTTGTTTCTTCAAGTGAAGATGAAACTGAAGCAATGAAAGAATCAATTAAGCAAAGAGAAAGAGAGCTTGAATTGATGAATAAAACTGCAGATGCATTAAAATCTGAAAACAAATTTAGATTAGATTTAGCTGCTGCACAAGGAAAAAGCGCAGCTGAATTAGCTAAGCTAAATGAAGAATTATCTAGGAATGAAATTAAAAATATAGATAAAAGAATAAAAGAAAACAAAAGACTATTTGATCAAAGATTAGTCTTAATGAAAAATACAAGTGATGAAGAATTTATAGATTTACAAAAAGCTAATAGTGAAACTTTAGCAGAAATGCAAAGATTAGCAAATGAAAGATTAGATATACAAAGAAGTTTAAAAATTCAAGAGGCTAAATTAGAAACAGAAGCTAATAAAGCATCATCAGAAAAAGCAAAAGAAAGAGTAAAAGAAATAAAAGATGATTCAGGACAAAGACAATTAGAAGAAAATCAAAGATTATATGATGAATGGTTAGAAAGTCAAAGAATATCTGATGAGTTACATGATCAAGCAAGAGCAAAAGAACAAGAAAGACAAAAACAATTACAAGATGATTATGAATTAACTGCTAAGCAAAATGATGAATTTAATTACAAATTATATTTAGAACAGAAAAAAAGAGATGAAGATTTAATTCTTAATAAACAAAAAGCAAAAGAGCAAGAAGTTGCATTAACATTACAAGGTCTTCAATCAATTCAATCTTTAGCAGATGCTTTTGCAGGTAAAAGTGAAGCAAGTCAAAAGAAAGCATTTCAAATTAAAAAGGCTGCAAGTTTAGCACAGGCAACCATTGAAACTTATCAAGCAGCACAATCAGCATTTGCAAGTCAAATGGCAATACCAACACCTGATGCACCAATAAGAGCAAACATAGCAGCAGCAATAGCAATAGCAAGTGGATTAGCACGTGTAGCTGTAATTGCCAAAACTAAATTTGAAGGTGGCGGTGGTGGAGGAGCTACAGGTGGAGGAGCAGGTAACTTAGGAACATTCACACAAGGCGGTGGCGGTGGACAACCTCCACAAGGATTAACAGCACAAAACACAGTTACTCAACTTAATCCTGATGGCACAGTAGCAGGACAAGGACAAAGACAAGCAGCTCCAATGAAAGCGTATGTTGTTGAGAGTGAAAGTAGAGCAGTAACAGAAAGAGTAAACAAATTAAGTAATAATTCAAAAATAGGATAACATGGAAAATTTACCAGTTTATAAATTAGTAATTGATGATAGTGATGAACTTGGAGTTGAATACATCGCTTTAGTAGACCAACCTGCAATAGAAACTAATTGGCATGCATTTAAAGAACATCAATTTGAAAGTTACACAGACTATCCAAAACAAGCAAGTGAAAACGCAAAGATAGCTTTAAGATATGCAGAAGAAAATGGATGGGGTGATTGTGGAGAGGCCACCGGGAAAGCTCGTGCAAACCAGTTAGCAAAAGGTTTACCCATCTCGAGAGACACGATTGCACGCATGGCATCATTTGAAAGGCATAGACAAAATAGTCAAAAGGCATTAGGCGATGGTTGTGGAAGATTAATGTGGTTAGCATGGGGTGGTGATGAAGGAATAGAATGGGCGCAAAGAAAGTTAGAACAAATTGATAGAGAGAAAATGGTTGTTAATCCAAGAGCAGGAGAAACCAAAGACGAATTTGTTTCACGTTGCATTTCAGTTGAAATAGGAAACGGAAAAGAACAAGACCAGGCTGCTGCTATTTGTTATTCAAAATGGGATGAACAAAGCATGAAAGGTCAGTTCAAATTCTTTGCAGATAAAGAACGTAGATTAATTAGTGGTGCACTCATGATTTCAGATTTACCTATTTATAGAGCAGATGAAAGTGGCGAGTACTATGTGGTATTTGACAAAGAGCAGATAGAAAAAATAGCACAGCGTTTCTTCAAAAAAGGATTTACTCATAACGTAAACATGATGCATGATAGTGAAAGACAAGTTGATGGTGTTTACATGGTTGAATCTTTTATTATTGACAAAACAAGAGGTATCAAAACACCCGAAGGCTATCCTACATTAACAGAGGGTTCATGGTTCGGAACTTTTAAAGTAGATAATAACGAAGTTTGGAATGACTTTATTCGTACAGGAGTATTTAAAGGTTTTAGTGTTGAGGGTGCTTTTGCTCATAGAAAGCTAAAAGATGCGCCTGTTAGCGTTATCGAAAGTGTAGCTGATAGAATACACAACCTAAGAAAAAAAGTGGCTGAGATTGCAACTAAATCAAAATAATGTACTTTATAAAAAAAACAAGACAATGGAAAATAAAAAACAAACGTTTAAAGAAGTTTTTTCAGACATGAAAGAATTGTTCAAAGAT
>Ga0315900_10004838_pt1 | contig 18780 bp, 30 predicted proteins | sample LakEriMetagenome_FD_203521 | JGI IMG/M metagenome (GOLD analysis project Ga0315900, IMG submission 203521) | Freshwater fungal communities from buoy surface, Lake Erie, Ohio, United States - Buoy 12 MA114 | ecosystem: Environmental > Aquatic > Freshwater > Lake > Lake biofilm | place: USA: Lake...
ATGCGTGCGGCCGGTGAGCGGCATCAGCTCCATCAGCGCGAATTTACGCGCCAGATGCTCGATCACGCGGTAGTCGGTTTTGGCATATTTGCCATCCTCATCATCCACCGCCACGCGCTCGAAGGAATTCTCGCCCGCCACCGCTTTGATGAGTTTGTAATCAATCGTGCCTTTGAAATCGAGCGGGGTGCCGTTTACCAGCGCCCAATAGGTTTTTTGCATGTCTTTGCCAGCAAAGGCACGGGATAAGGTAGCGGCGGTTTTGGTGTTGCGCGCCAGCACGAGCACCCCACTGGTATCGCGGTCAAGCCGGTGCACTAACTTTGGGCGATCTGGCGCATCAAACTGCAGCGCACCAAGCAGGTCATCCACGCTTTTGCTGACCTTACTGCCACCCTGTACTGGCAGGCCAAATGGCTTATTGATGACGATGATATTGGCATCTTTATAGAGCACGGCCTTTTGCATCATTAGCACGTCTTCCGGCTCAAGTGACCTGGTTTTGACGTGGGTTTTTTGCGGACGCTGCTGCTCAGCACTGGTGAGTTCAAATTTAATCTCGATATTCTGGCCGGTGTGAATGTGATCCGACGATTTGGCTTTCTTGCCATCAAGGCGAATCAGCCCTTTTCTCAGCTGCTTTTCCACCATGCCATGAGGAATGCCGGGGTAATGGCGCTTAAACCAGCGATCGAGGCGGATATCGTCATCAGCGTCGGTGACAGTCGCTTTGGTGACACTCACGTCGCTAAGCTCCGCACCAGCCACATGCCCATAATCAGGGCGATGAGTGAGATAACGACTGAACCAAACACATAGAAAAAAGCCTGGCTGTAGAGACCACGCTCCATCAACATGTAGCTGTCCATCGAGAAGGCAGAAAAGGTGGTGAATCCACCAAGAAAACCAACGGCAAGGATCAGGTGCAATTCTTTACCGCGCGATGGCATAACGAGCGCAATAAAAGCAATAAGCGCTCCGAGCAGCAATGAACCCAGTACATTGGCTGCCAGCGTGCCATAGGGAAATGTGCTGCCCGTAAGGCGCGCCACCCATTCGGTGAGGATGTAGCGGCTCATGGCACCGGCGGCACCACCAAACGCAACATACATCAAATGAAGGCTATTCATGCGCTTACCGTATAGTCAATGTCACAACGTTGTTGCCACGTTTATAGACGATCTGCCAGCTGCGCGCAGCTTTTTTAAGTATCTGCTCCAATGATTTTACGTCAGAAATCTTCTGGTTGTTGATTTCGAGTATCACATCGCCGGGGGCAAGCGCAAGCTGCTGGGCGGATTTCTGCACGTCCACCACCACCACGGCGGGCAGCGTAAGCCCCGCAACCTCAATCTCATCAGCGATTTCTTTGGTCAACTCTATGACCACAAGCCCAGCCAGCGGATGGCTGCCACTGAGCGCCACCTGCTTTAGTTTTTTTGCTTCAGGCGTGGCTTCCATCGGCACTGCGATGGAAATTTCGCTACCGCCGCGCAGCACCTTGAAATCCGCATTTTCGCCAATCGGCCGCAGCGAAATGCGGTAGCGTATTTCATTTTCTGTAGAAACCTCATGGCCGTCCACAGCAAGAATCACATCTCCCACGCGCAGCCCTGCTTTTTCAGCCGATGAACCAGCCTTTACCCCACGCACCATCACACCGCGCGGCGCGGCAAGCCCGATTGAATCGGCGATATCGCTGGTGACTGGCTGCACCGAAAGCCCCACCCACGGACGCACCACCTTGCCATCCTCCACCTTACCGTTCATGAGCGAGCGCACCATGTTGGCGGGAATGGCAAAACCAATGCCCATCGATCCACCAGAGCGCGAGTAAATGGCGGTATTCACCCCAATCAGGTTGCCAGCTAAATCCACCAGCGCGCCGCCGGAATTACCGGGGTTGATCGCGGCATCGGTCTGAATAAAAAACTGATAATCCGATACACCCTCAGCCTTGCGCGCGAGCGCTGAAATAATTCCCTGCGTCACGGTCTGGCCAACGCCAAACGGGTTGCCGATGGCGAGCACCAGATCTCCCACCTGCAGCGTGTCCGAGTCGCGCAGCGAAAGGTATGGCAGGGCGCTGGGCGCGGAGACTTTGAGAAACGCAAGATCAGACTGCGGGTCACGCATTGTCACCTTGGCTTCCAGCTCGCGCTTGTCGGAGAGCACCACGATGATTTCCTGCGCATCGCGTATTACATGGTGCGAGGTCACAATCAGCCCGTCCGGCTGGATGATCACGCCAGAGCCCAGCGAGCTGACCACGCGCTCGCGCGAAGGCCCCCGGAAAGCGGGATTATTGCCAAAGAACTGCTGAAAAAACGGGTCGTCCATGAAGGGCGACAGCCCCTGATTCACCTGCACACGGCGCTTGGTGTAAATATTCACCACCGCCGGCACCGCTTTTTTCACCACCGGCGCGAAGGAAAGCTGCATCTGCTCTTTCGACTGCGGCACCATCTGTGCGTGCGAGGCGCTGGGCAGCAGGCAGAAAAAAACCACCACACACACAATCAGGCGCATGGCGGTTTGGTATGTCATGGCAGCAAAGCCTTAAGCGGCAGCTTGCTCGCCCGCTTCCTGAACCTGCACGGGGCCAGAATCTTTGCCCTTAGCGGATTCATCGCGATCCACCAGCTCGATAATCGCCATCGGTGCTTTATCGCCGTAGCGGAAGCCGGCCTTGAGCACGCGGGTGTAACCACCCTTGCGGTCTTTGTAGCGCTCGGCAATGGTAGAAAAGAGTTTGCTCGTCAGGTCTTCGTCACGAAGACGCGCGCGCACCAAACGGCGGGCGTTGAGGTCGCCGCGCTTTGCTAGCGTGATCAGGCGCTCCACCACCGGGCGAAGGTCTTTCGCCTTGGGCAGCGTGGTCATAATCTGCTCGTGCTTTACCAGCGCCTGCGCGAGGTTGGCAAACATCGACACACGATGGCCGCTCTTGCGGCTAAATTTTCTTCCGTTCATTCCGTGACGCATAATCTCCTCCGTCTATCCTGCGGACCGCGAAGCGGCAGCGCAGGATCTCATTTCAATTGCAACAGATCCTGTGCAGCGCCTTTGGCGCTCACAGGATTAAAACATCAGTATGGATCCTCGTACTTACGAGCGAGTTCCTCAATGTTTTCTGGCGGCCAGCCCTGCACTTCCATGCCGAATTTCAGGCCGATTTTCGCCAGTTTTTCTTTAATTTCGTTGAGCGACTTGCGGCCAAAGTTCGGTGTTTTGAGCATTTCGGCTTCGGTCTTCTGTACGAGATCACCCACATAGACGATGTTGTCGTTTTTGAGGCAATTGGTCGCACGCACCGAAAGCTCATCCAGATCATACACCTTCTTAAGCAGGTATGGGCTGAAGGGCAGTTCAGGCTTGTCTTCTTTTTTAGCTTCGATTTTCGACTCTTCGAAGTTGATGAAGAGCTGCAGCTGATCCTGCAGGATGCGGGCAGCCAGTGCCAAGGCATCTTCGGCGCTGACCGAACCATCGGTTTCAATGGTCATGGCGAGCTTGTCATAGTCAGTGATCTGGCCAACGCGGGCATGATCCACTTTGTACGTCACTTTGGTCACTGGCGAGAAAAGTGCATCGACAGGAATGATACCAATCGCCGCGTCGCTGGCTTTCTGTGCGCGCACATAGCCTTTGCCGGTTTCGACCGTCATTTCCATGTGCAGCTTAGCGCCTTTATCGAGCGTGCAGATCACATGGTCTTTGTTGATGATTTCGATATCGCCGGGTGTTTCGATCTGGCTGGCTTTCACTTCGCCGGGGCCGGTTGCGGTCAGGGTGAGGCGTTTTTTCTCGCCGCCACCCGCTTTCAGGCGGAGTTCTTTCAGGTTGAGGATGATGTCGGTGACATCTTCACGTACGCCAGGAACCGACGAAAACTCATGCAGCACGCCTTCGATTTTAATCTGCGTGATGGCAGCACCCTGCAGGCTGGAAAGCAGCACACGGCGCAGCGCCACGCCCAGCGTATGACCAAAACCACGCTCCAGCGGCTCAGCAACAATCGTTGCCTGACGCGGGTTGCTCTTGGAGGTCTGGATATCCAGCTTGTTCGGTTTAATCAGGTCTTGCCAGTTTTTTGCGAGCATTGTGTTCTCCTTGGTTCCATTCCCCGCCTTGAGCGGGGATCTTTGTCTATTTGTTCACGATCCCGCGCTCGCGCTTTGCGCGTCGCAGGATGACGGCTTATACTCTTCTGCGCTTCGGCGGACGGCAACCGTTATGCGGCACCGGCGTCACGTCAGTAATTTGTGTAATCAAAAATCCGACTGATTGCAGCGCGCGCAGCGCTGATTCGCGGCCAGCACCCGGGCCTTTCACTTCAACGGCCAGCGTCTTCACGCCGTGTTCCTGCGCCTTGCGACCTGCATCTTCAGCGGTCACCTGCGCGGCATACGGGGTGGATTTGCGCGAGCCTTTAAAGCCGTGATGGCCAGCCGACGACCAGGCAACGGTGTTGCCCTGCGTGTCGGTGATGGTCACGATGGTGTTGTTGAACGACGAGTTCACATGCGCCACGCCGGTGGTGATGTTTTTGCGTTCTTTTTTCTTGAGGCGGGGAGCCTCTTTCGTTGCAGCCATGTTTTGTTTCCTTCTTTGTCACCCCGCATTGATTGCGGGGTCTCCTTCATTTATTGTAGTGGACCCCCGGGTCTTGCTCGCGCTCGCCCGAGGATGATGAGAACCTAAGGCAGCAAAGCTGCCAAGGTTATCATCACTTGGTGGCCATTTTTTTGCCGGCGATCGGCTTCGCTTTTCCTTTGCGGGTGCGCGCGTTGGTGTGCGTGCGCTGGCCGCGGACAGGCAATTTCTTGCGGTGACGCAGGCCACGGTAGCAGCCAAGGTCAACAAGACGCTTGATGTTCATCGCCACTTCACGGCGCAGATCGCCTTCCACCATGTAGTCGCGGTCGATGATCTCGCGGATTTTGATCACTTCTGACTCGCTCATTTGATGCACGCGTTTTTCCGGAGCAAGGCCTGCTTTTTCGCAGATTTGCGCGGCTTTCACGCGGCCAATGCCATGGATGTAAGTAAGCGCAATGTCCAGGCGCTTCGCGGTTGGGATGTTGACACCAGCAATACGAGCCACAAAAACCTCTAAAAATCAATAAGTTATAAAAAATTTGGTTAATAAGGAACAGGGATTTTAGTGAGTTTTGTCCCTGCGTCAACTGCTTTTTGCGCTTTTTTTCGGGCTTTTCATCAAACTCGAAATTTGGCGCGCGACAACGTCAATTTCCGCCATGCCATCCAGCGACACCAGCACCCCACGCTTTGCATAGTAAGGCAGCAGTGGCGCGGTTTGTTCATGGTAGGCTTTGAGGCGTTTGGTTACCGTGCCTTCATTGTCATCTTCACGGCGCTTGAATTCTTTACTGCCGCATTCGTCGCAAATGCCGGACTGCTTGGGCTGCTTGAACTCATCATGGTAGCCAGCGCCGCATTTTGCACAGGAAAAACGCCCGGTAATGCGGCGAACCAGCTTTTCATCATCCACTTTCAGCTCGATCACCAGATCGAGGTTTTTTCTGGCCTGAGCAAGCATGCCATCCAGTGCTTCGGCCTGCGCCACAGTGCGCGGAAAGCCATCAAGGATGAAGCCGCTGGCACAGTCGCTCTGCGCGATACGATCCTCAATCAGCGCAACCATCAGCGGATCGGGCACCAGCTGGCCACGTGCCATGATATCTTTCGCCTCAAGCCCAACTGGTGAGCCAGACGCGACCGCTGCACGCAGCATGTCGCCGGTTGAGAGTTTAGCCATGCCATACTCTTTGCTCAGCAGGTCTGCCTGCGTTCCTTTGCCAGCGCCTGGGGGGCCAAAAAGGATCAGGTTCATTTCAGGCGGCCTTTCAGTTTCGCCTTCTTGATGAGACCTTCATATTGGTGAGCAAACAGATGGGATTGCACCTGCGTAACAAAATCAATCGTCACCGTCACCACAATGAGCAGGCCAGTGCCGCCAAGCTGGAATGGAATCGAGTATTTCGCAATGAACAGCTCAGGCAGCACGCAGACAAATGTAATGTAGGCAGCTCCGATCACGGTAATTCTGGTCTGGATGAAGCTGAGATAGTCAGCCGTTTGCTGGCCCGGACGAACCCCCGCAATGAAGCCACCATTCTTCTTCAGGTTATCGGCTGTTTCTGCGGGGTTAAACACCACCGTTGTGTAGAAGAAACAGAAGAAAATGATCAGCGCTGCATAAAGCACGATATAAAGCGGCTGACCATGGGCAAGATGGGTGCTGATAATTCTGAGGATCTCGTTGCCGCCATCCGAGTGGAACCCTGCGATTGTCAGCGGAAAAAGCAAAAGCGAGCTGGCGAAAATTGGTGGAATAACCCCCGATGCGTTAAGTTTCAGCGGCATATGGGTGGATTCGCCGCCAAACAATTTATTACCCACTTGACGCTTTGGATACTGCACAGGAATACGGCGCTGGGCGCGCTCCATGAGTACAATAAAGTAAATGAGTGACAGCACGGTGACGATGATGAAGATAATCATACCGGTGGAAAGAACGCCGGTACGGCCAAGCTCAAAGGTCTGGCTGAGTGCGGTAGGTAGTCCAGTAATAATGCCTACAAAGATAATCAGCGAAATGCCGTTACCGATACCGCGCGCGGTGATCTGCTCGCCCAGCCACATCAGGAACATGGTGCCGCCGACCAGAGTCACCGTTGCCGTAAATCGGTAGAACAAGCCGGGATCAATCACGGCAGAGCGGCCATCTGCGCCGGTCATGCTCTCGAGGCCAACAGCAATGCCATAGCCCTGAAAGATTGCTAGAACGAGCGTGCCGTAGCGGGTGTATTGGTTGATTTTACGGCGGCCTGCTTCGCCTTCTTTTTTCAGTGCCGCAAGGCTGGGAACTGCCACAGTCAGAATCTGCATGATAATGGACGCCGAGATATAAGGCATCACAGCGAGGGCAAAAATGGTCATGCGGCCGAGCGCGCCGCCAGAGAACATATTAAACACACCAAGCACACCGCTCGAATGCTTGGCGAAAATTTCGCTTAAGATATGCGGGTCGATACCCGGAACGGGGATAAAGCAGCCAAGGCGAAAAACCACTAGCGCGCCAAGCACAAACCAGAGGCGCTTTTTAAGCTCAGTTGCGCGCGCCAGGACGCTAAAGTTCATATTGGAAGCGAGTCGTTCGGCAGCGGAGGTCATATTCTTCTCATTCGTCATCCCGGCACAGGCCGTGATCCATTCTTTTATTATCCCGACGCTAAAAGTCTACTGACTTTTAGCTTTTCTGGATCCCGGACAGTTTTTGCTGCTGCAAAATCTTCCGGGATGACGGGGCACTAAGCCACGTTCAATGTTCCACCAGCTTTCTCAACAGCAGCCTTAGCCGCTTCCGATGCGCGAGCGATGGATACCGTGATTTTGGCTTTCAGCTCACCTTTGGCAAGCAGCTTGATATTCGCAGCATTACTGCGAACCAGACCTGCCGCTTTCAGCGCCTCGAGGTTGATCTCTTTTTTGCCATCGAGCTTGCCTGCATCAATCGCTTTCTGCAGGTCGCCGGTGTTCACGCCAGTATACTCGACGCGGGTGTGGTTTTTGAAGCCGCGCTTGGGCAGGCGGCGATGAATCGGGGTCTGACCGCCTTCGAAGCCATTGATGCGAACGCCGGTGCGAGCCGTTTGGCCCTTGCCGCCGCGACCTGCGGTTTTACCTTTGGACGAACCGATACCACGGCCAACACGCATTTTGCGATGCTTTGCGCCGGGGTTGGCTTTAAGTTGATTGAGTTGCATAGTCTCTCCTTTGTCATCCTGCGAGGCGCTTGGCGTATCCCAGAACTTTATCCTATTATGTTAACCGGATCCCCTTGTTAGCGCTAAGCACACCAGAGAATAACGGTGTTTATGCTTTTTCTACTACCACCAGATGCCGCACTTTATACACCATGCCGCGAATTTCCGGCGTATCCAGAAGCACGCGTGAGCGGTGGCGTTTGCCGAGGCCGAGGCCTTTCAGCGTCGCTTCCTGATCCCATTTACGGGCGATGGAACCCTGCAGCTGGGTCACCTTAATCTTACCCGCGCCAGCGTGATCTTTCTTAGGCTGGGCGGCTTTCTTTTCTGCTTTGGGCGCCGCCTCTTTTTTAGCAGCGGGCGCTTTTTCGGCTTTCGGCTTTGCCGTTTTTGCGGGTTGGGTTGCCATAGATTATGCCTTTGCTTTTTTCTCAGTTACTTCTTCAGCTTTGCCTTCGCGGCGCTCAACAATCTCGCCAACTTTCTTGCCGCGGCGAGCTGCTACAGCACGCGGCGAGCGCATGTCCTGCAAGGCGGCAAAGGTTGCCTTGAGCATGTTGTGCGGGTTGGAGGTGCCAACGGATTTAGCGACCACATCCTGCACGCCGAGTGCTTCAAACACCGCACGCATCGGGCCACCCGCGATGATACCGGTACCTACCGGCGCCGTGCGGATGATGACTTTACCGGCACCAAAGCGACCATAGAGATCGTGGTGAATGGTGCGGCCTTCGCGCAGCGGAATGCGGATCATGGATTTTTTGGCGTCGTCGGTGGCTTTGCGCATCGCGTCGGATACTTCTTTTGCCTTGCCGGTGCCGTAGCCAACACGGCCTTTGCCATCGCCAACGACCACAAGCGCGGCGAAGCCGAAGCGACGACCACCCTTGACGGTTTTAGCCACGCGATTGATCGAAACGAGTTTATCGATCAGCTCATTGCCGGCTTCTTCTCTGTTTTGCGATTCATTACGTTCTGGACGTGCCATGGTTTCTGTACCTTCTATTAAAATGATAAGCCGGCTTCGCGCGCCGCATCTGCCAGGGCTTTTACGCGCCCGTGGAACAGATAGCCGCCGCGGTCAAAGACCACTTCTTTCACATTGGCTTTCTGGGCGCGCTTTGCGATCATCTCGCCCACGGTTTTTGCGGCCTCGATGGTGGCTGCTTTCACCTTGCCTTTGATTTCTTTATCGAGCGTCGATGCCGAAGCGAGGGTCACACCTTTGCTGTCGTCGATCACCTGCGCATAGATATGCTGGCCGGAACGAAATACGGAAAGGCGCACGCGGTCTGCTGCGTTCTTGCGAAGCGAGGTGCGGACGCGCTGCTTGCGGCGAGCAAAAAGCGCTTTCGATTTGGTTGCCTGAGACATTATTTCTTCTTCCCTTCTTTCTTACGCACGTATTCGTTTTCGTAGCGGATACCTTTGCCTTTGTAGGGCTCAGGCTTACGAAGCGCGCGAATTTCAGCTGCCACCTGGCCAACCAGCTTTTTATCAAAGCCAGATACCGCAATGCTGGTGGGTTTTTCGCACTTGATTTCAATCCCTGCCGGAATGGCGTATTTGATTTCGTGGCTGTAGCCAAGCGCCATGGTGAGGTAGTTTTTATCTGCGGCAGCACGATAACCGACGCCGAGGATTTCCATCTTCACCGTGAAGCCCTTGGATACCCCTTCAACCATGTTGTTGATCTGGTTGCGGGTGGTGCCCCAGAAAGTGCGCGAGCGCTTGTCCGACTTGTCGCGCGGCAGCACGATCACTTTGCCGTCTTTGACTTCAACGGAAACTTCCGACGAAGTTTTGTATTTCATCTCACCTTTGGCACCTTTGATCGTCACCTCGCTCGGGTTCACCGAAACGGTGACACCGGAGGGGATCGCAACAGGTGCTTTACCTACACGTGACATAATTCACTCCACTAGAATACGCTGCAAAGCACTTCGCCGCCAACACCTGCTTTGCGTGCGTCGTAGTCGGACATCACGCCACGCGAGGTGGAGAGGATCGAAATGCCAAGGCCGTTAAATTGCTTCGGCAGATTTTCAATTTTCGAATAGACGCGGCGGCCGGGCTTCGAAATGCACACCACTTCGCGAATAGCCATCTCGCCATCCTGATAGCGCAGGGCAATCACAAACTCTGCTTTGCCTTTGCCGGTCTCTTCGCGTTTGTAGTCTTCGATGTAGCCTTCGTTCTTCAGCACCTCAAGGACGCTACCTAAGAACTTGGATGCCTGCACACGGACTTCAGACAGGCGGGCGGCCTGACCGTTGCGAATCTGCGTGAGCATGTCTGCCAGACGATAGTTCATGGACATGGGACTTCTCCTTACCAGCTTGCCTTGGTCAGGCCGGGGATACGGCCGACAGAACCAAGCTCGCGCAGTTTGATGCGCGACAGTTTAAATTTGCGATAGGTGCCGCGCGCACGACCCGTGAGCTCGCAGCGGTTACGGTGGCGGTTAGCCGCGCCGTTGCGTGGCATGGCTGATAGCTTGATCTGGGCAGCAAGGCGTTCTTCGAACGACAGTTCCTTGTTCATGATGATCGCCTTCAGCGCGGCGCGCTTACCAGCATCGCGCTTAATCATCTTAGCGCGGCGGTTGTTTTTGTTGATAGAGCTCAGTTTAGCCATGGGATCCTCTATTTAATAAACGGCATATTGAAGCCAGCCAGCAATGCTTTGGCTTCGTCATCGGTTTTGGCAGTGGTACAGATAATGATATCCATCCCGCGCACCTGATCGATTTTATCGTAGTTGATTTCCGGGAATACCAGCTGCTCTTTCAGACCCAGCGCATAGTTGCCACGGCCATCAAAGCTGTTGTTTTTTACACCACGGAAATCGCGCACGCGCGGCAGAGCCGTGTTGATCAGGCGATCCAGAAACTCATACATTTTTTGTTTGCGCAGCGTCACCTTGCAACCAATCGCCATATTTTCACGCAGCTTGAAACCGGCGATCGCTTTTTTGGACTTAGTGGTCACGGGTTTCTGACCAGAGATCTGGGTCATGTCAGACACAGCCGCCTGAATAATCTTGCTATCAGCCACGGTTTCACCAACGCCCATATTGATGACGATTTTATCGAGCTTGGGAACCTGCATGGGATTCTTGTAGCCGAACTGCTTCTGCAGGCTGCTACGCACTTCCTTTTCATACACGGTCTGAAGGCGCGGTGTGTAGGCGCTTTCTTTCTTTGCTGCTGAGGTCTTAGCCATTGATCACTTCTCCTGATTTTCTAGCAACACGGACTTTCTTTCCGTCCTGCAGGGTCTTGTAGCCGACGCGGGTGCCTTTGCCGGATTTCGGATCTACCAACATCACGTTCGACACGTGCAGCGGCGAGGCTTTGGCCACGATACCGCCAGCGCTGGTGCGGCTTGGCTTGGTGTGGCGCTTAATCATGTTCACGCCATCGACGATGACGCGGCTTTCATCGGGAATGACCTTCACGATCTTGCCCTTTTTGCCTTTATCTTTACCGGCGATCACAATCACTTCGTCGCCTTTTTTAACTTTGAGCTTATTGGCCATAACCTGTCTCTTTTCCTATAATACTTCCGGTGCCAGCGACACGATCTTCATGAACTGCTTCGCGCGCAGTTCACGAGTCACCGGTCCGAAAATACGTGTGCCGATCGGCTCGTTCTGTTTATCGATGAGCACGGCAGCGTTTTTATCAAAACGGATGGTCGAGCCATCAGCGCGGTGGATATCGCGCTTGGTGCGCACGATCACCGCGCGGTGCACTTCACCTTTTTTCACTTTGCCGCGGGGGATCGCGTCCTTAATCGAGACGACGATGATATCGCCGACCGACGCGGTCTTGCGCATGGAGCCGCCAAGCACCTTGATGCACATCACACGGCGTGCACCAGAATTGTCGGCTACTTCTAAATTACTTTGTTGTTGTATCATATAACATCCTTTCGATTATCTGATCATCCGATTATCGGATCATCCGATCATCTTATCCCTCGTACACAACCTGCCAGCGCTTGGTCTTGGAAATTGGCGCGGATTCAATGATGGAGACTTTATCGCCCATCTTGAACTGGCCTTTTTCATCATGCGCAGCATATTTTTTTGATTTCTGAATGGTCTTTTTGTAAATGGGGTGCGACACGCGGCGATCCACACGAACCACCACTGTCTTTTCCATTTTGTCGCTCACCACGACACCTTGTAATACGCGTTTGGGCATCGTCTATGCCTCCTTCTTAGCTTTTTTTGCAGCGGGCTTTTTAGCTGCTGCGGTTTTCTTCGCTGGCGCTTTGGCGTCAAGCGGCTGATTCATCACGGTTTTGGCGCGCGCGATGGTGCGGCGCACTTCCTTGAAACGGCTTTGCTTTTCCAGCTGGCCTGTGGATGCCTGCATGCGCAGGTTGAACAGCTCTTTCTTCGAAGCCAGCACCAGCTCTTTCAGCTCGTCTTTGCCTTTGGCGCGAATATCTGCGATTTTCATGGTCATTACGCTCCTTCATGCAGACGGGCGACAAACTTGGTTTTCACCGGAAGTTTGGCTGATGCGCGATCAAACGCCTCACGCGCCACTGCCTCTGGCACGCCCTCAATTTCAAACAGAATACGACCCGGCTCAACGCGTGCCGCCCAGAATTCAACCGAACCCTTACCCGAGCCCATGCGCACTTCCGCTGGTTTGCGGGTTACCGGCACATCCGGGAAAATGCGAATCCACATACGGCCAACGCGCTTCACATGGCGCGAGATCGCACGGCGCGCTGCCTCAATCTGGCGCGCGGTGATACGCTCCGGCTGCATGGCTTTCAGGCCATACTCGCCGAAATTCAGGGTAAAACCGCCTTTAGCATTGCCACGGATGCGGCCTTTATGCTGCTTGCGGTATTTGGTTTTTTTAGGGCTCATCATATAAGTATTCGCCAGTCTCTTGTCGTTTGGTTATTAGCTTTGCGCGGTTTCTTCTTCGCCGAACGTGGTGTCTTTAATCTCCGGCGCTTCACCAACAATGACTTTTTTCTCCTTGCCGATGATTTCGCCTTTGAAGACCCACACTTTCACACCGATGGTACCGTAAGCCGTCTCTGCGCGAGCGGTGCCGTAATCGATGTCGGAGCGCAGCGTATGCAGGGGCACGCGACCTTCGCGATACCATTCCATGCGCGCAATCTCCGCGCCGCCGAGACGGCCGGATACGTTGATACGAATTCCCTGTGCGCCCAGGCGCAGCGCGGATTGAACAGCGCGCTTCATCGCACGGCGGAACGCCACACGCTTTTCCAGCTGCTGCGCAATGCCTTCAGCGATGAGCGTTGCATCGATCTCAGGCTTTGCCACCGGCACAATGTTGATATGCACTTCGTCCTTGGTGTATTTGCCAAGATCCTTTTTGATTTTGTCGATGTCGGCGCCTTTTTTACCGATCACGACACCCGGGCGAGCCGTGTGAATGGTCACGTTCGCTTTTTTGCTCGGGCGCTCAATCACCACCTTGCTGACACCAGCAGCATCTAGCTGCTTCTTCAGGTATTTCTGCATGCGCAGGTCTTCGTGCAGTTTTTCTGCATAGTCCTTGGATGCAAACCAGCGGGAATCCCAGGTTTTGTTGATGCCGACACGCAGGCCGATCGCGTTAACTTTCTGACCCATTAGTTTGTCTCCTTCTTCGCAGCCGGTTTTTTCTTAGCGGCTTTCTTTTCAGGCTTCTTAGCTTCGGGTGCCATTTCTTCAGCCTGCTCGCGCACAATAAGCGTCAGGTTTGAAAATGGTTTTTTGATTGCAGCCGATTTACCGCGGCCACGAGTATGGAAGCGCTTCATCACCAGGTTCTTGCCCACATAGGCTTCCTTAATGACCAGCTCATCCACGTTGAGATTGTGGTTGTTTTCCGCGTTGGCAATCGCCGACTGCAGGGCTTTCTTCACATCATTGGCGATGCGCTTTTCCGAGAAGGAAAGCTGGGTGAGCGCCTGGCCCACTTTCATGCCACGGATCAGGCCGGCCACAAGGCCGAGCTTCCGCGGGCTAACGCGCAGGCGGCGGATGACAGCTTTCGCTTCATTATCTGCCAGCTGGCGCTCGAGTGATTTCTTACCCATAAACTACCTTCCTATTTCTCTTCTTTCTTCACCGTTGTGCCGTGGGCAACAAAGGTGCGCGTCGGCGCGAATTCACCGAGCTTGTGGCCGATCATGTCTTCATTCACCGATACGGGAATGAATTTCTTGCCGTTGTACACACCAAAGGTGAGGCCAACGAACTGGGGGATGATCGTCGAACGACGCGACCAGGTTTTGATGATCTGGTTCTTGCCGGACGCTCTGGCTTCATCTGCTTTTTTCAGCAGATAACCATCCACAAACGGGCCTTTCCATACTGCACGTGCCATAGTCTTTCCTTCACTGTCACCCCGCATTTATTGCGGGGTCTCCTTATTTGTTTCCACAAGATCCCGCAACAAGTGCGGGATGACGGGAATCTAAGCAGCTTCGCTGCTAAGATTTACCGTCACTTACCATGCCGATTTTTAATGATCAGCTTGTTCTTTTTCTTCTTCGAACGTGTTTTCGTTCCTTTGGTGCCCTTACCCCATGGTGTCACAGGATGACGGCCACCCGAAGTGCGGCCCTCGCCACCACCATGCGGGTGATCCACTGGGTTCATTGCCACACCGCGTACGCAGGGGCGAATGCCAAGCCAGCGCGAGCGGCCTGCTTTGCCAATGACGGCGTTCTGGTTGTCCGGGTTTGAAACCGCGCCGATGGTGGCGAGACACACATCGCGCACCAGACGAAGCTCGCCCGAGCGGAGTTTAATCTGAGCGTAGCCAGCATCTTTACCCACGAGCTGCACATAGCTGCCGGCAGCGCGTGCCAGCTGGCCGCCCTTGCCTTCTTTCATTTCCACGTTGTGGATGATCGTTCCCACGGGAATGCTGCGAAGGTGCATGGTATTGCCCGGCTTGATGTCGGCCTTGTCGGAGGAAATCACCGTATCACCGACCGCAAGGCGCTGCGGCGCCAGAATATACGACAGTTCACCATCCTGATATTTGATCAGCGCGATGAATGCCGAACGGTTCGGGTCATATTCGATACGCTCAACGACCGCCGGAACGTCAAACTTTTTGCGCTTGAAGTCGATGATGCGGTAAGCCTGCTTGTGACCACCACCCACGCGAAACGAGGTCAAGCGACCATAGCTGTTGCGGCCACCAGATTTGGTTTTGCCTTTAGTCAGCGATTTAACCGGCTTGCCTTTGAAAAGCTCGCTGCGATCCACGATCACCAGCTGACGCTGGGCGGGAGTCACGGGTTTAAAACTTTTTAGTGCCATAAACTTACCTTTTTCATGTCACCCCGCATTTATTGCGGGGTCTCCATCCTTTTGCATGAGATCCCGCAACAAGTGCGGGATGACGGCCAAGCCGTCATTTCACTCCACCTTCGAGATTAATGCTCTGACCTTCCGCCAGCGTGATAATCGCTTTCTTGGTGTCAGAGAGTTTGCCCATGGTATTACGGAAACGCTTCTGTTTGCCGAGGCGCACCAGTGTGTTCACGCTTTTGACTTTCACACCAAAAAGCGCTTCTACCGCCGTTTTGATATCCTGCTTGCCAGCATCCAGACGAACATTGAACATCACCTTGTTCTGCTCAGAAATGCGAGTCGACTTTTCAGTCACTACCGGCGAAACAATCACATCATAATGATAGGCGCGCGCGGTTGATGCTGCCTGTTTTTTTGCCTTGCTCATGCAAACCTCTCTTCGAGATGCTTCAATGCATCTTTGGTCAGGATCAGCTGCTTGTGGCGCAGGATGTCATAAACATTCGCGCCCGCGCTCGGCAGCACATCCACATGTTTAATGTTGCGGGCAGCTTTAGCAAACTGCTCGTCAATTTTTGCGTCGATGATAAGCGGGGCTGTCCAACCGTTCTTCTTGAAAGAATCCGCCATCTTCTTGGTTTTTGCATCTTTCACCTGCGTGCTGTCGATCACGATCAGCGTGCCTTCTTTCTGTTTAGCAGAGAGGGCATGTTTCAGGGCAAGTGCGCGTTCTTTTTTGTTCATGTTTACAGCATGGCTACGCACCACCGGTCCAAAAATGGTCGCACCACCACGCATCTGAGCGCTACGTAGCGAGCCCTGACGAGCTGAGCCGGTGCCCTTCTGTTTGAACGGCTTTTTGGTTGTTCCGGAGATTTCCGAAATGGTTTTGGTTTTATGCGTACCGCTCTGCGCTTTTGCACGCTGGTATTCCACCATGCGATGCAGCAAATCCTTGCGGACTTCAAGACCAAAGATCGCATCGGAAAGTTCAACTTCCCCTGCGGCCTTGTTCTCCAATGTGACAACTTTCACTTTCATATTCACCTCTATGTTCCTCGCGCTAGCGGGGATTTACACCTTATGCTTTCGGTTCTTCTGCTGGCGCTTCGGCAGCTGCCGGAGCTTCTGCAGACTTACGCACCCCAGCGGGGAACGGTGCCTGCGGATGGTTACCTTTTTTCATGGCGTCCTTGATCAGCACATAGCTATTTTCCGAGCCCGGAACATTGCCGCTGACCATGATGATACCCTGTGCTTCATCCACCGAGATCACTTTCAGGTTCTGCGCCGTGCGACGACGCGCGCCCATGTGACCAGGCATTTTTTTGCCTTTGAATACTTTACCCGGATCCTGACGCTGACCGGTTGAACCACCCGCGCGATGCGCGACCGATACACCGTGCGTTGCTTCCAGACCCGAGAAGTTCCAGCGCTTCATCCAGCCAGCGAAACCGCGACCGATGCTCTGACCCGTGACGTCAACGAACTGACCCGGCACAAAGTGGCTGGCCACGAGTTCGGTGCCTGGCTCGAGCATCGCGTTTTCTGTCACACGAAACTCAACCAGCTTGCGCTTGGGCTCTACTTTCGCTTTAGCGAAGTGGCCACGCAGCGCCTTGGACACGTTTTTTACCTTAGCAGCGCCAACGCCGAGCTGCAGTGCAGTATAACCATCTTTATCTTTGGTTTTCTGCGCAACAACCTGGCAGTTCTCAACGTGCAGCACCGTGACACAGGTCTGCTCGCCCGCGTCGTTATAGACGTCGGTCATGCCCAGTTTTTTTGCAATTAATCCGGTACGCATAGTCTCTCCTAGGCTGCTTCTGCCTTGATTTTGATATCCACGCCGCTGGCCAGATCGAGCTTCATCAGCGCGTCAACGGTCTGCGGGGTGGGGTCTACGATATCGATCATCCGCTTGTGGGTGCGGATTTCGAATTGCTCGCGCGACTTCTTATCCACGTGCGGCGAACGGTTCACCGTAAAACGCTCAATACGGCGCGGCAGCGGGATCGGACCACGAACCTGTGCGCCGGTGCGCTTGGCGGTGGACACAATCTCAGCCGTGCTGGAATCGAGCACGCGGTGATCGAACGCTTTGATCCAAATACGGATTTTCTGGTTCTGCATTGTCTTTCCTCTGTCACCCCGCATTTATTGCGGGGTCTCCTTATAGTTTATACTAGATCCCGCAACAAGTGCGGGATGACGGAAACCTGAGCTCGCAAGCGAGCTAAGGCTTACCGTCACTCCACAATTTTCGCAACAACGCCGGCGCCGACGGTGCGGCCGCCTTCGCGGATCGCAAAGCGCAGACCTTCTTCCATCGCGATCGGGCTGATGAGTGTCGCTTCGATCGTGATGTTATCGCCGGGCATCACCATCTCGGTGCCTGCCGGCAGAACGATCGAACCGGTCACGTCGGTCGTGCGGAAGTAAAACTGCGGACGGTAGTTCGCAAAGAATGGCGTATGACGGCCACCCTCTTCTTTCGTCAGCACGTAAATCTCTGCCTTGAACTTGGTGTGCGGCATGATCGAGCCGGGTTTGCACAATACCTGACCGCGCTGTACTTCCTCGCGCTTGGTACCGCGCAGCAATACGCCCGCATTGTCACCCGCACGGCCTTCATCCAGCAGCTTGCGGAACATCTCGATGCCGGTGCAGACGGTTTTCTGCGTCGGGCCAAGGCCAACGATTTCGATCTCTTCACCCACTTTAATGATACCGCGCTCGATACGGCCGGTGACCACCGTGCCGCGGCCAGAGATCGAGAATACGTCCTCGATCGGCATCGCAAACGGCTTATCCATTGGGCGCTCAGGCTGCGGGATGGTGCTATCGACCGCTTCCATCAGTTTCAGGATCGCGTTTTTGCCCAGCTCGGGGTTTTTGTCTTCCAGCGCAGCGAGTGCCGAGCCATGGATGATCGGGGTGGTGTCGCCCGGGAATTTGTATTTGTTGAGCAGGTCACGAACTTCCATCTCCACGAGATCGAGCAGTTCTTTATCTTCGACCATGTCGCATTTATTGAGGAACACCACAATCGCAGGAACACCCACCTGGCGGGCAAGGAGGATATGCTCGCGGGTCTGCGGCATTGGGCCGTCAGCAGCCGAAACGACGAGAATCGCGCCGTCCATCTGCGCAGCGCCGGTGATCATGTTCTTCACATAGTCGGCGTGGCCGGGGCAGTCTACGTGCGCGTAGTGGCGCTTGTCGGTTTCGTATTCCACGTGCGCGGTGTTGATCGTAATACCACGCGCTTTTTCTTCCGGCGCAGCGTCAATCTGGTCATAGGCGGTGTATTTCGCCTTGCCCGCCTCTGCCAGCACTTTCGTGATCGCCGCCGTCAGCGACGTCTTACCATGGTCAACGTGGCCAATCGTACCAATGTTGCAGTGCGGCTTATTGCGGTCAAATTTCTCTTTGGTCATTTTACTTCTCCTTCAATCTCATTCTTTCATGTTGTAGATCCCGGCTTTCGCCGGGATGGCTTACGCCACTTTTTTCTTTATTTCCTCAGCAACGTTGCTAGGCACCTGTTCGTAATGATGGAATTCCATGGAGTACTGTGCACGCCCCTGCGACATCGAACGCAGCGTGTTCACATAGCCGAACATGGAAGCCAGCGGCACCATCGCATCAACCACGCGGGCATTACCTCGCG
>Ga0315900_10004839_pt1 | contig 18780 bp, 43 predicted proteins | sample LakEriMetagenome_FD_203521 | JGI IMG/M metagenome (GOLD analysis project Ga0315900, IMG submission 203521) | Freshwater fungal communities from buoy surface, Lake Erie, Ohio, United States - Buoy 12 MA114 | ecosystem: Environmental > Aquatic > Freshwater > Lake > Lake biofilm | place: USA: Lake...
CTACTGCAGAAGTTCCAACTGTTATTGTCAGTTGAAGCCCCTGCGTAGAAATGATATCATTTGTTTTTAACTTACCATTTGCATCAACACCAATATAGTTAGTTTCAATTCCAGAAGAATCGGAACCTACTACTTTTACTGCTTGTGATGAGTCTTTTTCTGATAAGTCGCCCATATATTATTATAGAGTATATCCACTAATTGTTGAATAAACGTCTTGTGCTTGATTTTCTTTATTTGTTCTAATAACAGTTACAGTTTGTCCCGTTGTTGCCAAAATTGGTTGCTTTAATTGAATTGACAGGTTAGGGTTAGCAGTACTATTGAATTGTACAAACTTAGTAACGCTGTTAACTTGCACTTCGATCTTCATTTTACCAGAAGCGGAAGCTTCAATTTGAGTAAGATAAAAATTACCAGCAGAAGTATATGTATGTGTATCTGATGCACCACCAGCAATTGTTGCGGATGTGTCGTAATCAGTTACGTCTGTTCCCGGAGATCCATCAAGTACTTTAACATTGATCGATCCGTCTGTATTTACAGCTAGGAAATCAGTTCCGTCACCAACTTTCATTGAGTCAGAAGCATGTGTTAAGTCTCTGATATCTAAATCAGTAGCAGAAACAGTAACAGAAGATCCACTTACGTCAACAGAGTCTGTTGCGAATGCTAGATCTCTAATATCAAGGTCAGTAGCAGATACAGTAGCTGTTACTGAAGACCCAGACACATCCACTGAATCAGTAGCGAATGCTAGATCTCTAATATCTAAGTCTGTCGCACTAACAGTAGCGGTAACAGAAGATCCGGATACGTCAACTGTATCTGTAGCAAATGCCAAATCACGAATATCAAGATTGGTTGCACTTACTGTAACACTAGAACCGGAAACATCCACTTTATCGGTAGCAAAAGCTAGGTCTCTAATATCGAGATCAGTTGCTGATACTGTTGCTGTAACAGAAGAACCTGAAACGTCAACGCTATCCGTAGCAAATGCTAAGTCTCTGATGTCTAAGTCGGTTGCGGTAACAACAGAATTAATACTACCATCGGTATTTACCAATAGCGTATCAGTTCCGTCTGTAATTTGTACTGACGCTCCACTCGCGAGGTTTGTGTCAATACTTCCATCAACATTTACTTTTAATTGTTGTGATGGTATCGTTGCGTCCGCTATCTTTACGATAGCATCTCCCGGATTTTCCGTCCGGATCGGTAAACTACTATTATAATCACTCATTTTCTATTTTCCCCTTTAATTGTTACTTTAAGTTGTTAATTTCTTCCAAGAGATCCTTCTCTTTCGATTCTTGAATTTTGATATGTTCTCGTAATCTATTGATTTCTTCCATATTTTGTTCGAGTTTGAATTCTAGTTCTTGTTTAGCCAGTCTTACTCTACTTAATTCTAATTGTTTTCTGCTTACTTCTAATGACATATATTATACCTCAATGTATTTAATAGACGTTGTAAAATCACCGTTATCTGGTCTATAATGGACTACATCTACTCTTATATTTTGACCAGCATTAACTAACATTCCACTTAAATTGAATTCTGCATTTAATCCTGTAAATGATGTGTACATTTTGCTAACAGTACTAGATGCTTTTAGCACTTCATACGTCGCAACGTTAGTACCGGAGACAGAAATTCCAACTATTTTAATTTGTGTTGATGGTGTGTAGGATATGACAGTAGTGGTAACACCATTTACAACACTAGAAACTTCGTCATACTGAAAGAGGATTTCTTCCGACGGATTTGATACAACATTGACATTTATGCTACCGTTTGCGTTTACAGCAAGAGGGTTTGTGCCATCAGCATTTGTGATTGATATGTTATCACCACTAGCAGCATCGATGATACATTCCACTGTACCAATAGTCGCAGTGACTTCAGCACTTACTCTGAGCCTATCTTCACCTTCCTCAAACGATCTTTGTAAGATCTGATTCTGGTCTAAATTAGTATAAGGTGAATTTGGACCAATTGCCATATAGTCTAGTTGTTAATTAACCTTGGGGCATCATGTCAGCAGCATTTGTTGGAAGATTTGCAAATTCTCCCGGCGGTTTAGCTGGATTTGGAACCATGTTTCCACCGGCTACTCCTTGACCACGTAGCATATCGCCACCTTGTGGTGCGTTTAACGGCTGCATTACTCCAGATGGACCGCCTTGCATCTCTTCTGGAGATCCCGGAGGCGGAGGAGCAACTTGTGGAGCCATAGGTGCTTGTAATGGTTGCTGTTTAATCAACATTAGAAGATCTGGGTCTACAGTTCTCAAAAAGTTGATGTGCTCTTGAATATGGGCTTGAACAGATTGACGAAGTGCTGGATCTCTACGAAGATCTGGATTAGCCATTACTGATCTATGCTCCATAATATGGATGCTGTGCTCGTCTAGCATATCAGCTAGTACTTGCTCACCTTCCATCATACGTTCGTTCTCATCTTTAATAAGAAGCATTGTATTCATATCAGACTCATACATAACTTCTAGTGAACCAGTGTTCAATACTTCAAAATATTGTTTAGGATTTGCAATGATTCCCATTTGGAGCATTTGCTCTGCCATCTGTACACGACCGGCGGTAGTTCTAGAAAGAGGATTACCGATAGATACGATCACGCGTTGGATAGAATTGATATCATCACCAACAAATTCCTTAAGAAGTGCTTTATTGTTTTTACCAACAAGAGCAACGGTCTTTGGTGTCTTTGCGTAGTCTTTTAGAATGTTAATGAGAGATCCGCCGAGATCTTCGATGAGCTTTACATAGTTATTTTGAAGACCAGAAATAAATTGTAGAGCCATTGATTGAATCAAAGCTAGAGCAGTACCAGACTTCAACGAAGCTTGTGGGTCACCACGAGCAACTGAGTTGACACCTGAGATAGTTTCTGCAGACTGAATCAAAATTTGAAGGAAATCAAATATTTCTCTTGGTGTTTCGGTAAGATTGAGTGGTTCAGGTTTAACATTACCTTCGATAATGTTCATTGCACCTTCTAAACTGTTGATACTAAGATCAGCACCTTTAGGTACAAATAGATTTTGAACACCAAATGCACTTTGATTGGTCATGATAGTGCTATACAAAGAGTTGATACCCTCTTGTAATGGGTATACATCAAACATTGGTGTGTATCCGTAAGGAGTTCCCATGAATTCACCAGCAGAGATACGGTAAACCGGGATGTCTCTGTATGGAAGTGGCATATCAAGAAGGATAATGTCACTTTCTAGGAACAAACAGTAGCGACCTTCAGGCATTGCTTCTGTTCTTTTGTGATAAAACTCATAAACAGGGATATCGTCTGTGTTATCATTGGAAAAAATGGCAACTCTGTATAGATTATTTGAGTTTTTTGTAGAAATTCCGTTAATTTTATCAGCAAGTTCTGGATATTTTGCAATAAGATTGTGTTTATTTTTAAAAGTTCTTAAAATAATCCACTCATTGTTCCAATTTTCTTTAGTTCCATCAAAAACTACGTCAAATGGTGAATGAGTAGACCACTCTAACTCACCTTCAAAGTTCTTTTCACCAGTTTCTGGATCAAAATCATATAGTTCACCAGAAGTTGCGTTCCATTCTAGTCTAATAAAGCCAGCACCAAGGACAATTGCCATCTCTGTTACAGATCTGATAGCTTCTTCTAGTTTCTTTTCGCGCATGTAATAGTCTAAAATACCATTTGCTAGATAAGTTTGAGCTAAAGATTTATAATCTGTATTAACAGAACGAGCTTCCATTGCTGGACGATTAGAAGTAATCATCACTAACATATGTTGTGCAATATTTCTAAAGTGATTTACAGAAAGTACTGTTAGTTCGCCTTGTTCACCACTAAATCCAATTTGATGAGAAGATCCGCCACCATTATCTCGGAAGTCGCCGTGATAGAATTGCCACATCTTTGCAAGCTTGTCTAGGTAAAAGTTAGCTTCTAGAGTGTTGTAAAAGCTTTGTGCTTTTGCCATACAAGCACTTGCTAATTTTTCTGGCTCCTGTGCAGCAAAGTATATATCTTTTGGATTAATGTCTTTTTGTTGATCATTAAATGGTTCGTTCATAATTCTATTTACCTTTCGGTTTCCAACTCAGCATTTTTTCCATGCTATTAAAATCTTTTGTTTCGTTTGGTTTTTTAATTCCTAAAATCTGCTTGTATACATCTACATTACTTATAGTTGTTGATTTCCCATAATTAGGTGTATAGAACGCATCCGACGACCTAAGTGGGCTTTGATAGTCTGTTGGGTATGGGTTAGTCTTTAGGTCAATACTACGCACCATATACACCAATGTATCAATACCATCGTAATGAGATCCCAATGGACATTTAGCGAAGTCATCCTTAGAATCATTCTTCCATTTACCATCTTTTAGGTGTCTAATCAAATGCTTACACTTAGGATTGATAATAATTTTACCAGAACTTAACAAAGTACGGAGCCAGTTAATACCAGCTAGTTTATCTTTTTTATCCGCGTTTTCAAAAATTACTCTATACCCAGAAAATCTTTTGATCTCATTGATAACGATAGGGTTATGGTCGGCAATCCTTCTCTTAGGTGCAATAAATTCATTCGTAATAGGATTGGTCCAAAGCTCTTCTTCTTTTTTTATAATATCTTGTGTGAGTCTATCCAAGTGCATATCCGACCCAAAGGCGACGACTTCATCTTGGATGATGATTTTATCTGATCGAAAATCATAATAACCAAATAATAAGAAACTCCAATCACGCATACCAATATCAAATGAAGTATAACGGTCGTAATAAGGCGGTGTCTCCCACTCTTTAACGATGTCCTTAAGTAGTTCGTCAGTAACCTCCGGCAATACTGAGCGACTCTTTGACTTAATAAGCTTGCAAAGAAACTCACGTTGAAACTCCTCTGACATCTCGCCACCCATTGCATCAGCGATCGTCTTAATATTTTCAGCAGTGAGTCTAGGATTGTCGTATACAGTACGGCGAATGAGAGTACCTTCAGCTTCTGCTTTTTCGATGTATTTTAAAAACTCGTGGTCTTGATCTTGTGGTGGTGTTCCAGAGATCAACAGCTTTCCGTTTGTTGTAAGTAGTGTTGGAAGCAATACAGAACTAATAGCGTAGGTAAGCTTACTAACATCTTGTGCCTCGTCTACGATGGCAATATGAGCAAATCCCCCACGGATAGAGTCAATGTTCCCTGCTTCGGCACCACACAATTGAATGACAGAACCATTTGAAAATCTGTATTGTTTCTTTTGTTTAATGTACGTTGGTTTAAGATCTGTTGGACAACTCTTAGCTAAGATATCATTGTCAATAATGGGAAGAATAAAATTCTCAACCTGATCTTTAGTGGGAGCTACATACTTAACAACAGAGTTTGGATTTTTTAAACAGTACTCAATTGCTAACACACAGAGAGAAAATGACTTACCGGAACGACGAGCAAGTAACCATGTCTGCACTTTAGCTGGATTAGTATGAAATAATTCATACAATGCTTTTTGATTTGCGTCAAGAATCCAACTGAGATTGGCTCTTCTCCACAAAGCTTCTAGTGCTGCTGTTTTTGAAATTTTAATTTCCGACATTGATTGCTGCTGCCTTCATTAGTTCTTCGTCGGATATTCTGGAGATACCTAGTTCATCTCCCGGTTTCTTACCAGCTTTTACTTTGGTTAGTACTTCAGTAAATGTTTGGAATTTTTTTGTTTCTTCTAAAGTCAGCTCGCGCACAACAGCGAGATCTTTTAACATTGTCAATTGAACTTCACAGATCAACTGCTCGTTTGAAACACCGAGAGATAAATCCATCGGTTGTACTCCAATGCTTGGAAGATTTTGTTCTAGCATTATCTTTAGTGACTTATTCTCTGATTCTAGTCTTGCAACATCTTCGCGGAGCTTTGTGATTAAATGAAATTGACTATCAGAGTATTCTTGTAGTTCTTTAAATCCTGATTCCATTTGATTGATGTCTGTAAGCTTAGTAGTCATTAAGCACCTTTACGAGTCATCATACCAGAAGAAAGCTTCATAGAAGCGATGCTTGTACGATTCTCATCGATAGCTTTAGCCATCTTCTCAATCACTTCGTTTTGAGTTTTAACAATGGTCTTAACTTCTTCTAATTCTTTTTTAACAGAAGATTCAATTTCCTGAATCTGTTTGTTTTTTTCTAAATAGTCTCTAAGAGCTACTATAGAAGCGATGGCAATAGCTGTTCCCATTTCGGACGCACTAATTCCAACAATCAATTGTTTTAGAACGAGTGAAGATAAGAGTAGCAACGGTAAGTGTTGTTTTACTTGATTCATAATATATTCCTTATATTTATAGCTCAGTCGGTTGGTGTAAGGTGCTGTAAAAAGTTAATTGTCCGGACAGGACGATCACCGATTACCTCGCTTCGTTGCTATGTTTCTAGTTGTTAAATTGGGTAACAACTATTATATATGATACAATTAAATGACTTGTTAACGTCGTCCGGATCTTACCCCGATAGAGCCAAAAGCAAAGAGCTTACAAAAGAGGTTCTAGATAATGCTAAAACATTGTTAGAAAAAGTTAACTCTTTACTAAAGGATCTTGGTATTACAAATGTTAAGCTATCTTCAGGATTTAGACCAAGTTCTGTAAATGCTAGTATAGCAAATGCAGCGAAGAAAAGTGCTCATATGATTTGCAAAGCCCTTGATATCATTGACGATAAAGATCAAACAATAGGAAAGCTTGTATCAAGTAAGCCAGAACTTCTTCGTAAGTATGGGTTATTTATAGAGGATTTGGGAAGCACTAAGGGTAAGAATACCAACTGGGTACATTTAGATATCGTAGATCGTAAGGATAGACCTAGTAGATCTTTTAAGCCGTAGCCATATTACAATATGTAATAAATGTATCAATACTAATACTTACTGTATTTAGAACAGGTGCCAGAGTTCTTTTTGCTCTTCGTCTTCTGATTGGCGTTGCTTGATTCGCTCTTGTCTTTTGCGTTCGGCTTCTTGCTCTTCCTTTTTACGCTGACAAAGACTTTCTGTAACTTCCTCTTTACATACACGACAAACCATGTATTGCTCCGTATGAAATCCAGTTTGAACGAATTCGCACGATTCTTTATAACAGTAATTTTTAGGCATTAGATAATAACCTCGACTTATTACGTTTGCGTTGAGCTACTTTCTCCCTATGGCATTGCGGACAATTTCTACCATTCCACATTCCACCATCTTCGTCGCGCCATCTAACATCCTTTTGGTTAGCAAAACGACCATCCATAAAACGCTTCTTTGTCTGATTGCAACCTTTACATTGCATCACAGACCACTCTACTTGAACCTGCTTGGTTTCTATATTTTCCATATATTACAGTTGTTAACGTTTCTAGATTGGGCAACTATCCTTAGTACAGTCTTTTGGTCCTAGATCCACCTTACACACAGACTTAATGATCTGAACTTCTTTTATTAGAGCGTCGTAATGTTGATTGAAGGACCAGAACTCGTAGGACATAAGAGATATGAGGAATAGGATTGTTAAGAGATATATAGACTTCATATCAATCCTAATTCTTGGTCAATCTTTGACATCTCGTCTACTGCATCTTTTTGTCTTAATCTTGTAATTTCCTTTGCTAAAGTTGGACAACTCTCTTCAAACTGTTTCCACCCATAAGTACTCAAACTGCGTTTATATGTCTCGTGTCCGTTTAGTTCGTGTCCGGAAATATGAGCATCGTATTTATTAGCTCGGTACTCCATGTGTTCCCATGCTTCTTTTAAAGCTAGTATTTCGTCATCGTAAACACCGGCTATATACGAGTGGGATTCTCGATCGCCGTTCCTTAACATTTCTAAAATAAATACCATCTTCTTTTTCACTGAAGTGCTCCCACTATACCACGATAGATGATAATAGCTTCTATTGTTATTATTGTTGATAGAACAAGAATTGATATGATAGTTAGTCTATTCATTTTAAAATCTCCTCTAGGTTCTTAAATAACCAATCAGCATACGGTGCGTTATTTAATCCTTGTCTATCCGTCATCTCTTTTTTACGAAGGGCCGCTATTACTTTAACCGCACCCTCTCCTTGGTAGTCTTCAATTGCCATTTTAAGCAAATCACTATCCACTTCTTTTACTTTGTTGCGGAGATTGTCAATGATTGAAACATGATATTTATGTATTTCATAATGATCCATATAAGCAAAATCAGACTTTTGTTTCTTTTCCCATTCTAGAGCGGCGAACCATCCAGCTTTAAAACTACCACGATCCTTTGCTGATGGTCCTTCTGCTCCCATGTCCCAAGATTGTGAATCTTCCCATGCTTTCTTAAATGCTTCAAATTCTTCATTAGTCATAATCTAAATCCATTCCATCACCATATCGTTCCATATTACATTCCATATCTTCAATTTTGTTCTCAAGTTCCTCTATCTTGGTTTTTTGTAATGCTATTATAATTCCGTTATCAATTTCTCTAGTGATTCGTTCTCTATCATTTTCTATACAAAAGGATTCTATATCAAATGGAAGATCTGTGTATCCGGGTTCTTTTGGTATCTCGTCTTTCCAGTATTTCATTATCAATCCTAAAGTGTAGCTCATTCTTCAAACTCCTCTTGAATCATTTTCGGTGTCTTCTTACAATCTATACAATACAGAGATACAACAGTCTCATTGTCAGGTCCAATCATCTCATACCAGTTGTGGATCTTACAAGGACCACTATGAGGAGTTTCTAGATCTTTAGCTGCTGTTAGAATATTTGATAGAACGTGTACTAGGACTACGCCTAATAGTACGATCATAAAGACTATGAGAAGCTGTTCTGGCATCATACATCAACTCCTATTGCTTTTAGTGCGGCGAGACAGATTGCGTGTGGTGCTGACTCTGTTTCTTTAATGATAATAGTTTTAGTAGGTTTTGGTCCCCAATCATTTACAAATCCACCAAACAACATACAAGACTTCAATCCAACTTGTGGAGACCAGTCTGTGCCTTCGCAGACTTTTTCTAGAACTCCCCAAGCTGCTGCGATGTCGGTAGAATAGCATTTTAACTCATTTAGATAATATCCTTCTACTCTTTCATTGTCTGATGTAAAATATGGCTCACCGTCACATGGTATTTTGTCTTCCCATTTAACATCAATACCAAATACCTTCTCAGCAATCAATGCATCTAACTCTCTACTAGACATCATTCGCAGTCTCCATATCTAGCCTCTAGTTGAGCAATAAGATCTTCCTGTTGTTTGATGAGATCTACAACGCATTGTCCCGTCGTACACCATCCCATCCTAATCTTGATATTCTTATCAACATACAGATACACATCATTCTTAGCAACCTTACAGTTGAGAATGCTTCTATATCGAAATGGAGCTATGATGTTGAATGACAGCAAACTGACGACTAGACCTAATAGTACTTTTTTCATTTGAAGCATGTCTCCAGTTCAGGAAGTATCTTTTTTTGTTCCTTGTGAACACAAGACCTAATCTCATCCCTACATGGTCTTTGACTACGTAAGCCGTTATTCGGATCGGAACACCAAAGAGCTATAAGCGTCAATATTTCAATAGAAATCATTTAAGCATCTCCAATACAAGACCACCAACACCAAAAGCAGCTAGACCAAAAAAGCCGAATATAACAACACCAAGAAGGGTAGCTCCTATCCAGTCATACCTCTCTGCTAATTCACCGATTTTAAGCACGAGACCTATTACAAGAAGACCTATTGAAATTTGAATCATACATACCTCTATAGAAGTATACAATGGATTAGTTAATTATGTCAAGGGAAAAGTTTCTAGAATATTAGGGAATAGTAATAGTTTGTAAATAGTTACTTTCTCTGTGACTTTGTAGCGAGCGTCAGCAGTAGCGGATCGAGACCCTGTTGCTTCCGACTATTTACCTATTACATAGTAAGTTGTTAAAACATGCTGTTTTTTGATGTACTAGATTGTTAAGACAATGTTAAGATAAGACATCTAAAGCGAGACAACTTTATAGTTGTCGAGCTTTTTCTTATATATCTATTACATATCCTATTACTTATTATATAGTCTAGTACTTGAATGCACTACCACAGTCGATATTCTATCTCCTTCGTAGTACGCATTCTTGAACTCTATCAAATGCTTCTTCTTGTCAAAGACTCCTACTAGCTTATTGTAAGAGCCTTGTCCAACGAGATACAGACAATATCGTAGTCTACCTTTAAGATACTCCACTCTAGTTTCTAGAGATAGCTTAATAGGACTAACATCCTTGTACATAGTGTACCCCATAGACTTGTACTTAGCAATCCAAAGAGCTATCGATATCTTCATAGACTCTGGACTAGTTTCTAGAACTACTAGCTTTAGATTCCTAAGATCATTCTTCATAGTCTTGTATTCTCCACTAGTCTTTATTTCATCCAGAATTCGTCCTAGATGCATGAGAGCATTGGTACTACCAAACACCTGAGCTAACATCTGCGACTCATTGACAAGGCAATAGACTAAGCTAGTAGACATCTGAGACAGTGTTTCTAGAGACAATCCTTGTATATCTAATAGATGGTCCAACTTCTGTAAGTCATTCATACATATCAAGTTGTTAATAGAACTCAATACAATGAACTACATAACAGATGGTCCAATTTACCCTATTAGATCAAATATACAAGAGATGAGAGAAGGGTAGAGTTTCTAGATGAGATTTTATATATGGTTGTATGAGTGTACGTCCACGATCTCTCTTCCAAAATCAACATAGGGGGGGTCAACGAATCCAGTTGACCATACAAAACCCGAACAGCCTATTACAATTTAGATTTCCTAACAATTACGTTGGCATAGATCCTGCTATAGCAAACAGTGTGCCAAGAGTCTATGAGCAAGATTCGTGCCAAGTGCATTTGGCTACTCAGTGGATAGTCAATGACTACTCAATGGATAGCCAATAGTTATCCACCAACTTATCCACCAGATCGTAGAGTTATCCACCAGATGAGGGAGCATGGGGAATATCAATGAGATTAGTTTAGTGATAGTCTACTTCTATCATCTATGATTATCATTTATCCATTCATTTAGTTTATCCATCTTTTTAGTTGACACCTCATCTGGTCTACTATATATAGATGCAATGAAACACATCATTATTAGTTTACTTATATCGTTTGTCACTCTTTTCGCTGTAATGGCTGCCACGCAGCGTTTTGCTAGTATACTCGTGTCAATGCCTCACTAATCAGATCATGGGCTTAAATCGCCTTATAAAGCAAAGCCATTCAACTAATATCGTTGTGGCTGTCTATTTTGTATACACTGTCTAAAGTCTATACACTTTTTACCCTCAACTAATATCATTGATATGTAATGATTACGCTATGTTATAGCTTGGCACAGCCTATGCATTATTAATCTGTAACGGGGAGTTAACCCGAGGGAGTTAGAATATGAGTAAACAAGAAGCTGTTAATGAAATCAATTTATTGAAACAAAAAATGCTAAATGATAACTTGACTCAAATCGAATATAATCGCTGCCTAGTTGCATTGATTGCATTATATGAGTCTGCATTAAACCCAAAAGTAGAGGAGTAATACAATGAAAACAGTTTATCAAGTTGGTTATAGTTCAGACAACAATTGGGTATACTTGGCAGAGTCAACGCTTTCCGTTGAAGAGGCTCGCAACGAATTGCATAGCATTCTACGCGCCGAGTCGTGCTATCAATCGGAATGGTTGAATAATTTTAGATATGTTGAAACTAAATACATTGAGGAGATCAACTAAATGAAACAGGTTGAGCTTGAAATGTGGACACTCAAATATCAATTTGATTCGTTGATGCGTCAACTAATGACATGTAACGACTCTACTAAACGAAAAGAGTTGCAGGAGTCAATGGCTTCGGTTACTCGTAAACTAGATAAGTTGAATAAGGAGAACTAAATGAAATCACTTAAGAAAGAATTCCCAAATCAAGTATATTCGTTGAATGCGCCAGCCAGCTCATATTCAACTGAAATCCTTAAGTCTGAACTAAAATCGTTGAGACGCTGCTGGATGATCAACTTGAAATTAAATCACACTAAATCAGTTGATTCACTAATGAAGTGTATAAACGAAATTAGTGGAGAACTTAAACTAAGATCATCACAAGGAGTAAAGTAAATGAATAACGTTGTATATGTAGACTTTAAACAAAAAGCGTTGAAACCATACAATAAACGAGAATCGTTGAAAACTAAATGGGATAGAGTTGATCAACTAGATAAGTGGATTACTTCAACGTTAACCATTAAACAATTTGATCAGTATACAAAATCAACTAATTTCATGGTGCGCGCTCAATCTTTAAAAAAGATAACTAAATCATTTAAGTTGAACAAGCATGCAAGCGAAATGATTGACCTTATCAACGAAATTCGTTTAGAACAAAATACAATGGAAAAGGTTTACACTTCCAATGATGTGCCTTTTTAATAGACACTTGACTAAACTTTTGACACCTAAAAGGTCTCTATTCAAATATAACGTCGTATAAGCTGGCACAGCACGTGCAATATAGTAAGTCAGGAGATAACAAAAAATGAAACAACTAATCAAACGCAAAAACAAATTTTCCAAAAACATCCACCACGTATTGAGCCTAGCTAATTCAACGGATTTCGTTGAGGGTGAGAAGTGGTATCGCGACGCTCGATTGTATAGTTTTGAACTATCAAAAAAGTATGGCATTTCTTTTCGCAAAGTGTGCGCAATTCTCGCAGCGTTATCGCCAAGAAACAAGTGGCAACGAAACAAGGAAGATGCTGAAACGCTCATTCAAGAGTGTCTTGGTTTAATCCCTTATGGGAAATTTGCAACTTACGGCGCAATGGTAGACAAGGCGCGTAAAGTGTTTCATTCAAAAGTTGATAGTATCCAAACAATGTTAAAAATTCTTAACGGTCAAAAAATTTCAGCTTTTTTCCTTAATATCTATGATTCTAATAGTCAATGTGTGACAGTAGATAGCTGGATTCAACTAATTTCATTGGGCGAATACCTTGCGGTAGATAAACGACCGTCGTTGACTAAAACCGATTACAAGTTGATTGAGGAAACCATCAAAGAACTTGCCTCAACTAAAAAGGTTGCGCCTCCAGTAATGCAAGCTGTTCTATGGATTTCGTTTAAAAGAATGACGGAACAAAAAGATTTCAACTAGAAAGGTTTAATTTATGGAAATGTTATATACTATTTACTTTTTTGATGGCACAAAAATTGATCTGAAAACTTCAGATAATGAAATTCACATTCTACTAGAAAAGTGTAATGATTCAATTGAAAGCATTGAATTAGCGTAAAGGATTTTAACTAAATGAAATTAACTGAATTAAGGAAAATGGTTGAACTTGCACAAAATGGCACAAGAGAAGATAAACTATTAGTGTTTAATTACTTAATCGATCAAGTTGAATTAAATGAACAGTTAAATTTTGGTGAACGAAAATTGTTGAGCGCATTGCGCGACGAACTTTTAAATGAAAATTGTTTACTCCAAAAGTCGGACTAGTTACCCGACTTCCTTTCAACGAATTCCGTTGATGCAAGAAATTGTGTCAACGGTTTTTGTTTATTTAACTACTCAACTAAATTCGTTTAATGATTCAATGATTTTCGTTGAGCGTTTATTTTTCGATTTAAGGGCATGATCTTTTTTAGTGGTGGAAGTATTACTATTAAAAAAACTATCGGGAAATCGAAACGTCGCGCAAATTTTTGTATTATATCGTTGTCTAAACATATTTTGAAACTATACTATCAGAACTATACAAAAAACTCGGAAAGTGTAAAAAATATAGTCAATCGGCTAATTTTTACACACCGAAAACTTGTCAGACTCATTTTAAAGGTGTTACAGACTGGCATGGTGCATGCATTATATAATATCAGAAAAGGTAGGAAGTAAAAATGAATAAAACAGAAGTAAATGTATACTATTTGAATATAAACGGACTATTCGGAAGAAACCGAAAAGTTAAACGAGAAGTGTTTAGTCTTATTGAGAAACCTTTTGATGCGCCGATTTTAGGAGAAGATGCGCTTGACTTACTGGTATCAATGAAATTAAATGATATTAAACTAAAATACGGTAAAGCTAGTGTTACAATGAATAAAGTTACAATAGAAAACGATAATGGTATAATCATTAGAAGTCAATTACTTCACTTTAATGTTGCGCCGATCAAAACTTATGAAATCAAACAATAAAAAGGAGAAAATAAAAATGAATAAAGTAAATACAACGAAAAAGGTTTATCAAGTGTGGCGTAATGTTCCATCATGGACAAAAAAAGGTGAAACGGAAAGCATTGTATATAAAGAATGCGAAACGCTTACAGATGCTGGATATTTTCAATTTGAACTAATTAAAGCCGGAAATGAAACTTGGCTACAAATTGTCGAAAATATTAACAAGTGACCAAAACTTAGACACTCTTTTAAGCTCATTTCAATTATAACACTGTTAAACTTGGCATGCAGCATGCAATATATACTAATAACAATAGGCGATAAGCCGGAACGGAATGAAACATGAATACTGAAATCACGACACTAGACACGAAACTCGAAACACTATCAAATAAATACAAGGTGGCATCAACTAAAGCCATTGCGCAAAAATTTAAAGATTTAGGGTTTACTGTAGATAAGTATCAAGAGGCAAAAGTTAGACGCGCATCTAAAAAAGGATACCAAAAGCATCTTGTAACATTGTCAAACGACACGCTATTAGGTGGAACTAAAAACGGAACTAAATTGCAAGTGTTAGTCACTAATAGTCATGATGGAACTTCTAGTCTAGTTATCCAATTGGGAGTCTATCGCTTTGCATGCGCTAACGGCTTAATTGTAGGCGAAACTTTTGAAAAAATTAATATTCGACACACTGGAGATATTGTCGAAAAAATTGAAGAGAATGTAATGAGAATCGTTGCACAAGCGAATCGATTGAATGATGTACTTGAAAAAATGAAATCGACACAACTTGACGCGGAAAAAACACGAGAATTTTTTGATCGTGCGGTAAAATTGCGATACGAGAATAAAACATCAAGTGACGTGGAAATTCCAGTATTGCGCGAAGCCGATGAAGGAAACAATGTATTCAACCTTTTTAATAGAGTACAAGAATCGTTGATTCGTGGTGGACAAAAGGCAAAAAATAAACGCGGAAATCTGAGAACAGTTAAGGAAGTAACGTCAATTGATACTCTTAAGCGTATTAATGAGGGTTTATTTGATCTAGCCGTAGAATATTCAAACGCGGCATAATTTCCTAATAGAGAGTATTTAAACGAAGTCCGTTGACCTGCTGGGTTGACGGGCTTTTTTGTTTTTAAACGCTTGAAATTCCCTTGATGCAATTACCCTAGTCTTCCTTTTCATGGTCAGAAATCGAAACGTCGCTCAAATTTTTGGGCATTATAGAACACTTTAAACGCGCTTTAAAATGTCTTATAAAACACCATATTGTAAAAAGTTTAGACACCTGTATACTATTTACATACCTATCCTGTATTATCTCGAATATAAGCGGCGCACAGCTTGGCACAGTCAATGCATTATAGTAATACAAGAACGGTAAGCAAGCCGAACGGAGAATTAAATGCTATACACATTATTATATACATGCAAAGATTGTAACTTACAATGGGAAGACATTTTCGAAGAAAAGTATGGAGAATGTGATGATGAATGTGAAAATTGCGGAAAAGCAATGACACCTATTAAAAATGAATGGAGAAAATAAAATGAAACGTATTATCACAATGAATATGGGAAAAGGTGAAATGATTCGAATGGTTTTTCACAATGATTCCGGTCACGAATGGTTATCATGTAAAAAGAAACTATTAAATGATCTAGGTTTATCGGAAAAGATTAGTGCATTTTCTTATCAAAAGGGAAAAACTGCATACTTAGAAGGAGATCTTGACGCTCAAATTTTAATCGAAAAGTTAATGCAAGAAAATTATTCTTTTTTAATAGTTGACGGCGCATATCGTAGAAGCTCACCTATTAGAAATTACGAAAGGTTTACAAAATGAGTGAAGAAAATTTTACAGTGTTTACAGCCAAAAAAACTTTTGATACTTCACTCGGTACAATTCGAGTATATTCTAAAAGCGACGGAATGACAATAGGAAGCGCGGAAAATGAAATAGATGCTTTACTTGATGCATTAAAGTACAAGGAACAAAGACAACGATATTATCAAAATAAATACAATAATCTTTTAAAAAGACTCGAAACGGCACAACTTGTATTGTTAGAAGAAGTTAACGAACATTGTGATTGTAAAGAATATTAAGGAGAAAAAGAAATGAATAATACAAAAACAAAAGGTACAGTAAAATGGTTTAACGACGCAAAAGGATACGGCTTTATTAGTACAGAAACGATCAACGATATTTTTGTACACTATAGCGCAATTATAACCGACGGGTTTAAGACACTATCAGAAGGCGAAACGGTAGAATTCGAATTGAAGCTTGACAAAAAAGGAAGTCCGCAAGCTTGGGAAGTGACAAAGGAACAATATGAAGGATGAAATGAATTTAGTTGAATTAGAAGCTCACCTTGTAACACTCGAAGGGTACGCGCAAAAAAGCTTACCCGACGATATTAAAGAAAAACTAGAAACTGAAATAGCATTTTGGAAAAAAGAACTGGAGAAAATTAAATGAAAAAATCACACAGTATTGCATTAGGTGAATATTTAAGCTGGTATGATGAAAGTCTAACATATAACGACATTGTGCATGCATTATACAATAACAATGAAACAATGGAAAAAATAACAATATGGGAACCTTTTGAATACAGTCCAACGGAATTCGTTGCAGAACAAATCGAGTCTTTAGTTAGAAGTATTGAATCAAATTATGGAAAAGAGGAATAAAACAATGAAAATTAAAAGCGCAACAATCGGAAATAATACATTGACAATGAAATCACATCAAGGCATTTATTATATATTGCACAATGACTTGTGTGTAACGAATTCAGTTGAGTACAAATATATCAGCGATCTTTTCGACAAATTTTTGACTCAACTAAAAGGATAGAATATGAAACAAATTGACTTGAATAGCTTATTACGAGATATTGAAATAAATCATATTAGAACAGCATTGGAACACACAGAAGAGAATGTTGCCAGTGCTGCTAAATTATTAGGATTAAAAAGGACAACATTAATCCGTAGAATATCAGTATTAAATATACAAATGAATAGACCGAAAAGGACTTACATTCCTGAAGAAAAGTCTATTAATAATCCTTTTCTTGTTCGACACAAAAACAATATTGAAGACGATCTGTGGAATGAATAGACACTTGACTAAACTTTAGACACTTAAAAAGTGCCAGCTCGAATATGACTCACATAGAGGTGGCACAGCTCATGCAATATAGTAATACAGGAGAATGATGAAATGCAAAAACTAGAAACATCAGTAAAATTAAAGCAACTTCTTTTAGACATCGAACTTGATTATATTAATCGAGCATTACATACAACATCAGGTATGGTTCAAAATGCTGCTAATCTATTGGGAGTAAAAAGAACAGCTCTTTCTATGAGACTAGCTTTTTTTGGTGATAAAATCATTATGCCAAAAAAAATTAAAACTATTACTAAAAAAGAAATTATAGCACAAGAAAGAAAAAAAAGAATGCAAGAAAGGAGAATTGCAAAAGAAGCGAAAATACTAGAAAATGAAAAAATGCGGATTGAAAGGGAAGAAAAAAGAATACTAAAAGATCAACTAAAAAAAGAAAGTTTGGAATTATTATCAAGTAAAAAGACAAAAAAAGAACTGGAGCAATACATTCCTTTACCGTTTAATCCAGTTGACAAAATTAGGTATAATGATTGGACTAATAAAGATACTTATTTGTGTGCCTGTGCAATTGAAAATATGACAGAGCATTTTATTAGAAAAGTTATTTTAATTGCGAGAAGTGATCAAGGGATTAACACCAAAAAAAGAATATTGAATGTTTTAGCTGAAAGTGGTAGCACAGATAAGTTTAAAGTAGTCAATGTAAATTTTAATGAAATCGCAAACGAATATAAGAATGTAAAAATTAAGCTTAGAATAAGATAATAAAAGGAGAATGAAAAAATGAAAGTAACTTTAGAACTAACAGAAACACAAGCTTGGACATTGACAGAGATCGTATCTCAATTTGTTGATGAGCTTGGAACTGATTCCGATTTAGTAGATGATGGAGCAAAGCTTTACGAGCTTATTATTGACGCAAGAAGTAAAAAGGAGAATGAATAATGAAATATCCAATTGTATACAAGCAACTAAAATTGTTGATCAAGATTTGGGAAAAGCACGGAGGCGATGATAAAGAAGCCGTGATTAAAATGATGAAAGAATCAATGAAAGAAATCGAACAGCAAATGAACTTTGAGGATTAAATGAACTATAAAATTGAAATACACAAAGCATCAAACGGTAAAAAAGGGTATGTTGTAATGATCGATTTTTTCCAAGATACCAGAAGCAAATATGCGGCAACATACTGCGTCAATGTTTCAACAAAAAAGGAAGCTAAAGAATGGGAACAAAAAAACAAAGAGTGGTTAAGAAATACCGCTCGAAACTTTGTGGGAGTCTAAAATGAAAAGCGGAACACTAAAATTTAAGAATGAGCCAATTGATCTAGGTGAC
>Ga0315900_10004841_pt1 | contig 18774 bp, 12 predicted proteins | sample LakEriMetagenome_FD_203521 | JGI IMG/M metagenome (GOLD analysis project Ga0315900, IMG submission 203521) | Freshwater fungal communities from buoy surface, Lake Erie, Ohio, United States - Buoy 12 MA114 | ecosystem: Environmental > Aquatic > Freshwater > Lake > Lake biofilm | place: USA: Lake...
AGTGCGAGGTGTACGTGCTCTCGAAGGAGGAAGGCGGCCGTCACACGCCGTTCTTCGCCGGCTACCGGCCGCAGTTCTACTTCCGCACGACCGACGTGACCGGCTCGACGAAGCTGCTCGGCGGCGTGGAGATGGTGTCGCCTGGCGACAACGTCAAGATGGAGGTCGAGCTGATGGTGCCGATCGCCATGGACGACGGCGTGCGTTTCGCCATCCGCGAGGGGGGCAAGACGGTCGGCTCGGGCGTCGTCACGAAGATCCTGGATTGATTTCGAGAGGAGGGGGCCCGCCCTGGGCCCCCTCCTTCTCCACAGGGGCGTAGCTCAACTGGCAGAGCGCTGGTCTCCAAAACCAGAGGTTGCGAGTTCGATCCCCGCCGCCCCTGCAAGCATGAAGTTCGTCGCGTCGGGTCTGGACGGCCCGCCGCGGGGCTGGGGAAGGTTCTGGAAGCGATGGACCGCGAGTGAGACACATGGCAGGCATTTCCGACAATTCGACGGCCCGAGGCAGCCTGTGGGGCGAACTGCTCAGCGCTTCCGTGTACAAGCGGAACCAGGGGCGGATCGCCCGGCAGCTGACCTTCGCCGCGCTGGCGGCGGTGATCGGCATCGGCACGTGGCGGCTGACCCAGCTGCTCGGCGTGCTGTACGGCGGGGCGGCCGGAATGGGAGGCGAGGATTTCGGCGTCGTCCGGTTCGTGGTGCCGGCCGTGCTGTTGGCGGTCGGGCTGTGGGTCGCGTACCGCGCCGTCAACGTGCCCTGGTTCGCCGACTTCTTGATCGCGGTCGAGGCCGAGATGGCGAAGGTGTCGTGGCCGACGGGCGACGAGGTGTTTCGCAGCTCCGTGGTCATCATCTTCCTGATCTTCGCCCTGGCCGCGATTCTGGCTGGGTACGATCTCTTCTGGTGGTTCGTGCTCCGCAACGTGCTGCGGATCGGATGATTCGACAGGATTCTCCCGACGACTCTTGGTTTCCTTCTCGCATACTTCACACGCCATGACAGCCCAACTTCCTGACGATGCCGACGGCCGGCAGGCCGAACCCGTGGCCTCTGCCGCGGTGCCCGATGAGCGGCTCGCCGATGCGGCGCCGGTCGTGGCGGCCGACGGTGCCGATGACGACGATGACGGTTCGCCTGCCGAGCTGGCGGACCCGTTTGCCGGCGATGAAAACGCCCGGCCGGTGGAGGTTGTCCGCGAGGAGGCTGTGCCTGCCGGCGACCGGCAGTGGTACATCCTCAAGGTGCAGAGCAATCGCGAGGATTCGATTCGCGAAGCGCTCCTGCGCCGCATCTCCATGCAGGGCATGGGAAAGTTTTTCGGCGACGTGGTGGTGCCGAAGGAGCAGGTCACGGAGTTCAAGGGAGGCAAGAAGAAGGTCGTCTCCCGCAAGCTCTATCCGGGCTACATCCTCGTGAACATGCTGCTCAACGACGAGACCTGGTATCTCGTGCGCGAGACCGGCGGCATCGGCGACTTCACGGGTTCCGGCGGGCGGCCCAGCCCGATGCTGCCGCAGGACGTCGCCAAGCTGCTCAACAAGGCCGTGGAGAAGGCCGACGACACGCCCCGGCTGAAGATCAGCTTCAAGAAGGGGGACCGCGTGAAGATCAACGAGGGCACGTTCGAGAACTTCGAGGGCGAGGTCGAGCAGATCGACGAGGCGAATGGCCGGGTGACCGTGATGCTGAGCATCTTCGGTCGCTCGACGCCCGTCGATATCGAGTATTGGCAGATCGAGTCGGTGTGAGTGGTGCGGCCCGCAGGGTGGCCGCGAGACTTTTGCAGGCAGTCTGAAGAAAGGCTGGTAGGGCGATGGCGAAGCAGATGGTCGGTCAGGCGAAGTTCCAGGTTCCCGGCGGGCAGGCGACTCCCGCGCCTCCGGTGGGCACGTCCCTCGGCCGGTTTGGCATCAACCTTGGCCAGTTCGTCCAGCAGTTCAACGACAAGACCCGCGAAGCGGCCGGCATGCCGATCCCGGTCGTCGTCACCGTCTACAACGACCGGTCCTTCGAGTTCATCACCAAGAGCCCGCCGGCCGCGGCGTTGCTCAAGAAGGCGGCTGGCCTGGCCAAGGGGTCGGGCGTGCCCAACAAGGACAAGGTCGGCAAGGTCACCAAGGCCCAGCTCGACGAAATCGTGCGTCTCAAGGGGGCCGACCTCAACGCCCGCGACGGGGAGCATGCCCGGCGAATGGTCGAAGGAACCGCCCGCAGCATGGGAATCACCGTCGAAGGTTGATTCTCACCGTCCCGTCACCGACACTCTCGAATCCCCCAAAACCCCTGTCTCTCATTTCAGCCATGGCCACCACCAAACGCATGCGGGCGATGCTCGCCGTCAAGCCCTCGTCCGACGCTCCTCTCCCGCTCGTGGAGGCCGTGGGCGTGCTCAAGAAGTTCCCCCCCGCCAAGTTCGACCAGACCGTGGAAATCCACATCCGTCTGGGGATCGATCCCAAGCAGGCCGACCAGATCATTCGCGGCTCGCTCGTCCTGCCGCACGGCATCGGCAAGTCGAAGCGGGTGGTGGTGTTCGCCAAGGGCAACCTGGCCGACGATGCGAAGGCGGCGGGCGCCGAGGAAGTGGGCGCCGACGAACTGGCGAAGAAGATCAAGGAAGGCTGGACCGATTTCGATGTGTGCATCGCAGCGCCGGACATGATGGGCCTGGTGGGGCCGCTGGGCAAAGTGCTCGGTCCTCGTGGCCTGATGCCGAGCCCCCGGGCCGGCACCGTCACCGCCGACATCAAGAAGACGGTCAGCGAGTACAAGGCCGGCAAGGTCGAGTTTCGCAACGACCCGACCGGCATCGTGCATGCCGTCGTGGGCAAGGCGAGCTTCGACGCGGCGAAGCTGGTCGACAACATCCGGGCGTTCATCGATCACATCGTCGGCATGCAGCCGTCCAGCGTCCGCGGCCAATACATCAAGAGCATCTCCATTTCGGCGACGATGACCCCTGGTGTGATGGTCGCCGCCTGATTCGTTCCGCATTCCACCGTCCCGCAGTCACGAAGGCTTGAGCATCATGAGCAAGCAGATGAAGAGCATGCTGGTCGACGACCTCAAGGGTCGTCTTGGCGGCGTCGGCGAGCTGATCGTCGTCAGCCTCGGCCGGCTTGACGCCCAGAAGACCACCCAGCTGCGACAGACGCTGCGCAAGAAAAAGATCCAGCTGCACCTGGTGAAGAACAGCCTTGCCAGGCTGGCGACCTCCGGCACGCCATTGGCGCCCGCCTTCGACAAGGCCGAGGGCATGCTGGCCATAGCCTGGGGCGGCGAGGACGTCGTCGATCTGGCGAAGGAACTCGATCGGCTGGCGGGCGTCAAGGATTTCGAGGGCTTCGAGTGCCGCGGCGGCGCGCTGGATGGCGCCCGGCTGGAGCCGAGCGACGTCAAGAAGGTGGCCAAGTGGCCCACCCGCACGGAGCAGCTCTCGCTCCTGTCGGGCCAGATCTCGTCGTTGGCGGGCACGCTCGCGGGTCAGATTCTCTCGGCGGGCGGCGCCCTGGCCGGGCAGATCGCATCCCGGGTCGACGACCTGGAAAAGGCCGGCGGCGACCAGCCGGCGGCCTGACAACCCTGCCGATTTCCCGATTTTCATCGGCGGCCTTCACGCCGCCAAAGTTCATGGTAAGACATTAGGCCCCCCTCATCTTCGAATTGAAAGGATCCAGAGCGATGGCAACGGCTGAAGCGACCCGCGAATTCTCCCCGGCGACCAAGGAGCTCGGCGACAAGATCGTCGGCCTCACCCTCAAGGCTGCCAAGGAACTGTCGGACTACCTGGACGAAGTCCATGGCATCAAGCCGGCTGCCGGCGGCGCCGTGGTCATGGCGGCTCCGGCCGGTGGCGCCGGTGGCGCTGCGGGCGGTGGTGAGGCGGCTGCCGAGAAGACCGAGTTCGACGTCGTGCTCGACGCCTTCGGCGACAACAAGATCGGCGTCATCAAGGTGGTGCGTGCGGCGACCGGCCTGGGCCTCAAGGAGGCCAAGGACATGGTCGAGGGTGCTCCCGCCAAGGTGAAGGAAGGCATCTCGAAGGCCGATGCCGAGAAGTTGAAGAAGGAGCTCGAAGAGGCCGGCGCCAAGGTCTCGATCAAGTAAAAAGCCCGCTTTTTTCGGTTCGTTGGCTGGGAGGTTGGCCTCCCAGCCAACGAACGGTATAGTTTTTGCGTGCTGCCTGGTCGAGTCGGTCCTGCTTTGCGCCTCTTCCCCATCCTTCGTGTCGTTCCGCCCCGTCAGTTTCCGTGCGTGAGTGTCGTGCGCTCGCGGCCGGTCCGGCTGTTCGACTGCGCTTGATTCCCGCGGGTTCGCGCCCGCAGTTCAGATCATCCCGAGGAGTCCCTCATGGCAACCCGCGCCGTTCGCCGCCTGCAGCCCTCAGAGGTTCGCCACTTCGGCAGCCGTCGCGTTAGCCACCACATTCCCGATCTCACCGAAATCCAGACCCGGTTCTACGACAACTTCCTGCAGTACGACGTGCCTGCGGCGAAGCGGAAGGATCAGGGCATCGAGGGTGTGTTGCGGGAGATCTTCCCGGTCGAGAGCTACGACAAGACCGTCAAGCTCGAGTATCTGCGGTATGAGCTCGGCAAGCCGCGGTACGAGCCGGACGAGTGCCGTCAGTTGCGGCTCACCTACGGTCGGCCGCTGCGGGTCTGGCTGCGGCTGACCCGGGAGCAGCCGATCGAGGAGGAGGTCTATCTCGGCGACATCCCGATCATGCTCGGCGGGGGCGAGTTCATCATCAACGGCGCCGAGAGGGTGGTCGTTAGCCAGCTCCACCGTTCGCCCGGCATCGACTTCGTGGCCGACACGGAGGCGGGGGACCGCAAGACGCACAACTGCCGCATCATTCCCGAGCGCGGCAGTTGGATCGAGCTCAACGTGTCGAAGAAGGACACGCTCCAGGTGCGGATCGACCAGAGCGGCAAGTTCTCCGCGCTCACCTTGCTGCGGGCGATGGACCCCAAGTACACCCGCGACTCCGAGATCCTCAAGCTGTTCTACAAGACGGCGGTGGAGAAGGTGGCCGGTGCCCGCAGTGTGCCCAAGCTCGAGGGCAAGATCGCGGTCGACGACATCGTCTATCCGAAGGGCGTGGAGCGGGCGGGCGAGATCATCGTCGATGCCGGCTGCAAGATCACGCACGACCAGGCGGAGCTGATTGCGACCTCCGGCCTGAAGGCCGTCGAAGTGATGCAGGAGCAGAAGGTGCCCCTGATCATGAACAGCCTGCGGGAAGACGCCGACGAGTCGAAGCGGCGGACTGCGGTGGCTCCGAGCCACGAAGACGCGCTGGTGCGAATTTACCAGCGGCTGCGGCCCGGCAATCCCCCCGCGCTCGACAAGGCCCGGGCCCTGTTCGACGAAAAGTTCAAGGACACCAATCGCTATCGGTTGGGGCGGGTCGGCCGGTTCCGCATCAACCGCAAGCTCGGCCTCAATGTTCCCGAGACGGAGATGACGCTCCGGGCCGAGGATCTGATTGCCGCGATCCGCTACATGCTCCAGCTCAGCGAAGGCGAGGGGCAGGTTGAGGTCGATGACATCGACCACCTCGGCAATCGCCGGCTGCGGACGATCGACGAGCTGGCGAGCGACGAGCTGCGGAAGGGCTTCCTCAAGCTGCGGCGGACCGTCCAGGAGCGGATGAGCCTCAAGGACGTCGCGGAGATGTCGCCGCGGACGCTGATCAATCCCAAGAGCATCTCGGCGGCGATCGAGTATTTCTTCGGCCGCGGCGAGTTGTCGCAGGTGGTGGACCAGACCAATCCGCTTTCGATGCTCACCCACGAGCGGCGGCTCTCGGCGCTCGGCCCGGGGGGCCTGAACCGCAAGCGGGCCGGGTTCGAGGTCCGCGACGTGCATATTTCGCACTACGGGCGGATCTGCCCGATCGAGACGCCGGAAGGCACGAACATCGGCCTGATCTCCAGTCTGGCCATTTATTCGGGGGTCGACTCCTACGGCTTCCTCGTGACGCCCTACCGCAAGGTCGCGAAGTGCAAGCTCACGGACGACGTCGTCTGGCTGCGGGCCGACGAGGAGCACGAGGCGCACCTCGCTCCGGCCGATGCGACCGTCGTGGACGGCAAGCTCGTGGGCGACAACATCATCGCCCGCTACCGCGGTGACTTTGTGCTCGTGCCGGCCGAAGAGATCCAGTACATCGACGTCGCGCCCAGCCAGATGGTGGGCGTTTCGGCCGGTCTGATTCCCTTCCTCGAGCATGACGACGCGAATCGTGCCCTGATGGGATCCAACATGCAGCGGCAGGCGGTGCCGCTGCTGGTCACGGAGCCGCCGGTGGTGGCCACCGGCATGGAGCGGGACGTGGCGGCCAATTCAGGCCTCATCGTGCGGGCTGCCCGGAAGGGAACCGTGAGCTACGTCGACGCCGACTCGATCGAGATTACCAGCGGCTCCGGCGCCCCCGATGTCTACAAGCTCCGCAAGTACGTGGGCCTGAACGAGCGGACCTGTCAGAACCAAAAGCCGATCGTGCAGCCCGGCCAGAAGGTCGAGAAGGGCGAGGTGATCGCCGACGGGGCCGCCACGTTCAAGGGCGAGCTGGCCCTCGGCCGCAACGTGCTCGTCGGCTTCATGGCCTGGGACGGCTTCAATTTCGAAGACGCGATCATCATCAGCGAGGAGCTGGTGGAGGACGACGTCTACACCTCGATCCACATCGAGGAATACGACATCGAGATTCGCGACACGAAGCTGGGCCGCGAGGAGTTCACCCGCGACATTCCCAATGTCGGCGAGCGGGCCCTCCACAACCTGGACGAATCGGGCATCGTCAGGATCGGCACCTACGTCCGCCCCGGCGACATCCTGGTCGGCAAGGTCTCGCCGAAGAGCAAGACGGAACTGACGCCGGAGGAGAAGCTGCTGCACGCCATCTTCGGCCGCGCCGGCGAGGACGTGAAGAACGACTCGCTGGAGGTGCCGTCGGGCGTCGAGGGCATCGTGATCGCCACGGAGAAGTTCTCGCGGCGGATGAGCCTCTCGGAAGAGGAACGGCGCGAGTTCGAGAAGCAGCTCAAGGAGGTCGAGAACGAGGGCAACCTGCGGGTGGCCGAGGCCTTCGGGGCGATGGTCGCCGAGATCGAGAAGGTGCTGCAGAAGCCCTTGACTGCCCCCGACGGCGGGCCGTTGGTGCGGAACCAGGACCACAAGGTGGTGGCCGAGCGGGCCGCGGCCTTCAATCTCGACGCCCTCGACCTGCGGTCGCCGCAGCGCAAGGCAGACATCGAGAAGCTCGTGAAGACGATGTGGCCGGCGGTGGAGGCCGCGATCGACGCCCGGGATCGGCGGCTCAACAGCATGAAGCGCGGCGACGAACTGCGGCCCGGCGTGCTGCAGATGGTCAAGGTCTACGTGGCCGCCAAGCGGGTGATCTCGGTGGGTGACAAGATGGCCGGTCGGCACGGCAACAAGGGCGTGATCGCCAAGATTCTGCCCAAGGAGGAGATGCCGTTCCTGGCCGATGGCACCCCGCTCCAGATCCTGCTCAACCCGCTGGGTGTGCCGAGCCGGATGAACGTCGGCCAGATCCTCGAGACCCATCTCGGCTGGGCTGGCAAACTGCTCGGCTTCCAGGCCGTGACGCCGGTGTTCGACGGGGCCAGCGAGGACGACATCAACAAGGTGCTCGCCGACGCCGGCCTGCCCAAGCACGGCAAGGCGCAGCTCTTCGACGGCCGCACGGGCGAGCCGCTCGAGCAGGAGACGACGGTCGGCTACATCTACATGCTCAAGCTGCATCACCTCGTCGACGACAAGGTGCATGCCCGGTCGACGGGGCCGTACTCGCTCATCACCCAGCAGCCCCTGGGCGGCAAGGCGCGGTTCGGCGGGCAGCGGTTCGGCGAGATGGAGGTGTGGGCCCTGGAGGCCTACGGGGCCGCCTACATCCTCCAGGAGCTGTTGACCGTGAAGAGCGACGACGTCGAGGGGCGGACGAAGATCTACGAGAGCATGGTCAAGGGGGAGAACACGCTCGAGGCCGGCACGCCGGCAAGCTTCGACGTGCTCACCAACGAGATCCGTGGGCTCGCCCTGAACATGTCCTTGGAAAAGAGGCGGATCTAGTTTCACGCGGGCGAAGCCATCCTGGCCTTCGCCCGCTTGGGAAACCGCCGCGGCCGGACGGCCGCCGCGGTTTCCTTCAGGTCACGCCTCCGGCGTGACGGCCGGTGGTTGAATCCCAGCAGACCGAAAGATCACGGAGCAGACGACCATGAGCATCGGTGAGTCCACCTACGATCGCGTCAATGACTACTCGGCCGTGAAGATCAGCCTGGCCAGGCCGCACGACATCCGCAGTTGGTCGTTCGGCGAGGTCAAGAAGCCCGAGACGATCAACTACCGCACCTACCGTCCGGAGAAGGACGGCCTGATGTGCGAGAAGATCTTCGGACCCGAGAAGGACTGGGAGTGCTCATGCGGCAAGTACCGCGGCATGAAGTACAAGGGCATGATCTGCGACCGCTGCGGCGTGAAGGTCACGCACAGCCGCGTGCGCCGCAAGCGGATGGGCCACATCGAGCTCGCCGCGCCGGTCGTGCACATCTGGTTCTTCAAGGCGATGCCGAGCCGGCTCGGCGCCCTCCTCGACATGAAGACGTCGAGCCTGGAGAAGGTGATCTACTTCCAGGACTACGTGGTTCTCGATCCCAAGGACACGCCCCTCAAGAAGCAGCAGTTGCTGTCCGAAGAGGAGTTTCGCGAGGCCCGGGCGACCTATGGCGACGGCAGTTTCGATGCGGAGATGGGGGCCGAGGCGGTTCGCAAGTTGCTCCTCGGGCTCGACCTGGTGACCCTGTCGCGTGAGCTCCGCGAGGAACTCGCGACCACGAACTCCAAGCAGAAGAAGAAGGACCTCGTCAACCGGCTGAAGATCGTCGAGGCGATCCGCGACAGCGAGAACAAGCCCGAGTGGATGGTCCTCGACGTGATTCCCGTGATCCCGCCGGACCTCCGTCCGCTGGTCATGCTCGATAGCGGCAATTTCGCCACCAGCGATTTGAACGACCTCTACCGCCGGATCATCAACCGCAACAACCGGCTCAAGAAGCTCGTCGATCTCAACGCGCCGGAAGTGATCATCCGCAACGAGAAGCGGATGCTGCAGCAGTCGGTCGACGCCCTGTTCGACAACAACCGCTGCAAGCGGCCGGTGCTCGCCTCGAGCAATCGTCCGCTCAAGAGCCTCACTGACATGATCAAGGGCAAGCAGGGTCGGTTCCGTGAGAACCTGCTCGGCAAGCGGGTCGACTACTCGGCCCGATCGGTGATCGTCGTGGGGCCCAACCTGCGGCTCCACCAGTGCGGCCTACCCAAGAAGATCGCGCTGGAGCTCTATCAGCCGTTCATCATCCGGCGTCTCAAGGAGCTCGGCCATGCCGACACGATCAAGAGCGCGAAGAAGATGCTGGAGCGGAAGGATGCCGAGGTGTGGGACATCCTCGAAGAGGTGATCCGCAACCACCCGGTGCTCCTCAATCGTGCCCCCACGCTGCATCGCATGGGCATCCAGGCCTTCGAGCCTGTGCTCGTCGAGGGTAACGCGATCAAGCTTCATCCGCTGGTGTGCAAGGGCTTCAACGCCGACTTCGACGGCGACCAAATGGCCGTGCACCTGCCGCTCTCGATCGAGGCCCAGGTCGAGGCCCACACGCTGATGCTGTCGACGAACAACATCTTCAGCCCGGCCAACGGTGCGCCGATCATCTCGCCCTCGCAGGACGTGGTGATGGGCTGCTACTACCTGACGATGTCGCTGCCGCGGCGGCGGGGCGAAGGGATGGTGTTCAAGAGCTTCGAAGAGGTCGAGATCGCCCACTCGCTGGGCAAGGCCGACACGCACGCCAAGATCAAGGTCAAGCTCCCGGCGGAGCGGCGGCTGAAGACCGATGTCGAGGCCCTCGGCAAGCCCGGAGCGGTGATCGAGACCACCGTGGGCCGCGTGCTGTTCAACGCCGTGCTGCCCAAGGGCATGCTGTTCTACAACATCCCGATGCGGTCCAGCGAACTGGCGCGGGTGATCTCCGACTGCTATCAGACCCTCGGCCGGCGGCGGACGATCGACCTGCTCGACGACATGAACCGCGTCGGTTTCAGCTGGAGCACGAAGAGCGGCCTGTCGTTCGCCACCGACGATCTGATCACGCCCGCGAACAAGACGCGGATCATCGGCGAGGCCGAGAAGGGCGTCATGAAGATCATGAAGCTCTACCAGCGCGGCGTGATCACCGACGGCGAGCGGTACAACCAGGTGCTCGACGCCTGGACGCATGCCCGCGAAGAGATCACCAAGGAGATGATGGCCGAACTGGAGAAGGACACCGCCAGCGATCGCCGGCGGTCCGGCTACGTGAATCCGATCTTCCTCATGGCCCACTCCGGTGCCCGCGGCGGTGTCGAGCAGATCCGGCAGCTGGCCGGAATGCGCGGCCTGATGGCCAAGCCGTCGGGCAAGATCATCGAGACGCCGATCAAGGCGAACTTCCGTGAAGGGCTCACGGTGCTGGAGTACTTCAGCTCCACGCACGGCGCCCGCAAGGGTCTGGCCGACACGGCGCTCAAGACCGCCGACTCGGGGTATCTGACCCGGAAGCTTGCCGACGTGGCCCAGAACGTGGTGGTGACGATGCACGACTGCGGCACGACGCAGGGCATCACCAAGACGGTCATCTACCGGGGCGAGAAGGTCGAGGTGAGTCTCGCCGACAGCATCCGGGGCCGTGTCAGCCGGGCGAATATCGTGAACCCGATCACGGAAAACGTGATCGTGCACGAGGACGAGCTGATCACGCCGACGATGGCGCGGCAGATCGAGGAACTGGGGCTGGAGAAGATCCAGGTCCGCAGCCCGCTGACCTGCGAGGCTCCGCTGGGTGTCTGCCGCCTGTGCTATGGGATGGACCTCTCCACCGGATCGCTCGTGGAGGAGGGCATGGCGGTGGGCATCATCGCCGCCCAGAGCATCGGCGAGCCGGGCACGCAGCTGACGATGCGGACCTTCCACATCGGCGGCGTGGGGCAGCGGGCGATCGAAGAAAGCGAGAGCAAGGCGAAGCGGGCCGGCACCGTGAAGTTCACTCGGCTGCGGACCGTGCAGAATGAGCAGGGCGAGCAGGTGGTGCTGGCCCGGAACGGCGAGATCGCCATCGTCGACGCCAAGGGAGCCGAGCTCGAGAAGTTCGACATTCCGGCGGGGGCCATCCTCAAGGTCAAGGACAACGACGAGGTGAAGGCCGGGGCGGTGCTCGTGCAGTGGGACCCGCACTCGATCCCGATCCTTTCCGAGGTGGCCGGCAAGGTCCGGTACGAGGACGTGGTCGAGGGGGAGACGCTCCGCGTCGAAAAGGATCCCAGCGGCCACACGCGGCGGATGGTGATGGAGCACAAGGGCGTCTATCATCCGCAGGTCGTGCTCGAGGACGAATCGGGCAAGATCCTCGACTTCTACTACCTGCCGGAGAAGGCCTACATCGAGGTCGCTCCGGGCGAGAAGGTCGCGGCGGGCCACGTGCTGGCCAAGACGCCGCGCGAGGCGTCGGGCACGCAAGACATCACCGGCGGTCTGCCGCGGGTGACCGAGATTTTCGAGGCTCGCAAGCCGAAGGATCCGGCCATCATGGCCGAGATCGACGGCAAGGTGGAACTCCTCGGCGAGAAGCGCCGCGGCAAGCGGACGATCGTCGTCAAGAACGAGAGCGGCATCGAGCGTGAGCACCTCGTGACGCACGGCAAGCATCTGCGGGTGCACGCCGGCGATTACGTCAAGGCCGGCGAGGCGCTCGTCGACGGTCCGCTCGTGCCGCACGACATCCTGCGGATCTCGGGCGAGGAAGAGGTGCAGCGATACCTCGTGCGGGAGATTCAAAACGTCTACCGCAGCCAGCGGGTGGACATCGACGACAAGCACATCGAGATCATCGTGTCGCAGATGCTGCGCAAGGTGAAGATCGAGACCGTCGGCGACACGAACCTCCTGCCCGGCAGCGTGCTCGACAAGTACGAGTTCCGGCAGGCGAACGAGCGGCTGGCGAACTGCCTGCGGATCACGGACAAGGGCGACAGCGAGTTTGCCGTCGGCTCGATCGTGCCGAAGGACGTGCTCCAGCAGACGAACGCCCAGGTCGAGACCCTCGGCGGCACGCCGGCCAAGGGGGGCAAGCCGAAGCCGGCCACGGCGAGCACGCAGCTCCTCGGCATCACCAAGGCGAGCGTGCAGAGCTCGAGCTTCATCTCCGCCGCGAGCTTCCAGGAGACCACGAAGGTGCTCACGGAGGCGGCCCTGGCGGGGAAGATCGACAACCTCGTGGGGCTCAAGGAGAACGTGATTCTCGGCCACCTGATTCCGGCCGGAACGGGCTTCAACACGTTCCAGTCGGCCGAGGTGCGGGTGCGGCCCGAGGCGCTGGAGTCGTTGCGGATCGACCGGGAAAACCTCCTGGCCCGGCAGTTCCCGCTGCTCGAGGCGGGCGGGGCCGACGAGGCGGCGGGCGCGCCGATGGCCGGCGAGTCCGCGGGCGACGTGGCGACGATCGACGGCGAGGCCGAGGGGCTGTAGGCGGGTCACGAAGGCGTATCGTTCGTGCCGCGTGTGCCGGTTGTGCTGCCGTCATCGGCCGCACCACCGGTATCGGCGGCGTGGCCGCACGGCCGCCGTTTTGCGTGGCCGCCGGCGCCGAAGTAACGTCTGAGGAGGTTTCGCTCCTCGGAGTTCACCGTCATGCCCCGCCCGATCGCGTTCGCCTTCGCCGTCGTTGTGGCCGTAGTCGCTTCCCGCTCGTCGTACGGTGAGCGGTTCAACCCGTATGCCGACGCCCCTGCAGCGCTGGCGCCCGTAGCGCCCGACGGGACGATCCAGTGGGGTACGTTCTTCAAGTCGGCGGAGCTGCAGCTCAGCTACGAGCGGCTCTGGAACATGGGGGCCTGTCGCGGCACGAACAAGGCCATCACCGAGCCCGTCCAAGACAACAAGCTCCTCATCGACCGGCTGCCGGAGACCCAATTTGCGGGCGTGGTGCGGGCTGCCAACGGTACCCGGGCCGGCGGTGTCGTGGCCTTTTTCGAGAAGGGGGCCGCCGGCCAGGCGCCGGCCTACTTTGCCCAGCTCCATCCAGCGGGTGTGTCACACCTGACGGTGACGGGCGGCATCTCCCTCGGTGACCTGCGGCCAGGCATGGCGGTGCGACTCCGTGCCACCGTCGACGAGCGGGGCCGGGGGACAGTGCCGCTGCCGGCGGTCACGGTCGTCACGCCTGCGGCCGGCTTCAAGCCCGAGCCTGTGCGGCCTGGCAAGGCGGACGACATCATCGCCACGATCGTCAGCCTGCGCGGGGCCACGCTCGTCGTCCGGGTCGATGCGGGGAAGATCCGGCGGCTGACGTTGACGCTGGCCGACGACGCCGTGGCCTCCGTCGACGGTGCTCGGCTCGATCTGGTCGCCGCGGGCGACGCGATCGAGGTCAAGGGCCGCCTGTGGAGCGGCGAAGGTTCCGCCGGGGCGGGCACGATCTTCGCGTCGCGGCTGACCGTGACGAAGCGGTCGCCGGCGCGTCCCGAAACGCGGGAGGTCGCCAAGGACGCTGGTTTGGCCCCCGGTCGGGCCGTAGAGTGACGTCCGGCGGACTTCTCGTTTCCCCCGGGCGGTGTGATGGCGCTGCAGAGCACCTGGCTGGTCGTCGAGCACGGCAGCACGCCGGCATCCCAGGTGGCGCGGCGGACGCTGCGCAAGCGGCTCGACGCGGTGTGGACCGAACTGCAGGCGGCCGCGGGGGAGCGTCCGACTGCGGACCGGGTGCATCGACTCCGCGTGGCCACGCGGCGCACGCTCGCGGCGGTCGATGTGTTCGCCGACTTGCTGCCCGCGAAGCGTCGAGACTGGTTCGCCAAGCGGCTGCGCAGGCTCCGCCGGGCCGCCGGAGAGGCACGAGACCTCGACGTGCTGACGGACCGGTTGGGCCGTGAAGTCACGGGGCCGCAGCCCCCCGCGGCCGGCCTGGCCGCGCGTGACAGGCTCGTCGCCATGTTGGCGCGGCGGCAGGCCGCTTCCCGGGCCCCCATTCGGCAGATGCGCGACTCGCTGCTGGCCGCCGACTGGCACGGGCGGACGGAACGGCTCCTCGACGGGGTGAGGCCGCGCGGCAAAGAACGGCCGTTTGCGGACTTCGCACGGCGGCGTTTTCGCCCCATCGTGGCCAGTTTTTTCGCCACGGCGAACCATCGGCTGCGATCCGCGGACGAGATGCATCGGCTGCGGATCGAGGGCAAAAAGCTCCGCTACGCGATGGAGATCTTTACCAGCGTGTTCCCCGCTCGGGAACGCGTCCGGTGCACGGACGCGCTGGAGCAGCTGCAGGAGACGCTCGGCGACTTCACGGACCATGCGGCGGCGGCCGATCGCTTGCGGCGCTGGGCCCGCTCCGACGGCATCGGCGTGCAGCACCGGACGCTCGCGGCCCTGCACGACGTGGAGGCCGAACGGGCCGAAAAGGCCCGCAAGACGTTCACCAAGTGGTGGAGTCCCGCCCGGAGGCGGCGGCTGCGACGCGCGCTCGAACGCACGCTGCGCCGCCGGTGCGCGTGATGGCCGCGGCGTCCGGCGGGACACGGTATCTCCGCTGGGCCGGCGTCGCGGCCGGGCTGGCCGCCATGGCGTGGGGCGTGCGACAGGCCGGCCCGCGGCCGCGCGGACCCGACAAAGGCCTGCAGTCATCCGCGCCGGCGCCGGCGTTCGGTCCCACGGTGCCGACCCAGTCGCCGCCGGCCGCCACGCCGCCGGTCGGCATGGTGTGGGTGCCCGGCGGCGAGTTCTCCATGGGCTGCACGGATCCGCGCGGCATACCCTTTGGCGGCTCCGACCCCATGAAGGATGCCCGGCCGATCCACCGCGTGCGGGTGGCCGGGTTCTGGATGGATGCCACCGAGGTCACCAACGACCAGTTCGCCGCGTTCGTTGCGGCCACTGGGTACGTCACCGTCGCCGAGCGGCCGCCGCGGCCGGAGGATTTTCCCGGCGCCCCCGCGGCGAACCTCGTGGCCGGATCGATCGTGTTCACGCCGCCCGCGGAGCCGGTGCCGCTCCGCGATCCCACCGGCATGGCCCACCTCCGCTGGTGGGCCTACGTGCCGGGAGCATGCTGGCGGCGTCCGACCGGGCCGGACAGCGATCTGCAGGGGTTGGGTGACGCGCCCGTGGTGCACGTCGCCTTCGAGGACGCCGCCGCCTACGCCCGCTGGGCGGGCAAGCGGCTGCCGACCGAGGCGGAGTGGGAGTTCGCGGCGCGGGGCGGGCTGTCCGGCGCGGTGTATCCCTGGGGCGACGAGTTTCGCCCCGGCGGCCGCTGGATGGCGAACATCTGGCAGGGCCGCTTCCCCGGCGAGAACACCGCCGCGGACGGCTTCGTCGGCGCCGCCCCGGTGGGCCGCTTTCCGCCGAACGCCTACGGGCTCCACGACATGGCGGGCAACGTCTGGGAGTGGTGCGCCGACTGGTACCGGCCCGACACCTACCTCGGCGACGCCGGGCCCGATGGCCGGGCCGTCGCCGTCGATCCCCGCGGCCCTGACGACAGCTTCGACCCGCAGGAGCCGGGGCAGCCCAAGCGGGTGCAGCGCGGCGGCTCGTTCTTGTGCTCGGACCAGTACTGTTCCCGCTACATCGTGGGCACGCGTGGCAAGGGCGAGGTCGCGAGCGCCACGAACCACATCGGGTTCCGGTGCGTGCAGACGCCGTAGGGTGTGGCAGCTCTCTCCGCGCCCAAACCGGCTCGGGACCGCCCACGCCCCCTCGCCGGACGTTCGGCGTCGTTGAGGGCACGCCGGCTCGTGACGGCCCAGACCCTCTCGCTTGACGTTCGCTGCGGGCCTCCAGCCCTCCACTCACTGCATGTCCGCTTCGCTTCGCCCTCCTGGCTTCGCTCGCTTCCATAGCCCGCTCGAGGGCATGGGCAGTCCCGAGCCTCCTCAACTGGAAAAGGGGAGGGGTTGCCCATGCTCCGGGAGCCGGCGTAGCTGGCCAGCGCAGGCATGGAAGCCGGAGCGCAGGCAGCTCCGAGAGAGCGAAGGTCCGGAGGACCGTAGCGAACGTCCGGCGATGGGGCGTGGGCGGCCCCGAGCCGGGAGCCGCTCATTGGCTCAGGCTTTGCCCGTCAGCTTCCTGACCTGGGCGAGCGTGCGGGTGTTGACGATGTCCTTGGCCTCCAGGCCGGCGCGGCGGGCCTGGAGGACGCCGCAGCGCATCACATCGAGGCCACGGGTCGAGTGGGCGTCGGTCGAGATCACGAGCTTCACGCCCGCCTGTTTCGCCGCGGCCGCATGCCGGTCGTCCAGATCGAGCCGCCAGGGATTGGCGTTGATCTCCAGGAACGTGCCGGTGCGGGCGGCGGCGGCGATCACGGCCTCGATGTCGACGTCGTAGGCGGGACGGCGGTTGATGAGCCGACCCGTGGGATGACCGATCACGGAGACGTGCGGGTTCTCGATCGCCTCGATGATCCGAGCCGTGATCCGCTCCCGGGGCTGGTTCTGGCCGTAATGCAGGCTGGCCACCACCCAGTCGGCCCGTGCCAGGACCTCGTCGGGCAGGTCGAGGCCCCCTTTCTCCAGCATGTCGACCTCGATCCCCTTGAGGACGACGATCGGCGGGCGGCCGTCCTCCGCCAGGGACTCGTTGAGCCGGTCGATCTCGTCCCACTGCTTCAGGAGCCGCTTCCGGTCGAGCCCATGGGCCATCGTCACCCGTTGGCCATGGTCGGTGATCGCGATGTAGGCCAGGCCGCGGTCGATCGCCCCCCGCACCATGGCGCCGAGCGTGTCCTCGCCGTCGGTCGCGGTGGTGTGCATGTGCAGATCGCCGCGGATGTCGTCGAGCGTGACGAGCTCCGGCAGCGTGCCACGCTCCGCGCGGGTGATCTCATCGCCTGCCTCGCGGAGCTCGGGCGGAATCCAGGGCAGGCCTACGGACGCATAGACTTCCTCCTCGGTCCGTCCCGCCACCGCCGCGCCCTTGGTGGGACGGGCGTCGGCGTCGGCGCCGGGCTCGAGGCGAAACACGCCATACTCGTTGATCGAGAGCCGTCGGTCGCGGGCCCGGGACCGGAGCCGGACGTTGTGCTCCTTGGAGCCGGTAAAGTACTGCCAGGCCGCGCCGAACGAGCCTTCATCCACGACCCGCAGGTCCACCTGCACGCCACGTGGACCACGGATGCTCGTCTTCGTGTCGCCGCGGAGGAGGATCCCCGCACACTCCTGCCAGCCGACAAGGTGGTCCATCACCCGCGCCGGATCGTCACCATCGACCACGATGTCGATGTCCCCTACGGTCTCTCGGCCGCGCCGCCAGCTGCCCGCCCCTTCCGCCCGGCGCACGGCGGGGCACTCCCGCATCCAGGCGAGCAGCTGCTGCACGATCGCATCGGCCTCGGACCACAGCAGCCGGTCGTGCTCGGGGCTCTTCGCGAAGCCGATGTTCTCCAGGATCGCAGCCTCGGTCTTGGCGCCGAAGCCCTTCACTTCTTGGACCCGCCCGTCTCGGCAGGCCTGCTCCAGGGCGTCGAGCGAGTCGATGCCCAGCTCGTCCACGAGGGCCTTCACCTTCTTGGGGCCCAGCCCCGGCACCCGCATGAGCTCGAAGACGACGGCCGGAATCTCCCGCTGCAATTCGTCGAGGAGCGGCAGGCGGCCGGTGTCGAGCAGCGTGCCGATCTTGGCGGCGAGGTCGGCTCCCACCCCCTCGATGTCGGTGAGCGTGCGGGCCGGATCGGTCCGCACCGTGGCCAGCGACTCCACCATCGAACCGATGGTGCGGGCCGCGTTGCGGTAGGCCCGGACGCGAAACACGTTGCCTCCCTGATACTCGATCAGGTCGGCGACGTGGTCGAAGACGGCGGCGATGTCGGCATTGGTCATGGAGGAGAATGTACCGTCGCGGCTCGATCGGAATGGAGACGCAGGTATTCCCGCGGTCGGGGCTGCCCATGCCCCATCGCCGGACGTTCGCTCCGGACCTCCGGTCCTTCGCTCACTCGGAGCTGTCGGCGCTCCGGCATCCATGCCTCCGCTGGCCAGCTACGCCGGCTCCTGTGGCATGGGCAGCCCCTCTCGAAGTCCGCGTTCCTCGGTACCCGACTTCTCCGCACGGCACACCGACCGGCGTGTCTGACGCGGCGGGCTTATTGCTGGGCGCGGAGGGGGAGGGCGGCGGTGGGATAGGCCGGGCGGAACGTCGCAGGACGGCCGCCGAGGCTGGCGGGCTGCCAGGACGTGGTGTGGCTCGTGGGCTCGAGCAGACGGGGGAAGGCGCCGGTGGCTCCGGTCGGTCCGGCGCCCGGCAGGACGGGCATGCCGTTGGTGCCGCTGGCCGCCGGGGGCGGCGATTGCGGAGCGGATGGCAGGGCCGGGGCCGGCACGGTCGGGGCCATAGCCGGAGCCGCCGTCGTACCGCTGGTCGCCGGGGCCGGCTGCGGCGCGATCGGGATCGGCTTCAGGGGCGGCGGCGTGTAGGTCGGCGGCTGCGTCGGCCGCTGGCTGGTCATGGTGTCGGGGGCGGTCGCCCCCGGTTTGGGCTGCGAGTACGTGGGCTGCGAGTACGTGGGCTGCGAGTACGTGGGCTGCGTGTACGTGGGCTGCGTGTACGTGGGCTGCGTGTACGTGGGCTGCGTGTACGTGGGCTGCGTGTACGTGGGCTGCGTGTACGTGGGCTGCGTGTACGTGGGCTGCGTGTACGTGGGCTGCGTGTACGTG
>Ga0315900_10004843_pt1 | contig 18769 bp, 16 predicted proteins | sample LakEriMetagenome_FD_203521 | JGI IMG/M metagenome (GOLD analysis project Ga0315900, IMG submission 203521) | Freshwater fungal communities from buoy surface, Lake Erie, Ohio, United States - Buoy 12 MA114 | ecosystem: Environmental > Aquatic > Freshwater > Lake > Lake biofilm | place: USA: Lake...
CGATCGTCGCCGGGGCCATGCTCGGCCGGCTCGTCGTGGAGAGCGGCGCCGCGCAGAAGATCGCCACGGTCCTCGTCGAGTGGTGCGGCCGCCCGCGGATCGCCTGGGCGATGGCCCTCACCGGCTTCATCGTCGGCATCCCTCTGTTCTACGGCGTCGGCTTCGTGCTCGTGGTGCCGATCGTGTTCGCCGCCACGGCTCGCTACGGCCTCCCGCCGCTGGTCGTGGGCGTGCCGGCGCTCGCCGCGCTGAGCGTGGCCCACGGCCTCCTGCCGCCGCACCCCGGGCCGACCGGGCTGGTGCCGAAGTTCGGGGCCGACATGGGGCTCACGCTCCTCTACGGGCTGATCCTCGCCGGACCGGCGATCATCCTCGCCGGTCCGGTCTTCGCCCGCTTCCTCGCCCGCGTTCCCGCCCGGCCGCTGGCGGGGCTGGAGACGCGGCCGCTCGCCGACGAGCAGCTGCCCGGCGGGGCGGCAAGCATTTTCACGGCCCTGTTGCCGGCCGTGCTGCTGCTGGTCACGACGGCGGCCCGGATGCTGTCGGAGCCCGATTCGCCGGCGGCGCCGTGGGTGAAGCTGGCGGCGGATGCCGACCTGGTGATGCTGGCGACGCTCGCCGTCGCGGCCGTGACCCTCGGCCTGTGCCGCGGACGGCCGTTCACCGCGGTGATGGAAACCTACTCCAAGGCGATCGGCGACGTGGCCTCGATCCTGCTCGTGATCGCCGGCTCCGGGGCGTTCGGCGCCATGCTGCTGGAAAGCGGTGTCGACAAGACGATCACGGGCCTGCTGCGGGAGCTGCCCGTGAGCCCGCTGGTCCTGGCATGGATCGTGACGGTCGTGATTCGAGCCTGCGTCGGCTCGGCGACGGTCGCGGGGCTCACGGCCGCCGACCTGCTCGCGCCGCTGGCCGCCGGCGGCGACGTCGACCCCAATCTCATGGTGCTGGCGATCGGCGCGGGGAGCCTCGCCCTGTCGCACGTCAACGACGTCGGCTTCTGGCTGTTCAAGGAGTACTTCGGCCTCTCGATCGCCGATACGCTGCGGACGTGGACGGTGATGGAGACGATCGTCGCCGTCGTCGGCCTGGCCGGCGTGCTCGTGCTCTCCCACATCGTCTGACGGGCGAACGCCGCGGCCGCTCGCTGTCCGTGGAAGAAGCCATCCCTGGCCTTGGTCCACTTGGCCAACCGGTCGAAAAGCGGAGATTTTCGCCGGTCGGCAGTCGCCGCATCCTGCGGCGACTATCGGGCCATGAGCCGCTCGATCTCATCGGGGTCGATCGGCACGTGGCCGCAGAGGTCGACCGGGCCATCCGCGGTGATCAGCACGTCGTTCTCGAGGCGCACGGCGAGGGACTCCTCGGGGATGTAGATCCCCGGCTCGACGGTGATCACCCAGCCGGGCGCGAAGGGGCCGTTGACCGGGGCGATGTCGTGCACGCCAAGGCCGATCGAGTGGCCGAGCCCGTGCATGAAATACTTCTGGCAGGCGGGCTTTTCCGGCGTGTCGGCGGCGGCGTCGGCGGCCGAAATCAGCCCCAGGCCCACCAGTTCTTCCGCCATCTGCACCTGGGCCGCCCGCTTCCAGTCACGCGGCGTGATGCCCACGGTGGCTCGGGTTATCGAGTCGCGCATCACCCGCAGCACAGCCTCGTAAACGGCCCGCTGTCGCGGCGTGAACCGACCGTTGACCGGGTAGGTGCGGGTCAGATCGGCGTTGTAGTTGGCGTAGGCCGCGCCGACGTCGACGAGCACGAGATCACCGTCCCGGCACTCGGCGTCGTTGTCGAGGTAGTGGAGCACGCAGGCGTTCGGGCCGGAGCCGATGATCGGCTCGTAGGCCATGCGGCCGCGCCTCCGGGTGAACTCGGCGGCCAGTTCGGCCTCGAGCTCGAACTCCATGACCCCCGGCCGCAGGGCCGTGATCAGCCGCCGCAGGCCGGCGTCGGTGATGTCGATCGCCCGACGCATGAGTTCGATCTCCGCCGGGCTCTTCACGGCCCGGAGCCGCCGCAGGATCGGGCCCAGCCGCTCGTAGCGGTGCAGGGGGTAGCGGGCGATCAGCTGGCGGGCCAGCCGCAGGTCGCGCTCCTCGACCTCGTAGGCCGCCCGCTCGTGCTCGTTGAGGTTCAGGGAGACCGACTCGCACTCGCAGAGGAGCGTATGGATCACGGCCGGCAGCTCGGAGAGCCAGCGGACCTTGGCGACTCCGGAAATCTCAGTCGCCCGCTCCCGCGTGAGCTTGTGGCCCTCCCACTGGGCGAGGTGCTCGTTCGGCTGGCGCACGAAGAGCATCTCCCGCTGGGAGGGATCGTTCGCCCGCGGCGCCAACACCAGCACGCTCTCCTCCTGCTCGATGCCCGTCAGCCAGAAGAGGTCGCTGGCGGGGTGGAGCTTGCGGCTGCCGTCGCCGGTCGTCGGCGGCACGTCGGCGGCATGCACGATCGCCACGGCGTGGCCGGGCAACTGCTCGACGAGGCGGCGGCGGTTGGTGGCGAACAGGGACGGATCGATCGGGGCGTAGCGCATGGCGGCTGGAAGGGCTGGGGAAGAAAGAACGGTGGAACTTGGCAGACGCAAGTATGTCACGGGGCAGCATCGCGTGGTATCGGGATGTGGATCCAGGTGGCGGGCGCGGTGCACCGCATCGCGGAGCGCGGGAATAGAAGCGGCTTTTCCGCGTGGTCAGGGACCGAGTACGATCGAGATCCGTGGCTCGACCGCCGGAGGAAGAAAGCGATGACGAGAGGCATGCCAGGATCAGGACACGGCGTGGTGGCGGCACGCCATTGGCGGAGCCGCTGCGGCGGAGATCTGGTGGCGGCGCTGATCTGCAGCTGTGGTCTGGCCACCGCGGCGGAGCCGCCGGCCGCCACGAAGCCCGCCGGCCCGGCGGAGGTGGCGAAACTCGACGCCAGGGTGAAGGACGTCAGCGAGTCTTTCCTACGGGACACGACGGCGCTCATCGCTGCCTACGAGAGCATCGGAGAGTACGACCGGGCCAAGGTGCTGCTGGAGGCGCTGCGGAAACTGAATCCAGGAAACGATGCGGTCAAGAAGAAGCTGGCCGATCTCGACCGCCGGCAGCTCGACGCCGAGGAGTTCAAGGTGGAGATCGATCCGGCCAAGCCTTGGGTGGCGGTGGGCGCGGTGCGGAAGGATCGGCCGGTGCGGATCCGGGTGACGGGCGAGTATCGGTTCACCGTTTCCGCGACCGTGGGCCCCAACGGCATGCCCGCCAAGGACCCGGCCGCGGATCTCGTGCCCGGAATGGCGCTGGGGGCACTGCTGGGCGTGATCGCGCCACCGGCCGCCGCGGGCGAGAGGCAGGTGGGCAGGCCGCCCAAGCCGTTCCTCGTGGCCAGCGAGTTCGATCGGCCCGCCGACGCGGACGGCGTGCTCTATCTGAAAGCCAACCTGCCGCTGGACGCGAAGTGCACCGGCCGGCTCGAGGCGCTCGTGAGCGGCGCGACGAAGCCCTGACGGAAGCGGCCTACCGGCCGTCGCCCTGCAACAGGGAGTCGAGCGTCCGCCTGGCCGGCTTCTCCGGGACGGCCGCCGACGGCGGCTCCGCGTCCGCGATCTTGGCCCGCTTTCGCGCCAGCGCGGCATCGATGGGATCGGTCAGCAGGTTCGCGATCTGGCGGTAGATGCCGGATGCATGGGCCTTGATCGCCTCGGCCTGCTCGGGGGCCAGCGCGTCGCCGGCCTCGGCCAATTTCCACCATTCGTTGGCGAGTTTGAGGCGGGACGTCACTGCGACCTGTGGCTCCTTGGACAGGGCGACCTCGCGGGCCGCGAGGTTGCGCAGGCCCTCGTTGCGGCCCCGCGCCAAGACCGCCAGTCCGCCCGGCCAGTCGCGCTTCACGAAGCACAGGTAGCGGCCCACGGTCTCGGCCGCGTCGGCGTCGTCCGGAAAGGCCGCCAATTTGTCGCGGGCCACGGTGTATTCGAAGGCCTGCCGCCGGCGTTCACGCACGTCCTTCCGCAGGCTCGTGGCGTCGGCCACGAGTTTCGCGGCGACGGGCGTGGGGGGCGGCTCGCGTTTCCGCCGGCTTTCCGCCGTGCGGATCTTCTCATCCTTCTCGATCGCCTTGGCAAGCGTCTCCGCGAGGTCGGCCGCCGCGTCGGCGAGGTCATAGCGATCCGCGGCGACGGCCTGGCGGGCGGTCGCCGCGACATGCTCGAAAAGCAAAGCGTCGGGGCGAATGTCGTCCGCGCGGGCCACCTTGGCCAGCAGCGCGTGCCGCGAGGCGAGGGCGTCGATGTCGAACAGAGCAGCCCGTCGGGCGAGCACGTCGAGTGCCGCTGACGTGGCACGGGCCTCGAGCGCGAGCCGCTCCGCCAGCACCAGGAGGGCGAACTTGCGGGCCGGATCGGCGGTCTTGTCGGCGGTATCGCAAAAGGAGCGGGTGGTGGAGTCGGGATTCGCCGCCGCCGCTTTGATGGTCTCCTCGTAGGCTTGATGGATCAACTCCAAGGCCTCGTCCACGGCCGACTGATCGGGAACGGCAAGCCGTTTGGCCGGCGGCGCGAATGGCGTTCCGCGCCGTTGCTCATTCTGCGGCTCTGTGGCCGGCTTCCGCTGTGGCTGGCCAAACGGCGTGGACCCTGCGGCGTCGAAATCGTCCGCGGTCGGATTGAGCAGGTTTTCCAAGGTCTGCGGCCCCGTCTGCAGCGCCAGGCACGGCGGCACGGGGACAGCCGCCAGGAGACACACCCCCAGACAGGACATCACTTTGTGAAAGGTCATGACAACGTCTTTCGCGGAGAACTGCGAGAGTCCTCATCCGTTCGCAGGGTAGGGGGATTTTTCTTCCCGCACAAGCCGGGAGCCGGTCGGCGTCGGCATTCTCGGGCCGCGCAGCCACGGTGGCCGGTAGCGAGTTGTTCCTGGGCCTGGCCTGCTTCGTGCCGCGATTCCGGAAGACGGCCGCCTTGGTCGCCACGGCATTTCACCTGGCCACCCTCGCCGTGCTGGCGTTCCGCCTGCGTTGGGACCCGCCCGTCTGGCCCTGGATGCTGGCGTTGGCGGCCGCCTGGCCGGGCCTGCTCGTTCCGTGGCGCGGGCCGGGCCTCGGTGTGGATTTTGCCCTGGCCCGCCGGCCGGCCCGGGGCGTCGCCGTCACGCGGCGGAAGATCCGCTGGGACGACCTCGTCGATTCCGCGGCCGTCGATCCGGCGCCGGCGACGCAGTGATCCCGGTAATGCCGGTATCATCGTGAGATTCCCGGTTTTCGCCCGTGTCCCCCATGACAAATCCGCACCACCTGCCCGCCGATCTGCCCGTCGCCGCAGTGCTCGAGGACGCGGTCGCGGCGGCACGCGGCGGGGCGGTCGTGATCACGGCGCCGCCGGGATCCGGCAAGACCATGCTCGTGCCCGCGGCGCTGCTCGATGACCTGCCGGCGCCGAGCCGTGTCGTGCTGCTGCAGCCGCGCCGGCTGGCCGCGCGGGCCGTGGCCGCGCAGATCGCGCGGCTGCGGGGCGTGCCCATCGGCGGAGAGGTGGGCTACCAGGTGCGGTTCGATGCCCGGGTGGGCCGTGACACCCGGCTGGTGGTCGAGACGACCGGCATCATGCTGCGGCGGCTGCTTGACGACATCACGCTCGAGGGCGTCGGGGCCGTCGTGCTGGACGAGTTCCACGAGCGGACGGTCGAGATGGACCTGGTGCTCGGGCTCCTCCTGCGGCTGCGGCAGACGGTGCGGCCCGACCTGCGGATCGCGGTCATGAGCGCCACGCTGGCGGCCGAGCCGGTGGCACGGCTGCTCGGCACGGGAGATGACGCCTGCCCGATCGTGTCCGCCACGGGACGGGTGTTTCCCGTCGAGACCCGGTATCTCAAGCACGGTGACCGGCGGGACCTCGTCGCCCTCGTCGCCACGGCCGTTCCCGAGGCCGTGCGGCAGACCTCCGGCCATGTGCTCGTCTTCCTGCCGGGCGTGGGCGAGATCGTGCGTTGCGAGCGGGAACTCGCGCCGCTCGTCGAGCGGCAGGGGCATGCGCTGATGACGCTGTTCGGCGACCTGCCGCCCGAGCAGCAGGACCGAGTGCTCGAGGAGACTGGTCACCGCAAGGTGATCCTGGCCACGAACGTCGCTGAAACTTCGCTGACGATCCCCGGCGTCACCGCGGTCGTCGATTCGGGGCTCGCGCGGCAGCTGCGCGTGGCGCACGCCACCGGCCTGCCACGGCTGGAACTCGTGCCGATTTCGAAGGCGGCGGCCGATCAGCGGGCGGGCCGCGCAGGCAGGACCGCCGCCGGCATCTGCTGGCGGCTGTGGGACGAGGCGGCCCATCACCACCGTCCGCCGGCCGAACCGCCCGAGGCGGTGCGTGGCGATCTCGCCGGCCCGCTTCTGCAACTGCTCGCGATCGGGGAGGCGACGGACTTTCCCTGGCTGGATCCACCCCTTCCGGCCGCCTTCGAGGCCGCGCGGCGGCTGCTGCGGCAGCTCGGGGCGGTGGAGACGGACGACTCCGGAACTGATCGCATCACACCGTTGGGCCGGGATCTGGCCCGGCTGCCCGCCCATCCGCGGCTCGGCCGCCTGCTGCTCGCCGGCGCCAGCCGGGGCGTGCTCCGCGAGACGTCGATCGCCGCCGCCCTGCTCTCCGAGCGTGATCCCTTCCGGCCCGCGCGGCACATGGGCGGCCCGCGCGATCGGCTCACCGTGCGCACCCGCTCGGACGTCATCGACCGGGTGGCGGCCTTGCAGGCGTTTCACGCTGGCGTCGACTCCGGTGATCCGCATCTCGAACTGCATCCGGGCGGGGCGGGCAACGTGCTTCGCGTCGCCGAGCAGCTGTATCGCATCGTGGAGCCGGCCGCGCCGCGGGCCGGCGATCCGGCCACGAGCCTGATGCAGGCCCTGCTGGAGGCGTTTCCGGACCGTGTCGCGCGGCTGCGGCCTGGAGCGCAGGACCGTGGCACCATGGTGGGTGGCCGCGGCGTGCGGCTCGACGCCGGATCGCGGGTCCGTGGGGAGCCACTGTTTCTGGCAATCGACATCGACGACGCGGCGGGCGAGGCCGGCGTGCGGCAGGCATCGGCCATCGAGCGGCCATGGCTCGACGAGGGCTGCCTGGCCGCGGCGAACCTGCGCACCGCCGAGGAGATTCTTTTTCACCCATCGCGCCGCCAGGTGGAGGCGCGGCGGCGGACGGCCTGGATGGATCTCGTGCTCGACGAAACCCCGATCGCGATCGGTGACGGCGAGGCCGCGGCTGCCGTGCTCGCCCGGGAGGCGGCCGCACAGTGGGACCGGGTAGCGCCAGCGCCGGACACGGCAGCCGGCGGGTTCCTGGCGCGGGCCCGCTGGCTGATGACGACGATCCCGGACCTCGGCCTGCCGGCGCTCGACGACGCCGTGCTCAAGACGTTGCTGCCCGATGTCTGCCGCGGCCTGCGGACGCTGGAGGAGGTGCGGTCTGCGGACTGGCTGTCACGGGTCCAGGCGATCGTGGGCTTCGACCGACTGCGCGAAGTCGATGTGTTGGCACCGCCGTTCATCGAACTGCCTACCGGCAAACGTCACCGGCTCGCCTACGATGGTGCGGGCCCCCCCGTGTTGGCGGTGCGGATCCAGGAGCTGTTCGGGGTCGCGGACACGCCGCGGGTCGCCGGTGGCCGGGTGCCGGTGCTCCTCCAACTGCTGGGGCCGAACCACCGTCCGCAGCAGGTGACCGCCGACCTGGCTGGTTTCTGGGCAAACACATATCCCAGGGTCCGCCAGGAACTGCGGCGCCGGTATCCCAAGCACGCCTGGCCCGACGATCCGCGGGCTGATGCAGCGCGCAAAAGCTGATCCGTCAAGACGCTGCGGGGCGAGTTTCCCCGTCTTATTGCCCGCGGCGATCTGCCTGCAGCGGAGGCGCGCGACGCACCGCTCGTGCCCGTGTTGGCGGTTCTTCCGCGGCTGCGGCGGCCGCGTGCGGAGGGTCAAGCCATGGGGAACCGTCCGACGATCACCACACCCGGGGTGAGCCCCCGTCGGCAGCGTGCCGTCGCCCGCCTGTGCCCGAGTGCCTTTTCCCGAGGAGCCCGTTCCATGAGTCGCATCGTCTTCGTGATCGCCGTCGTGTCGACCCTGTTCATCGGTGGAGCCGCGTCCGCCAATCAGATCCGGAATGGCCAGCAGGTCGGGGCCGCCCGCAAGGGACCGGTCGCCAAGCTGATCGAACTCGAGCGCCGCAAGAACGAGTGGCTGCGCGAGAAGTTCCTCAACCGGTGACGCGCGGCGACACCGTCAGAGCTGCGTGAGAATCGCACGCACGATGGTGTCCGGATCCGCGGCCACGTCGACCACGATCGGTCGCTCGTCCGCAGCGGGTCGTTCCAACAACGCCAACTGGCTGTCGAGCAGCGTGGCCGGCATGAAATGGCCGGCCCGCTGCTCGATTCGCTTTCGCACCACGCCGCCGGGGTCGTCGAGGTGTACGAGGCGAACGAGCGGGTGCGGGAGGCCGAGCCGGTCGCGATACCGCCGGGCCAGCGCCGAGCAGGCCAGCACCACCGCGGCTTCACCGGCCACGGCCGCTCCCACCACGGACGCGAGGGTCGCCAACCAGGGCCACCGATCGGCGTCGTCCAGCGGCCTGCCGGCCCGCATCTTCGCGACGTTGGCGGGCGGATGGAAGTCGTCGGCGTCGCGGAAGGTCCAGCCGAGCGCAGTGGCCAGCCGGCGGCCGATCTCGGTTTTTCCCGCCCCGCACACGCCCATGACGACGACCGCCCGCGGCAGTTTTGCAGAGACGGCGTCTTGGGTGACGGCAGTGGCCATGGGATGATGATACCGTCGCTGGGCGCGGCGGCTCTTTCGGAGCAGCGACCCGAAACAGTCGCCGGCTGGCCGAGAAGCCTGCTCCACGGATCATCGCATGCAGGACATGACGCGGGAATGGTGTGCGGGCCTGGCGGCGTTCGCGGCCGAACGCCGTGGGGCGGAGCCGCCGCGGCACCCCGATTCGCCGTCCCTGGCGGCCGCCGAGCGGGCGATCCTCGCCGCGTACCTGGTGGCCTGGCTCGATGACTGGACGGCGGTCATGTCCGCGCGGTCCGCATGGGCACGCGGAAGACCGGGGGCGGATCCTGATGCCGGTGTCGTGCTGACGACGTCGGCCGTGGGCATCGCGGTGGCGGAGGGCTTGCTGGCGGGCGGCCATCCGGTGGCGGCCGCGGAGGCCCGGCGGATCGTGCCCGTGACGGAGCTCGAATATCGGCTGTGGTGCATCCGGCAGCCCGACGACGATCACCGGCATCACATCAACCACTGGAGTTGGATCAAGATGCGGGTGCCGCTGCAGCGGCATCAGGAGTTCGCCCGCCACCCGCTCGGGCAGGGGGAGGCGTATTGGCTGCATCGTGCCGGCACAGCCGGCGCGGGCGCGGCCGACCGCCGCGACTGCCATCTCTGGCGCTGGAAAGGCCGGCACGCGACGCTCCTGGAGGCGTTCGTCCGGGAAGAGGGGGCGTCGCACCTCGCCCGGTCGACGCGGCCGAATGGCGGAGCGTGATTGAGGTTTTTCGGGACGGTCGATAATTTCTCAGCACGCACCACGGCCCCGGCTGGGAGTTGTCATGAAGCCTCGCATCCTGCTCACCACCACCTCTTTTCAAGACACGCCCGGCGGGCACCACGACGCCCTCGCCGCCACCGGCTGGGAGGTGATCACCGCCCGCGGCCCGCTCAACGAGGCCGACACGCTCGCGGCCGTGGGGGAGGTCGATGGCTACATCTGCGGAGACGACGCGATCACGCGAGCGGTGCTCGAGAAGGCCCGGCCACGGCTCAAGGTGCTGTCGAAGTATGGCATCGGTGTCGACAAGATCGACGTCAAAAGCTGCACCGAGTTCGGCATCCCGCTCCTGTTCACCCCCGGCGTCAACCACACCACGGTGGCGGAGCACGCCTTTCTGCTGCTGCTAGCGCTGGAGAAGAACCTGCTGTTTCACACCGATTCCGTCCGGGGCGGTGGCTGGAAGCGGCAGACCGGCCACGAGCTCCTCGACAAGACGATCGGCATCGTGGGCATGGGACGAATCGGCAAGGAGGTGGCGATCCGGGCCAAGGCCTTTGGGATGAAGCCGATCGGCTATGACGTCTTCTGGGACGACGCGTTCGCCGCGGAGCACGGCATTCCGCGGGCCGCGTCGCTCGACGAGGTTTTCACCGCAGCCGACTACCTCTCCCTGCACACGAATCTCACCCCGGAGACGCGGGATCTCGTGCGGACCGAGACGATCGCGAAGATGAAGCCGGGGGTGATCGTGATCAACTGCGCCCGCGGCGAGATCGTCAACACGCCGGACATGGCCGCCGCCCTGCGCGACGGCCGCGTGCGCGGCTACGGCACCGACGTGCTCGATGCCGAGCCGCCGCCGGCCGACCATCCGCTGACGCGGCTGCCCAACTGCCTGGTCACGCCGCACGTTGGCTCGCGCACCCACGAGAGCGTGCAGCGGCAGGCGCTGGCGGCCGTCACGAACCTGATTCGTGCGATGCATGGCGAGCAGCCCCTCGCCCAGGTCAATCCCGAGGTCCCGGTCAAGAAAGTCGTTTAGGCGTTCCACCCATGTCTGAAACCTTCCACGTCGTTCCCGTCGCCGCCCACGAGGAGATCGTCCGCGCCGCGTACCTGCGCCGCGGCTTCGACGCCGGCGAGGCCGAGCACGCGGCCCGGCTCGCCACGGCCGCCACCCGGCACGGCATCCGCACGCACAACGCCATCAAGGCGCTGCATCTCGACGAGCACTTCGGCTCCCGGGCCCATGGCTGCGTGCCGCGGGCGGCGCTCAGGAAGTTGCCGTCGCGGTTCGACGCCTGCGAGGTGTGGGACGCGAACAAGAAACTCGGGCAGGCCGTCGCCTGGGATGCGATCGAGACCTGCATCCGGCTCGCCGACCGGCACGGCTGCGGCACGGTGAGCGTGGACAACGCGTTCCACTACCTGTGGGGCGGCGGCTACGTGATGGAGGCGGCCAGGCGGGGCTACATCGCCTACACCAACTGCACGGCGGCCCTGGCCGAGGTCGTGCCGTTCAAGGGCGTGTATCCCACGCTGGGCACGAACCCGCACTCCTGGGGTTTCCCCACCACCGAGGCCGTGGGGTTCCCGATCGTCATCGACTGGGCGACCAGCGTGATCGCCATGGGCCGCGTGCAGCAGTTGAAGCGCGAGGGCAAGCCGCTGCCGCCGAACGCGGCGGTGGACAAGGCGGGCCGACCGACAACCGACCCGGCGGAGGCCGTGTCGCTGCTGCCCTTCGGCGACCACAAGGGCTACGGCCTGTCGCTGATCAACGAGATCGTGGCCGGCTTCATCGGCGGCTCGCTGCCGACGATCCGCAACCGGGCCCCGGTGGCGGGGGAGAAGCAGACCTGCGCGTTTTTCTTCCAGGTGATCCACCCCGACGCGGTCAGTGGCGGTGCGTTCGCGGCCGGCCGGTCGCAGGCGGCCAATATCAAGGCCGTGCTTTCCGACATCCTCGGCCATGGCAACGAGCAGTGCATGCTGCCGGGACAGCTCGAGGCCCAGGCTGCGGCCCGCAGTGACGCCGCCGGCGGCCTGCTCTTCTCGACCGCGGAGGTCGAGGCGCTCAACGAGATCGCCCACGAAGCCGGCGTGCTCCCCCTCGACATCACCGCCCTCAAGACGGCATGACGATTTCCCTCCGCTCAACGTCGTTTTCCCGTACGGGAAGCCGCGGGAAACGACGTGTGCGAACAACTTGTACCCCGCCAACCTCCATGCTTCCGCATGGGAAGGCGAGGGGTTCGGCGTGAGGATGCGGAGCGTGGCGGACCTTCGCATGCGACGCAACTCATGCCGTCCCCGAGCCGGGCCAGCCCGATCGACGGCCAACCCTGACACGAACCCAGCCCATCACCCCCAGGAAGGAACCAGGCATGCCGCTCCCCCTCAAACCCAAGGACTCCTGCGCCTTCGACCAGGTCTCGCTCGGCGAGATCATGCTCCGGCTCGATCCCGGCGAGGGCCGGATTCGCACGGCCCGGCAGTTTCAGGTGTGGGAGGGGGGCGGCGAATACAACGTGGCCCGCGGCCTGCGGAAGTGTTTCGGCCTGAAGACCGCCGTCGTGACCGCCTTCGTGGACAACGAGGTCGGGCACCTCGTCGAGGACTTCATCATGCAGGGGGGCGTGTGCACCGACTTCATTCACTGGCGGCCTGACGACGGCATCGGCCGGACGGTCCGCAACGGGCTGAACTTCACGGAGCGGGGGTTCGGCATCCGCGGGGCGGTGGGCGTGCCCGACCGGGGCAACACGGCGGCCAGCCAGCTGAAGCCGGGCGACGTGGACTGGAACCATCTCTTCGGCACGCTCGGCGTCCGCTGGTTTCACACCGGTGGCATCTTTGCGGCCCTGTCGGAGACGACGGCGGCCCTGACCGTCGAGGCGGTGCAGGCCGCAAAGAAGCACGGCACGATCGTGTCCTACGACCTCAACTACCGGCCCAGCCTGTGGAAGAGCATCGGCGGCCAGCCCAAGGCGCGGGAGGTGAACCGCGAGATCGCCCGGCACGTGGACGTGATGATCGGCAACGAGGAGGACTTCACCGCGTCGCTCGGCTTCGAGGTGGCGGGCGTGGACCACGCCATCAGCGCGATCGAGACCGGCGCCTTCAAGCAGATGATCGAGACGGCGGTCAAGGAGTTTCCGAACTTCAAGGTGGCCGCCACGACGCTCCGGCGGGTGATCACGGCGACGAAGAACGACTGGAGCGCGATCTGCTGGCACGACGGGAAGTTCTACGACAGCCGGAAGTATCCGGAGCTCGAAATCCTCGACCGCGTGGGTGGCGGCGACAGCTTCGCCAGCGGCCTGGCCTTCGGGTTCCTGGAGTTCAACTGCCCGCAGAAGGCGGTCGACTACGGCGCCGCCCACGGCGCGCTGGCGAGCACGACCCCCGGCGACACCTCCATGGCCACCCGGGCCGAGGTGGAAAAGCAAATCAAAGGTGGCGGGGCGCGCGTCGTGCGGTGAATGTCGGCGGCCACGACGGCCGCCCGCAGCGGCGATCCGGATCGCCGCTGCAAGAAAGCCACCGAGGCCAGGATGGCTCGGTGGCATGAAAACCGCAAAGCAAATCAAAGGTGGCGGGGCGCGCGTCGTGCGGTGAATGTCGGCGGCCACGTGGCGCAAGCCTCCAGGCTTGCGAATGCGGGTCGCGACGCCACAGGCCGGAATCGACGGTCAGAGACCGCCGCTCCAGAGGAGCGCGTGACGCTGCTTCGTGGTTTGGCCTCGGTGCCCTTGAAGCCCGAGGCGTGAGCCGAGGGAATGGGGATCGGTTTCCGGCGAAGCGACGCGGATTCCCTCAGCTTACGCTTCGGGCTTCCCGGCAACCGGCACGACGGTCAGAGACCGCCGCTCCAGGCTTGCGAATGCGGGTCGTGCGCTGATCACCTGCAGTCACAGCGCCAGGCTGGCGTAGGCGGCGACCGCGGCAGCCGCGACGAGTGCGGCGTGGGTTGCGGGTGAGCGAGGAAGCCGCCCGCGCAAAAACAGGGTGCCGCCGATGATCGCCGCCACCACGGCACATTCCACGGCCAGAACCTGGGCAGTCGCCAGCTGCCAGACGCGCACGCCGAGAAACACGGCCGCCACGGCGGCCCCGGAGACGATCGCGGCCGTGGCCCCACGGTCACCGCCCCGGCAGATCGCGGTCGCCGCGAGCTGCATCGCATAGGGGAAAAACAGTTCCCGATCGCCGGTGACATGCACCGCCCCGAGCCAGACCAGGCTCGACACGGCATAGCCGAGCGATTCGATCCGCGGACCGGCCAGCGACAGCGCGACGAGCGTGACCAGCATGACCACCGTCCACGGCGGCCCCCCGACAGCCTGGGTGACGAGCAGGAGGGCGACCTCGCCGACGAGAAAGCAAGTCAGCGACAGGCTCATGACGCGACCCCGGGCCGGGCGCGGGCGGCAGCGCGGCAGCTCATGCGCGCGTCATCAATTCCACCCATGACTTGCAGCCGCCATAGGAGTCGTGCCAGGGGAGCGTGAGCGGCGCAGGGAGCGGCGTGACCTCGACCTCCAGGACGTGCAGCTCGTCCTGCCAGCGGTGGAATCGCTCCGCGACCACGGCGTCGCTCCAGACGTGCCGTGGACGAAAGGCGGCCAGATCGGCGAGCGTGCGGATCCGCAGGGCGTGGCGGACGCGAGCCACATGACGGAGAACGACGGTGCCTTCCGGCGGCCGGTCGGCGTCGATGTCGACGAGCAGGTCGCGGGCGTCGGGCACGAGGCTCTCGGGCGCTTGATGCACGAACGTGGGCAGGAGGAGGAACTCGGCATGGTCAGGCCGGAATCCCCCGCCGGGCTCGACGATCCCGCCCTTCCGCAGGATCACGTCCTGCCGGCCGGCGGCGAGCGCGCGGCAGATCGCGGCCCACTCCTTGAACGCGAAGGCCGGCAGGGCGGGGCGGGGCGGCGTCATTTGGCCGGCTTGCGCACGTGGATCCCGTCGGCCGTCATCTGGATGATGGGGATGCCGAGCTTCGGGTCGAACACGGCCGTGCCACGGATGACGACGTCCGAGCCCTTCTGGACGCCGAAGGCCTTGCGGGCGTCGACGGGCAGCGGCTTGCCGTCGGCGCCGAGGAACTGCACCGCCGCCATCGGCGAGTTGGCATTCCGCTTCTTGCAGAACGGACAGTCGTCGGCGACGTGCCCGGGCTTGTCGGCATGGTCGTCGGTCGGGATCTCGAGGAGTGAGAACGAGGCCTTGCCCGCCAGAAACGGGTCCATGCCCCGGGCCCCGATCCGGCCCGCGATCACGATCGGCTGGGGCGTGGTGGTGAGCTTTGCCTTCGCCTCGGCCAGCGACAAGGCGCCGGCCGGCTCCGCGGCCAGCACCAAGCCGGAGACGGGGTCGGCAGCCGACGCTCCTCGGTAGAGGCCCACTACAACCACCAGCCCGATCACCAGCATCCGTGCCATCTTCATCGGGGATCCTCCTGCTGCGCGGCCCGACCGCGAATCACAATGCTTCCTTGAGCGACTTGATCGCGGCATCGATCCGGTTCTTCAGGCCCGCGTGTACCTCCGCCGGCGGCTCGCCCTTGCCGGCAGGGGCGTGGAGGGCCGTGTCCAGTTTGTCGAAGCACTCGAAGACCTCGTCGAGCGCCTTGGCGGCAGCCGCCTTGGCTTCGGCCGTCAGGTTTTCCTTCGGCAGGAGCCCCTGGATGTCTTCGATGATATGGCCCACCCCGTGCACGACTTCGTCGGCCGCGTCGGTGCCGCCGGAGGCCAGGTGCTTTTCGACGGCGGCGGCGGCTTCGGCAAGCTGGGCGACCCCCTTGGCCAGCGTCTCCGGATGGTCATGATCCTCGTGGCCGTGGTCGTGATCATGGACGTGCGCCGCCTTCTGCGCCGTCGCAGCCGCCGGGGGCGCTGCGGGCTCGCAGCCCGCGAGGGCAAGGGCGGCCATGACGGAAACCACGGGCAGGTGGCGGCATGCGGACGAGCGGGCCATGGAAAAGTCTCCGGGCGGGGGCGGAACGATCTCCGGCAAGAGTACCGCTCAGGACCGCGGTCCGGCAATCCGGCGGCGGACCGGCGGCTGGGCATCGGCCACAACGCAGACCAGCGACCGGTCGGACAGTTCCAGCGGCTTTTCCAGGTCGATCAGGGGGCCGGAATCGGCCGGGTGGATGTCGGCGGGGGGCGGACGGCCGGTGTCGATGAACAGCCGCCAGGGAAGCCCGCGCACCGCCTCGGACCGCGGAAAATGAAACGCCTTCGGTGCCGACCCGGCGTGGGCGAACACGAGCACGTGCCGCGGCACGCCGGCGCCGGTCTCTTCGGTCGGCGCGCCGAAGAAACACGCCAGGCTCCCGTCGGCCGCGTACCAATCGATGTGGTCGCCCTCCGGTGAAAACCATTCCACGTCCGGCAGGCTGCCCGCCGCGCTGGTTCCGCCCACGAGGAAGTCACGCCGCCGCAGCGTCGGATTGCTCCGCCGCAGGGCCACGAGTTCGCGGACGAACCGCACCATGTCGGCTTCCTGCTCCACGAGCCGCCAGTCGAACCAGGAGACCGGATTGTCCTGGCACCAGGCGTTGTTGTTGCCCTGCTGCGTCCGCCGGCATTCGTCGCCGGCGAGGATCATGGGCACGCCCTGGCTGAGGAGCAGCGTCGCCATCAGGTTGCGGACCTGCCGCGCTCGCACCGCGTTCACGTCGGCCCGCTTCGTCGGCCCCTCGACGCCGTAATTGTCGGAGAAGTTGTTGTTGTCGCCGTCGCGGTTGCCCTCGCCGTTGGCCTCGTTGTGCTTCTCACGGTGGCTGACGAGATCCTGGAGCGTGAACCCGTCGTGCGAGGTGACGAAATTGATGCTGTGGAAGGGCTGGCGGCCGTTGTTGGCGTACAGGTCGCTGGAGCCGGCCAGCCGCGTGGCCAGGTGGCCGGTCTGGGCGAAGTCGCCCCGCCAGTAGCGACGGACGTCGTCGCGGTAGCGGCCGTTCCACTCGGCCCAGCGCAGGCTCGCGAAGGAGCCCACCTGATAGGCCCCGGCGGCGTCCCAGGCCTCGGCGATGATCTTCGTGTCGGCGAGCATCGGATCCTCGGTGATCACCTCCACGACCGGCGGGTTGGGGAGGATGTCGCCGTTGCGGTCGCGGGACAGGATGCTGGCGAGGTCGAAGCGGAAGCCGTCGATGTGGTAGTTGTGCACCCAGTGCCGCAGGCAGAGAAAGATCAGCTCGCGGACGATCGGGTGGTTGCCGTTGATCGTGTTGCCGCAGCCGGTGTAGTTGCGATAGGTCGAGCCGCCGTCGCCGAGCATGTAGTAGACGCGGTTCTCCAGGCCCTTGAAGGAGAGCGTGGGCCCCAGCTGGTTGCCTTCGGCGGTGTGGTTGAATACCACGTCGAGGATGACCTCGATCCCGGCGGCGTGCAGGGCCCGGACCATCTCCTTGAACTCGCGGACCTGGCAGCCCGGCTCGCTGCCGGCCGCATAGCCGGAGTGCGGGGCGAAGAACGCGAGCGGGTCGTAGCCCCAGTAGTTGGTCCGCGGCGGGCCGTCGACCGTGGGGATGGCCACGGCAAACTCGTGCACCGGCATCAATTCAACGGCCGTCACCCCCAGGCTCTGGAGGTACGGAATCTTCTCGATCACGCCGCGGTAGGTGCCCGGATGCGCCACGCCGCTGGTGGGGCTGGCCGTGAAGCCGCGGACGTGGAGTTCGTAGATCACCGTGTCGGCAAGTTCGCGGCGCAGGTGCCGGTCGCCCTGCCAGTCGAAGGAGTCGTCCACCACCACGCACCTGGGCGGCCGCAGCAGGCCGTCGGCGCCGAGCGTGAACTCACCGGCGAGCGCCCGGGCGTAGGGGTCGATGAGCCTGGCCCGCCCGTCGAACCGCTGGCCCCGCTCGGGGTCGAAGGGGCCGTCGGCCTGGAAATGGTAGAGCTGGCCGGGGCCGACGCCCGGCACGAAGATGCTCCAGATGTCGCCCCAGCGGTCCTTGTTGGGATCGAGCGCGATCACCTCGGCCGGCTCGGCGTCGCCCGGCCCGTCGTAGAGCAGCACCCGCATGCCGGTCGCCGACCGGCTGTAGACGACGAACTGCACGCCCTTGTCGTGGAGCACCGCGCCGTACGGCAGCGGCTGGCTGAATTGCAGCGCCGGCAGCGGCTTTTCCGCGTGGGCACGCGATGGCTTCGGCCTGGTCTTGCGGGGTGGCATACGCCAGCGATGATACCCTCACGGGCGGCCGCAGGTCGCGGCCGCCGTTCCATCCTCGCGAGAGTCGCAGTACCGTGTCGGGAGCCACTTACTCGAGCGCCGGCGTCAACCTGGAACTCTACCGCGAGGGCATGGCGCGGCTCCCGGCCCACATGCGGCGGACGCAGTGCCCGCGGGTGATGAGCGCGGAGGGGGGCTTCGCGGCCCTGTTCCAGCTCGATCTCAAGGGCCTCTTCTCCCGGGGCTACGAGGATCCGCTCCTCGTCTCCTGCACCGATGGCGTGGGCACGAAGCTCAAGATCGCCGTCCAGGCCGGGATCCACCACACGGTGGGCATCGACCTCGTCGCCATGAGCGTCAACGACGCGCTGTGCACCGGGGCCGAGCCGCTGTTCTTCCTCGACTACGTGGCGCTGTCGCACGACGACCCGAACCTGCTGGAGCAGATCGTGCGTGGGATCGCCGACGCCTGCGTGGAGTGCCAGTGTGCGCTCGTCGGCGGCGAGACGGCGATCCTGCCCGACATGTACCACCCCGGCGAGTACGACCTGGCCGGCTTTTGCGTGGGCGTGGTCGAGCGGAAGCGGCTCGTCGACGGCAAGCGGATCCGGCCCGGCGACGTCGCCATCGGCATCGCGTCGAGCGGCTTCCACTCCAACGGCTACAGCCTCGTGCGGAAGGCCGTCTTCGAGATCGGGGGGCTGACGTGTGGCGACCGGGTGCCCGCCCTCGGGGACCGCACGGTGGGCGAGATTCTGCTCGAGCCGACGCGGCTCTACGCCCGCCCGGTGAAGGCCGTGCTCGCCCGGCACGGCGACGCCCAGGCCGTGCACGGCATCGCCCACATCACCGGCGGCGGACTGGCGGAGAACCTCGGCCGCATCGTGCCGGCCGACGTGCAGGTGGAGATCGACCGTGGCTCCTGGCGGGTGCCGGCCGTCTTCCCCTGGGTGCAGGGGCTGGGGAACATCGCGGCCGACGAGATGGAGCGGGTGTTCAACATGGGCGTGGGCATGGTGGTGGTGGTGGCGGCCGAAATCGCCG
>Ga0315900_10004844_pt1 | contig 18763 bp, 14 predicted proteins | sample LakEriMetagenome_FD_203521 | JGI IMG/M metagenome (GOLD analysis project Ga0315900, IMG submission 203521) | Freshwater fungal communities from buoy surface, Lake Erie, Ohio, United States - Buoy 12 MA114 | ecosystem: Environmental > Aquatic > Freshwater > Lake > Lake biofilm | place: USA: Lake...
TTCCGCAAGGCGATGGCCGCTCCGGCCGACTTGCCGGAATTCAAGGGCAACGTGATTGCTGTTGCGACCGCTCCGTTCTGGGATCATGACATCGCCTCCGCCGAACCCAAGAAGGGCGAATATGACAACATCGTCGGCACGGCACACACGCTGAAAGCAGATGGAACGTTTAACAGCGAGTGGAAATGGGAAAATTACTGGAAGCCGCTGGGCAGTCCTCTGCCAGAGGAACGGATCTGGCGTTTCGCGACGATGGATGCGACCGAAAAAAAGGACAAGCTGGAAAACTACGACGCCAGAAGATTCCGCGACATCACGATGCCAGCCGGACTGGAGAATTGGTACAAACCCGACTTTGATGATCGCCAATGGGCGGCAGGCAAAGCCCCGGTTGGAAAGGGTGTCTGGGATCACAGCGGAATCAAGCTGAATCAATTTCCCGCAGAATGGGGAGCGGGCGAATTTCTGCTGATGCGCACCAAGTTTGAACTTGAGGACCTCAACTTCGATTCATATCGCCTCGCAGTTTTGGCCAGACAAGGATTCCATGTTTATCTGAACGGAGAAAAGATCCACACCTACATCTGGTGGCAGGACAAGCCGTTTTACCGTTCCATCGTTCTCGAAGCAGAGCAGGTCAAACATTTGAAGCAGGGGACGAACGTCCTGGCGGTCTATGCGAACGACCAATATGGCCCCGACGCTCCAGAGCATTATGCCGCGACCGATGTGTGGCTTGAGGGGATCACCAAGGCGGACCAAGAGAAACTCGACCTCGCCTTGGAGGAAGTTCTGTCGCCCAAAGACAGAGAGGCTCTCAAAGGCGCCTCCAATGGCGGTTACCACTATTTCGGCAGCGCGAAGATCTTTGCCCAGATGGGCAAGGCATTTGCGGAGGCCTTACTGCCTTTGCAGAAATAAGCGACGAGCGAAGATGTCAGCGCCGGCGTCTCTTCATTCGTTTCAAGCCATCAGTGTTGATTAGTGGTTCACTCTATTTTTCTTGCCTTAGTGCCGATTAGTGGTTCCCCTCCGTCTCGCCTTCCTTGCAGCTACCGTTCCTTTCACAAGTGGCTCGCCAAGGAATCGAACCTTGTCTAACAGTTTCGAAGACTGTCGTGCGAATCCATCACACTCGCAAGCCATTAGCGTTCAGTGTCCATGCCAGGAGTCGAACCTGGTCCTCGACCTTCGCAGAGTCGCGTACTGATCCACTATACTTCACAGACAAATTCCCAGTGGTGCAGGAGGGATTCGAACCTCCAATCGCTTGTTTCTAAGACAAGCCGCTCAGCCGTTGGCGTACCGCACCGAAATGTTTCAGCGACCCATACCGGACTTGAACCGGTGATCTCTGCCGTGACAGGGCGGCGTCCACTCCAGACTTGGCCGATGGGCCGTAAACGTTTGAATTGCGAATGAGCAGCGAACTCAAGCACAACTCGTTAGCAGTCATGCTCCGCTCAAAGCAGATGCACTTGCCCCTCTTCAAGTAGTCCCAGACGGACTCGAACCGACGATCGACTGGATGTAAGCAAGTTGCCTTCGCCGCTGGGCCACGGGACCATCATTTTGATTCCACGCGGAAGACCAGAGACTCGAACCCCGAAGCGCGGAAGCGCCAGCTGTTTTCAAGAAAGCGTCCTCATCCAGCCGGATGTCTTCCTCGTGGTTTGCGTCGCAAAGTGGTTCTTCCAGTGGTAGCCCTGAGAATCGAACTCAGTGCGATCCGCTTATCAGACGGATATGCCGGTGCCATTCTAATTACCGGAAGGAGCTTTCAATTTTGGGAGACTGAATCGCCTGAACACCCACTCTAGCCCCACACCGACCGCGATGCCAACCGAGTAACAGATGAGATCGCTCCCAAGAAAACCGGAGCCAAGCACCAGCCCGCCAAGCGTGGTTTGCCGGATCGAATCGATCCAGGGAGCATGATAAAGCTGGCTGAACTCCACCGCGAAAGCCAAGCCAAGCGAGATCGCTGCCCGGATCGCGATCGCGCTCCGGGCGAGCATCGCACTCACAAGCAGGAATAGCATCAATGCCCACAGCGTATCTCCGGCATACGGGGCAACCGATGTTGGAAGGGCACCTCGGAACTTGCGAGACCCCAGTCCAGCGAGCATGGTCACTAAGCCGGCTGCTGAGTAAAACAATCGTCGAGTCATCATCAGATAGGAGCGCCGAATGTGGGTTACAATAGTCGAAGAAGGAGTGACGTAAGTCGATTCGAAGGAAAGGAATGAGCGTCGCTGCTGGCTTGCGTTACGAACTTCCGGCCTTAACGCGTCCTGAGGTTCTTAAATTGATCGAGCTCCGCTTTATTCGCGTTCAAGTAGAGGACTAGTTTGATATGCAGAAAGTGATCGTCGGCTTACTGGTAGGGCTTCCAGTTGTTCTGTCTCTTTACATTAATCCAATTTTTGCCCAGTCAAAGCTGAGCGAGAATACTTGGCAGTTGGATGATTCCAAACCAGCATCCAAGGGACGTCTAAACCAAGTTGCTTGGTTGAGCGGGACATGGGCGGGTCAGGGGTTGGGTGGTGATTGCGAGGAGTGGTGGGGGCAAGAACGCAGCGGTCAGATGCAGGGCGCATTTCGCTTTGACCTCAATGGCAAATTGTTATTCACTGAGCACTTTGTACTCGCCGAACAGGGCGACAGCCTCGTCTTGAGGCTGAAACACTTTGGCCCCGACTTGAAAGGCTGGGAGGAAAAAGACGAGTGCGTTGAGTTCAAACTGGTCGAGCTCAAGGAGCGCGAAGCCCGTTTCGAGGGGCTCACCTATCGGCTAGTCGCTCCCAATCACCTCGAAGTTTATGTTCTGATTAAAAGTGACACCGGGGAAACTCGCGAAGAGAAATTCGATTTCAAACGGCGCTGAGAGAGCGATAGCCAGACAAACAGGGGACGGGGGTCAATTCGGGAATTGACCCCCGTCCCCTTTTCTTTGGCCAAACTACTTTTTCTTGTCTAGCCGCGCTCGCCTCACCGCCAGCGCCTCTTTGGCTGCTCCGTACATCGACTCGTATTCCTCTGAATCGGTGACAGCAGCGGGAGGAGGGATAGCTGCTTCCGCTTGCTCGAGTTCTTCACGAGTCAAAAGCGATGCCAAGACAGCGAGCGCCTCGGCCCCCGCATGCTTCGGGGGCGTGTATCGACCCGAGGTTCGCGAATACAACAAGTCGCTGTTTGCCGCAGCCGCCAGAATAGACTGCACGATCCGATCGCGAACCTCCTTGCTAGTTTTGCCAGCCAAAGCGGCAAGCTCGCTATGGACGTGGTCTCCCGACAAAGTCGAAATTTGGTTTATGGTTGCAACCTGAGCGAGCAACCGAAGAGCCACATCATCCAGTAAGGCTTGAGTTTCGACTCTGCCCGCCGCCGCGCGGATCGCTTCCGTTACTAGGCGATTGCACGTCGCTTCCGCGTCCTGAGCCTCGCTATTTGCAGGCATTGGAACACGAACCTTAAGCAACGCGCTAACCAGTTTCTCGAGGTTGTCTTTGCTCTCTTTGGGGAGCGTCATCACGAGCGCGGTAGCCAGCATCGCCCCGCGGCAGCATTGGTTGACATCGTCGGCTCGCACCAGCCAAAGGGTCTCCTCGAAGAGAGCCTCTTCCACCAGCGGGTCAGCGAGCAATTCGGAGCGGGATACCAGCGCTCCCACCGCCCGCACAGACCAGTCGCTGGTCTCAGCATGCGCGCTCCTTAATTTCGGGCGGAGTTCTGTCCACAGCGCCAGCGGCTCGTTCGGCTGAAACAACCCCCGCAAGGCCATCTTTTCGACAGCCAGACAAGCCCACCTGCTGATATCCGGGTCTTTGTCCTGCAGTGCCCGCATGACAAGCGGTAAATCCTCGCGTGTTGGTTCGATCTGGGAACGTCCAGTTGCAATACCTTTCAGGCGTTCGACTGATTCGAGCGAAAGCGAACCGCTGCTTTCCGTTGTCGGCTTATCGACTGGCTCCTGCGCACGCGCAAAGTTCCCGGGCTCTCCCGCTGATACGGCGGATTGCCCATGCCACGATCTAGCTATCAATATGGCGACCAGCAGCATCGCCAATGTCAGGTTGAAAGATCTCTTCATCAGAATAAAAAGGGGGCGGGGGTCAATTCGGGAATAGACCCCCGTCCCCTTTTGCTTGCCCATGCTCGTAAACCTCGACGAGCTGATACGGATTTGAGAGATTTTGATTATCGTAAACCAGAACATGGGGGAGACTCCGGATCGCACGCCTCAGGTTTGCTTGTGTCCGCCTGAATCTTTTTCGTAGCTTATCGTCGGGGATATCGTGACCGCCTTGGCTGACTCGCATTGACACGCGCCGGATTGATTCATCAGAGTTGTCCAAGCGAATAAAGACCAGAGCTACGGTATAACCCAATTCTGAGTAAGAGGCGAGCTGTTCTACTTTCTCACCAATCGGATCGGAAAGCACGGTTTCGAAGATAAAGCTCTCTCGCTGAGCAATGAGAACTTTACGGAGCGCTCCTGACAATTCAGCAGCGTCGTAGGCCGGGATGCCCAGCGACAAAGCCAATTCGTCCGCTTTGATGAATCGTAAGCCTGAGGCTGAGAGGAAGCTTTCGTAGAAAGTAGACTTTCCTGCCCCATCCGGCCCAGCCAAGGCAACCACGATAGGACGTTGGTTGAGAAACCGAAAAAGCGGATTCAAGGTCAATCCTCGAGAACCTGGAAATCGCGCCCAATGAATCGACCAATCGTCTCGCTCCCATCTTCTTCAATTCGACAAACGAGTTCGGGCTGGTCGGGCACCGACTTGTAGTGTGGATAGGGGCGCTTGTTCAGTGTGGCTTCGAGCTGCTTTCGTCCCTTGGCGGTTTCCACTTCAGACATTAGCTGAGATAGTGGCCGGTCTCCACCAGCCATCTGCAGAGCCAGAGCGCGATCGCCTCGCAGCAGGGGTTCAATCGACTTTCCCAGCGTTGCCCAGAATTCGATTTGGCCCGCGATGCTTCGCTGTGAAAACGCCACGACAGCCCGCGCATCGTCGACGAGTTCATCGGAAAGTTTGACTGGCTGGCCCATAAGAAGTCTCCTCACCTCAGTGGTAGCATTTTGCTACCCGCTTGGCAAGTGAAAAACGGGGACGGGGGTTCGGAACCCTGATTGACGGCTTGCCCCCAACCGCCCGCCTTCCCGTTCTTCGTCAGCCGGGTCTTCGCGCCAGCCCCCGGTTCGGCAGTTGGCAGACGCATCGTCTACTTTCGCTTCGCCTCGCCTGCGCCAAAGCCCGGCGGCTTTGGGCTCCGGCTACGGGCTAAACGAAAAACCGAAGACAGCCACTGGCAATTCTCTTGCTCGGCTGGGTCTTCCGCGCCAGCCCCGGGTCAATTCGTGATTCAGGCCGAGCTAGTTCTTTAGCAGTTCGACCATCGCCTGGCCCATTGCTTCTCCGACATCCATGTAGACTTCGGCCTTGCCTCCGTAATGGCCGTTGCCGCTGCCGCCTTGGGCCATTGGGTTGGTGTAGACCGTCGCAACGTTGCCCTTGAACTCCGGATACTTGCCGCTGTTGCCGTCGACCGCGAGCTGGGCATCGAGCACCAAGCCGCCGTTGCCGCCGCCGCCCTTGGTCGCCTCGCCGAGCGTCGCCAGCACAAACTTCGCATTGGGTGCATTGAACTCGGTCCGCAGCTGTTTGATAAAGTGGACTAAATTCTGCTCGTAGCGGCTGGCGTGTCCCGGGTTGCCACAGTCCTTTTCTCCTTGCCAGAAAAAGAAGCCGGCGACCTCATAGCCCTTCGCCCCCGGGTAGTATTTATCCAATTCGGCTAGTACTTGTTTGGCCTTGGCGATATCCGAGTCGTATTGCTTGCCCGCGTACCAGTCGATCGGCTTGCCCTCTTTATCCAGCCACGGTCCAGGCTCTGTTGCCGTTCCCTTGGCTGGGTCGAGTTCCCAAGACTCGGGGCGATCTTTGTAGCCGGCGTAGACCAACCGTTTCTCATTTCCCTGCTTGTCCTTGGTTGTGAACTCGTACCGCTCACTGCCTGGCGGAAGCAGGTCCCAGCCGAGGCTGCGGTTGCCAATGCAGCTTTTGAGCAACATCACAGGGGCGTCGACCGCGTTGCCGAGCGGCTGTGCAATCCCGAACTCGGGGCCGATCGTCTTGCAGGTTTTGACGGTCAGTGGCTCGTTATTGAATTGCTGCATCCCCCCGCCTCGGCCGTCCATCACGCGGACATAGCGGACATCGTCGCGCTCGGACCACTCGCCGGCCTCGTTGAGCAGGTACGGGTATTTCTTCTTGACTTTGACTACATGCTCCAGGGAGCTTTCATCGCCCGTGATTTTTCCCAAGCCGACCATGTTTGATTGGCCGAGCAGGATGAATACTTGAACCGGTTTGGTCGTATCGGCTTGCTGCGGAAACGTTGTTTGAGCTGACAAAAGGTTTGAGACGAAAAGCAGTAAGCTGAAGCAAAGAGATCGAGTCATGCGATTGGTCTCCGGAAAGGTTTTCCGTTTTATCTTACTGCCCCGGCCACTTACGGTGGGGCTGAGCCCCAGAGCCTAGCGATTTGCCCGGGTAGTTGACATTTGACCATTACATGTAAAATAAGGGGCTGTTGGTTGCTGCAGATCGGTTTTGAAATGCGGGGACGCAGGACGGAGCTGAGCCAATTCAGCTTCGAAATCGCAGCAAGGGAGAACAGGGACTTGCCAGCTTGAGCCAGTAGTGGCTGGCTCAAAACGGTTGTCGTGGAGCAATGCTCGGCGGCAAGAAATTTTTCCCGAGATGCCTTCGAGGAGTCCCTGTGATGTCTGTTAATGTACTGACTGATGAATCTGTCTTGCTCGCTGAATCCATGACGATTGAAAAGCTCAACACGGAGCAACCTTCGGAAGACCAAAAGTCTTCAGCAGACCCGAGGCTTTCCGCTGCCCTCCGCAAATATTGGGGCTTTGCGGATTTTCTCCCGCTGCAAGCTGAAGCGGTGGCCGCCGATCTGGATGGGCGCGATTCGCTGGTCGTGCTACCGACCGGTGGCGGCAAGTCGCTCTGTTACCAATTGCCAGCGGTCGTCAGTTCGGGCTGGACGCTGGTCATCTCGCCGCTGCTGTCGCTGATGAAAGACCAGGTCGACCGGCTCAGGCGACTGGGGATTCCTGCCGCCGCGCTGAACAGCGCCACTTCGGGGCCGGAGCGAAGCGCGGCGCTGCGCGATTTGCGAGCTGGAACGCTCAAGCTGCTCTATGTCGCACCGGAGCGGGTGCTCGGCGAGCTGGGGCGGGAGTTTCTGCGCTCCAATCCCCCGCGCAGTCTGATCGTCGATGAAGCGCACTGCATCAGTGCCTGGGGCCATGACTTTCGGCCCGAGTACCGCGGGCTGAAGCAACTCCGCGACGCTTTTCCTCAAGCTGCCTGGCATGCGTTTACGGCAACGGCAACTCTTGAAGTCAGGCAGGATATTTGCCAGCAGCTTGGTCTGCACGAGCCGCAGTTGCTGGTCGGCAGTTTCTTTCGCCCCAATCTGCAGTATCACGTTCTGCCCCGCGAAGGAGGCTGGACGGAGCTCTGCCGGATCATGGATCGGCATCGCAACTCGGCCGGCATCATCTACGCCATTTCGCGAAAGAAAGTCGAACAGCTCAGCAATCACCTGAACGGCCTGGGATATCGCACCTTGCCGTATCACGCAGGGATGAGCGATCTCGATCGGGCCGCGGCCCAAGAGGCTTTGTTGCACGACCGGATCGAGGCGCTGGTTGCCACGGTCGCCTTTGGAATGGGAATTGACAAGCCGAACGTGCGGTATGTGATCCACGCTGAGCTGCCGCGATCGCTGGAAAATTATCAGCAGGAAAGCGGACGGGCTGGTCGCGATGGCCTGCCCGCCGAATGCTGGCTGTTGCATTCGGCTCAAGACGCCATTGTCTGGCGAAAAATTCTCGAGCAGAGCTCGAGCGAAGTCCGCGCTCAGGCCGAGCAGGGGCTGGACCGGATTCAATCTTATTGCAGCGGCATGGTCTGTCGGCACCGGCAACTGGTTGGGCACTTCGGTCAGGACTTGCCCGGTTCGGTCGCGGCGAACTGCGGTGCCTGCGATGTTTGCCTGGGCAGCGTGCCGATGCTCGACGACGCGCTGACAACCGCGCAGAAGATTCTCTCATGTGTGATTCGCGTCGGCGAGCGTTTCGGAGCGGAGCATGTGGCCAAGGTCTTGATGGGCAGCAGCGAAGCGCGGTTGATTCAGCTGGGGCATGATCGCCTCAGCACCTACGGGCTGCTGAAAGAGTTCTCGCGGACCCAGATTCGGGACTGGATTGAGCAGCTCGTTTCGCAGCGACTGCTGGAGCGAATGGGAGAATACTTCGTCTTGCAAGTGACGCCCTTGGGCCGAGCGATTCTCAAAGGGCAGGGGACCGTCCAGCTGGGAATTCGCCGCGCCAGCGCGTTGGGCGAAGGGGCGGGGACGCGCGCCAAGGTATCGCCGGCGGAATTGCTGCAGGGGGTCGATTTAGAGCTGTTTCAAATCCTCTCCCAGTGGCGAAGAAAGACTGCCGATGCAGCGGCCGCCCCGGCTTTTGCTATCTTCGGCGACCGGACGCTGATCGACTTGGCTCAGCGCCGGCCAGCCGATGAAACCAACTTGCGGCTCGTTTACGGGGTCGGAGCTCAGAAGGTGGCGGACTACGGGGCTGTGGTGCTGGAAGTGGTCGACAAGTTTTGTCGAGAACGACAGTTGGAGCGAAACTGCCAGTCCGCCGCTTTGTCGGCGCCAGCCAATCCTCGCCCTCAGATCAACGACTCCGCGCGGCTCGCTTGGCCCCATTTTGAGCAAGGAAAATCGTGCGCGGAGGTGGCCCGGCTCCTGAATCGCGCCGTCTCGACCGTGGAAGGCTACCTGAGTTCCTATTTGACTGAGAGCCGAGTGACTGACTCCAGCCCTTGGGTAAGTGCTGAGGCTGCGGCAGTGATTGAGCAGGCAATCGAGCAACTTGGCGACGAACGGCTGAAGCCAATTTTCGAACAGCTCGAGGGCCAGCAACCCTATTCCGCCATTCGCGTTGTCGTTACCTGCCGCCGCAATCGCCTTGAACAAAAGGGGACGGGGGTCATTTCCAAGGACTGAGTTGTCTGGCTGGGTATTACTGAAGGCGTCTGTGAGAGTTCTGATTAAATCTGGAGGGGAGTTGCTTCTATGCCCCGGCAAAAGAGAGTTGACGAAGCAGGATTGATTTACCATGCCCTGAATCGTGGTAATCGACGGCAGGCTATCTTTCATAAAGACGAGGACTACGAAGCTTTCCTCCGCGTGCTCCAAGAGGGTTTGGAGAGGTATCCCGTTGAGCTTTACTCGTATGTCTTGATGCCCAATCATTGGCATTTCGTCCTGCGGCCCGCCGAGGACGGCGGGATGGGGCGGCTATTGCGATGGGTCTCCGCCACTCACACTCAGCGGCATCATGCGCATTATCAGACTTCGGGTGAAGGTCACTTGTATCAGTCCCGCTTCAAGAGTTTTCCCGTCCAGGATGACGAGCACTTTCAGGTGGTCTGCCGGTACGTTGAGCGAAATCCTCTGCGAGCCGGATTGGTATCCCGGTCGGAAGCCTGGAAGTATGGCTCGTTGTGGGAATGGCTGCACCAGTCGGGGCCAGATTGCAAGTTACTTTCAGCTTGGCCATTTCCCAGAGCTGCTAATTGGGTGCAGCGGGTTAATCGAGTACTAAGCCAAAAGGAATTGTCCGCAATTCGGACTTGTGTTGATCGCGGCCGGCCGTTCGGACACGATGCTTGGGTCCAGCAAATAGCGCAAGCCGCCGGACTGGAGTACACGCTCCGCCCGCGCGGTCGGCCCTCGAAAGCCAATGCGCTCTTGAAATGACCCCCGTCCCCTTTTGGCGTCAAGGAATCAATAATGGCGGAATGCAACCAACTGCTGTTCTCAATGTTGTCGGACTCACGCCGGGGCTGATTGGCCCGGAGATGCCGCGGATCGCCGAATTTTGTCGCCGCGGAAAACTGGCGACGATTGCGCCGGTGCTGCCGGCCGTCACTTGTTCGGTGCAGGCGACTTACCTCACTGGTCGCTGGCCGAGCCAGCACGGAATCGTCGGCAATGGCTGGTACTTTCGCGATGAATGCGAAGTTCGCTTCTGGCGGCAAGCAAACCAGCTGGTCGCGGGCGATAAACTTTGGGACGAAGCGAAACGGCTCGATCCGACGTTCACCTGTGCCAACCTCTTCTGGTGGTACAATATGTACTCGACGGTCGATGTCAGCCTGACGCCCCGGCCGATGTATCCCAGCGATGGCCGCAAGCTGCCCGATCTCTATTCGGCTCCCCCCGAACTTCGCGAGGAGCTGCAGCGCGAGCTCGGCACCTTTCCCTTGTTTCAGTTCTGGGGACCTGGCGCAGGGATTAAGTCTTCGGAGTGGATTGCCGAGTCGGCCAAGCGAGTCGCCGCGAAGTTCGCGCCGACGCTGACGTTGGTTTATCTGCCGCACCTGGATTACGGGCTGCAGCGACACGGGCCTGATCTCGCCAAGGTCGGCGGTGAGTTGCGGGCGATCGATGCGGTCGTGGGCGACCTGATCGGCTTCTACGAGGCCCGGGGCACACAGGTGGTTCTGCTCAGCGAGTACGGCATCACGAGCGTCTCGCGGCCGGTGCACCTCAATCGCGTCCTCCGAGAAGCGGGGCTGCTCCGCGTGCGCGTCGAACTCGGACGTGAACTGCTCGACGCCGGGGCCAGTGCGGCCTTTGCGGTCGCCGACCACCAGCTGGCACACATTTACGTTAACGATTTCTCCAAGCTGAACAACGTGCGCGAGCTAATCGCACGCACGCCGGGGGTCGCTCGGGTTTATGATCAGTCCCAAGCAGCCGAAATTCATCTCAACCACCCGCGCTCGGGCGAACTGATTGCCCTGGCCGAGCCCGACGCCTGGTTCACTTACTATTATTGGCTGGACGAAGCCCGCCGCCCGGACTTTGCTCCGACCGTTGATATTCATCGCAAGCCGGGCTACGACCCCGCTGAACTGGTGCTCGATCCCAAGCTCACGTTTCCCAAGCTTAAGATCGCTTGGAAGCTGTTGCAGAAGAAGCTCGGTCAGCGCTATCTGATGGATGTGATACCGACCAGCGCCGAGCTCGTTCGTGGCTCGCATGGTTTACCGGCTGCCTCACCCGCGGAGTCGCCGGTATTCATCACCACGCGTGGCGATTTGGTCGAGGGACCTGAAATCGCACCGACTGGAATTCGGCAGTTGCTGCTGAATCACCTTGGAGTTTAGGCAGGTGAAGAAAGCGGGTTGAAAGAGGCGGATTTCGACTGGCGGCTTGGGAAAAGCGAAGAAGAGGTCTCTCACGGAGGCACTGAGGCACGGGGGAGGAAGGGAAGGAAAGGGAAGGGAAGGGGTTTTGCTGGGGGAGAGAAAGGGTTTGGTCTGAAGAATGGGCGCTGTGAAATGGAAGTGGTGGATTTTGTTTGGGGTCTTGCTGACGGCCTCGCTGGAGGGGGCGCTGCAGGAGAGCGAGCCAATCGAACTGGGCAGTCGCCGCGAACTGTTCGTCGACCGGCGGTTAATCGACTCGCTCGATAACGTGCGGCTGGTGTTGCACGCGCCGGTTGACGAGGGGCCGGTGCTGCAGTTCAACCAGCCGGCATGGGAAGAGAAGCACTGCACCTATGCGACCGTGATCCACTCGGAGCGCGGCTATCAGCTCTATTACCGCGCGGGGCTCGGCAGTGACAGCGACCTCGGCTTTCAGGCGACCGCTTATGCCGAGTCGAACGATGGAATTCACTGGACCAAGCCCGCCCTCGGTCTGTTTGAGGTCGCTGGCAATCGCGACAACAATGTTATTCTGACTAACGAGCGGAAGGACTTTGCCGTTCATAACTTCAGCCCCTTCCTCGACACTCGGCCGGGCGTGCCGGAAGCCGAAAGGTACAAGGCGTTGGGTGGGATTAAAGGCGGACTTTACGCTTATGTCTCGGCCGACGGAATTCACTGGAACCCGCTGCGCGACCAGCCGGTCTTCACTGAAGGGGTGTTCGACTCGCAAAACGTGTCGTTTTGGTCAGCGGCCGAGCAATGTTATCTCTGCTACTTTCGTACTTGGACCGGAGGAGACTTTGCTGGCTACCGGACGATCAGCCGCGCCCGCTCGGAGGATTTCATCCACTGGACCGCTGAAGGAGAGATGGACTTTGGAGATGCGCCTCGCGAGCACCTCTACATTAATCAGACGGCTCCTTACTTTCGGGCTCCTCACCTTTATCTCAGCACTGCCGCGCGGCTGGTGATTGGCCGCGAGGTGCTGACGGAGCAGCAGGCGATTGCGCTCTCGCTTGACCCGAAGTACCGGGAAGAGACGCGGCGCGAGGCATCGGATGTCGTGCTGCTCAGTTCGCGTGGCGGCCGAAAGATGGACCGCACGTTTCTCAGCTCGTTAGTGCGGCCGGGGATTGGTTATGAGAACTGGATTTCGCGCTCCAACTTTCCAGCGCTGAACCTCGTCCCGACCGGCCCGGCCGAGATGTCGCTCTACGTCGTGCAGAACTACGCCCAAGCCGACGTGCACTTGCGACGGTACACGTTCCGGCTCGATGGACTCGCCTCGGCTCAGTCCGATGCCGCGGGCGGCCAACTTCTGACCCGGCCGCTGACGTTCAGCGGCTCGCAGTTACGGCTCAATTACTCCACTTCGGCCGCCGGCTCGGTACGGGTCGAATTGTGCGATCTCAAGGGCCAACCACTCCCCGGCTTCTCGGCCGAGGAGTGTCCGGAAATTGTCGGCAATGAGCTGGAGCGCGTTGTGATGTGGAAGGGTAGGGGCAGGCTTGCCGAGCTAAGTGGCAAGCCGGTACGAATCCGTTTTCTGCTGAAGGACGCCGATCTGTTTTCATTTCAATTCGAACAGTAAGGCCGGCTTGGAGGAGGGGCTGAATTCAAAAGAGGCACGCAATCCATTCCAGTCAACAAAACTGAAAAGTACAATCGGGATTCGAAGCTACTATCCTCGCGCGCTGCGCAGAATGTTTACAGAAAGCTGAGGCCTGAAATGGCTGTACCCAAACTGCTTGCGGTCTTGGTCGGATATTTCGTTTTGACGGCAGTTGACTCTGCTTGTAGTCAGACAGCTGACACGATTTACTTCGGCGGCTCGATCCTGACGATGGCCGGCAGAGAGCCGGCTTATGTCGAAGCGCTTGCCGTTCGCGATGGCAAGATTGTCCATGCAGGTGCGAAAGAGGCCGCCCTGCGGATGAAGGGTGACGGCACCAGACTGGTCGACCTCGGCGGGAAGGCGCTGCTCCCCGGTTTCATTGACGCCCACAGTCACTACATCAATTCGCTGCTGGTCGCCAATCAGTGCAAGCTCTACGCACCGCCCTCGGGGCCGGGCAAGGACGTGCCCAGCATTATTTCCACGCTTAAGCAGTATGCCGCCGACCGGCAGATTCCCAAAGGCGAGTTGATCATCGGTTACGGCTACGACGACACCGTAATGCCAGGCGGGCGTTTGCTGAATCGCGGTGACCTGGACGAGGCGTTCCCTGACAACCCGGTCCGAATCGACCACGTCTCAATGCACGGCGGTGTCTTGAACAGTCTGGCCCTCAAGAAATACGGGATTAGCGCGGAGACTAAAACGCCTCCCGGCGGGGTGATTGTTCGCAAGCCAGGCAGCGACGAGCCGTGGGGGCTGATCATGGAGACCGCCTTTTTGCCGGTCTTCGAGCAGTCCGAACCGATGACGGCCCAGCAGGAGATCGACTGGGCTCGCGCTGGGCAAATGCTCTATGCCGAGGCCGGGATCACCACAGCTCATGAGGGAGCGACTCATCTCCCGCAGTTCCAGTCGATGAAGCGGGCTGCTGAGGCCGGCGCCAACATCATCGATGTCATCGCTTATCCGTTTATCACCGACGTTGACAAGGTACTCGCGGAATACCCGGCGACCTTCTGGGGGAAGTACGAGAATCGTTTCAAGGTGGGTGGCGTAAAGATCACGATTGATGGATCGCCTCAAGGGCGAACCGCCTTCTTTTCGACTCCCTATCTGACTGGTGGCCCCGGCGGCGAGAAGGATTGGCGCGGCGAGCTGACCTTTCCGCAAGACCTCGTCAATCAGATGGTCAAGAAGGTTTACGACCTGAATGTGCCGCTGAATCTGCACTGCAATGGCGACGCGTCGATCGATGCGTTTCTCGAAGCTTATGAGTTTGCCCGGGCGGGCGACTACCGCCGGCCGTGGAATGTGACCACGATCCACTCCCAGTTTCTCCGCAAGGATCAGATTTCGAAGTTTGTGCAGTACAAGGTCCGGCCCTCTTTTTACACGCTGCACACGTTCTACTTTGCCGATGCCCACATCGCCAATCGCGGCCGGGAGCAGGCGATGTACATCAGCCCCATGCGCGATGCGATCGACGCCGGGCTGCGGCCGACCAATCACACGGACTTTGTGGTCGCGCCGCTCGATCAGCTGACCATGCTCTGGTCAGCCGTGAACCGGGTTTCGCGGGCGGGCGAGGAGATCGGACCCGACCAGCGAGTTTCGGCTTACGAGGGCCTTAAGTGCATGACCGAGTGGGCCGCGGAGCAGTATGACGAGCAGGAGCAGAAGGGAACCCTGGAAGCAGGCAAAGTTGCCGACCTGGTCATTCTGGATCGCGATCCGCTCAAGGTCGCTCCACTGGAAATCCGGGAGATCAAAGTGGTCGAGACGATCAAAGCGGGCCAGACGATTTTTCCCCAGGCTTTGGAAGCGAAGCAGCCTCTGGCCAACGAGAAGTACGCGGGGATGTCGTATCGCTGGCGGGCTCACATCTGCGACATGGCAGAGGTCAATCAAGCGGCGGGCAAGGAGTGGACCCTGGTGGCGCTGAAAGGCCAGCCAATCAACATTGACGAGCCGCCGACGATGAAATTTGAAGGTGGAAAACTTTCGATCTTTGGCGGCGTGAATCGACTTTCGGGTTCCTACGCCCTGATTGACAACCAGAGCGTGACGCTGGGGCAACTGGTCAGTACCCGGATGGCTGGGCCGCCGGAACTGATGGAGCTGGAGCAGAAGTTTTCTCAAACAATGGCCCGGGTTGACGCCTTTCACGTCGCCGGAAATCAGCTGGACCTCTTGAGCGGCGGCGAGGTAGTCGCCAGTTTTAAGGCCAAGGAGTAGCCGCTTCTCGTGTACAGCTGCTGGCTGTAGGCGTTGCACGCGTTCTCTAGCGAACGTGGTAGTCGATGACGGTATCATCGGCGACGAATCGGCCGTTGGATTTGGTCGGCGTTTTGCCGATCGGTATCAGTACAACCACGACCGCTTCATCGGGTGGAATCTCGACGCGAAGTTTTCCGTCTTTGACTTGGTCGCTGAGCATGACGTCGTGTACTGTGTCCCAAGCGAGGTACTCGCCGCTCTCGATTTTGACGTCGACGGAAACGGTTTCTCGCTTGGGGTTGTAGATAAGTCGCGTAGGGTAAGATTTCGGCGCAAACGTATCGGTTGCGTTGAGGTTCAGCGAAAGGACTTCGGGCGCAGAGGTTCGTTCGATGATGGCTCCGAAAGCACCGGACAAACAGCCGCTGTAAAGCCCCAGATTTGACGGTCCCCAGCCGTGAATCGTGGCGTCGCCGCAGCCATAGGGCCCGGCTTGGCCAGTATCGCAGTTGCGGTCTTTCAGGCCCTCGTAAGGCAAGGCCAGGGAGTGCTTGGTGGCCCAGTCCCAGTTGGACTGCATCTCGGGCGGGAGTTGGTCAGGATAGAAATACCGCGCACTGTGGGCAGCGTGGTACATCCACTTGCCGGTCGCCCGCGCGAGCCGCTCGTCGTATCGCACGGCGGCGACCAGCGGCCAAGCTTGGGCAAAGGTCTCCATCGCAAAGACGTAATGCCCCTTGCCTGTGCGTTCCTTGCTGCTGTTCAGCAATTCAATGCGGCTGGCGCCGACCAAGCCAACGACATCAACTTCCCCGAACCGCCCGCCGATGATTCCATAGTCATCACCTTGTTCAAGCGACTGCGCGTGAGGCGAAATCCCCCGGACCGCACTCGTTTCAAAGCACCAGGAAAAGAATTTCGCGACGTCGTACTTTGAACCGTGCTCGGCGTTGGCCCGGGCCGCTGCGTAGACTCCGAAAGGAGCGAAAATGCTGTAATTGAGGTTGCTCGGATGTTTGTCCATCCACATCAAGGCGTGATGGCATTCCTCGTAAAAACGCTGTTCCTCCGGCCAGCGCTGGTACGCCATCAGCATCAGGTAGGCCAATCCCGCCGCAACATCGGGCTCGGTCCAATCTTTGGTGACCGCCTGTCTTTGCTGCAGGTCATAGGACTGGAAAGCGTAATTGTTTAACCGCCAAAGATGAGCCCCCACCTCGGACCAGGTTCGACAAGACTGCCGCCATTTCGCGGAGAGCGCATCCTCCTGCCGGTAGCGGTCGCACAGCGGAGCCAGCAGGAGCGAAGGAGAGACCTCATAAAAGAAGGTTTGCCCGGTCGGTTCTGCGCCGCTGATCAGGTCGCTGAAAACCTGATTCTTGTTCGAGAAATACTCCGCCTGCATCGAGACGAGGTTGACGGGAACGGGAGAACCGGGCACGGGGTAGGCAGACATATCCCTGCCGAGCCAAGTTCCGGAAACCAGAGTGCCCATCGTGACGAATGCTTCGTGAGCGTTGCGGAAGACATTCCATTGTCCCTTCATCCCGACATAACTGGGGAGCCCAAAAGTTGTCTTCCGCCCCTCGAGTTGGGAATCGTCCCACCACATCAAGGGCAGGTACTCACCCTGCGCTGATGGATTCAAGGCAAACCGAACAAAGTCCGAACTTCGCTGCCGCCAGTCGATCAGCTGATAGCCGACAGGCTCTTTCGGAAACGATTCGATTCTTTTTGTCGTGATTGGCTCAGAGAACCGGATTGCGAAGGAAAATAATCCGACCGCTGCAAGCCCCAAAAGGGAAAGGAGGCATTTTAAAATCTGGTGCTGCATGTTCATTTTCCAGGCATGGAAAAAGGTCGGAGGCTCATGCGGGGCGGACTCATTTCCTTGACAATCGGTTCCTTGTCTGGGAGTTTGTCCAGTGACGTTTTACCATGATTTTGTCGGTTGTTGCGAAGAAGCGGAATGATTTGCGAGAGAGAGAGGGTTTGATGTTCAATCTGCTCGATTTAAACAGGTCGCTCAAGCAAAACCAGCTTTCACAGGTGAACCTGATGTTCATTTGTCTGGCGCTGTGTTCGCTCGTGGCGGCGGGGCAGGACGGCACTGCGAAAAACCTCCAGTCTGCTCGACGCGTCATCTTTGAGGATCGCGATTGGCGAGGCGAAGGCGCTGTCGAGGCCGGGGAGGGTGTCGAATTCTGGCAAACGCCGGAAGTTCTCCTGCAAACCGAGTACGCGAATCCGGTATTGATGTTCGATCCCACAGAGGACCAGACGATTACATGTTTGGCAGAGTTTCAAGGCAAGCTTTACGCGGGTTCCTGTACGAATCCCTCTGCGACGGATACAGGTTCAATCCATGTTTATGATGTTGAACAAGACACCTTTGCCAAGGCCTATCAAGTTCATGAGCAAGGCTTGATTCGGCTCGAGGTCTACGGCGACAAGCTCTACATTGCCGGCTATGACGCCAACGATGGCGGCTGGGATCTCGGCAATATCTACGTGCACGATGGGACGACTTGGGTTGAGCATCGAACGGTACCGCGAGCAGTGCATGCTTATGGCCTGGCCGTGTTCAAGGATCGCATTTACGTCTCCGCCGATATTTTCGATGAGGGCCTCGTGGGAGACAACAGTCAGAGCAAAGTTGCTCTTTACGGTCGCGTGGTCAGTTCCGGCGATGGTGGCTTGACCTGGAAAGAAGAATATCGAGCAGCGGAGCCGCGACAGAATGTGGGTCTGCTGGCAACTTTCAAGGACCAGTTGCTCCTCAACTCAGCCGGGGATTTGATCGTCTATCAAAATGGGACTTGGAAGCCGCTCAATCCGGATCGAGCCAGCTATCTCTACGTGCTTGAGTTTCAGGCAGACGACAATCGCCTGTTGTTGGGAACGCCTTTTGGGCTTTGCTACTACGACGGCGAGCGGACCTGGCGATCGCCGGTTTTCTCTGAGACGGGGCAGATTCGAGGCATCACTCGGTTTGGCACGAGCTGGATTTTCACGAACTTTTACCGTGGCGTTTACGGACATGGGCCGGGTGGGACTCATAATTATCCGCGATTTGAAGCTGCTCCCGCCGACCTGCCTCGCGGGATGCTGACCGTTGTCACACAGGAAGGAATCGACGAGGATGCCCAAGGAAAACCGATTACGGAGGGAAATTACGGCACGATTTCCTTGCCAGAGAATCCGACTTGCTGTCTGGCCCATCGCGGCCGCTTGTTCATCGGCAGTCATCCAGAAGGGCGTGTGCTCGTTCTGCCGGTCGTCAAACAAGGCCAGTTTGATTCCGCCGCGCACCGAGTCGACCGCGCACTGACCGGGCGGCTGGAATGGGACGCGGCAACCCCTAAAGGAACGAGTTTGAAGTTACAGGTGCGGACGGCACCAACTCGGGAAGGGCTGGACTCGGCAACGTTTGTTGGCCCGGATGGTACGGCTCAATCTTTCTACGAGCAGTCGAGTGCCGAACTGAAAGTCCCGGCGGCGGGCTTTCTGCAGTATCGCGTTACCCTCGCGACGGAAGATCCGGCTCGCACGCCTTACCTGAAGCGGGTTGCGTTCGCGGAGCAGGAGTGAGCCAGCCTGAGCT
>Ga0315900_10004846_pt1 | contig 18762 bp, 17 predicted proteins | sample LakEriMetagenome_FD_203521 | JGI IMG/M metagenome (GOLD analysis project Ga0315900, IMG submission 203521) | Freshwater fungal communities from buoy surface, Lake Erie, Ohio, United States - Buoy 12 MA114 | ecosystem: Environmental > Aquatic > Freshwater > Lake > Lake biofilm | place: USA: Lake...
TCCCGGCTTTTGGCGGCGCCCTTCGCGCCGTCCTGGGGAAGAGACGCGCGAGCCCGGCGGGATTCGACAGGCTCGGCGCAAAAAAGTCGAGACACCCGGCGATGTCAAAAACTGCGCGGTTTGTGTTCTTCTCCGACCGAAGGAGCCCGCCATGAACGTTTCCCTGACCGCCGAACTCGAAGCCTTCGTCGAAGGCGCGGTGAAGTCCGGTCGCTACGGCTCCGCCTCCGAAGCCGTCCGAGCGGGCCTGCGCTTGCTACAGGAGCGCGAAGCGAAGTTCCTGCGGTTGAAGCGTGATATCGAGGACGGACTGAACAGCGGTGAGGCAAGGGAGGGATCGTTCACCGATCTCGCCCGACGGCTTCGCAAGGACTGGGACGAAAAGCAGGCCGCTCTCGCCAACTCCGGCGTCGGCGGCGCGGCCAGGTAGCCTCTAACCCGCCGACGTCTCCGCCAGCAGCGCCGTCGCCGCCGCCACCACGGTGTCGATGGGCAGGTCCATCATGTGGCCGATGGTCTGGTTGAGACCAGGGTCGACGTCCTTGAACTGTTCAAAACTGCGCGGGCCCCGGACGGCGCGGCAGTTCGGCCCCCAGGGGGCGTAAAGGCGGTCGTCGGAGGGGCCGAACAGGCCCAGCGTCGGCGTTCCCGCGGCGGCGGCCAGATGCATCAGGCCGGAGTCGTTGCCGATGAACAGCCGGGCGTGCTTCAGGCAGGCGTGGGCGGTCAGGAGGTCGACCTGGCCGGTCAGGTCGATGATCCGGTCACGCGGCATCGACCGGGCCAGCGGCTCGACATAGCGGACGTCGTCGGGACCGCCCAGGATCATCAACCGGCCGCCGGCCATCGGACCGTCCGGCGACAGCAGTTCGTGGGCCACCCGGGCGAAGCGCTCGATCGGCCAGGTCTTGCCCAGCCAGTTGGCCGCCGGGCCCATGGCCAGGATCGGGCCGCCGTCGCCGACGAGCTCGGCGGCGCGGGCCTCGATCTCGTCGGAGGTATAGAGGAAGGGGGCCGGCGCCTCGTCCTCGGGCAGCGTCAGCAGGCGCGCGGCCTCGATCACCTTGTGGACTGGTTCGCTCTGGCTCTTCCTGTGCACGGCCCGGCGGTCGCGGCGCAGGAAGCCCGACAGGCCCGAGCCGCGCATATCGATGACCAGGCTCCACTTCGTGTGACGCACCTGGTTCCATAGCTTGAACCAGTGACCCGAGCCCTTCTGCTTTTCCATCACGATGAGGGCGTCGAGGTTCGGGACCTCGGCGAACAGCGGCGCGGCGGCGGGGCCAACGGCGATGGTGAACCGGGCGCCGGGCGCCTCATCGGCGAGCTTTTTCACCAGACCGGACGCCAGGACGGCGTCGCCGATGCGGGTGGGGCCGACAAAGAGAATCGGGAACGGGCGGCTCGTCATCCTCAGGACTATAGCTCGCGCCGCGCGATCCGGCTCCCTCCGTGCGCAGAGGTCGCAGGCGGCCATGGCCGAGGCCCTCGCGGCTCCCTATATCGGGAGGGTGACCGAGCCCCTCGCCTACGCCCGCCTCGCCAGCCGCGCCCTGATCCGGGTGACCGGCCCAGACTGGCGCGCCTTCCTGCAAGGCCTGCTGACCCAGGACGTGGAGACGTTGTCGGAGGGCGAACTGCGGTTCGCGGCGTTGCTGACGCCGCAGGGCCGGCTGATGTTCGACCTGTTCGTGCTCGGCGAGGCCGAGGGCGCGCTGCTCGACGTCGCCGCCGACCGGCGCGAGGCCATCATCCTGCGCCTTTCGATGTACCGCCTGCGGGCCAAGGTGGAGATCGCGGCGGATGATCGGACGGTGTCCGCCCTCTGGAACGGGACAGGCCCGGGCTTTGTCGTCGACCCACGCCTCCCGGCCCTGGGCGGGCGCGGCTACGGCGCGGCGCTTCCCGCCGACGCCACTGAAGCCGATGAAGCCGCCTACGACGCCCACCGCCTCTCCCTCGGCGTCCCGGGCCCGGCCGACTGGGGGGAGGAGAAGACCTATCCGATCGAGGCCAATTTCGACCTGCTGAACGGCATCGACTTCAAGAAGGGCTGTTTCGTCGGCCAGGAAACCACCAGCCGCATGAAGCGGCGCGGCCAGATCAAGACCCGCATGCTGCCGATCACCTTCGACGGCGCTCCACCCGCGCCCGGCTCCGAGGTGCTGGCCGGAGAGCTGCGCGCTGGTGAGGTGTTGTCGGGCCTCGGCGGCCGGGCCATGGCCGCCCTGCGGCTGGATCGCATCGACGGCGCTTCGCTGACGGTGGAAGGCCGGTCGGTGACGGTCGAGCGGCCGGGGTGGTTTGGGGCCGCCTAGGGCCTTGTCGTGGCGGGCGCGGCCGCCTCGCCTGTCCTCAGCCCCATCGTCGCGGCGACATAGTCCCAGAGCGCCGCGATCTCCCGGGCGGCGTGGCGGTCGGAGCTCTCCTCGGCCGAGCGGCCCCGTTCAAGCGCCACCTGATAGATGGCCCGCGAGCGCAGGATCACCGGGGCGACATCGGCCTTCATGTAGTCGAGCCCCTTCATGGCGCGCTTGACCAGGGGCGCCTCGACCGTCTCCCGCGCCACCGGCGCCTGGTTGACGACCACGGCCGAAGGCTTGCCCAGCCGGCGCACCAGCATCAGCGAGCGGGCAAGGCCCGACAGGTCGATCAACGTCGGGCGGGCGACCAGCAGCACGAAGTCGGCGATCACGACCGCCTCGCCGACCGTCTCGACCGCGCCGGCGGCCGTATCGATGATCAGCAGGTCCTTTCGCTCGGCGAGGGCCGCGAACTGGGCGGCGAGCAGGTTGCGCCCCGACGATTCCACAACGACCGGGCCCGGCGTCTCCCGCGCCGACAGGATGTCCCGCGCCGAGACCTGGGGATCGGTGTCGACCAGCAGGGTGTCGAGCCCGCGCAGATGGGCGGCGAGCGCCAGATGGGTCGCCACCGTCGTCTTGCCCGAGCCCCCCTTGAGGGCGATGACCGCCAGCGTCTTCAAGTCTGATCCGTCCATGTCCGCGTCGGGCGGAGATTCCGCCCCTCGATCCCGGCGCGTTCAGGGCAGGGACCGGCCGGGCCGAGCCGCGCCCTTACCGCACCGGTTGGCCGCGCTCCAGCGCCTGAAGCCGGCCGCGCAGCTTTTCGAGATACTCGCGCTCCTCGCCATCCGACAGTTCCAGCCGTTCGCCGACGTCGGCCAGGGCGGCCTGGACGCTGCCGGCCAGCCGAACGGTCTGCGACGCGTCGCGGAACTCCAGGGCCGGGCAGGCGCCGCCGAACCGCCACCAGCGCGCCTCGCCGGTCTCGCCGGTCAGCACACATCGCCGGTCCGGCGCGAGACTCAGCCAGATGATCGCCCGGAAGTCGTCCAGCGCCGTACCGGCGAAGTCGGAATGGCCAAGCAGCCCCTCGCTGGCTTCGGTCGTGTCGACGGTCTGCAGACCGGGCCGCACGATGATCGGACTGGCGTCGCCGATCCGCTGCATGGCGTTGATCGCCTGCGACAGCATCAGCGCCTTGTCGCGCCCCGAGGCGTAGAGGGTGAACCGATCGCCCAGCCGGTTGATCGACGGCCAGAGGTCGTCGAACTCCCGCACCCCGACGTCGGCCGCGGCGAAGACGATCTCGTCGAACATCGGCGGACGCTGGACGCCAGGCTCATCCAGGAGCTTTAGCGCCGCCATCAACGGCCGGTTGCCCATCGAGTGGGCGACCAGATGGATCCGCGTCGCGCCGGTGGTCTGCACGACATCGCGCAGGAAGGCGGCCAGGGCTGACGCCTCGGCCGGGCTTTCGGCCTCGCGCGCGTCCGACCAGTAGGACAACACACCCCCGGCAGAGGGCCACGACCACATGATCGGCGCGCCGTCCAGACGAAGGTCCGCGGCCAGCTGCGCGGTGCGCAGGGCCCCGCCCTCGAAGGTCGTGTTGAAGCCGTGGATGAAGACGAAGACTTCCTTGCGTTCGGAGCCGGCGACGCGCGCCGCCACCGCGCCGAGGAAAGTCTTGCGGTCCCTGACCGGCGTCACCTCGGTCAGGATGAAGTGCTTGTCCGGGTCGGGGCGGAACTCCAGCGTCCAGATCGACGGCGTCGGCAGCTCGCCGATCTCCCGGTCGCGCGGCACCGACACCGTGGCCCTGCCGTACTCCAGAGAACCGCGATTGCCGCCATAGAAGTTCACCGCTCCGGCCTTGCCGGTGCGTTTGCGGCTGGTGGCGTAGAAGATCTCGACCAGGTCGAACTTCGGCTCCTCCGCTTCCACCACCGGCGGCGGTTCGGCGGTGACCGGCTGCTCACCCTCAGGCGCGCCGGCGCCGGGCTCCAGGTCGCCGGGCCCCTCCACGACCGCCGGCGGGGGCGGGGGCGGCGGCCGCGGTGGCGGTGGCGGTGGCGGTGGCGCTGCCGCCGGCGGTGGTGGCGGTGGCGGCGGTGGCGATGAGGGCTTGGGGGCGGCAGGGCGAGGCGCGGGGCTCATGACCGGCGGCGTTGGCGCAGGCTCCGGAACCACCGAGGGCGGCCGCGGAGCGGGCTGGGTGACCGGCGCTGGCGGAGCGCCCACACCGCCCTCCATGTCGTCCAGCTGGCTCCACGCCTGACGTTGCAGTGTCTCCAGCTCGCTCCAGGGGCCCATGTCGCCGCCGGTCGCGCGGCGGACGTTGGCAAGCGCCCAGCCCAGTGATGTGGACGCCGCCTGCGGATCGGTCGACATCTGCAGGACCGCCAGACGACGCAGCGGCTCGACCATCTCAAGACTCGCCGGTCCCCAGGTCCGCTGCGCGATGGCGACGGCCCGGTCGGCGGCGGCGAGCGCGGCGGCGGTCCGCCCCCGGGCGGCCAGGGCCTCGGCGATGTCGAGCAGCATGCCGACCGCCGCCCGCGGGTCGATGGCGGCGACGCTGGCGATCAGGGCCTCGTCGGCGGCGGCGCGTTCCAGCGCCACGGCGTCTCGCCGCTGCAGGGCGGAGGTCGCCTCGCCCAGGGTCATCGGCGCGGCCTGTGCGGCCCCGGCGGCGAGCGCCAGACACCCCGCCAGTACAGCGATCAGAAACCGCTTCATCAGCCTGCCCCCCCGAGCCCGTTTTGATCTGGAACCCTAGCAGACCGCTGCGCACGGCCACTAATCGGTTCAACCGGCGTCATGCTAAGAGGAGGACATGACCACGCCGACTCGCTGCACCTGGCCGGGCGCCACGGACGCCCAATACCTCGCCTATCACGACGAGGAATGGGGGGTGCCCGAGTACGACGCACGCGCCCTGTGGGAGAAGCTGGTGCTCGACGGTTTCCAGGCCGGGCTGGCCTGGATCACGATCCTGCGCAAGCGGGAGGCCTTCCGCGCCGCCTTCGACAACTTCGACCCGGAGAAGGTCGCCCGCTACGGGGCCGAGGACCGGGCGCGGCTGATGGCCGACGCCGGCATCGTCCGCTCCAACGCCAAGATCGACGCCGCGATCGGCGGAGCCCGCATCTGGCTCGACATGCGCGACCGCGGCGAGGATTTCAGCGCGTTCCTGTGGGACTTCGTCGGCGGCGCGCCGATCATCAATCACTGGGACGCCCACGGCGATGTGCCGGTGAAGACGCCGGAAGCGGAGGCGATGAGCAAGGCGCTGAAGGCCAAGGGCTTCAAGTTCGTCGGGCCGGTGATCGTCTACGCCTTCATGCAGGCCACCGGCATGGTCAACGACCACCTGACCGGCTGCTTCCGTCACGGACCGGTGCAGAAGATCGGCCGCTGATGCCCGACTTCATGCTCGAAATGGCCTGCCCCGGCCCCGTCTGCGGCGTCGACGAGGCCGGCCGCGGGCCATGGGCGGGACCGGTCAGCGCGGCGGCGGTGATTCTCGACCCGGCCAGCGCGCCGGTCGGCCTGGACGACTCCAAGAAGCTGAGCCACCTCAAGCGCGAGGCTCTGGAGAGCGAGATCAAGGCCCGCGCCGTCGCCTGGTGCGTCGGCTGGGCCAGCGTCGAGGAGATCGGCCGGCTCAACATCCTGCAGGCCACGGGCCTTGCCATGCGCCGCGCCGTCGAGGGGCTGTCGGTGACCCCGGCGTTCGCCCTGGTCGACGGCAACTATCGTTTCCGCCTGCCCTGCGAGATCAGGACGGTGGTCAAGGGCGACAGCCTGTCGGCCTCCATCGCCGCCGCCTCGATCCTGGCCAAGACGGCCCGCGACCGGCTGATGGTCGAGATGGACGAGGCCTATCCCGGCTACGGCTTCGCGGCTCACAAGGGCTACCACGCCCCGGTGCATGTCGAGGCGCTGAAGGCGCTCGGCCCGAGCCCGATCCACCGCCGGGGCTGGGCGCCGATCCGGGATCTGTTCGCGGGGATCGAAGGTTCGGGGACAGGTTAAGGTGTCCCTGGAGGGACACCTTAACCTGTCCTCTATGCCTCAGATTCCCATCTGCCGCGCGGCGAGGTCGCGCATGATCTCCTCGCTCCCGCCGCCGATCGCGTTGACCCGCACCTCGCGGTAGATGCGCTCGACCCGGCCGCCGCGCATGTAGCCGGCGGCGCCCATGACCTGCATGGCCTCGCGGGCGCAGTATTCCATGGTCTCGGTGGCCTGGACCTTGAGCAGCGCGATCTCGGCGATGGGCTGCTCGCCCTGCTCGATCCGCCAGGCCAGGGTCTCGAGCCAGGCCTGGGTGGCGCTGATGCGCTTGAACATGTCGGCCAGCTTGTGGCGGATGACCTGGTGGTCGGCGAGCCGCTTACCGAAGGTCTTGCGCTCCCGGGCCCAGGTGATGGCGTCCTCGAGGCAGACCTTCGAGAAGCCGATGGCCCCGGCGCTCATGCCGATCCGCTCGCCGTTGAAGTTCTGCATGATGCCGGAGAAGCCCATGTTCTCCTGGCCGATCAGGTTCTCGACCGGCACCCGCACATCGTCGAAATAGAGGGCGGCGGTGTCGGACGCCCACCAGCCCTGCTTCTTCAGTTCGGTGCGCGAGAAGCCCTCGCGCTCGCGCTCGATCAGCAGCAGGGAGACGCCGCCGGCCCCCTCCCCGCCGGTGCGCACGGCGACGGTGTAGTAATCGGCCCGCATGCCGCTGGTGATGAACATCTTGGAGCCGTTGACGACGTAGTGGTCGCCGTCCAGCCGGGCCGTGGTGCGCAGGTTGGCGACGTCGCTGCCGCCCGACGGCTCGGTGATGGCCAGGGCCGAGATCTTCTCGCCCGACAGCACCTGCGGGATGATGCGGTCCTTCATCTCCTGGCTGCCCATGCGCCGGATCGGCGGCAGGCCGATGCCGTGGCTCATCAGGCTGGCGTTGACGCCGCCGGCGCCGTGCCGGGCCATCTCCTGGCTGGTGATGATCGACATGAAGGGGTCGGAGGGCACGCCCCCGTACTCCTCCGGCCAGCCCAGCCGCAGCAGGCCGACGTCCGAGGCCTTGCGATAGAGCTCGCGCGGGAAGGTCCCCGACTCATCCCAGGCGTCGACGCTGGGCATGATCTCCGCCTCGACGAACCGGCGCAGCGTGTCGCGCCAGGCGCGGTGATGCTCCTGGTAGAAGGGGCTGAGGCGGCTCTCGGTCAGCGGCGCGAGCGGATCGGACATCGGCGTCTCCTGCGACGCCTCATGCGACGGGCGTCATTCACGCTGATGTTTCCGCGCTTCCGCAGGGGTAGTCGAGCCCTGCTCTGGAGGTGGCATCATGCTATCGTGGGTTCGTAGGAGAGCGCGACATGGCGGCAAGCATCACGACCGTAGAAGCCGACGACATCTTGGCGTTTGCACTGAGTGTTGCGTCCGAGTTCGACCGCAGTCCCGTGACGAAGGACGAATGGGACTGGGCGTCGGGTGATGAATTCGATGGAACGAAGATCGTCCCCGCCCTGGCCCGTTAACCCCTCGTTCACCACGTCGCGGAACGAGCCCTTAACCCTGAATCGCCGAGATTCCTTGGACTCTCTTGAGTTCAGGGGCTGCACATGGCGTTCGGGTCGGAAACCATCATTCTCGGCGATTGCATCGAGGAGCTGAAGAAGCTCCCGGACGGCAGCGTCGATCTCGTCTTCGCCGATCCCCCCTACAACCTGCAGCTCGGCGGCGACCTGCTGCGGCCGGACAATTCCAAGGTCGACGCGGTCGACGACCACTGGGACCAGTTCGAGAGCTTCAAGGTCTATGACGCCTTCACCAAGGCCTGGATGGCCGAGTGCAGGCGCGTGCTGAAGGACGACGGCGCCCTGTGGGTGATCGGCAGCTACCACAACATCTTCCGGGTCGGCACGGTGCTGCAGGACCTCGGCTTCTGGGTGCTGAACGACGTCGTCTGGCGCAAGTCCAACCCGATGCCGAACTTCAAGGGCACCCGCTTCGCCAACGCCCACGAGACGCTGATCTGGGCGGCCAAGAGCAAGGGCGCCAAGCGCTACACCTTCAACTACGACGCCATGAAGATGGCCAATGACGAGGTGCAGATGCGGTCCGACTGGACGCTGCCGCTGTGCACCGGCGAGGAGCGGATCAAGGGCGCCGACGGCCACAAGGCCCACCCGACCCAGAAGCCCGAGGCGCTGCTGCACCGGGTGATCCTGAGCTCGACCCGCCCGGGCGACGTGATCCTCGACCCCTTCTTCGGCATGGGCACCACCGGCGCGGCGGCCAAGCGGCTGGGCCGCCGGTTCATCGGCATCGAGCGCGAGAGCGAATACGTCGCCCACGCGAAGGAACGCATCCGCAAGGTCATCCCCATCGCGCCTGCCGACCTGGAGGTCATGGGCAGCAGGAAGTCCGAGCCACGCGTGCCGTTCGGCACCATCGTCGAGGCCGGCCTGCTTCGTCCGGGCGACACCGTCTGGTGCCCCAAGGGCCTGCGCAGCGCCAAGGTCCGGGCCGACGGCTCGCTGGCCGTAGGCGACCTGACCGGCTCGATCCACAAGGTCGGCGCCATGATCCAGTCGCAACCCGCCTGCAACGGCTGGACCTACTGGCACTTCAAGTCCGACAAGGGCCTGGCGCCCATCGATGTGCTGCGCAGCAAGGTGCGGGCGGAGATGGCGGCGTAGGGGAAGGACCGCCCTGCGTTCAAAGAGTCCGTCATCCTCGGGCTTGTCCCGAGGACCCCTCGTTCAGCTTCACTGTGAGAGTGTGATCACATCCGCACCTGCGACCCGACGCAGGGCTCCTCGCCACAGGGGCGAGGATGACGTTTGTGGGGTGGGCCGTGCGTCCTTCGCGACGCGGCTGCGCCGCTCCTCAGGATGACGAAGGCTGGGGGCGACAACAAAGCTCGTCATCCTGAGGCGCGAGCTCTTCGGCGACCCCGGACTTGATCCGGGGGAAGGACGCAAGGCTTCAAACCAGCCGCCCCAGCCCTGCCTTCGCCGCCTTCAGGAAGACGCTGGGCAGCGCGCCCAGCCCTTGCCGGTCTGTCCATTCCGCTTCCATCACCCCCTCGGCGCGGAATACCCGCAGGGTCAATGCGAAGTGGGTGAAGATGTGGTCGATCTCGCCGGCGTCATGCCAGTCGGCGGCGACAGGCGCGGCCCCAACCGCCTCATCATCCGCCCACGGATCCCCCCGCCACTCCGACGTCGGCAACCCAAGCATTCCGCCCAGCAGGCCCTTCGACGGTCGCCGCACCAGCGCCACCTCGCCGCCGCGCGTCAGCAGATACGCCACCCCGTACCGCCGCGGCCGTTCGGCCTTCTTCGTCTTGCGCGGAAAGGTCTCCGGATCGCCCCGCGCGAAGGCCGCGCAGAACGCCGACACCGGGCAGCGATCGCACAGCGGCGACTTCGGTCGACACACGGTCGCGCCGAGGTCCATCAGCGCCTGCGCCCAGTCGCCCGGCCGCTCGGCGGTGACCAGCGACGCGGCCAGAGCCTTCAGCTCCGGCTTGCTATCGGGCATCGGCGCCTCGACCGCGAACAGCCGTGACATGACCCGCTCGACATTGCCGTCGACGACGTTGGCCTCGCGGTCGAAGGCGATGGCGGCCACGGCGGCGGCGGTATAGGCGCCGACGCCCGCCAGCGCGCGCAGGCCCTCCTCCGTGTCCGGAAACACCCCGCCGTGGTCGGCCGCAACGGCCCGGGCGCAGGCCAGCAGGTTGCGGGCGCGGGCGTAGTAGCCCAGCCCCGCCCAGGCGGCCATGACGTCGGCGTCCGGCGCGGCGGCCAGGTCGGAGACGGTCGGCCAGCGCTGCGTGAAGCTCAGAAAATACGGCGTCGCATGCGGCACGGTGGTCTGCTGGAGCATCACCTCCGACAGCCAGACGAAATAGGGGTCCGTCCTCGTCCCGCCGCCCGGCGGCGCGCGCCAGGGCAGCGTCCGGGCAGAGGCGTCGTACCAGGCCAGCAAGGCGGCGCGGAGGGCGGGGGTGGTCATCCCGCTTCGGCTACCACTTCCCGTCTTCCCGGCGAAGGCCGCTCTTCCCCCTTCCTCCTCGATGGAGGAAGGGCCGGGGATGGTGGTGGAGGCACGGCCTCGCCGGAAGGGCGCGCGGGGCTCCGAGCCCTCCAGCGCTCACCAAGGCAAGCCAGCGGATACACCACCACCCCTGCCCCTCCTCCATCGAGGAGGAGGGGTTCGCCACTCCCTTCTTTCCCCGTTAAGGTGCCCCCATGCGCCGCCGCCTGCCCACGCTCGAGGAGACCGTCCAGATCCTGGCGCGCCGTCGCACGCGCCCGGCGCCCCGGCTGACGCCGCCGCCGGCCGGGCGGGCGCTGGCGCCGGTGCTGCGGCAGCTGGAGGAGCGGTTCGGCCAGGGGCCGGGCCAGCTGCAGCGCAAGTGGAAGGAGATCGTCGGCGAGACCCTGGCCCGCCACACCGAGCCGGTGAAGCTGACCAGGGCGCGGGGCAATGCCCCCGGTACGCTGGAGCTGCGCGTGTCCGGCGCGGCGGCGGCCATCGTCCAGCACCAGGCGCCGGAAATCCTGCAGCGGGTGTCGCTGATGCTGGGCGAGGGCGCGGTCGGCCGCCTTCGCATCGTGCAGGGACCGGTGCGGGCCCACGCCTCGCGAACTCAGGCAAAGCGGCGTCGCCACAAGGGCCCGCTGGACGCCGCGGCCGAAAAGACCCTGGCCGAGGGGCTGAAGCACCAGCCGGACGGCTTGCTCAAGACCGCCCTGACCACGCTGGGCCGCGAGATCCTGCGCGGCCGCGACGGTTGACTCCGCCTCCGCGAAAGGCTGTAGCGCCACGGAAACGCCGCGTTCCTGAGACCAAGGGAATCGGGCCAGGATCACAGATTGCTTCAGGGGGACTTCCCGCCATGCAGACCCTTCACCGCCGCACCCTTCTGGCGCTTGGCGCCAGCACGTTCGCTCTGGCCGCCTGCGGTGGCGGCGGCGGCGCGACCGTCACCGCCGACGACATGAGCATGGGCGACGCCAACGCCAAGGTCACGGTCGTCGAGTACGCCTCGCTGGCCTGCGGCCACTGCGCCGAGTGGAACAAGACCGTGTTCCCTGAGTTCAAGGCCAAGTACATCGACACCGGCAAGGTGCGGTACGTGTTCCGAGAATTCATCACCCAACCGCCGCAACTGGCCGTGGCCGGCACGCTGATGGCGCGCTGCGCGGGCAAGGACAAGTATTTCACCGTCATCGACGCGGTGTTCCACGGGCAGGAAGAGATCTTCCGCACCGGCGATATCCGCGGCGTGCTGCTGCCGATCGCCCAGTCGGCGGGCCTCAGCGAAGAGGCCTTCATGGCCTGCGTCAGCGACGAGAAGGCGATCAAGGCTCTCAACGACAAGGTCCAGAAGTACGCGACCGAAGCCAAGATCGAGGGCACCCCGACCTTCTTCTTCAACGACGACAAGTACGGCAACGGCCTGACCATGGCCCAGATCGACGAGGCCTACGCCAAGGCCCTGGCGAAGGTGAAGTAGGAGCCGACTCCGAAACGTGCAGTTCCAGAGGCTCCGCCTTTCCGGGTTCAAATCCTTCGTCGATCCGACAGAGTTCAGGATCGAACCCGGACTCACGGGCGTCGTGGGGCCGAACGGCTGCGGCAAGTCGAACCTGCTGGAAGCGCTGCGCTGGGTGATGGGGGCAAACTCCGCCAAGGCGATGCGCGCCGGCGGCATGGACGAGGTGATCTTCAACGGCACCGGCTCGCGCCCCGCGCGGAACCATGCCGAGGTCACCCTGACCATCGACAACAGCGACCACACCGCCCCCTCGCAGTTCAATGACCACGCCACCATCGAGGTGGTCCGCCGCATCGATCGGGGCGAGGGCTCGACCTACCGCGTCAACGGCCGGGAGGTGCGGGCCCGGGACGTGCAGCTGCTGTTCGCCGACGCCTCGACCGGGGCCAACTCGCCGGCCCTGGTCCGTCAGGGCCAGATCAGCGAACTGATCGCCGCCAAGCCGCAGAACCGCCGCCGCATCCTGGAAGAGGCCGGTGGCGTTTCGGGCCTGCACACGCGGCGGCATGAGGCGGAGCTGCGGCTGCGGGCGGCGGAAACCAATCTCGGCCGGCTCGACGACATCATCCGCGAGCTGGACGCCAACCTCGCCCGCCTGCGTCGCGAGGCCCGGGCGGCGGAGAAGTACCGCAAGCTGTCCGCCGAGATCCGCGCGGTGCAGGGTGCGGTGCTGTTCGCCCGCTGGACCGAGGCCCGCGACACGCTTGTTCGGGTCGAGGCGGAGAACACAGAGTCGATCCGCGCTGTCGAGGACACCGCCCGCGCCGCCGCCGCCGCCCAGACCGAGGCGCTGAAGGCCGAGGAGGCGATCAGGCCGCTGCGCGAGGAGGAGACCGTGGCCGCCGCCGTGCTCAACCGGCTGGCCATCGAGAAGGACCGGCTGGAGCGCGAGCATGAGACCGCCGCCGCCGAGGTCGACCGCCTGACCGCCGAGCTGGCCCGCATCGACGCCGACGCCGCCCGCGAGGCCCAGATCGTCGAGGACGCCGGCGTGGCCCTCGAACGGCTGGCCGCCGAGCTTCAGGTGGTCGAGGCTGAAGTGGCCTCCGCCCCTTCGCGCCTGCCCGAACTCCAGAAGATGCTGGCGGAAGCGGAAGAGGCCCGCGCCAAGGCGGACCGCGAGGTCGAGACCCTGGCGGCCGGGGTCGCCGCCGACGAGGCCCGCCGCCGCGCCGCCCAGGCCAGGCTGGCCGACGCCGAAGGCCGCCTGAACCGCACGGTCCGCGCGCTGGACCAGGCCAAGGCCGACCGCGCCGCCGTCGGTCCGGCGGTCGATCCGCAGACCGAACAGGCCGCCGCGACGCTGGCCGCCGCCGAGGCCGCCCTTGCCGCCGCCCGCGCCGCGCAGGAGGCGGCCGAGACCGACCGCAGCGACGCCGCCCGCGCCGAGGGCGCCGCTCGCGACGCCGCTCGCCAGCTGGAGGACCGCCTCGGCCGGCTGAAGACCGAGGCCCGGGGCCTCGCCCAACTCTCCGCCCCGCGCGGCAAGACCGGCTTCGCGCCCGCTCTCGACGCCGTCACGCCGGACCGCGGCTACGAGGCCGCTCTGGCCGCCGCGCTGGGCGACGATCTGGAAGCGGCGCTGGACGCCAAGGCCCCCGCCTACTGGGGCGGCAGCGATGCGCAGGGGCCGACCTGGCCGCAGGGCGCCACGCCGCTGGCCCCGCTGATCAAGGCCCCGCCGGCGCTTGCCGCGCGGCTGGCCTTCACCGCCCTGGTCGAGCGCAGGGACGGCGAACGGCTGCAGAAGGCCGGCCTGCCCGCCGGCGCCCGGCTCGTGTCCCGCGAGGGCGACCTGTGGCGCTGGGACGGCTTCACCGCCCGCGCCGAGGCCCCGCGCCCGGCCGCCATCCGGTTGGAGCAGCGCACGCGACTGGCCGAGGTCGAGGCCGAGATCGAGACCCTGACTCCGGAAGCCGACGGGGCGCTGGAGGCCCACAAGGTCGCCCGCGCCCGCATGCTGGCCGGGGAGGACGCCGTGCGCGAGGCGCGCCGAAAACCGCCCGAGGCCGAGCGCGCGCTGCAGACCGCCCGCCAGGCCGTCGAGCGCCTGGCCCATGAGGCCGCCCGCCGCGACGCCCGCGCCCAGTCGCTGGACGAGACCATCGCCCGCTTCGAGGCCGAGAAGACCGAGGCCGAGGCTGCCCTCGCCGCCGCGAAGGCCGACGCATCGGACGACGGGACGGCCGAAAACCTCTCGCCGATGCTGGACGCCGCCCGCGCCACGGCAGTCGCCGCCCGCGAAGCCGCCGCGCAGGCCCGCGCCGCCGTCGACATCGAAACCCGCGAGCGGGACGGCCGCAGCCGTCGCCTGGACAGCCTGCGCCGCGACCGCGACGACTGGGCCCGCCGCGCCGCCGCCGCCGCCAAACGCACAGAGGCGCTGGCGCAGGCCCGGGTGACCACCAACGCCAACCTCGAGGCCGCCCGCGAGGCTCCGGCCACCCTGTCGGTCCGCACCGGCAGGCTGCTGGACGAGTACGCCGTCGCCGAGGCCCGTCGCGCGGCGTCGACCGACGCGCTGGAACAGGGCGAGGCCGCCCGCCTGATGGCGGACCGCGCCGCCCGCGCCGCCGAGGCCGCCGCCGCCCAGGCCCGCGAGCATCGCGCCGGCCTCGCCGCCCGCCTGGACGCCGCCCGCGAGCGCTTCGGCGAGATCGCCGGCAACATCCGCGAGAGCGCCAAGATGGAGCCCGAGGAGCTGGGCCGCTCGATCGCCGACGAGGCCGTGGCCATCCCGTCCAACGCCGGCGGCGTCGAGGCCCACCTCTACAACCTCGAACGCGAGCGCGACGCCATCGGCCTCGTCAACCTGCGCGCCGAGGAAGAGGGGACCGAACAGGCCGCCCGGCTGCAGACCATGAAGACCGAGCGCGCCGACCTGACCGGCGCCGTGGCCAAGCTGCGCGAAGGCATCGAGGAGCTGAACGCCGAGGGCCGCGAGCGCCTGCTGGCCGCCTTCGACATCATCAACGGCCACTTCCAGGCCCTGTTCCAGGCCCTGTTCGGCGGCGGCCAGGCCGAGCTGCGCCTGATCGAGTCCGACGATCCGCTGGAGGCGGGCCTGGAAATCTTCGCCTGCCCGCCGGGCAAGAAGCTGTCGACCATGAGTCTGATGAGCGGCGGCGAGCAGGCCCTGACGGCGTCGGCCCTGATCTTCGGCGTCTTCCTGGCCAACCCGGCCCCGATCTGCGTGCTGGACGAGGTCGACGCGCCGCTGGACGACGCCAACGTCGACCGCTTCTGCTCGATGCTCGACGAGATGCGCAAACGCACCCAGACCCGCTTCATCGCCATCACCCACAACCCGGTGACCATGAGCCGCGTCGACCGCCTGTTCGGCGTGACCATGGCCGAGCGGGGCGTCAGCCAGCTGGTCAGCGTGGACCTGCAGACGGCCGAGCAGCTGGTGGCTTAGGGACGCGAGCGCGCTCCGCCCCTTCCGTCATGACCCGACTAGTCCGGACGCCCCATGAACGGGGCGCATCAGATTTTTCCGTCATCCCGGGCCTTGTGCCCAGGATCCCTCGTGCAGCTCCACTGTGAGAGCGTGATCACATCGGCGCCTGCGAACCGACTGAGGGGTCCTCGCCACAAGGGCGAGGATGACGAGCGGGGGATTTGATGGCGTCACGGAATTGACCTTCAACCCCGGCGCCACTGGGTGGCATCCTGTCGGGATCCGCTGCTTCGCAAAGGAAGACGCTCATGGACGCCGCACCGCCACCTCCCCCCGCTGTCCATCGCTGCGCGCCTGACGCCATCAAGCGCGGCAAGGCGCTGCTGGCGTTTCACTTCGAGGAGGACAGCCCACCTCAGTCGGTCGATGACGCAGTGAAGACCCTGCCGCCCGTCAAGGCCCTGGCGGGCGCCGGCCGCTTCGATGTGCTGGAGGTCTGGGGCTACATCTACAAGGCGCAGTACCGGATGCGCTTCCTCTACGCCCAGATCCCCGACGCCTGCGTGTTGATGGGCCAGGAGATCCTCGAGGCGTCGGATCCTTACTGACCCCTCCCTCCCCCTTGTGGGGAGGGACAGGTCCGCGCAGCGGACCAGGGTGGGGCAAGTGGGTGGCCGTCTTCAGCGCTCGGTAGGGATCGCGACTTGCCCCACCCGCCTCGTCTCGCTTCGCTCGCCGAGCCACCCTCCCCATAAAGGGGAGGGAGACTTGGAGAGTCAGGCCGGAAACGGCCCAGCCCGCGTCAGCGAACTCGCCGGGGCCTTGCCGATCTTCTCGCCCACCCACCGCGCGGTCTCGATCAGCTTGCCGAGGTCGTAGCCGGTCTCGAACCCGGCCCGCTCCAGCATGTAGACCAGGTCCTCGGTGCCGATGTTGCCGGTGGCGGCGGGGGCGAAGGGGCAGCCGCCGAGGCCGCCGACGCTGGCGTCCAGGACCGACACGCCGGCCTCGACCGAGGCGTAGGCGTTGGCGATGCCGGTGTTGCGCGTATCGTGGAAATGCATGCGCAGCGGGATGCTTCCGATCACCGCCTGCACCGCCTCGACCCGCTTGCGAACCACCCAGGGATCGGCGACGCCGATGGTGTCGGCCAGCGCGATTTCGGCGACACCGGCGGCGGCGGCGTCCTTGACGATGGCCACGACCTGATCCTGGCTGATCTCGCCGTCGAACGGGCAGCCGAAGGCGACCGAGACCGTCACCGTGATCGGCGGGCCGCCAGCCAGCGCGCGTTTCGCGGCGATCGCCTGCATGCTGGCGACCTGCTCTGCGACCGGGGCGCCCTGGTTGCGGATGCCGAAGCCGTCGCTGGCGCAGACCACGACATTGGCCTCGTCGCAGGCCGAGGCGACACAGCGGTCCCAGCCGCGCTCGTTCAGCACCAGGCCGATGCGCGAGCGGCTGTCGGTCCCGGCCAGGTCGGCCATCATCTCCTCGGCGAAGGCCATCTGCGGCACGCGCTTGGGATTGACGAAGCTGACCACCTCCTGCCGGCGCGCGCCGCAGGCGTCGAGGCGGCGGATCAGGTCCAGCTTGTCGGCGGCCTCCAGGACGACCTTCTCGTTCTGCAGCCCGTCGCGGGCCCCGACCTCGACGATCTGGATGAAGCGGCTCATGGGGCGGTCTCCGGCGTGACGGCGGCGGGACGAACGGCCTTCTGCGGCTCGCCGCGATAGAGGGTCAGGCTGGTCTCGTCGCCATTGGAATAGTTGACGCCCGATATGGTCTTCACCGGCCGGGGCGTCAGCCCGGCGGCGCGAAGGGCGGCGAGGAAAGCGGCCTGTTCCTGCGTCTCCACGACCGCCGGACGACCCTCGGCGATGGCCCGGACCCCCTCGGCAGGACCACCCAGGCCCGTGGTGGTGCCCAGCGCGAAGACCAGGCTGGGCTCGGCGTAGCCGGCGACCTCGACCGGGCCCGGGACGACGCCTTCCTTCGGCGCCAGTTCGCTGCTGGCCAGGGCCAGGTTGACCCGCTGCGACAGCCAGAGCGGCTCCATGTGCGGGGCCAGCTGGCCGAAGAAGGCGGCGTGGGCCAGGACGCCGACCACGCCCGCCGCGATGAGGGCCCGCCCGGCGGCCTGGCGGAAGATCAGCACCCCGCCGACGACAGCGGTGGCGACGAAAAGGCCGGCGGTGACGATCGTCCAGAACAGGTCGCCGCCGCCCTCGCCATAGATGGCCATGGCCGCGATGCTGATCGCCGCGAAAGCCAGCGACGCATAGGCCAGGACCACGACGCCGGCGATCCGGGCCCGGCGGCCCAACGGCTCGCGCAGGGCGGCGGCCATCAGCCAGCACAGGGCGCCCATGGCCGGCAGGGTGTAGTGGACCAGCTTGGTCGGCAGCAGCTCGAACATCAGCCAGGTCGGGATCAGCCAGCAGAGGGCGAAGCGCACCCCAGGCTCGGCCCGCGCCTTCCAGCCCAGGATCAGCCCGGCCGGCAACAGCAGGGCGGCCGGGAACAGCAGCATCGGCGACAGCAGCAGGTGATAGCCGAAGATGCCGCCGTGCCGCTCATGTCCGCCGGCCAGCTTGGGGGCCAGGTCGCCGCCGATGGCCGCGCCCCAGAAGGCCCCGTCGCTGGCGACCGTGATCGCCCAGGCCCAGGGACCGATTATGGCCAGGACCAGCAAGGGTCCCCAACGCCAGCCCAGGTCCTTCATCCAGCCGAACCGGTTGGCCTTGGCCTCGATCGAGTCCCAGACCCCCAGCGCCAGCAGGGCCAGCAGGGCGACCAGCGGCCCGACCGGGCCCTTGACCAGGGCCGCGACGCCGATGGCCAGCCAGAACAGCAGTCGCGTTCGCCAGCCGGCAGGCTCGCCGCCCCGGGCCGCGCCGTAGAGCCGCCCCAGCGCCGCAAGCGCCAGGGTGGTCGATCCGGCCAGCACCGCATCGGTCTTGGCGATGAAGGCCTCGGTCGAGAGCAGGAAACTGGCCCCCATCATCGCTCCGGCCAGCAACCCGGCCCGGGGGCCGAAGAAGGCCGCCGCGCCCCATGCGCAGGCCGCCGCCGCCAGCGCCGCGCCCAGCAGCGAGGGAATTCGATAGGCCCAGATCTCGCGGTCGGCGGCGTCGGACAGGGCCGCGACGCTGATCGCCTGCAGCCAGTGGATGCCCACCGGCTTCTTGTCGCGCGACTGGTCCTGGTAGTTGATCGAGACGTAGTCGCCGGTCTCGAGCATCTGCGAGGTGGCCTGGGCGAACCGCGACTCGTCGCGGTCGAGCGGCGGAACGGCCAGCAGGCCGGGAAGGCCGGCGATCATGGCGATCAGCGCGGCGAGGAGCGGTCCGCGCCAGCCGCGGCTCCACTGGTCGAGGCGGGATTCGAGCGTCATGCGTCACCTGATAGCACGATCCTTACGTGCGCCGCCTTTTCGGCTATGAGAGGGCATGATCGAAAAGACTCCGGCCAAGGGCCGC
>Ga0315900_10004847_pt1 | contig 18762 bp, 21 predicted proteins | sample LakEriMetagenome_FD_203521 | JGI IMG/M metagenome (GOLD analysis project Ga0315900, IMG submission 203521) | Freshwater fungal communities from buoy surface, Lake Erie, Ohio, United States - Buoy 12 MA114 | ecosystem: Environmental > Aquatic > Freshwater > Lake > Lake biofilm | place: USA: Lake...
GGATATTGAAACTGTCGGTATCTGTAAAGATTGGTCGACATGTCAAGAAACTAACCCAAAGGTCGCTGAACAATTTGTTAAATACTTTGATTGGTTTTTAAAAAGATTTCCTGAAGATAATTACAAAACTGATGGTCTTGAAGAAGAACTACAAAAGATGAACGATGTTTATTCAAAACGTTCGGCACTTGTTCCTGAATTTGCAAAAATTGTTTGTGTTTCTATGGCGTTTGTTATGGAAAATGGTGAAGTAAAAAAACAAACATTCTCAGGAGACGATGAAAAAGAATTATTATTACAAGTTAGAAACTTACTCGATAGATGTCATAACTTAGATTTTTATCTTTGTGGTCACAACCTTAAAAACTTTGACATACCTATGATGGCAAAAAGAATGATAATTAATGGTATTAAACCATCTAAAATTCTTCCTTCATACGATACTAAGCCTTGGGAAGTAAAGGCGATTGATACAAAAGAAGTATGGCAATATGGGTCCTACAGTTCAATTGGGTCGTTAGATTTAGTTTGTGCAACATTAGACATACCGACACCAAAAGACGGTGAAATAAATGGTGGTATGGTACATGAATCATATTGGAGTGGTAATAGGTTACAAGAAATTGCGGAGTATTGTGAAAAAGATGTTAATGTATTAATAGATTTTATAAAAAAATTAAAAGAATTAAAATAATGGAAGAAAATAATAACGAAGAATTTGATTTAAGTTTTTTAAAAGATTTAGAAAACTCAGACCCATCAGAGCTATTTGCGTCTTTGGGTATAAATATGGATGACTTTGGCGGACTTTTTAACAATCAGTTTGATAAAAAAGTTAATTTAGAATACACAAACGATTCAGAAAACAAAGAACCTGAATACGCTTATGAATCTGACTCAGGTTTTGATTTAAGATCAACTGAAGATGTTTGGATTCAAGCAAACGATAGGAAATTAATCTCAACCGGATTAAGGTTTGACATACCTGATGGTCACGAGATTCAAGTTAGAAGTAAAAGTGGTTTGGCTTTAAATCAAGGGTTAATGGTTTTAAATTCACCAGGGACCGTAGATAGTGGATATCAAGGAGAAGTAAAAGTTATTATTTTTAACACCACTAATGAAAGAATTAAAATAGAAAAAGGTCAAAAAATTGCACAAGCTGTTTTATGTCCTGTAGTTAATGGTAAATGGGTTAATTTAGTTAAAGTCGATAATATCGGTGAAAAAGACAGAAATGATAACGGTTTTGGTAGTACAGGTCTATGATAACAATAGGATTCTCAACAAGAAAAATTGACGAGACATTTGTTGAAATGTTGAAAAAAACTTCGGGAGTTTCAAAACCCGAAGTAATTCCTATTGAAAATAACGGCGAATATTCGTTAACGGAAATTTATAATAAAATATTAAATGAGTCATCAAACGACATTGTCATTTTATGTCATGATGATATCTATTTTGATTCAAAGAATTGGGGTCAAAAAATATTAAACCATTTAAAAAGAAATTCCGAATATGGAATTTTAGGATTGGCTGGTACTACAAATATGCCAAAATCCGGAAGGTGGTGGGAAGATTTTTCTAAAATGAAAGGAATCGTTAATCATGAACATGAAGGAAAAAAATGGGAATCAAAGTATTCTGAAAACAAAGGTAATCAATTAGATGATGTTGTTTTGGTTGATGGTCTTTTTATTGTTGTAAATAAGAAAAACATCAAACAAAATTTTAACGAAGAGATCGGTGGATTTCATTTTTATGATGTTGATTTTTCTTTTAGAAATTTTATAGAAGATGTTAAAATTGGTGTTATGTATGACGTTAGGGTTACACATAAATCTATTGGTCAAACTAACGAACAGTGGGAAAAAAATAGAGAAATATTTGCAGAAAAATATAAAGACATTTTACCTATAAAAGTAAAAAGAAATTTAACTATTGAGTCTCCTTTAAAAGTTTTATTATCTTGTTTATTCTTTAAAACTTTTACTGGATCAGAAATGTATGTTTATGAATTGGCAAGAGGGTTAAAAAAATTAAATTGTGATGTTACGGTATTATCAGATATTGATGGTCCTTTATCTAAAATTGCACAACAACAAGGTATTAAAGTATTGTCTTTTAATGACCCGCCAGGTTATAAGTTAGGTGATGGAAAATGGAGTATGAACACACCGCAAGGAATCCAAACATCTCAACCTAATATGATGTATAAAATTGGGGAGGTTAATTATGATATTATTCATACACAACATTTACCTGTTACCAATCAAATATGTCAAATGTATCCAAACATAGATAAAATTTGTACAATACATTCTGAAGTTATTGAATTAGAAAATCCTGTAATAAATGAAACAATAAAAAAATACATTTGTATTAGACCTGAAATTCAAGAACATATTATAAATAAATTTGGAATTGATAAAAATAATACAGAAGTTGTTTATAACCCAATAGATACTGAAAGGTTCAATACAAAAAATACAAAAGACAATGGGTATGTTTTATTTGTTGGGACTTTAGATTATTTAAGGGAGGCAACAATAAAAGATCTTGTTGAATATTCAAAAGAAATAAATAAAGAACTTTGGTTAGTTGGGGAAAATAAATCAAATTATTTAGAGGATTTATTAAATAATTCACATGTAAAGTATTTTGGCCCAACTAATAAAGTTGAGTCTTATGTAAAAAATTGTTCTGAGACGGCAGGAATACTTTTAGGTAGAACAACAATTGAAGGTTGGTTATGTGGAAAATCAGGGTGGATTTACAATGTCAATGAAAATGGTTACATTTTAAATAAAGAAAAACATAACGTACCTGATGATGTAAAAAAATTTGAAGGTTTAGAAGTTGCAAAAAAAATAAAAGAAAAATATATAAAAATTATAAATTAATTATGGGAGTAATAGTACTAACAACATCATATAACTGCGAAAATTATATTGAAAGGTCCTTATCGACAATAATGTCCCAATCTTATAAAGATTTTAGATGCTTTATAACCGATGACATATCTACAGATAATACTGTAGAAAAAATAAAAAACTTTATAAAAAATGATGATAGATTTGTGTTAATACAAAATAAAACAAAAATGTATCAAGCAGGAAATTATGATCAAGTCATACGTGGTGATTATAAAATTTCTGATGAAGATATTTGTATTGAGGTTGATGGGGATGATTGGTTACCCGACTCTAAAACATTTCAAAGAGTTGTTGATACTTACGACTCAGGAGATATATGGTTAGCAAATGGTAGTTTTAGATATCATGATGGTAGACCCGGTTTTTCACAACCCCATACTACGTTTGAAGATATAAGACAAAAACCTTTTACTTTATCACATATTAGAACATGGAAATCTTTTTTATGGAAAAGTATTAAACAAGAGGATTTAAAAGATTCAAACAATAACTACTGGAAGATTGCATGTGATTTGGCATTCATGTTTCCAATGGTTGAGATGTGTGGCCCTGAACATTATAAATTTATGTATGATGTAAATTACATTTATAACGAAAGTAATCCACTTAACGAACATAAAGTTAATTTCCCCGAGGTTCAAAAAATGAATCAATTAATTAGAGGATTTGAACCTTATAAAAAATTAGTCAGATGAAGGAAAGTATAGAAAATATGAAAATAAGTGTTTGTATACCAACTTGGGAACAGTATGGGGTTGGGGTTATTTATTTGAAAACACTTTTTGAAACTTTGGTAACCCAAACTTTTAAAAATTTTAATATTATTATTTCTGACCATAGTGTAAATGATGAAATAGAACTCTTTGTTGATAGTTATAAAAAGTTTTTTGAAATAATTTATATCAGAAATATTAATAATAGGGGTAATGGTCCGGCAAACACAAACGTAACATTAAAACATGCGGATGGTGACATTATAAAAATAATGTTTCAAGATGACTTTTTTGTTAATAATCATGCTTTGGAGATTATTCATAAATCATTTGAGGATGAGAATTGTAAATGGGTTGTGAATGGATGTAATCATACTAATGATGGTGTTTCTTTTAATAGGGAAATGATTCCTTCATGGAATGATCAAATATTATATGGTATCAATACGATAAGTTCTCCGTCAGTATTATCTTTTCGTAATTCAGAATTATCTTTTTTTGATGAGAATCTAACAATGTTAATGGATTGTGAGTATTATTACCAATTGTATTTAAAATACGATAAACCTACCATAATCGAAGATATATTAATCAGTAATAGAATGCATTCGAATCAAATTAGTAGTAGATATAATCAAGATATCAACGAAGAAATAAATTATATTAAAAATAAATATAAATGATAACATCTAACCTAATTGGTGGTTTAGGTAATTATATGTTTCAAATAGCAACAACCTATTCATTATCAATAGATTATGGAATTGAAAACATTTTCAACATAAATGATAATCTAAAAGTTCATAACCACATTACAACATATGTCCACAATATCTTAAGAAATGTAAATTTTGTTAATTACGCATTACCAATAATAAATCACTATAATGAACCATTTTTTCATTATCAAGAAATAAAATATATACATAATGTTAGGTTAAACGGTTATTTTCAAAGTGAAAAGTATTTTGCACACAATAGAGAAAAAATATTAGAATTATATAGCATTGATAAAAATTCTAAAAAAGAAATATATGAAAAATATGGTAAATTTTTAAATAAAAATACCTGTTCTTTACACGTTAGGCGAGGCGATTATTTAAGTTTAGTAAATTATCACCCACCATGTGATTTAGATTATTATAATAACGCCATAAATGAATTTTCAAATGACACATTATTTTTAGTTTTTTCAGACGACATTAATTGGTGTAAAGAAGTTTTTACAGGTGATAATTTTATTTTTATAGAAAATAACTACGATTACATAGATTTATGGTTAATGTCTTTATGTAAAAATAACATAATTGCTAACTCGTCTTTTTCTTGGTGGTCTGCTTGGTTAAACAAAAATGAAAATAAAAAAGTTATAGCACCATATAAATGGTTTGGTCATGCCAAGCCTTATAATACAAATGATATAATACCCTCAGAATGGAAAAAAATTTAATACAAGTCAAATCTTTTGGTTGGGCAAGACCTGAAACACTTTATAGTGAAGATGTTAGTTTATCTTTTGATACCACACAACACTCAAAAAGTTCAAAAATAAAAGTATTAGTTCAAGTAGAACCTTCAGAAATTATTGATATCAAAAATATAATAATAAATGAACAAAATAATTTTGATTTAATTCTAGCATGGGACGAAAATATATTAAACTCTTGTTCAAACGCTAAAAAATTTATATTTGGATCTTGTTGGATAGATTTTAAAACATTTAAAGAAAATAAAAAAAATGAAATATCCTTTATTTCATCTAATAAAAGACAAACAACTGGGCATCAATTTAGGCATCAAATATTAAGTAAGTATTCTAATATAGAAAATATAAATGGATTCTCTTTCAAAAAAATCTATACACCACCAAGGATTGAAAATAAAAATATTTTATTTGAAAACGCAAAATTTCATGTTGTGGTTGAAAATACTTCTAAGACAAATTGGATAACAGAAAAAATTATAGATTGTTTTGCAACAAAAACTATTCCTATATATTATGGTTGTCCAAATATAGGTGAATTTTTTAATGAAAAAGGGGTGTTAAAATTTAATACTTTAGAAGAATTAGACAACATTTTAAATACTATAACTCCAGAAATATATGACAACCTCGAAGAGGTTATAAATGAAAATTATGAAAAAAGTAAAGAATATTTTGATTTTCATGAAAGATTAAAAAGGGAAATTGAAAATTACATTGACTGTTTGTAAAAAATTTTTATATTATAAATATGGAAACCGAGGTATTAAAAAAAATTAGAGAAATAAGGGGTATAATACAAGTAGGCGCTAATACAGGTCAAGAATCTAGTTTATTTAGAAAATATACAAGTAATGTTATGTGTTTTGAACCCATAAAAGATGTGTTCATCTCGTTGACAAAAAATAATCCAGATTTTATTTGTTACAATTTTGCTTTAGGTGAAAGAAATGAGATAAAAAATATGAATATCGCTTCAAATAACGGTGAGTCATCATCTTTTCTTAAACCTTTAAATCATTTGACACAATTTACTTCTATACAATTCACTCATACTGAAAGTGTAGAAATAAAAAGATTTGATTCTTTGGGTATTGATATCAATAATTTTAATGTGTTAATTTCAGATACACAAGGTTATGAAATTCAAGTATTAAAAGGTTTCGGTGATTTTTTAAAAAAATTAGATTACATATATGTTGAATATATAAATTCAGAATTATACGAAGATTGTAGCAGTTTAGATAAAATACAGGATTATCTTAAACAATACTCTTTTAACCTCGATTCGATATATCCCGAAAACAGTAATTGGGGTAACGTTCTTTTTATTAACAATAATAAACAATTAAAAAATTAAATATGACAGATTATTCACAAAATGGGGAAAGTAAAATATTACATAGTATTTTTGAAAAAATAGGTGTTAATAGCAAATACGCCGTAGAATTTGGTGCGGGTGACGGTTATTGGTTATCTAATATTAGAATGTTTTTAGACATGGGTTGGGGTGGGTTACAAATGGAAGGTATATCAAACCCACAAAATAATGTAAAAAATGAGTTTATAACAAAAGACAATATAAATTTTTTATTTAAAAAATATGAAGTGCCTGAAAACTTAGATTTGTTATCTATAGATATAGATGGTAATGATTATTGGGTTTGGAAAGAATTGACGTATAAACCATCTGTAGTCATCATAGAGTACAACTCAAATTTTTCACACGAAGAATCAGTAGTATTGGAGTATGATGAAAACCATATTTGGGATAAAACATACGCTTACAGTGCATCTTTAAAATGTTTAAAAAATTTGGGAAAAGAAAAAGGTTATTATTTATACGCAGAAACTGATTTCACAAATTTAATATTTGTTGATAATAAATACATTAACATACTACCATCGGTTTTTGATGCTAATAATGTTAAACTACCACACGTTAACCATATACAAAAATTAAATAATAAAAAATTTATTAATATTTAATGGTTACTACATACATATTTTGCCACGACCAAAAATTTATTTTGGATAGTATCGAAAATAATAGGTATGACTGTTTAGGTCAACATTATTTTGTTTTTTTAGGTTTTAATGATGTTGACAAAATTGAAGGTTTAGAGAACGTAATTATTTCTAAAAACCTATTTGATAATATCGAAAATAATAAACATTGTTTACAGTACTGTGGGTGGTATTCTATTTTTAAAAACACATCTTTGAATTCAGATTACATCAGACTAATTGATTACGATGTTGATATTTTAGTGCCGAATAATCAAACTAGTTACGATATTAAATCATCTATGGGTTTTAATTTCAATTTTTATTTTAACATTGGTTTTCCAGACCATCATAAATTTAATAATTATATAAAAAATAAATTAGGTTTTGATGTAGAATTTTTAATAGAAAAACATTATAATAAATTTATGCAAGATAAATGGTTTAGTATTGGGGATGTATTAATAAAAACTGAAACATTTAGAAATTTTATGGAGTGGTTTTATCCGGTCTATTTGGATAATTATAATTCTAATTATTTTGCACACCATTTCGAAAGGTATCTAACCGTGTATTGTTTATTAAACGACATTCAGTATGAAGTTAAAGAAAACGAAACTATACATAGACAATTAAAATCACACAACTATTATAACTAAAAATATGAAATTACACTTAGGTTGCGGAAATAAAAAAATAGATGGATATATTAATATCGATATTAGGGTTGATGTTAACCCTGATTTAATTGATGACATATCTAAATTAAATGAGGTTAAAAATAATAGTGTTGATGTTATTTACGCCTGTCACGTTTTAGAGCATTTCGGTAGACATGAATATATGGATGTTCTAAAAAGATGGTATGAAGTTTTAAATGATGGTGGGATATTAAGAATATCTGTACCTAATTTTGAGGAGGTATCAAAATATTATGAAGAGACAAAAGACTTATCAAAATTATTAGGGTTCCTATATGGCGGACAAAATTATAAACAAAATTTTCATTACTGTGCTTGGGATTTTAACTCTTTACATAGTTCTTTGAAATCATTAGGATTCAAAGAAGTGTATAAATATGATTGGAAAAAAACAGAACATTCTAATTTAGATGATTTTTCACAAGCTTATTTACCACATATGAACAAAGAAAATGGTAGACTAATGAGTTTAAATATAGAAGCGGTAAAATGAGCAAAGTTTTAATTACAGGCGGTAATGGTCTACTAGGTTCTCCATTGGTTAGGGATTTAAATGGGGATACGTTTTCTAGTAAAGATTGTAATCTAATTACAGATTCTTTTAATGATTACATAATAAAAAAATATAAAGAAGAAAAACCAAACACAATTATACATTGTGCTGCCAGAGTTGGTGGTGTAGGGGCTAATCTAAACAATAATTTAGAATTTTTTAAAGATAATATAAAAATAGATTACAATGTTTTAACTAGTTGTTTAGAATTAGAAATAGATAATTTAGTGACAATATTGTCAACGTGTATTTTTCCCGATAAAGTTGAATACCCTTTAACATCTGATAAATTAGATATGGGACCACCCCATCATTCAAATCATGGATATGCATACGCTAAAAGATTGTTAGCTTATCAAACCAAAATATACCGTAATACAATAAATAAAAATTGGATTTCGATTGTCCCAACAAATTTATACGGACCAAAAGACAATTTCCATTTACACGATTCACATTTAGTACCGGCTTTAATAAGAAAAGCTTACGAAAGTAGTTTAAATGGTAAAGATTTTATTGTTTGGGGGGATGGTAGTCCTTTAAGACAATTTGTTTATTCTGAAGACATGTCAAAAATTATAGAATGGTCAATAGATAATTGGGGTAATGAAAAACCTTTAATGGCTATAAACGAAAAAGAGTATAGTATAAAAGATATTGTTAATATTATAACAGATAGGTTTAATATCCCACAAAATAAAATAAAATATGATACATCTAAACCTTTAGGTCAGTTAAGAAAACCAGCTAAAAGTGATATACAATGGTTTAATTTTACCCCAATTGAGGAAGGTATAAATAAAACTATCGATTGGTTTATTGAAAATTACAATACAAAAAATATTAGATTATGATTAAATTGGTAAGTGATACTATAGATAAAAATGATATTAATGAGTTAATATCATGGTTATCACAAGAAAATATACCTAAATTAACTAAAGGTGAACTTACATGGGAATTAGAATCTAAATGGGCTAAAAAAATTGGCACTAAGTATTCGGTTTTTGTAAACTCAGGTTCTTCATCGATATTGTTAACATTAGCTGCATTGAAAGAAACTAATCGATTAAAAAATCTTAATATAGTTGTTCCAGCTTTAAGTTGGGCGACAGACGTTAGTTCTCCTATGTTATTAGGTTATAATACAGTGATGTGTGACTGTAATTTAGAAGATTTATCGTGTGACCTGAATCATTTAGAAAATTTATTCAAAGAACATAAACCATCAGTGTTTATTTTAGTTTCACCTTTAGGATTAGTTCCTAGAATGGATCAAGTATTAGAATTATGTAAAAAATATGATGTAATTCTTTTAGAAGATGTTTGTGAAAGTATGGGATCTAAGTACCAAGGCAAGTATTTAGGTACTTTCGGTTTTGCATCTTTTTTTTCAATGTATTTTGGGCATCATTTATCAACAATAGAGGGAGGGTTTATAAACACTAATGATGAAAACTTTTATTATCATTTGTTGATGATGAGAAGTCATGGTTGGGATAGGGATCTACCAAAAGAAGTACAAAAAGAAATTAGAAAAACACATAACTGTTCTGATTTTGATGCCTTATATAATTTTTATTTACCTGGAATGAATTTGAGAGCCACGGATTTACAAGCGTTTATTGGTTTAAGGGCGATAGATAAACTTGATGATTATTCTAAAAAAAGAAGAAACAATTTTTTATTTTATAAAGAAAATTTAAAAAATAATCAGCTAGGTTTAATCGAACTTGAGGGTGATTTTGTTTCAAATTTTGCGATACCTATTCTTAGTACTAAAAGAAACGAAATAGTATCTAAATTACAAAATTCAAATATTGAAGTCAGACCTTTAATCGCAGGTAACATGGCAAATAAACCAATGTGGAAAGGAAAAAAAGAAAATTTACCTAACTGTGAATTAATAGATAAGTACGGTTTTTATTTACCAAATCACCAAGATTTAACTTTTGATGATATTAATTTAATTTGTAAAATTATAAATGAATAGACTTTTTAAACCTGCAAGATCAAAAGAATGTGGTCGAGGATTTTTTTCATATCTAACTGAGTCTGTTATTAATATGGTAAACTTTGTGAAAATTAATGGTCATGGTGATATTATATATTACCATGATTTACATAATTTACCTGGATATGTGAAAGACAATTCTTTTGATGTGGCCTTTATCCAAGACAATAATGACTATAAAAAAAATATAGATTTGTATAATAATATTGAAAATACGGATAATGTTTTAGATTTAGATTGTTATAATCCATTAGGTTTTAGTAATGAAGTAAGAGAAATTTCTGAAAAGATTGTAAAAAATTATTTTAAATTTAACGAAACATTAAATAATTACTTTGTTGAAAGACACCATGAAATAGATTTTAAAAAAACAATAGGAGTCCATAGAAGATCCACAGATATTAAATTACATCATGAAGAGGTAAAAATAGAAACTATTTTTAACAACATAGAAACTGAAGATTTTGAAACCATATTTCTTATGTGTGATAACTCATTAGATATAAAAAATTTTAAAAAAAGATATGGAAATAAAATTATAACCTATGATGAATTTACTTCAAATAATCATAACTTACCTTTTTTTAAAACTGTTAATACTCAACAACAAATAGAAAATCATATTTTAGAATTAGTGTTTGGGGTATTTACTTTGTCTAAAACAAAAAAATTATTATGTACAAGATCAAACTTATCCTCATTTGTAATTTTAATAAACAAAAATTTAAACTATAAAATATTATTTTAACTAAATGAAAAAAACACTAATAACAGGTATAAACGGACAAGACGGGTCATATTTGGCTGAATTTTTATTAAATAAAGGGTATGAGGTGCATGGCACATTAAAAAGAAATTCAGTTTCTGAAAATCAAACATCAAGAATTAAAAACATTTTTGACAATGTGACTTTACATTATGCCGACATGACAGATTTATCATCTTTAATTTGTGTTTTAAAAAAAATTCAACCCGATGAGATTTATAATTTAGCAGCACAGTCCCACGTAAGGATTAGTTTTGACCAACCAATATATACCGCAAATGTAACAGGATTAGGTACATTAAATCTTTTAGAGTCGGTTAGAATGGTGTCCCCGCACTCCAAAATATATCAAGCATCGTCTTCTGAAATGTTCGGTAATAACATTGATGAAGATGGTTACCAAAGAGAAACAACACCTATGAATCCAGTTTCACCATATGGTTGTGCTAAAGTATTTTCATACAATATATGTAGAAATTATAGAAATTCATATGGCATGAAAATTTGGAATGGTATTTTGTTTAATCACGAATCACCTAGAAGGGGGACAAATTTTGTCACTAACAAGGTTGTTAAGGCTGCCGTAAAAATTAGTTTGGGTTTACAAGATAAATTACATATTGGTAACTTATCAGCAACAAGAGATTGGGGTCACGCAAAAGATTATGTTGAGGCGATGTGGTTAATGTTACAATCTGATAAACCAGAGGATTATGTTTGTTCCACCGGTATTTCACATTCAGTAAAAGACTTATGTGAATACGTATTTAATTCATTAGGTTTAAATTATTTAGATTATATTGTTGTTGATGAAAAACATTTTAGACCTGAAGAGTTAGAAAATTTAAAAGGGGACTCAACAAAAATAAAAAAAGAACTATTATGGCAACCTAAATATACATTTGAAACTATGTTAGACGAAATGATTGAATATTGGGTAAATTACTATAAAAATAATAAATAATATGACAAGAAAAAAACCACAAACTCAGACTGAGGATCACGAATCAAAACCCTTCTCAAAAAAAGACTTTATAAATTCAATAGTAAAGAAAAAACAAAAAAATAAGTTTTTAACCGAAAGTCAAGAACATTATTATAATCTTCTAAGAAACAATCAAATCACGATTTGTTCGGGACCTGCGGGTGTTGGTAAATCGTATATTGCAATGAAAGCGGCGGTTGATTTATTAATGGACCCATCAAACGCATACGAAAAATTGGTTATTGTTAGACCTGCAGTTGAGGCCGAAGAAAAGTTAGGATCACTCCCTGGTAACTTAGAAGAAAAATTAGACCCTTACATTTTCCCATCTTATTACTTATTAAATAAAATCATAGGTAAAGAAGCAAGAGAAAAATTAAAAGATGCTGAAATTATAGAAGTATTTGCTTTAGCATACATGAGAGGAATGAATATAGATAATACAATTTTAATATTTGAAGAAGCACAAAACTCAAGTCCAAATCAAATGAAATTACTATTGACAAGAATAGGTTTTAATAGTAAATTCTTTATATCAGGAGACATTGAACAAACTGACCGTTATAGAGACAAAAAACAATCAGGTCTGTATGATGCAATTAAAAAGTTTAATGATGTTTCTGATATTGGTGTGTTTGAATTTGGTGATGGTGACGTGGTAAGAAACCCACTTATTAGTAAATTATTAAAAAAGTATGAAGAGAATAGGGATTGAAATTAATGGGGTTTTAAGAGACACGATTGGTAAGTTTACTCAGTTGTATGAAAAACATATGATTGAAGAAAAAGACGACAACAATAAAACTTTTGAACTAGATATGTCAGGAAACACTGAAGAGTTAGTTTTTTCTGAAGAATTTGAATACGAAATAATTAGTGAAGTCACTTCTTTAAATCTAAAAGATCATTTTAGATTTAAAGATGAAGACGAACTATATAATTTTATGTATAAAGATTTTGCAATGCAAATATTTGGACATGCGGGATCTACTGAAACATTTTCTTTTAACGAATTAAATGAAATATATCAAAAGTATAGAGACACAAATGAATTACTAATTGTGTCAGACGAAATGGGTAAGTCAAAACCTGCATCACTTTTTTTTCTCTCAAAGTTTGGTTGTCAATTAGAAAAAATAAAATTTTATTCAAATTTGACAATAAATTCAATGTGGAATGAAATAGACGTTTTACTTACGGCAAATCCTACCTTATTATTAGAAAAACCAAAGGATAAAATTGTTGTTAAGTATAACACAAATTATAATAAAAATGTTGACTGTGAATATGAAATAAGTTCATTGAAGGAGTTTGACGAAATACTACAAAAAATATAATAATGTTAGAATTTTTAGGAGAAAATTATTATTTAGACATTGATGAGTTAGAAAAACAAGTCAGTTATGAAAAATCAGTCTTACCTGTAACCACGTCAGGTAATACTGAGCAACCAGAACAACAAATAAGCGTTACTAGATATGAGATGTTTAAAAGTCTTATTGAGGTACTATTAACAGAAAGAGAGGAGTTGGATGAAAGTTTAGGTATTCATGCGGCAAAAGATTTAACAATACCGTTCAAACTTTCATTTAACACTTTATTAATAAATAAAATATTAAAAAAATTTTAAAAAATGGATTTAGAAAAAATTGTAAAGTTAGAGCAATCTATTGAACATCTAAAAAATAAAACATCAAGAATTTATTTTTTAGTCCAAGACACAAAAGGAAACCCAAGAGCTGGTGTTAAATATGCTTATGACATGGCATTAACGTTATTAGATAACGGGTTTAATAGTATTATTATACACGAAACAAAAGACTATCAAGGGGTTGAATCTTGGTTAGATGACAGATATAAAAAAATACCTCATCAACCAATTGAGGGTGAAAATTTAGCAATATCACCTGAAGACTTTGTTGTTATACCAGAACTTTATGGACACGTTATGGATCAACTTAAAAGTTTTCCTTGTGGTAAAATAGTTTTATGTCAATCTTACGATTATATGTTAGAAACACTACCTCCTGGTGTTACTTGGCAACAATATGGTTTTATGAAATGTATAACAACATCTGAAGAACAAAAAAAATACATTTCTGAAATTATGAAATCTTTGAGTATTGATGTTGTGTCTCCTTTTATTTCTGAGTGTTTTACCAAAAAAGAAAAACCGGCAAAACCAATTATTTCAATTCACACAAGAGAACCAAGAGACACCGCAAAAATTATTAAAACTTTTTACCTAAAGTTCCCGCAATTTAGATGGATTACTTTTAGAGATATGAGAGGTATCAAACAGGAAGACTTTTCAAACTTCTTGAAAGATTCTTATTTGTCTATTTGGGTTGACTCAGAATCTTCGTTTGGAACATTTCCTTTAGAATCAATGAAATGTGGTACTCCAGTTATAGGTAAAGTTCCTAATATGAAACCTTCTTGGATGAATGAAAGTAATGGTGTGTGGACATATGAATTTAATGAAATTATTGATGTTGTTGCCAACTTTACACAAAATTGGTTGGAGGATAACATTAAAGAAGAGTTGTATCAAAAAATGCAAGATTCTGTTAATCAATACACGGAAAAAAGTAAATTTGATAATTCCGTATTATCATTATTTAATGAGTATTTCCAAGCAAGACAAAATTCGTTTTCTAATCAATTAGAAAAAATAAAAGTTACAGAAGAAGAAGAAAATAATTAATTATGGAAAATAATAAAACAATTAACGTATCGGTAATATTACCTTTAGACTCATCAAAACATAGAGATTTTGATGACTATTTAACAAAATGTATTCAGTCTTTAAATTTTCAATCAGTTAAACCAAATGAGATTGTAATTGTACATTCTGGTGAACAACATTTAAAAGAAATTGTAGAATCTTTAGAGTATAGCGGATTAACTGTTAATATTGTAGAGAATAAGGGTGATTTTGATTACGCATCACAAATAAATTTAGGAGTAAAAAATGCAAAAAATGATTGGGTTTCATTTTTAGAGTTTGATGACGAATACTCAAGTATTTGGTTTAAAAATGTAAATGACTATATTACCGCACACCCTGAAGTTGACGCATTTTTACCTTTAGTTGTTGATACGGACGAAAAAGGAATGTTTGTTGGGTTTACCAATGAAGCAACATTTGCTGTAAGTATGAACACAGAAATGGGGTATTTAACAAATGAACTACTTTTAAGTTACCAAAATTTTCAATCAAGCGGTATGGTGGTAAGAAAAAATAAATTTGAAGAATGTGGTGGTTTTAAAAAATCATTTAAACTAACATTTGTTTATGAATTTTTATTAAGACTTACTTATAATTCTGTTAAAATAATGACAATTCCTAGAATTGGTTATAAACATATGAATTTAAGGGAAGGTTCTATTTTTTGGGACTACAAATTTGGTCAAAACAAAATATCTGATGATGAGGTCACTTTTTGGATTGATTCGGCAAAAAAAGAACATTTTTTCACTATTGATAGGAATATAAAATTTGAGCCAGTAAATGTTTAATGTTTTTATCCGATGAATCACAAAATCAAAATGAGGTAGAGAATAAGTCAGAAAAAAAAGTAAAAAAAAATAATTACTTTGATGTTCGTGAAGAAACTGCGGTTGTTAACTATATAAATGCCGACACCCGCCAAGAAAAAGAGAAAATTTACAATAGTTTTCTAAAAGAACCATTAGATAAAATGATAGATTCTATCATTAGAAGATATAAATTGTATCGTAAAGGAATGGATTATAGTGATATCCATTCCGATACACACTCTTTTTTAATGACAAAAGTTGATAAGTTTAAACCTGCAAAAAATAAAAAGGCTTATTCGTATTTTGGGACTATTTGTAAAAATTATTTAATGGGTCAAATATTAAAAGACCAAAAAGAAACTAACAGAAAAATTTCTTATGAGGACATATCGGCAACTTTAGAAAATAGACCCGACATGATTTATTATATGGAATTTGAAAGTTATGATGCTCAAAAAATAATTGATCAATTTTTAATAGATTTAGACCAATACCTAAAAACTACAAATTTAAATGAATTTGAATTAAAATTAGGGTACGCACTTATAGATTTATTCAACAGTCAAGGGGATATATTCATATCAAATAATAACAATAAATTTAACAAAAACGTGGTACTCTTCTTTTTAAGAGAGATAACCAATTTGAATACAAAAGAAATAAGAAACTATTTAAAGAAATACAAAGTACTATATTTAGAAACAATAAAAAAAATAAATCAGCGATAAAATATTTATTGTTATGAATAGGACAAGAAAAAAAGAAATTAATTTATCTAAAGACTCAGTATTAAGTCTTATGCAAGAAATTTATAACGAGTTGGTTGAACAAAAATCTACGGCAACAAGAATACAAAATAAAATGTTATCTATGTTGAAAGACCCTGAAGATATGACATTGATTGGTCCAGTAATAAAGGAACAACAAAAAATTATAAACGATACTATTGAAAAAAAGATATCGTTGTCAAAAATACAGTCAGCATTATGGGAAAAATCTAAAAGTGGTAAAGAAGATACATTCACTCTTACAGATATGGATGACGAACTACTTCAAAATTTAATAAAAAAAGATATAGATAATAATCAAAATTTTCAACTATAAAAATGGCATTAGATTTAAACGATAGTTATAAAAAGGCAAAATCAAAAGTTAGTGCGGCACAAACGGTTGTTGAGACTAAGAAAAAAGAACTTTTACTTAAAAAAAACCAAGCTAAAAGTTCTTTAGATGATGCCGTAAAGAAAAAGAAAAAACAATTAAATGAGTTAGAGGGGAATGTAAAAAATTTAAAAAATGAAATAAAATCTGACGTTAAAAACCAACTTGAGCAATTGCTTGATCTTTTTAAACAATCATTACCAAAAACAGAAAATAAATCCCTTTCAACAATTGTTCGTTTTTTTATTGAAGCAGCAAATAATACAAAGGAAAAGATGAAAGAAGAACTTGTAAATGAGATAGTCTCAACTATAGGTTGTTCTGAAGAACAATCATACAGCGATGTTGTTGCAGGTGCAGGACAAAGTATTTATCTTAAAGTTAGTCAAGTCGATTTGTTTAAAATTTTAAAAACAGACCCTAATGATCCTGATGGTAAATTTTATTACGAAAAAGAAGATAATGTGCCGGGAGTTCTTCCGTTTTCATTAGATAGACAACTTTATAAAAGATTACAAACTGCACAATCATTACAAACAGAATACGGTACGGGATTGATTGGTGAGTCTGGCCAAGATTTATTTGATGTTAATTATGTCACACAATACACAACTCCAACAGGTACCGTATACGGTGATTTTTTTGAGGTAAAGCTAAAACAACAACTAAATAATAGAACGACAGTTTCTGATTTTTTACGTGATTATTTTAATTCTATCCAAGTTTTAGATTTAAATAAATTGGGCACAGAAATAATGAATGCCCTGACTCCAAGTTTATCTTATAGTTTAAAAGTGACTTCAGATCAGTTAAGAGAAGAGAAAAAATTTGATTTAATACTAAAAAGAATTATGGGTATATGTTCGGCTCCTCCACAGAAAATAGATGTACAAGGAACTGCTAAATTATCAGAATTAGATACCATAGATGATTCTTTTTTTGACGTATCTGGCCAAGAATTGAGGAGTATTGAAAACGAAATAAACAACACATTAAATGGTGTTGTTGAGTTTGAGGATTGTAACGATTTAAAATTACCGTTAAACGTTTTGGCTGTAAGGGAAAGTTTAGATGAAATAATAAATGAAAATAAAGATTCTAAAAAAATAGATAAAATAATTGAGGGTATTGATAACATGACTAATGACCCTCAGTGGAAAAATTTAATACCTAAATTTGGTTTAGATTTAAATTTAAAACTTAATATTGAGACTGATTTAATTAAAAAATTACCGAGAATTGTTTTTAAAAGTATATTAACTCCAAAAGTGGTTTTAGGGTTTTTAACTATGGTTAAAGCAACTGTTAATAATTTAAGTATTACTAATTCACCTGCGGTTATTGATGATTTATTTGATGATATAAATGACTTTATGAAGGTATTCAAAAAGTTTACTGTAAATTATATGCAAAAAATAACAACAATTTTTGTTAAGGAACTTTTTGACATCGTTAAAAAAAATATAAAACAATTGGTTGAAAATATATTGGTTGATATAATTAAAGAAGTTAAAAATAAACAAATAGCTATGTATTCTTCTATTGTTTATATTTTATTAATATTGGGACAAGCATTTATTGATTACAGAAATTGTAAAAGTGTTATTGATGAAATACTAAAATTATTAAATTTAGGATTATCTCAATTAAATATTGGATTACCCCAATTTGTTTTGGCAGGATCAGCACTTTTAGGTGGAACTTCAGATACTAGAACTTTTTCTAATATTATACAAAATTTTCAAGAATTAGGATTACCTACAGGCGATGCACCTGACGGTGAACCAAATCTTTTTAATCAGGCAATTCTTTCAACAATTAAAGGTATTTCTAAAGAAAGTGCCGAAAACGGTAAAACTGAAGTTTTTATTCCGCCATTAACCATTACCCCTGCGGGTCT
>Ga0315900_10004848_pt1 | contig 18759 bp, 19 predicted proteins | sample LakEriMetagenome_FD_203521 | JGI IMG/M metagenome (GOLD analysis project Ga0315900, IMG submission 203521) | Freshwater fungal communities from buoy surface, Lake Erie, Ohio, United States - Buoy 12 MA114 | ecosystem: Environmental > Aquatic > Freshwater > Lake > Lake biofilm | place: USA: Lake...
AGGCGAGCCGCACATTCTGCCCGCGCCGGCCAATGGCGAGCGAGAGCTGGTCATCCGGCACCACGACTTCAACGCGCCGCGCATCATCGTCGAGCACCACCTTCGTGACCTCGGCCGGGGCGAGCGCGTTGACGATGAAGGTCGCCTGGTCCTGCGACCAGGGGATGATGTCGATCTTCTCGCCCTGCAGCTCCTGCACCACCGCCTGCACGCGCGAGCCGCGCATGCCCACGCAGGCACCCACGGGATCAATCGAGCTGTCGCGCGAGATCACGGCCATCTTGGCGCGCGAGCCGGGATCGCGGGCCACGGCCTTGATCTCGATGATGCCGTCATAGATCTCGGGCACTTCCTGCGCGAAGAGCTTGGCGAGGAAGCCCGGATGCGTGCGGCTGAGGAAGATCTGCGGCCCGCGCGGTTCCTCGCGCACGTCGTAGATGTAGGCGCGCACGCGGTCGCCGTTCTTGAAGGCTTCGCGCGGGATGGTCTCGTCGCGCCGCAGCAGTGCCTCGGCCTTGCCGAGCTCGACCATGAGGTTGCCGTATTCGGTGCGCTTGACCACCCCGTTGATGATCTCGCCGACGCGGTCCTTGTATTCGTGGAACTGCTTGGAGCGCTCCACCTCGCGCACGCGCTGCACGATCACCTGCTTGGCGGTCTGCGCGGCGATGCGGCCGAAATCGATCGGCGGCAGCGGGTCGACGATGAACTCGCCCACCGCGATGCCCGGCTTGATCTTGATGGCGATGCGGTGGCTGAGCTGCGTGGCCTCGTTCTCCACGGGCTCGGCCGCGACCACCTCGGTCCAGCGGGAGAGGCGGACCTCGCCGGTCTTGCGGTCGATGACCGCGCGGATGTCCTTCTCATGGCCATACTTGGCGCGGCCGGCCTTCTGGATGGCCTGCTCCATCGCCTCGAGCACCTCGTCGCGCTCGATCATCTTCTCACGCGCCACGGCCTCCGCGACCTGCAGAAGTTCCGGGCGTGCGATCGCAACATCCATCGCCATGAAGCTAGTTCCCCTTCTTCGTGGTCTGGTCCCCGGACTCGGCCGGATCGCCATCGGCGTCCTCGGCATCCGGGGGGGTGGTGAGCGCCGCGGCTGCGGCAATCAATTCATCGGTGAGCACCAGCTTGGCGCGGCGGATATTGCCGCGCGGCAGGGTCAGGTCCTTGCCGTCCTCGAGCTTGATCCGCGCTTCCTCGGCATCGCAGCCGAGCACGATGCCGCGGAAACGCTTGCGGCCCTCGAGCGGCACCATGAGTTCCACGGTCGCGATGTGGCCGGCGTAGCGGTTCCAATCTTTGGCGCGGGTCAGCGGGCGGTCGATGCCGGCGGAGGACACTTCGAGCGTCCATTCGCCGCGGATCGGATCCTCGACATCGAGCACGGCGCCGATGGCATGGCTGATCGCCTCGCAATCCTCGACGCGGAAGGCGCGCTGGTCGGCACGGTCGGCCATGATCTGCACGACCGGGCGCTCCTTGCCGGAGACCTGCACGCGCACGAGTTCATAGCCCATCTGGCCGAGGCTCGGCAGGATGGTGGCGGCGATGCGGGCCTCGAGCCCCTCATGCCGGGGCTGGTCCCAGTCCGGCGTGGAGGCTTCAGGGGGGGAGTCGGTGGCGGGGTCGGTCATCAGCTAGCGGATCTCGTCCTGGCTTTCCGGTCGCGGCCAATAAAAAAGGCGGCCCGGTTAGGGGCCACCCTCCGCAACACCGGAAAGCAATCTCTGGTTGCTATATAGGCCGCTCAGTCTTCCGAGGCAAGCGCCGCCGCCTCGGCCGCGGTGCGACGGAAGATCCAGTAGCGCGGCTGCCGCCCCTCGCGGAACGCCTTGGCCTCATAGCGCGTGCCGGGCCAATCGGCGGGGCGGGTGGTGTGGTGCTCGGCCAGGGCGAAGAAGGGCTGGTCGCGGAACACCTCATCGACCCAGGCCTGGTAGACCGGGTGGTCGCTGGCGATGCGCCACTCCCCGCCTGGGCGCAGCGCGCGGGCAACCAGGGGCAGCAATTCCGGGTGGACGAAGCGCCGCTTGGCGTGACGTGCCTTGGGCCAGGGGTCGGGGAACATCAGGAACAGCCGGTCGAGCGCGGCCGCGGGTAGGGCCTGCACCAGGTGGCGGGCATCCTCCGGCCAGAGGCGCAGATTGGCGGGGAGTTCGCCAGTGGCTTCCTCCCCCTCGGCCACCAGGCGCGTGAGCAGCGAGCACAGCCCGTTCTCGAACACTTCCGAGGCGATGTAGGCGACACCCGGATGCGCCGCGATCTGGTCGAGCGCGTGCTCGCCCCCGCCGAAGCCGATTTCGAGCCAGAGCGGCGCGCCCGGCATGGCGAAGACGGCCCGCGGATCGGCGGTCTGCGCCGCCGAAAGGCGCAGGCGTGGCAGGGTTACGTCCAGCAGTTTCTGCTGGCGCGGCCGTAGCGGGTGCCCCCGCCGGCGGCCATACATCCGGTCAGGCACGCCCTCGGCAAGGGGCGGTCGGTCGGCGGTCATGGGGCCCCTTTCAACGGAAAAAGGGCGGCAGGCTTGCGCCCGCCGCCCCCTTGATTTGCCTCTTCGCCGCTCAGCGGTTGAAGGCGCGGCGGATCTCATCCGCGATATCCGTCCGCTCCCAGGTGAAGGTGCCCTTCTCGGCATCCGGGGTGCGGCCGAAATGGCCATAGGCGGAGGTCACCGCGTAGATCGGGCGGTTGAGGTGCAGGTGTTCGCGGATGCCGCGCGGCGAGAGGTTCACCAGCCCGTCCATCACCTTGGCCAGCTTGGCCTCGTCCACATCCTTGCCCGTGCCATGCAGATCGAAATAGACCGACAGCGGCTTGGACACGCCGATCGCGTAGCTGACCTGGATCGTGCACTTGTCCGCGATGCCCGAGGCCACGACGTTCTTCGCCACGTAGCGCGCCGCATAGGCGGCGGAACGGTCGACCTTCGTCGGATCCTTGCCGCTGAACGCGCCGCCGCCATGCGGGGCCGCACCACCATAGGTGTCGACGATGATCTTGCGCCCGGTCAGGCCGCAATCGCCATCGGGGCCGCCGATGATGAAGGTGCCCGTCGGGTTCACGTAGAACTCGCTGTCGGGGCACATCCAGCCCTTCGGCAGGCTGCTCTCCACGATCGGGCGCAGCAGGCGCTTGATGTCCGCCTGCTCCAGGCCCTCGACATGCTGGGTGGACACGACGATGGAGGTCGCCCCCACCGGCTTGCCATCGACATAGCGCAGCGTGACCTGCGACTTGGCGTCGGGCAGCAGCCCGGCCACGCCCACATCGCCCGCGCGGCGCATCTCGGCGACGCGGCGGAGGATCAGGTGCGCGTAGTAGAGCGGCGCGGGCATCAGATCGGGCGTCTCGCGGCAGGCATAGCCGAACATGATGCCCTGGTCGCCGGCGCCTTCATCCTTGTTGCCGGTCGCATCCACGCCCTGCGCGATATGCGCGGACTGGGCATGCAGGTGGCAGGCGATATCGGCGTTCTGCCAATGAAAGCCATCCTGCTCATAGCCGATGTCGTGGATCGCCATGCGCGTGAGGTGCATGAGCAGTTCCGGCGTCACACTGCCGGGGCCGCGGGTCTCGCCGGCCAGGACAACGCGGTTGGTTGTCACCAGCGTCTCGCAGGCAACGCGGGAATAGGGATCGGCCGACAGATAGGCATCGAGCACGGTGTCGGAAATGCGGTCCGCCACCTTGTCGGGGTGGCCCTCGGAGACGCTCTCCGACGTGAAAAGATACTCGCCCGTATCGCGCATGGCGTGGTTCGGCCTCTTGTCGCGGAGGGCCGGTTTGCCCCGGCCTGGCTTTGCTGCCCCGGCGGATCCGGGACGGGCGCGTATTGCAGCGCAGTGTGACGAGGTCAAGGCAGGCCGAAGGTGCCCGCGGCGATGCTCAGCGCATGCCGAGCACATCCATCATGTCATAAAGCCCCGCTTGGCGGCCGCGCAGCCAGGCCGCCGCGCGCACCGCGCCGGTGGCATAGGCGCGGCGGTCGAAGCTGCGATGGGTGAGCGCGATATGCTCTGTCGCGCCGGCAAACAACAACGTGTGCTCGCCCACCACCTGCCCACCGCGCAGCGCGGCGAAGCCGATGGTCCCGGTGCCGCGCGGCCCGGTATGGCCATCACGCCCGCTCTCGATGCCCGCCTGCTCCATCGTCTGCCCGCGCCCGCGCGCCACCGCCCGGCCGAGCGCGATGGCGGTGCCCGAGGGCGCGTCCACCTTCTGCCGATGGTGCATCTCGACGATCTCGGCATCGTAGGTGCTGCCGGGCAGGGCGGCGGCCAGGCGCTCGGCGATGGCGAGCACGATGTTCACCCCGGGCGCGAAATTGGCGGCGAAGACGATGGCGCTGCGCTGCGCAGCCTCGCCCACCGCCGCTTCCTCCGCCGCCGAAAGGCCGGAGGAGCCGAGCACCAGCGGCACGCCCGTGGCGGCGGCGAGTCGGGCGTGGAGCACGGCGTTGGAGGCGTGGGTGAAGTCGATCACCACCTCGCTCGCCGCGAAAAGGGCGGCCGCATCGGGCAGGATCGCGATGCCCGGCGGGCCGGCGCGGGTCGCGCCCGGGCGCAGCGTGCCGCCCACCAGTGCGGCGCCGGAGGCGCGGGTTTCCTCCGCCAGCAATTGGCCCATGCGCCCGGCGATGCCGGTGATGCCGATCCGCAACATGATGGTGACCCTTCCCGCCAAGTCTCGCTGTGCCTTCGCGCCGCTGGCCAAAGCGGTCAAGCTGGGGCATGCGACTCGCCCTGGTGATGAGCCACGCCGACCGGCGGATGGAAGGTGCGCGGCGCGAGCTGCATTGGCTGGCCGCGCTGGCCGCGCGCGGCGTATCGGTGTGGCTGTTCCGCATCCATCGCGATGATGTGAGCGAGGATGTGGACCTGCTGGACGGCCGGGTGCCGGCCAGCTTCCGGCCCGCCGACGACGCCACCTTGCCGCACATGGCCCGTACCTCGGTGGCCCTGGCGGCGGCGATCCGCGACTTCGCGCCGGATCTGCTGCTGATGAAGGGGCTCGGCTATGGGCTCAACACGCAGCTTGTGGCGGCGCTGGGCTGCCCGCATGGCGTGATCGCCGGCGGGCTGACGCGCGACCCCGTGGTGCCCGGCGCGGCCGTGGTGCTGGCGGAGCATCAGGGCCAGCTCGAGGGCGATTTCGCCGTCCAGCATGCCGCCGGGCGCGCTTTGATCCTGCCCAAGTATTTCGACCCTACCCTGGTGGGTGAAGGCCCGCCCACCACGCCCGACTTCCCCATCGTCAATGTCGGCAGCTTCACCGACGCACGGAAAAACCAGGTGGCGCTGCTGCCCTTCACGAAGCGCCACCGAGTCCTGTTCCTCGGCGGCGGGCCCTTGCTGGAGCAGGTGCGCGCCAGGGCCACGCCGCGCGCGCGCTTCGCCGGCGCCCGGCGGCCGGAGGATGTCTACACTTGGCTGCGCCGCTCGCGCCTGATGGTGCATCCCGCGTTGCAGGAGGGCCTGCCACGGGCGGTGGTCGAGGCCATGGCCTGCGGTCTGCCCGTGGTCGCCTACCGTCACGTCATCCCCGCCGGTATCCGCCATGGCGAGACCGGGCTGCTCGTCACGCCCGAGACGCTGGAGGCCGAGGTCGAGGCGCTGCTGGCTGACCCGCCGCGCCTGCACGCCATGGCGCTCGCCGCGCGCGCCGATGCCTTCGCGACTCACGGCCCGGCCGCGATCGAACGCTCTGCGGAGGCTTTCCTTGGCCTCGCCGTTCAGTTGTTCCCGAGTACCGCCTGAACGGTCGGCGCGATGGCCGCGCCCAGGATGGCGTAGCCCACCATGGTCAAATGCAGCCGGTCGAAGGCCACCTGATCCGAGAGCCTGCCATCGGCCGAGACCATCAGCCCGCCGATGTCCTGATAGATCGTGGCGCGGCCATCGGCGCAGCGCTGGATCAACTGGTTCACCCGCTGGTTCACCTGGCGATAGGGGTCGGCGGCATCGGCACCGCGCGGCAGCAGGCCCAGCAGCAGGATCCGCGTGCTGGGCGAGCGGCCATGGATGAAGCGGATGATCTCGGCGATGCCCAGCGCGATGTCCTCGGGCGTCCCGCCGGCCTGGGCGTTGTTGGTGCCGATCAGCAGCACCACCATCGCCGGGCGCATGCTGCCCCATTGCCCGGCCTGCAGCCGCCAGAGCATGCCCTGCGTGAAATCGCCCGAGATCCCGAGGTTGAGCGCGCGCCGATGCCCGAAGAACTGGGTGAACATCGTCGGCTCCCAGGCCTGGGTGAGCGAATCGCCCAGGAACACCAAGTTGGCCGCGTTGCGGTTGATTCGCGCGAGTTGCTGGTCGAGTTGCGCCACGCGCCCGCGCCAATCGGGGATATCGAGGTTCTCGGCGCGGGCCTCGCGCGGTGCTGGGTTGCGCGGCGGAATGGCCGGGCAGCCGGGCGCGGCCAGGGCAGGCCAGGCCAGGGTGGCGGCCAGCAGGCCGAGCAGCAGGGCCTTGCGCATCTCAGCGCCCCGGCGGGGCGATTGTGTCCGTGGAGCGGAAAAGCTGCGCCGTGCCATTTGGGGCAATCATCCACACGCTCACCAACTGCCCGGCTTCGAGCCGCCCGAGATCAAGCGGGCCGACCCGCGCGCCCGCGCAGCTGGCACGCACCCGCGCCGCAGCCGGGGCGACGGTGCGCGCGCGCATCGCCGCGGGCGCCACATCGGCCAGCACGCTCTGCCCGCCCGGATCGAGCACCAGGCTGGACGGCCCGCAATCGGTGGTGGCGTTGTAGAAGGTTAGGCGCGCGCGCAACTGGTTGAACTCGGTCGCGTCGCGAATCACCCGGGCCACCAGCTGGTTGCCCTCGCGCAGCAAAAGCAGGGTGGAGAAGCCGTTTGGCGTGAGCTCGATGCGCAGCCGCGTGCTCTGCCCCGCCACCGTCACCGTTGTCTCCAGCGTCTTGCCCGCGACATCCTCGATGACATGGAAGGGGGTGACGCGCGCCGCGCCTTCGATGCCGAGGTTGCGTGGCAGGTCGAAATCGCTGCGGAAGGCGGCGGGCTCGGCCAGGGTGTTCACATAGCGCAGAAGGCCCCAGCCATCCGGCAGGCGCTGCTCATAGAGCATCGGCGCCTGGGCCTGGGCCGTGATGGGCGCGAGCAGCAGCAGCAACGCGAGCAGCAGCTTCCTCATCGGCGCGGCAACTGCGCCTGGACCTGGCGGATCACCGGCGACACCACGATCTGCTGCGACAGCGCCGCACCCCAGCGCTGGTAGCCGGGCAGGGTGTGGTGCTGGCCGTCGAAAGTCGGCCACTCACCCTGGCGGGACATCGCCGTGCTGTCGATGAACTGGCAGGGCGCCACCTGGGTGGAGAGGAAATCCGCGGCCTCGCGCACCCGGGCGAAGGTCTTGAAATAGGGCCCGCCCTCCGTGCCCCAGCTCGGGCCGACCCAGATGCAGGGCATGTTGTTCGCCTGGAGGCGCAGCGTCAGGCTGCGCACCTGCTCGGTGATCCAGCCGCGCGGCAATTCACGCTGGTGGTAGCCCGCCATGGGGTCGCCGATGCCCACGATCACGGCGTTTGGGCGATGCTCGCGGATCAACTCGTCGATCGACCAGCTGCGCGCCTGGGGCGAGCGGTCGATGCGCGGCGCGGCATTGCCCACGCGCACCGCCGTGCCGCAGCTCACCGCGCGGGGCGCAACCCAGGCCCCGGCGGCGACCCCGCAGGCGCCATAGGTGATCACCCGCGCACCCTGGCGCGCCAGATTGTCGTGCAGCGTCGTGATCAGATAGCCCTGGGTGACGAAATGGCTGTCGCCGATGACGAGCAAGGTGAGGCCAGCAAGTGCGGCGGACATGGCAGCTCCATCAGGCGCGTGTGGGTCGCGATACTGCGGAACATACCCCGCAAGTCCTTCGGGTCAACAGCGCCGCCGGCCAAGTGCTTGTGAACTCAACTCGTGGCACGCCGCCGCATTAGGCGCCGCACCTCCCGCAGGTCGAACCCGCCGGTGAACTGCGCCACCCCGAAATAGCTCACCAGCCCCGCCACCACGAGCAGCGCCAGCGCGCCGAAGCGTGCCAGCGACCCCGCAAGCGGAAACAGCACTGCGCCGAGCCCGGCCAGCACCACGCCCATCAGCGCGGCGGCCAGCAGCAGCCGCGGCACGGCGCGGCGCAGCCGCCGGTCCAGCACCAGCCGCCGCCGGCGCGTCAGCAGCCAGCCCAGCGCCACCACATTCACCCAGGCCGCCAGCGCCGTGGCCAGCGCGATGCCGACATGCGCCATGAAAGGCGTCAGCAGCAGGTTGAGCGCAAGGTTCAGCGCCACGATGAACAAGCCCACCTTCACCGGCGTGGCGGTGTCGCCGCGGGCGAAGAAGCCGGGTGTGAGCGCCTTCACCAGCACGAAGGCCGGGAGGCCGATCGCATAGGCCACCAGCGCCGCGGCGGTCGCAGCGGCGGCGGCGCTGTCGAAAGCGCCGCGTTCGAACAGCGTGGCGATGATCGGCCCCGCCAGCACCGCCATCGCCACCGCCGCTGGCAAGGCGAGGGCGAAGGACAGCTCCATCGCCCGGTTCTGGCTGCGATGCGCGGCCAAGGGCTTGCCGGTGCGCAATTGCCGCGCGAGCAGCGGCAGCAGCGCCGTGCCCACCGCCGCGCCGATCACGCCAAGCGGCAGTTGCGCGATGCGGTCCGCATAATAGAGGTAGCTCACCGCCCCGGCCGGCAGCAGCGAGGCGATGACCACATCGATGGCCAGGTTGAGCTGCGTCACCCCCGCGCCGAGCAGCCCGGGCAGCATCCGCCGCAGCACCCCCATCACATCGGGGCCGAAGCGCGGGCGTGACAGCGGGTTGATCGCCATGCCTGCGCGTCGAACCACGAAGAGCAGCATCGCCAGCTGCGCCACGCCCGAGGCCAGCACGCCCCAGGCCAGCGCATGCCCCGGCGTGGCGACATAGGGGGTGAGGCCGAGCAGCGCGGCCATCGAGATCACGTTGAACAGCACGGGCGCCGCGGCGGCGGCGGCGAAGCGGTCCATCCCGTTCAGCACGCCCGAGACCAGCGCGGCGAGACAGATGAACAGCAGATAGGGGAAGGTGGTGCGTGTCAGCTCGACGGCCAGCGGGAACCGAACCTCCTCCCCCACGAAGCCCGGCGCGAGCACGAACAGCAGCTGCGGCATGAAGACGATGCCCAGGATCACCAGGCCCGAGAGCCACAGGCTCATGATACCGGCCAGCGCATTGGCCAGCGCACGCGCCTTGGCCGGGCCCTCCACCGCGTAGCTGCCGGCGAAGGCGGGCACGAAGGCGGCGTTGAAGGCGCCCTCGCCGAACAGGCGACGGAACAGATTGGGCAGCTTCAGCGCGACGAAGAAGGCATCCGCCACCGGCCCGGCCCCGAGGCGCGAGGCGATCAGCATGTCCCGGGCGAAGCCCAGGATCCGGCTGACCATGGTCCAGCCGCCGACGGTGAAGATGCTGCGCAGCATCCCACCCGTGTAGTCCGGAAGCGCGGGGGCGCGAAGGGTAGCGATTGTTGGTGAATCGTCATGTGTCGTTAGCGCGGCATTAGGCAGGCGGGGCCATGGTGCGGCCATGTCCTCGCCTTCGGGGGGAGGCCGGGGTGGTGCGGGTCGGCCTGCATGCCGGCATCCTGCTCGCCGAGGCGGCCGCGCTGCTGATGCTGCTCACCAATCTGGAGCGCCCCGCTGCCCAGGCTGGCTCAGCGCTGGCGGATTCCCATGCGGCGCGGGCCTCCGAACAGGCCGAGGCCCGGGACGGGCGACACGGCCTGGCGCATCAGATGGAATCGACGCTGGGCGGCGTCGCCGGCCAAGTGGTGCAGGCCTTGGCCGCGCTGGGTTCGGCATCGGCCCGGCTGGGCCAGGCGGCGGCCTCGGCCGAGGAACTTGCCACCACCGTTGCCGAGGTGACGCGCCAGGTGGCCGGGGCGGCGCAGGTGGCGAGGCAGGCTTCGAGCCAGGCCGCGCCACGGATTCCATGGTCAATGGGCTGACCGAAGGCGCAGCGCGGATCGGCGAGGTGGTGCGCCTGATCAGCAGCATCGCCGGCCAGACCAACCTGCTGGCGCTCAACGCCACGATCGAGGCCGCCCGCGCCGGCGAGGCCGGCAGGGGCTTCGCCGTCGTCGCCGGCGAGGTGAAGGCGCTCGCCGCCCAGACTGCGCGCGCGACCGAGGAGATCGGCCAGCAGGTCTTCGCCATCCAATCCGCCACGGCCGAGGCGGTGCAGGCGATCCGCGGCATCGTCACCGTTGTCGGCGTGATGGACAGCGTGGCGAGCGCCATCGCCGCCGCGGTGGAACAGCAGGGCGCCGCGACGCGCGAGATCGCCGGCGCGGCGGCACTGCGCGGCACGCTGGGGGCGACGGTGCAGCAGTTGCGCGCGGCCTGAACCGGCCGGCGGGTGCTTGCCGCGGGGCATCCTGGCGCCTAGGTGGGGGCGTCAGCTTCTGACCCTCACCGTAAAGACCGATACCCTGCCATGAGCGACAGCACCGACCCCCAGCCCGCGGCCCCCACCCCTGACGCCGAGGCCCCTGCCGAGACCCAGCCCAGCGAAGCCGAGCGGATCGCCACCCTGGAGGCCGAACTCGCCGCGATGCGCGACAAATGGCTGCGCGCCGAGGCCGAGATGCAGAATCTGCGCACCCGCACCAAGCGCGAGGCGGAGGAAGCGCGGCTCTACGCCGTGCAGAAATTCGCCAAGGACGTGGTCGAGACGGCGGACAACCTCCGCCGTGGCCTCGACAGCCTGCCCCCCGCCGCGGAGGAGGAGCCCGCGCTGCTCGCCAAGCTGCGCGGCGGCTTCGCGGGCGTGGAGCGCGGCTTCGTCGCGATGCTCGAGCGCCACGGCATCACGCGGGCCGACCCGCAGGGCCAGGCCTTCAACCCGGAACTGCATGAGGCGATGGCTGAACAGCCGGCACCCGAAGGCGTGGAGCCGGGCACGGTGATCCAGGCCTGGACCCCGGCCTGGACGCTGCACGGGCGGCTGCTCAAGCCCGCGATGGTGGTCGTCGCCGGCAAGTAGCCGCGTGACGCCACGCCCGGTCGCGCTGGCCGACCTGCCGGCGCTGAACGCGCTGAACAACCGCCATGCGGCGGCGGTGAACGCGTTGGCGCCGTCGGATTTCGCGGCGCTGGCGGGAGTCGCCTTCGCCGCGCGGATGATCGCGGATGCGCAAGGCACGCCAGCCGCCTTCCTGATCGCGCTCAGCCACGCCACGCCGCCGCAGGGACCGAACCATGCTTGGTTCCTCGCCCGCGAGCCCGCCTTCGCCTATATCGACCGTGTCGTGGTGGCCGAGGACCAGCAGGGCAGGGGGCTCGGCCGGCTGCTCTATGCCGACCTCGCAGGACTTGCGCGCGCGGCCGGCCTGCCGATGCTGGCCTGCGAGGTGAACCTCGACCCGCCCAACCCGGGCAGCATGGCTTTCCACGAGAAGCTCGGCTTCGTCCCGCGCGGCGAGGCCAGCGACCCGCGCAACGGCAAGCACGTGCGCTACCTGGCCGCGCCCCTGGGCTGAGCGCAGGCCAGCTAGGTGTCGTTGCTATGGAGGTTGTCCCTCCGGGGCTGAGTTGGTTGGCTGTGGTTGCGAGGCCAACACCCAACAACTCGGAGCCCCGGATGGACAGCCATGAGAATGCCCGAACGACGCCGCCTGGTCGAATGCTGATTGTAGAGAGGTTGGCGGCGGGTCATTCAGTTGGCGCTGTCGCTGCGGCCATGGGGCTGAGCGCTAAGACGGTCCGCAGCGTTAGCATTCCTGCGAACTTCGTCGCGGCGTTCGTTGGACGGACGTCTGGCGCGCCCGACATCCGGCCCCGCCTGCGAGATGCCCGGGGCAGCCTGAGGTCGCGTCCTATGGCAGCAGGGACCGTGCTTCCGACCACAGGCGCGCGGGCCAGCACAGCCGCCGGTTCCGCCGCCGCGAGGTGCGCCCCCTGGCCGGCCCACATCTGCATCGCCGCCGGATCGCCCGCTGCCTCTGCGGCCGCGCGCACCGGGGCGAACAGGGCTCGCTGCACCGGATAGGGCGGGGTGGGCGGCGCTGGCGCGCGCGCAACCGCATTGGCGATGCCGCGCGCCTTCGCCGCCGCGACCACCGCGGCCGGAAACACCCCCATGATGGAGGAGATCGCAGTCGGCCCGGCTTCGACGATCGCCGCGCATTGCGCTGCGAAATCAGGCAGCCAGGGGCCGTCCGGGATGGCTGGCCGCGGCCCGAAGTCGGCCAGGAATTTGGCCATCGCCGCTTCGCGCACCGCATGGCGCAGCGGCGGTGGGTCGGGAATTCAGAGGTTCACTTGAAAGGATCCGTTGGACCGGGCGCGGAAGGCGCGCGCCCATTCGGCGATCGCTTCGGGCGTGCTGGACAGCGCGCCAAGCGCCCCCATGCCATCGGCGTTCGCGACCGAGGCGGCCAGTCCCGGCGGAGAGGCGCCGGCCATCGGCGCCATCAGGATGGGAAGGCTGAGGCCGAAACGCGCGCAGAAGGCCGCGGCGCGGGCGGTTTGCGGCCCAACAGCCGCCATGCTCGATGCCATGCGCAGAGTGCTCCCTTCGCCGGTGCCGGGAGGCTACCACAGCGGCGTGCCGAGCGATCCTTCCAAGCCTCCTTGTTCGTCACCTCGGGTCGCGCGAACGCCGTTACGCCGGCGCCGCCATGGGCGGCGGCTGCGCCGGCCGGCGCACGAAGGTGAAGGCCGCAGCCGCGACCAGGCAGAGCAGGCCGGCGGTGAAGAAAGCCGGGACGTAGGTGCCCAATTCGTCGCGGCTGACGCCAGCCAGCGCGGCGAAGACGCCGGCGCCGAGTTGGTGCGACGCGAAGATCCAGCCCAGCACGGCGGGCCCGGCCTCGCGCCCGAAGGTCGCGATGGTCAGCTTCACCGTGGGTGGCATGGTCGCGATGAAATCGAGACCGTAGACCACCGCGAAGATGCTCAGCCCCACCAGCGTCGTGTCGCTGAACACCAGCCAGATCAGCGAAAGGCCACGGAAGCCGTAGTAGAAGGACAGCAGCCAGCGGTTGTCGTAGCGATCCGACAGCCAGCCAGAGCCAATGGTGCCGATCAGGTCAGCGACGCCGATCACCGCCAGCAACCAGGCCGCCGTGACCATCGGGATGCCGAGATCGCCGCAATAGGGCACGAGGTGCGCCTGGGTGATCCCGAAGCTCGTCATGCCGCAGATGGCGAAGGTACCGGCGAGAATCCAGAACACAGGCTGGCGTAGGCCGAGCCCGAGCATCTGGAAGCTGACGCGCACGAAATTGCCTGCCGGGCGCGGCGGCACGGGTGCCATCACCGTATCGCCATAAGCGGGCAGGCCAAGTTCCTGCGGACGGTCGCGGAAGAACAGGACGCACAGCACCGCCATGACCGAGATGCCGATGCCCGAGGGCAGCAACGCCATGCGCCAGCCCCAGTGCTCGGCGATCCAGGCGGCCAGCGGCATGAAGACCAGCACGCCGGAGGCCGTGGCGCCGCCCATCAGCCCGAGCACGAGCCCGCGCCGCGCCGTGAACCAGCGTGAGGAGATCAGGGCGTTGAGCTGCATCGCCGTCAGCCCCGGGGCGATGCCGAGGATCACGCCGAGGCCCAGCCAGATCTGCCAGGAAGTGGTGGCGATCGCCGTCAGCAGCAGGCCGAGAATGAGCAGCGTGGCCCCGACCATGATCATGCGCCGGGGGCCGAAGCGCAGCATCAGGCCGCCCGCGAAGGGCGCAACCAGCCCGAACAGCGCGAGGCGCAGCCCCTGCGGGGCGGAGAGCTCGCCGATGGACATGCCGAGTTCCCGCGACATGGGCTGGATGAGCACCCCCGGCACCCCAAGCGCCGAGGTGGCGAAAAGCGCATAGAAAAAGCCGAGGCCGACGATCACCCATCCGTAATGGATGCCACGCGCGGCCAACCTCGATGCAAGGGCTTCTGCGGTCATGATGCGATCCGCTCCGCCTCGTCATGGAACCGCCGGTTGATCAGGCTCTCGGGGCGCCCTGCCAGCCGCTCATAGGCCAGGCCCAGGGCAAGCGCCCTGTGGCCGCCGCGCAGGGCCGCGACGGTCAGGGTCCAGTCCACGATGTCGCGCTGCGCATGGCTGCCGCCGATGCGCCAGAGTTCGGCCCGCAGCGGGAACAGGCGCGCGACGCAATCCTCATGCGCGCCGCGGTGGAAGGCGATGAGGCCCTCGACCAGGGGCACCCCGACCTCCCGGTATATCGACGCCGCCTCCCCGCTGCCGGCGGCGGTCAGGCGCATGGTGGCCAGGCGCGCATCGGCGAGAGCCTCGTTGCCGGAGCGTAGTTCGGTCATTGCGGCGTGCATGTCGGCGAAAACGATGCTGCGCCCGTCGGCATGTCCCTCCCAGCGCGGCAGCAAATCATGCCAGCGGCGGCCAACGTCGCAGCCCAGCGTGTCCAGGCGCCACAGCAGGGCGGCGGGGTCGCTGAGCGCGAAACCGATCGGGCGGATCGTGCGCATCAGCGGGCCGTCGTAGAGGTCCAGCGCCTCGCCGAGCTGGCCGAGTTCGACGTGGAACAGGGAAGTGTGCCACCACAGATGGCCCTGCGCGCCGCTTTCGGCCGAGGCCCATAACGCCGCGTGGTCTCTGCTCCAGGCGAGGCCGTCCGCGGCGCGGCCGGTCATCTCCATGCAATGCATGATCCCGTGATGGGCAAAATAGAGATGCGGCTCCACGGCGATGGCCGCCCGTGCATCCTCCTCCGCCTCGGCGTAGTTGCCCGCCTCCTCCAGCGCGAAGCCCCGCGCCGCACGCAACACCGCGAAACCCGGCGTGTCGGACGACCAATACGGAAAGGCGCGCGCGACCCGTTCGCGCATGCGGGGAAAGCGGCCCAGCAGCGCGTCGCCGTAGAAGGCGGCGTAATGCGCGAGCAGATCACGCGGATGGTCCAGCAGATGCGCTTCCAGCGCCGTGATGCTGGCGCGCCTTTCGCCGCTGAGCTGCAGGTCGAGCGCGCCGAGCAGCGAGCGCTCACGCCCGTTCAGGGATAGCGCCCCTGCCCGCTCGGCGAGGTCGCGCGCCATGGTGGCCAGCCTGGGATCGACCGGGAAGGCGAGGATCCACGCCTTGGCGATCAGCGCCATCGGCATGCCGGGCGACAGGGCGGCGGCCGCATCGAGCAGGGCGAGGGCATCACCATGGCCTATGGTGAAGGCGCGGATGGCCTGATCGAGGCGTTCGACGGACTCCCGCGTGCCGCCCGAGACCGCGTTGCCCTGCGCATCCTGCGTCATTCGCCTGCCTCCGCTGGTCTTGGAATAACTCTGCGCTGCAGTCGATTTGTTTGGAAAGCTTTTTCCCATCGGAACGGTTTCCGTTGAGTAACGCGCGAGCTGTTCGTCATCTCGGCGCGCGCCGGGATGTCAGCGCCACATCAGCCCAGCCGCGCCACAAACCCGGTCTTCGTGCGAGGGGGCGGGGGACAGCCCCATGTCGCGGCTCAGATGGCTTCCGAGGCCTTCCGGCAAGACGTCGTCCGGCCTTTGCCGCCGTGTCGCCGCCAGCCAGCCCGCGAGCCGGCCGCGCCAGGTGCCGCGCGCCGGCGCCGCCGGGACCAGGAGGGAGGAGAAATTCGTCGAGCTCATGATGGTCTCCGCTTTCCGCGACCCGGCACCGCGCCGGGCGTGGCCGAACCTTCGTCCGCGCCGCCGCCGCGCGTCCTGAGCGCCGCCTGACCTTCCGCGGATGCCTTGTGCATGATCCCCTGAAGGTCTGAACGGATGGCGGGGCGCATGGCGGAGAAGGCCGAGGTGGAGGTGCTGCGCTTCGCGGGCGTCACGCTCGACCTTGGCCGCGGCAGCCTGCGCAACGCCGTCGGCGCCGAGGTGCCGCTCGCCCCAAAACCCTTCGACCTGCTGCGCACTCTCGCGCGCGAGGCCGGGCGGACCGTGTCCAAGGACGCGCTGCTCGATGCGGTGTGGCCCGGCGTGACCGTCACCGAGGACAGCCTGTTCCAGGCGGTGCGGGACGCCCGGCGCGCCATTGGCGACGAGGAAGGCCGCGTGCTGCGATCGGTCCCGCGCCGTGGCTACATGCTGGATGCCGCGGTCAACGCCGCGCCGCCCGTGGCCGAGCCGCTGACCCCACCAGAAGACCGCCCCTCCCTCGTCGTGCTGCCCTTCGCCAACATGTCGGGCGACGCCGAGCAGGACTACTTCGCCGATGGCATGGTGGAGGAGATCACCGCCGCGCTGGGGCGCATCCGCTGGTTCTTCGTCATCGCGCGCAACTCTGCCTTCACCTACAAGGGCCGCGCGGTGGATGTGCGCCAGGTCGGGCGCGAGCTTGGCGTGCGCTACGTGCTGGAAGGCAGCGTGCGCAAGGCCGGCGGGCTTGTGCGCATCGCCTGCCAACTCGTCGAGGCCGAGACCGGGCGGCAGATCTGGTCGGAGCGCTTCGATGCGGCGCTCGACGACATCTTCGAGTTGCAGGACCGCGTGACCGAAGCGGTGGCCGGCGCGCTGGAGCCGAACCTGCGGGCAGCGGAAATCCGCCGCGCCACCGCCAAGCCGACGGGCAGCCTCACGGCCTATGACCTCTACCTGCGGGCTTTGCCGCATTTCTATGCGCTGACCCGGGCAGACAGTGACGCCGCGCTGGACCTGCTGCGTCGCGCGGTCGAGGCCGATGGGAGTTTCGCGCTCGCCAAGGCCCTGGCTGCGCATTGCTATTTCGCTCGCTCGTTCCGTCAATGGTCAGAGCCGGAGGACGACGCGCAAGGCCTTGCGCTGGCGCGCGAGGCGCTGGCTGGTGCCGGGGATGATCCTGCGACGCTACGGCTGGCCGGTCACATGATCGTCCACTTCGGTCGCGACTTCGAGGCGGGGCTGCTGGCCACCGCGAGGGCGGTGGAGATCAACCCGAACTCCGCGCAGGCTGCCAACAGCGCCGGCTGGGTGCACAACTACGCCGCCGACCCGGCCGGCGCGATCCCGCTGTTCCGCCGCGCAGCGCGCCTCAGCCCGCGCGACCCGGAGATCAGGATGATGCATGCCGGCGAGGCGTTCGCCCAACTCATGTTGGGCGATCTGCCCACAGCGCTGCGCTGCGCGGAAGAAGGGGTGCACCAAATGCAAGGGGTTGGAGACACCACATGCTACCGTGCGCTGATCGTCACGCACTGGCGTCTCGGCCGGGAGGCGGAGGCGCGCGAGGCGGTGCGGGCGCTGCTGCGCATCGCGCCAGGGATACGGGTCGGCCGCATGCCCGACCTCTGGCGCGACCGCGGCTTCCGCGACGCCTATTTCGCGGATCTGCGCGCGGCCGGCGTGCCGGAGTAAGCGCCACCGGAAGTGGCTCCACCAGCCCCGGCTGCACCATCCCCTCAACGCAGCGACGCCGCGAAGCGGTCGAGCATCGTCGCGATGACCGCGGGCTTAAGCGCCGCGAAGCCAAGCAGCAGGTGGCGCTCCCAGCCCGGCAGCGTCTCGGAGCCGGAGATGGTCCTGAATTTCAGCGTATGCACCGCGATGCCCGCGGCGCGGGCGCGCACCGCACATTCCGCCGCATCCGGCAGATGTGCAGGGATGCGCCAGGCGAGGTGGGTGCCGGACGCCATGCCGAGCAGGTCGGGGGTGCCGAAATGCCGGGCAAGACCCGCCACCACCGCATCGCGCCTCTGCATGTAGGCCCGGCGCAGGGTCCGCAGATGCTTGTCGTAGCCGCCGCTGTCGATGAAGTCCGTCAGCACCGCCTGGTCCAGCCACGGCGCGCCCATGCCCTGGATCGGCCACGCATGCTCCAGCAGGGACACGGCCTCGAGCGCCGGCTGCACGAGATCAGGCGGAAGGATCAGGTAGCCGATGCGCAGGCCCGGCCCGATCGTCATCGCGAAGGAGCCCGCATAGATGAATCGCCCCCGCCTATCCATCGTCTGCAGGGATGGCTGGGGCGAGCCCTCGTACTGAAAGTCGCTGTCGAAATCGACTTCGAACACATGCGCGTCGCTGGCATCGGCCCAGTCGAGCAGCGCGCGCCGCCGTGATGCCGGCATGGTGCCGCCCAGCGGGAAGTGGCGCGCCGGCGTGACGACGGCCACACCCCGGCGGCAGTCCGGCAGGTGGTCGACCATCAGGCCGTCCGCATCGACCGGCACGGCAAGAACCTCGGCGCCATAGCGCTGGTAGAGCGGCGCGATCATGCTGCATCCGGGCGCTTCCATGATGAGCGGCGTGCCAGGGCGCACGAGCATCTGCCCTACCGCGGTCATCGCCTGCTGGATGCCGGACACGACCACGACCTGGCCGGGCTCCACCGACATGCCGCGCGTCGCGCCGAGGAAGCGGCAGAGCGCCGCGCGCAATTCCGGCGCACCCTGGGGGTCGCCGGCGCGGGTGAGGTTGAAGCGCGCGCTCTGCATCCGACGGATCATCAGGCGGCGCCAGGCGGCGGACGGGAACAGGTCGGGGTCGATGCCCTCCAGCTCGAAATCGCAGATGATGGGGGGCGGCGTCGGGGCGGCCGGGGGTGCGGCGGCGCGCGGCGCGTTCGCCTTGGTGCGCGCGATGAACTTCGGTGGCTCGGGCGACGCCGGGCTGACATAGGTGCCGGCTCCTTCGCGCATCTCCACGAAGCCCTCGGCGGCAAGCCCGGCATAGGCCAGCAACACCGTGTTGCGTGAGACGCCGAGCTGCTCACTGAGGGCGCGGGTGCCCGGCAGCCTTGTGCCGGGCTTCAGCCGCCCAGTGGTGATCGACGTGCTGATCTGCCCGACCAGTTGGTTCTGCAGGGAG
>Ga0315900_10004849_pt1 | contig 18758 bp, 18 predicted proteins | sample LakEriMetagenome_FD_203521 | JGI IMG/M metagenome (GOLD analysis project Ga0315900, IMG submission 203521) | Freshwater fungal communities from buoy surface, Lake Erie, Ohio, United States - Buoy 12 MA114 | ecosystem: Environmental > Aquatic > Freshwater > Lake > Lake biofilm | place: USA: Lake...
TCGGTACATCTGCAGCGTTCAGCAGTTGTAGCAATCGTCAATTGCTCTGTACGCGGCCAGTTTATCGGGTTTCGATCGCTGAAACAAGTTGCGCTGCAGTCGATCTGGCTTTTTCAGGAGTCCCGAAGTAACATCAATCATTTCGAGCCATATTTGAGTGTGGCGGCATGCCAGTCCTACGACAGGCGGTGAGGAGAGTACTTTGGGTTCAGCTAACCTCGATGGCAAAGATACGCCCATCCCTGGCCTCAAGCAGGCTGCTTCCCAACAGCTGATTTAGCTGCTCCTCCAGAACGCGACGGCGCTGCTCTGTGAAATTCGGAGCACCGGTGAGGCTCTTACTGGCTTCTCGCAGCAGGGAATCAACATCAATTGATAGTGCGGCTCGGGTGATGCTGACGAGGGCTCCACGGATTTCCACCGGCGCTACAGAGTCGAGGGAGCGTCCAGCCTGTGGTGGCCGACGGAAGCCTTGCCACTGATCACGCTGCGCCTGACTCAGCCACAGGATATCGTCTGAATCGATAAAGAGTTTTTGGGCTTGCTGCAGAGGTCTGATGCACTCCAGGAGGCGATTCTGGGCTCGCTTGGTGAGATTTTTCCCTCCCCAGCAGGCTGCTACCCGGCGGGTGGCATCAGCGAGTGTGATCGGAGCTTCTACGTCGATCAGGGCCTGCAGCCGCGCAGTTATCAAGTCAGCAGCCTGCTCCCTGTAAAAGCTGCTGAAGTCCTCTGAAGCCGGTTCGAGAGTGGCGGATTCGTAAGGCCTGCCGAGATGGCGAGCCGTCAGCGATAAGTCAGAAGCCCGGGTCGGAGGTTTGGATGTGCTGACGGAGTTGGCAATCACACCCGCGGGTGCTCCACCTGAGGGAACGAGCGTGGGCAGAGAACCCACTGTGCTGCCAGCAGTAGGGAGCACAGGGTTTGAACTCACCAGGCTGGCGGGCCGGTGACGGGGTGCATCCAGCGCCTTTTGGACAGCATCCAGAAGGCGCTGTTTTTCGCGATCCGTGTTGCGTAGCCAGCCCACCGACCAGACGCGATGCAACTTCCAGCCGAGCAAGGTTAGTGCCTGATGTCTTGCGAGTTCCCGGTCACGAACTGTTGCTGCAGAGGCATAACCCAATCCATCGGTCTCGATTCCGATCAAATAATTGGTTGGCTCGTCTGGATCAATAACGGCCATGTCGATCCGATAACCAACCGACCCGATCTTGCAATCCACGCGGTAGCCAGCCTCAATGAGCACCTGGTAGATCTGACGTTGCAGCTCACCTTCAAAGTCATTGCTGCAGCGAGCGCGTTGTGATTTTGCATCATAGTCTTTGCAGAACTCAAGATAATCTTGTAGGTGCCTGACGCCATCGTAATTTGCACCGATACCGGATTCTCTCATCCCTTGGGGCTCAAGGGAAGAAAATACATGTACCGCCTGTCGAGCACGCGTGATCGCGACGTTAAGTCGACGTTCCCCGCCCTCGCGATGAATAAGGCCATAGTTTCCTGGATAGCCTTGATTATCCTTCTTTCCATAGCCAACTGTGAGCAAGATTATATCACGCTCGTCTCCCTGAATGGTCTCTAGGTTTTCGATAAAACAGACTCTATCGGCTAGCTTGGGTTTGTCTGTTCTAAACCAGTTGTTGAGCTCGGAGTCTTGCCGTCTAGCTTCCCCCATCAGCTGAATAATCAGATCCCTCTGGTTGTTGTTAAACGTGATTACGCCGAAAGATGGGTGGTTCTTATTGTTGATATTGAAATGCTTCAACTGCTGGACCAAGAAGGCGCAGACCGCCTCGGCTTCGCGCCGATTAACGGAATCCTTGAAGCCAGGCTCTTTCCGGCTGCGTCCATCGGGCACGGGATGCCAGTGCAGTCCCGTGGTTGGACTAACTCTCTGCGCCGCTGGGAACAGATACAAGCGATTACCGTAGTATTTGCGATTGCTGAACTCAATCAGGGACTCATGGCAACTGCGGTAATGCCAGCGAAGCATCTGCTGAGGCAATCCGTAAGCAATCGACTCGGAGAGGATGCTTTCCAATTGTGCAGGCTGCGATGGAATAAAGACTGCGTCTTCATCCACCGCGCTCGTACCATCTGATTTTGGCGGTGGCATTTGCTTCTCGTCGCCCACAATGATTACCTGTTTGGAGCGACCCATAGCTCCGATCGCTTGATAGGTTTCTAGCTGTGAAGCCTCGTCAAAGATCGCGATGTCAAAGCGTGGACCATCCGCAGGCAGAAAACGTGCGAGAGCACTGGGACTGGCGAGCACACAGGGCTTCAGCTTTGGAAGCAGGGTGGGAATTTTCTGAAGGAAGGAACGCAGGGGAAGCCAACGCTTTTGCTTGTTGCGTTCAACACTGAGAATTGTGAGTTCAGAGCCAACAAGGTTGTAGTCACCATGCGGGATTGACTCGGACACGAGCGATTGAATGAGCTCTTGATTTAGCTTGTAGAGGGCTTTCTGACGCTCTCTGTACTTTTGTTGGACTGCCTCATGCTGATCGCTGCTGAAGGCGGTTAAGTCGAAGTCATGCTGTTTGGCTTCGTCGTCGAAACAGCGTTGGAACCAATGCTGAAGAACACCAAGACGATAGGTAGACTCGAGCTCTGCGAACGGCACATTATTGTGCTCAGCCCAGTCCAGTAATGGAGCCAAGTCAGTAGATCGGAAATCCGACTCTTGGCGAACCCAATTGCTCCAGATCGGCAATCTCTGAAGGTTATCTCGAAGTGACTGTAGCCAGTCCACCAAGTCATCTAATGGCACCTTGGAATGTTCGTCTAGCGGCAATAGGCTGGACTTCAAAAGGTCAGCGAGCTCGGTAAGACTGGCCCGAGCATTCCTAATTACTCCCAGAAGCTGAGTACACGCTTCAGCCGGAACATTAGTCAGCTGTCGGAGGATAGGTTGATACCTTGGTTCGTTTTCCGCCAAGGATGCGAGCCCACTCCAGCTTTTCAACACTGTTGCAAGAGTCGTGGGGTTGCCATCCCAGCTTTCCAGCTCTTCTTGGAGTTGATTCTTAACCTGCGTTCGAGCTTGCCTCTCGGACTGGAGCAACTGGATTGACCGTAGATCTTCTAAGATCTGTCTCAGTGATCGGTCCCGCTGATGTAGATGCGAGTTGATCTGTCGTCGAAAAAAGAACGCTTGGATCCAGCGCAGAACGATGAAGGAATGTAGAATGTGCTCTAGCCGCTGGATCATGTGACTGACATCCTTTGTCAGCAGGTCGTCATGCCAAGTCAGCTGAAGGCGTTGACGGATGGTCTTGTCTTCCACCTCACCCTGCAACCATATCTCCGCCTGCTGACGGAAGGGATGCCAGCGCTGTAGCTCACTGACCACCTGAGGCACCCTGTTTTCTGGGTGTCGTTGCAGAATTGTGCTTAGACTCTCAGCGAGCTCCCAGTTTGGTTCGGGGAGCTGAAGACCATACGAATGCAACGCTAGCATTTCATCCTTCAGTCCTTGAACAGCTTGTTCTGATTTAATCAGCAGTTTTTGTAGCTGCTTCTCCAAGCCAACACCGCAAGACTCAAGCCGTGCAAAGTGCCATGGATTGGCATCTAAATCATCTTGAAGATCCCGTTGTTGGATAAACTCCTTCAACTGCCTCTGGTTCCGAAGGAACTGTTCAGCGCTGAGGGTATCCAGCTTCAGATCTTTCGGGAGTTCGATGAAGGTTGAGGATTGAAGGCATGCATCCAGCATCTCGTAGAGCGAATGACCGATAGCTCTCGTTTTATGGAGAGCATTCTTATAATTAAGGAGGTGTAGGTGTAGTGGCTTGAGGTCCTGGAAATGCTCCTCCCATTGCGACGGTCGGCGGTGTCTGTGATCCAGAGCTTCCGCCAGGCTGTTGGCAACCTGTTGGCTGTCTGAAGCATTGGCGTCGAGTGCCAGGCAATACCGTGCCAGGCCCGTAGCATGCAACCGCTTCCAGACGACATCAATAGCTTCTTTCTTCTGGGCAACAAACAAAACAGTTTTGCCAGCCGCCATCGCTGAGGCGATCAAGTTGGTAATTGTCTGTGACTTTCCTGTTCCTGGCGGGCCCTGCAGAACAAAGCTGCGTCCTTTCAGTGCCGACTGAATCGCCGCGATTTGAGTGGAATCTCCTGGAAGGACCAGCGGCAGATCCTTAGCGGTGATCTGGTCAAGATCCAGCTGAGCAGGGTCCTTGACTGGATCGTCGAGCCGATCACGTCCGGCTGAAGCGATCTGCCGCACGGCCGCACTTTCGAGCAGCCTAGATTCATTGTCATGCAAATCACGCCAGAGCAGAAACTTTTTGAAATTGAATGGACCGACCACTCCTGTGCGGATTACATGCCAGCCAGGCTGACCTTCGATCGCACGGGCGACCTGCACCAACACAGTCTCAAGATCGATGCCGTGCTCATCCTCAGGCAAGTCGTTGAGGATTGAGAGGTCTATGTCAAACTCCCTCCGCAGGCGCTCCACCAAGGCGGCATTGCCGATCGGTGCACCCTCTGTGCGCACCAAGGTGAGTCGCTTTTGGCGACTATCGATGCGCAGCTCTATCGGATAAAGCACTAAAGGGGCGAGAAGAGGCGGCTGTAAAATAGTAGTATTCTGTCTATTTCTCTTAAGTGTCGGGTTCTCACGCCACTGCAATAGACCTAAGCCTAGATAAAGTGGGCTGAATCCTGAATCAGCCTCTGCCCTGCGGGCATCCCGTGCAAGTCTTCTGCCAGCTTCATAGTGCCAGTGAGGGTCATCAGTGGGTAAACCTAGTGCAGGCATGACGCGACATCTACCCGCAACCAGCTCTTCGGCGATAGCTTCGACACTCAAGCCTCCCGCCATCCCAGCAATGCCGCTGACCAGAAACTCTCTGCGAAGTGAGATCAGATTTTCGAACTGACCCAGCAGATCATCCGGTATCTCCAGGTATAAAAGATCCTGACTCCCCTTATCGAAAAGTCCTTTGACGGCTGCCGATATTCTTGTCTTATAGTCAGGGTTCTGCTCAATCTGCTTATCGATAACATCAATAAACTGATCTGCAAGGAAGCCCCTAAGTCCATGCGTATAGTAGAATGGCAGTCTGAACTGATGGATTAACAAAAAGTCGTCGCGAATGAGTGCATTGGTGGAAGATCTTAAGCGGTCGACCACTCCCAATAGGTGATTCTGAAGTGACTCAGGGGATTCATCCTTGTCATTAGGGTCAATCTGACTGATAAACTCTGTTAGAAGCTCCGTGCATATACTGGACACTACGCGCGAAAAGACTTCGGGAAAACTACGCTTCTCCAGGCATAGCAGACGACTGCTTGTGGAAAGGTCGAGCAGCTGTTCTTTCCAGTTGCTGAAGCGTTGCTGAACGACTTTATCAATTGGCTGTTTGATGCCGTCATTTCGCTGTTCCCTGTCATTGCTGGCAGTGAGTTCGGCAATCCGACGTGCCATGCGGTCTAGTAACTCCTTGGCAAGCGTGCTAATCTCTTCTGGATCCACAGCGCTTGGGATCGCACGAACAGACATCGGATTAAATCCAGACTTTCTAGCTCCTGCTATGCTGATTAGGATTGAGAATCCATCAAGATGGTGAATGGCCTCATTGCATGCCTCTCTAAAGGGTGGTTGAGGGTTTGAGACATACGTAGAAGAATCAAAAAGGATGAGTCTCTTAGAGTCAATCAGTTGCCTCACGACATGTACGTCAACCACGGTGCTGCCGAAATTACTTGCAACCTCCTCGTTGAGGAAGGCACCCTGTACAACATGACGATTGACTAACACGAGGACTGGGTGTAGACCCATGTGTTCGAGACAAGCAGCAGCAAGAGGTGCCAGATCGGCACAGGTTCCTTTGCTGTCAGTGAGGACTTGATCGGGGAAACGAATACGTTGTCCGGTTCCAGAGGTCCAACCACCTGCAGGAGGATTATTATAATGAACTCCCAGCATTCCCAGGGTTACATAGAGGGCGTGTACCATTGCGATTACTTTTGTTGGGTCCGGTAAATGCCTCTGGCTCTGGTACCCATCGATTGAATTATCATTGGCTGGCAAGCCAAAATCCTTGCCGCGGGATCCAAGGCACTTGCTCACTTCAGTTATCACCTCTGCGATCAGAGGGTGATTGGGCGTGACGAAGCAGGCATAGGCTTCGGCGCGATCAACCCAGTCTGGATCGTTGAGAATCAGGCTCCCTAAGTTATCCTTAAGTGGAAAACGGTAAGCATTATACGCGAGCAGCTTGAATGGGTGAGTAAACTCTTTCAGCACTTCGTTCCCCGATCTGATTCTGCAGTGCAGCTCTACAGCTTCATCCTCCACCACGCGCTGCACGTGATAGGTGGAGAGCGGAAACGCCAGAGATCGGTGCTCTACGGCTCTTTGCTGTGCATCAGGGTTCGTATCAATCACCTCCCCCTGCATTGCTGAGATCGTTTTGCCTGCTTCCAGGGTCCCGAGTTCTACCCGCAACGGATCGCCAAGATCTGGCCATATCTGGAGTTCCATCACCAGCTCATGGATCGAATCTGTGCCGCTGTTGCTCAGCTTCAGCTCCTGGATCAGCGGGATGCGACTGCTCTGCATCGCCAGCGAGTAGATCGTTCGGATGGAGTGAGGGCTAACTTCGAGCATGGTGCTGAGAGCAGAGATGGGAGGATTTGGCTTGCGTTCAGCTATGGACTAAATCTGAAACGATCGATATATTCCTCCCCCCACAACCAATGCGCTACCTCCTCTGCATAGCTCTCGGCATTGAGGGCCAGAATGTGGGCGAGCACGTCGACGGGTACGGCATACGGCCAGCGGTGGCGCCTGGCTGAATCTGCGATTTCCGTGATTAGAGCAGGCAGACCTGAGTTCGGACTGGAAGACTAAGGCCCTATCTCCCTTTCCAAACCGGAGCTCGCCGCTGTCGATGTGTTCTTGGAGATCCTTGTGAAACTGGGTGCGATCTTCAGTCTCGAGGTCTTCGAGGCCGAAGCTGCAGCTGGTGTCGATGTTGCCGTGGGTGTTGTGTGGCGTACCGCCGACAAATTGGCTGTGCTCGAAGCGCCCCGCCAGATCACGGATGGCGCGGGTGAGCTTGGAATCGATCGCAAACTTCGAGCCGCTGGCTGGTGCCGCGTTGTGGGCCTCATCGAGGATCAGCAGCGCCTGCTTGCCCTCCTCCCCCAACCAGTCGCGTAGCGGCCCGGCATAGGCTTCATCGCGCACCAGCGCCTGGCTGAGGATGAAGCGGGTGTGGGTGGCCCAGGGGTTGATGCCCCAGCCCCGCTGCCGCCGCATCTCGGAGATGTAGGCGCGGTCCATCACCGCAAAGCCCAGCCCGAAGCGGCTCTCCATCTCCCCTTTCCACTGCAGCACCACAGAAGGCGGGGCGATCACCACCACCCGATGCACCTTCTGGCGCAGCAGCAGCTCCCGCAGGATCAGGCCCGCCTCGATCGTTTTACCGAGGCCCACGTCATCGGCGATGAACAGGCTCACCCGCGGCATCCGCAGCGCCTTGCGCAGCGGCTCCAGCTGGTAGGGCTTCACATCGATCCCGGCCCGCAGCGGCGACTGGAACAGGCCCGGGTCGGTGCTGGTCACACAGTTCCAGCGCAGGGTGTTGAGGTAGCTGCCGAACACCTGCGGCTGGTCAAAGCCCCGCTGCCCCACCGTGTCCCAGGTGGAAGCACCGAGCACCTGGCGATCCACCTCTCGCTCCCAGAACACTTCCAGGCGCTGGCCGTTGGCGTCGTCGTCCAGACAGGCCAGCCGCACCACCGTGTCCCCCTCAGGGTGCTCGGCCGGCTCCACGTCTTCCACAAGCCAGCGGTGGCTGCGGCAGTGGACAACGCACCCACGGCTGGGCAGCTCGGACAGAGCGGATGCCTCACGTTCAGGCAGTGCTGAGGCAACCGGGTCAGCCTGTGCCTGCGGAAGCTGTGCCAGGGGCTGACTGGTGGGGCTAGGCATCGGCACGACCAGCGCTTGGCATCGGCTGCCATCCTCGGTCGCTATGCAGCACTCTGCCTACCCCCGCCACACACGCGAAACGATGCACCAGCTGCATCACCTGTCTGTAGGCGGCCGAACCCTCAGCCCTGTTGCCGACGCCGATCCGCTGCCACTCGGCTGGCGCCGAGCACATCGACTGGATGGATTTGGCTGGATTCCGATCGCATGAGTCTGCCCTCAGATCACCGAGGAAAGGGCATCGTTTCATCGTGCTTTGGTACAAGCAGTGGGGAGAAGAGAGCCACAGAGACACTGACTATTGAAGGGCTTGGCTCCTCTCCAGATACCCCGTCACCCACTCTTCCGCACTCTGGCCAGGCGGGAGCTTCGACTGCACCACGTCGCTGCTGAGGATGTCTAAGACGCAGGCACCGAGCATCTCAACCGAGCGGCTATCCGACAGCAGCTGCCGCAGTTCCTCGTGAAGTCGGAACAGGTACCAGCACATCCCTTCGGGACCCTGCCGGAAGCGATTCCAGCTGGTCGGGTCGCGCCTGGAATCGATCATCAGATCGCGGGCATTGTGGGCCTTGTCGGCGGCGATCACCAGCCAGGCAGCCGCTGGCTTGGTTGCCAAAGTCTCGATGGTGCGGGTTTTGCGAACAAGCCAGGGCTCTTTCACAGCCCCCGGAGCCACAGGGCCACCAGTGTCGGTGCAGGCCACGACAATGTCAGCCACGACCGTGCCGAAGCGCGCAGCGATCGAGCTTTGATCCTGGTGTGCATCCTCGATCGCGTCATGCAGCAGCCCGGCAATGGCCTGGTCCTCGTTGCCGCCGTCTTCCCACACCAGAGCACTGACGCTGATCAGGTGGGAGATGTAGGGCACCGGCTTGCCCTTGCGGAACTGGCCGCGGTGCAGCTGGGCCGCCCAGAGGAGGGCGTCTCCGTAGCGCTGACTGATCGTCATGACGGTTTGGTTGAAGAAGATCCTGCCATTGCCGGTACCTGAGTGGGACCCGGCGCCGGAGAAGGCATCGCCGTTCCGAACGGGCACCAGGTCTGGCTGGACAGGGTCGACAGCAGGACTGAAGCCAAGCGGCAAGCGCGGGGGGCAAGACCTGACACGGAGGAGGACACGCTAGCAAGGCCAACTGCTTGCAGTGCAACTGTGAGCGCATATCAGCAGTGGGTACGACCTGGCCGACGAAGAAGGAAGGTCAAGCATGGTGGCGCAGGGTCGTCCTTCGCACTAGGCAAGCACATTTCGCAGTGGATCCGAGAGACACTAATGGGGTCAGCCACTCGCCCCTCGAAACACACCCCCGAGAGAGACAGAGCCTTCAACTACCAATCAGTCACCAAACCCCATTACGTCGACACGTCCATCCGCAGCAAATGTTCAGATAGATACCTCAGGCGGGCAAGAACTGATCGTGGTGTAACGCCCATTGATCAAAAGGCCTCTGCCTCCCCTTTTCGGCCATCCCGCACCAAAACCATGAAAAGTCTTGGTTGCAGGCTGTTGAACTCACACCACTCCATCGCCACTCCACCCATGACGCTTCTCGACACCACCGCTGCCCTCTCCATCCAGAACCAGGCCAGCCTGACTGTGAGAAAGGATGGAAAGTGGCCTCCCACCTCCTGGTTCCCCGCCGAAGTGCAGATGCTTGGGCGCTCGACGCTGGAATGCAACTATCTGGAGCTGCGTCGCAATTACAAAGGCCTGATGATCAGCCGTGGCATCCATCAGCAGCGCTGCACGAAACAAGCTCAGCAGCTGCAAGAGCTCAAGCAGAGGCTGCGGAGCGTGGCGGCCAACGAAGCAAACATGAAGGCAGAAGCCTATGCAATGCTTGAGATTATTACTGATGTGGTTAACCACCTGGAGGCCGATGGCGAAGAACTCAATACCAGCTATCAGGACTATCAGGGCGGTCGTCGTCACTTCAACGGCGCCGCCAAAATTGGAGGATTGATCCAGGCGGTTATTCGGTTTGTTAACAACTGGCAATCCCATAAGCAGCGCTTCCGGGAGCTGGCAGCCCGACAGCAGCTCGCGTTGCGTGAACTCCCCCCTGCCAATGGCCAGGCTGCCTGAGGGCTTTGTGGCCACAACGGATATCAAACGCGCAACCTGAACCTGATCCGAGACAACGGTTCGCACACAAAGAGCTGCTGTGTATAGATCAGTCAACGCGTGTCGTCATTCACCCTTCCGACTGAGGAGCTATCAACGTCATGTGGATCTTTCTAAGCGATGCCTTTCTCTCCGTCGTGGCCGACAAGCACGACCCCAGCGGGCCCCGGCTGCTGGTGCGCGCCCGCCGCGAGGGTGACATCGAGCACGTCTTCCCCGACGCCGAGGTGGACACCACCCCTGCAGCCGATTACCGCTTCCGAGCCTGGCTGCCGCGTGAGCGGGTGGCGGCGGTGCTGACGCAGCAGGTGGAGAACCTCGCCTACACCAACTTCAAGAGCTCGATCCGCGACCACGCCTATCACGAGGCCGCCATGGGGGCGTGGAGCGTGATGCACCGCTACCAGGGCCAGCAGGCGGCCTGAGCCCCACCCCTTTGTTCACGTACTGGAGAAGAAACCGATGGTCTGGAAAGCGTTCAACAGGATAGCCGGCGAGAGCGAGATGGTGCTGCAGTTGTTGCTCGACGGGCCGTTCAAGCGGGTGCGGGATGACAACCACGTCGATCCCCATTCGATCCTGGTGTGGGACCGCAGCCGTGATCCCGTGCTCGAGGCGGTGGAGTTCCTGGAGCTGCTCGGCCGCTACCCCTGCGGCGGGACCGGCAGCCAGTGGGCCCCCAGCGACTTCACCGAGATCCTGCAGGCCAAGCGCGATCTCTACCGGATGAGCATGGCCTCCCATGACATCTCCGATGACGATCCGGAGATCACCCCGGCCTGCGGCACGGTGGTGCTGATCATCAGCCAGCGGCCGGACCGGGGCCACCGCTGGGTGCAGGTCAAGGCCCTGATCGAGCCCGGACAGTGATCAGCGCCCCCTGAACCGCGCACTAAAGCGCGCACTAAAGCGCGCACTAAAGCGCGCACTCAAGCCATCGCTTGCCACCCAATTCCGTTTTCTTACACCACACACCGATGGACCAGATCCCCAGCGACCAGCTCCAGCTCAACCAGATTCCCGGCGCCGATGCGACAGAGGGCGAGCTGATCCGCTTCGCCCACACCTTCAATGGCTACGAGGCATTCGGGTCGTTCGAAGCCTGCGCCGAGATCGCCAACCGCGGCGATCACAGCTCCCTGGATCACCTGCGCGCCTGTCTGTTCTTCGAGGCACGACGCTGGCGCCACTTCGGCGAAGACCCCGATCCCCAGACCCTGGCCGAGTGGCACGAGCTGGTGGACAAGATCCGCTCCAAGGTCGCGGCGCGAAAGAGCTGAATCGGCAGGTGCAAGGCGATCTGCGCTTTCAGCGCACCTTGCAGTAGCCAGCCCCGGCATAGGAGCTACCCCCCGGGCAGGTGTTGCCACCCTTGGCTTGGACGTACTGCACGTTGTCCTGACGCACCTTGCAGTAGCCGGCCCCGGCATAGCTGGTGCCGCCTGGGCAGGTGTTGCCGTCCTGGGCGGGAATCATGCGGGGATTGGCCTGGGCCACAAGGGTGGCGACCGCAAGGGACAAGAGCACAGCAAAGCCAGGAATGGTCAAACCAGCCTAGCCTGGAGCTACTCTTGCAGTGCAACCGATCTTTCCTGAGGTCCGTGCCATCGCCTCCATGCGCTGGTTCACCGTGGCCATCCAGCGCAGCTTCCCCTCCATCCCCTCCCATCCTCTGCTGATCTTTGCTATGTCTGGTCGTGGCGCCTGGAATCCCTTCTGGCTCTTCCTGGCCCTGAGGTCCTTCCATGCCCAGGCCCCGCAGCGGGCCGAAACATCACCGCTCGATGACATCGACGTCGTTGAGAGCTGTTTGGGCAATGATTGGCCTGACTTCAAGGATGGCTTGCCATGAAACATGGTAGCCAGATCTCAATGATCTGGCCTGATGGCAATACTCGGCTTAGTTCCCATTCTCGTTTCTGATCTCAACACACCATGGGCTTCATGATCGATGCCGCCTGTTCCTGCGGCTACCAGGCCAAAGCTTTACTCGGTGGTGGCATGGACAACTTCGATAAAGAGTGCCCGGCCCCCTTTCACTGCCCCAGCTGCCGCGCCGTGGTCACTGCTGATCTGCTGGTCAAGGCGCCAGCCTGCCCTGAATGTGGCCAGAGCGGCATCGTTCCCTACACCGAACCCGCATTGGCCGGGGATCCTGGAACCCGGGAGGTGGCTGATTGCAACTATTTCACTAAGGACGTTAGCGGCAGGGTGAGCCTCAGTGATGGCACCTACCTCTGCCCCTCTTGCAAGAAGAAAACGCTGCGCTTCTCGATGGATGGCTGCTACGACTGAATCGGGTGCTGTGGCTGCGTTTGATCATGGTGGTCGTGTGTGGCCAGCCGTTCGGCCAGCTCCGTGAACCGTTCGGCCTGCTGCAGACCGCTGATCAGCGCCTCCGGGATGCCCTCCAGGCCGTAGTGGGCCCCGGCCAGCTGGCCGGCGATGGCGCCCACCGTGTCGGCGTCGTTGCCAAGATTCACCGCCGCCAGCACGCAGGCCTCGAATCCGTCCGTGCTGCCGAAGGCCCACAGCGCCGCCTCAAGGGACCGCAGCGCGTGGCCACTGGTGTCCTGGTCCTCGTTGCCGCCGTCTTCCCACACCAGAGCACTGACGCTGATCAGGTGGGAGATGTAGGGCACTGGCTTGCCCTCGCGGAGCTGGCCTCGCTGCAGCGGGTGCTGGCGGAGTACCCGTGGGAGCAGGAGAAGGGCTGAGCGGCGTCTCGAAACGAGACGGCCAGCCAGCCGCTGGCTTTTCAGCAAGGACGACAGGCCTTCAGTGCTGGTGGGCCCTTCGGGACAATCCGAAATGGATCCATACTGGTTGCATCGTGGTTGGACGGCCCGCTGCCATGGCCAAGACGCTCACCCTCAAGAATCTTCCGGATGCGCTCCATGCCCGGCTCAGCGCGGCGGCCAAGCGTCACCGCCGCAGCCTCAACAATGAGGCGATCGTGTGTCTGGAGGCTGGTCTGGAAGCCGCGGTCCCCTCCGTGGAGGAGCGTTTGGCGAGGATCAGAGCGTTGCGGGATAGCCTCGGTCCCCATCTCTTTGATCCCGACGAGATCGATGCCTTCAAGCGGGAGGGGCGGGCGTGATCGTCGTCGATACCAACGTGCTGGTCTACTTGCTGTTGCCCTGCCCCAAGACAGCACTGGCTGAGATCCTGCTGGATGCACAACCTCAGTGGGCGGCTCCACCACTCTGGCGCAGTGAGTTTCGCAACGTGCTCACGGGCTATCTCCGGCGCGGCCTGCTGGAACGCTCCAGGGCTGTGGCGTTGATGCAGGAGGCTGAGGAGACGATCTCGGCCCATCAGGACATGATCAATACGGAGCATGTGCTGCAGTTGGTCAGCAAGAGCAACTGCAGTTCCTACGACTGTGAGTTCGTCGCCGCAGCCCAGACGATGGGTGTGCCGTTGGTGACTGAGGATCGGGCGATCCTGGGAGCTTTTCCGGAGGTGGCACAGACGCTGGATCAGGCCACCTCCTGAGGATCTGGGTGATCAGGCAGGCCTTGTCGGGCACTGCCGCTATGTTCGAGTTTCCTCCGTTGCATGGCCATACCGCTGGCATCGAGAACAGCGATCACCAGTCGCGTTCATTCCTGAGGTCTGCGTCCATCGCCTCCTTGGTCCGGCCTTCGTTCGCGGGGGGCAGATCCAGCAGCTGCTCCAGGCTGCTCGGCCCGGTCGTGGCAAACCGCTTCTCCTTCGGATGCGTCTCCGGCCTCCCCAGGTACCCGGCCACCCACTCCTGGGCGCTCTGGCCGTTGCCCAGCCGTGCCTGCACCTCCGGCGTGGCCAGGATCGCCTCGACGCAGGAGCCCAGCATCCCCACCGAGCGGCTGCCCGGCAGCAATTCCCGCAGCTGCCCATGCAAGCTCCACAGGTACCAGCAGGAACCGTCCAGCCCAGGGGTGAAGCGCTCCCAGCTGGCGGGATCGCGTTTGGCGTCGATCATCAGATCGCGGGCGTTATGGGCCTTGTCGGCCGCGATCACCAGCCAGGCGGACTGGGGTTTCGTCGCCAGGGACTGGATCGTGCGGGTCTTGCGCAGTAGCCAGGGCTCCTTCTCGGATCCCTCCGCCAATGGGGCTGACGTGTCGGTGCAGGCCACCACGATGTCGGCCACGCCGTTGCCGAAGCGCTCAGCGATCGAGCCGTGATCCTGGCCGGCGTCCTCGATGGCGTCATGCAGCAGAGCGGCAATGGCTTGGTCCTCGTTGCCGCCGTCTTCCCACACCAGAGCACTGACGCTGATCAGGTGGGAGATGTAGGGCACCGGCTTGCCCTTGCGGAACTGCCTGCGGTGCAACTGGGCTGCCCAGAGCAGGGCCTGGTCGTAGCGGTCGCTGTGGGCGATGCGGGGCTGGGAACTGGTCTGGGAACTGGGCATCGGTGGTGCGGGCTGGAGGATGGCGACTGGGGAGCCGGACGCGAAGCCATCCTGTCGCGTAGGACCTGGACAGGCTTCAACGTTTGTGCGAAGGACGAGGATCAGGATCTGAGCACGACGGCCACATCCGATAGGCGCAACATCAACGTGTTCGCATCGCTGGGTGACGCATCGAAGCCGAGATGCAGATAGAAGTTGCGCGCTTCTGCTGAAGCGGCGTGCACCACAATGCCGCGGACGCCGATGTGTTCACTCGCCCGCAACACCCTCTCAAAAGCATCAGCCAGCAGGGCGCGCGCGATTCCCTGTCCTTGAACGCTGCGGCACACCGCCAGGCGTGCGAGCACAACCACAGGGATGGGATCCGGCATGTTGCGCCGAAACCGCCCTGGGCTGGCGGCCACCGCGACGGCCCCGGATGCCAGGGCGATGTACGCCTTCACAGATGCCTCTGCGTCGCAGACGACGAATGTGCGTGTTGCCCCACTGCGCTGATTCGCGTCAGCCCGTTGCTGCAGCCACAGGTTCAGGCTGGCGTCGCCGCAGTCGAACTTGGCCGTGCTGTGCTGTGGCCTCAGGGGCTGAGGCGGTTGCAGCCGCATCAGTCCAGCCAGGGCCTGGCGGCGGTCATGGTGCGGCGCAGGCGATCACTGGGCCTGGGTGGAGCCTCCAGCGCACGGGAAAAGGCCTCGAACTGCTCAGGCGGGAGGTTGCTCCAGGTCTGCTCCACCAACAGCTCCTGAGCAGCCGCGCGGGCCGCCTGCAGCACAAAATCCGTGCGGGTCAGACCGGAAGCGCTCACAGCGCGATCGATCAGGGCCTGATCTTCGGGCGTTACCCGCAGATTCCAGCTGAGCCGGGGTGTGGCGGCCATGGGCGGGTGCAGAAGACAAGAACAAGCCTAGGGGTCTGTGTAGACGCTGTCTGCCTGGGGCATGGGAGACGTGCGGGCTCGCTCAACGTTGCCTTGCTCGCACCTGCCTAGAAACAAGGCACCGGATTCAGCGAATCAGCAGGTCATGGCCGCGGGACGGCAATGGCAGTAAGCATTCGCTGCCGCCCTGTCAGATGGCCCTGATCCGCCGGCCACGATGATGGACCCCAGTGAGCTAGCTGCAGCCCATGGCTCCCCGCGGTGCCCTGTTCCAACACCTGGCCGATCTGGAGCAGGCCGCTTCGCGTGAGCGCCAGCTGGCCCGCCAGCGCCTGCATCAGAAACGCAGCGGCGAGATCCTCACCACCTACATGGCCTTCCCGCTTCAGGCCGCCCAGGAGCGGATGGCGGAAGGGATGGCCATCGGCGATCCCGTGAAGCTGGTCCATGTCACTGATAACCCTTACGACGCCAATGCGATCGAGGTCCGCTGGCGCCAGCAGTGGATTGGGTTCATCCCCCGCTATCTGGCCGCCCTGCTGGTGGCGGAGGTGCCGGAGCTGAGCTCCGGCGTGGCGGCGGTGATCACCGAGCTGGCCACCACCACCGAGCGCGATGCCTTCCGCCTGCAGCTCTCGATCCCAATCGAGCAGGCCAGTGAGGCCGTGCGTGCCCTGGCGATCAACGCCGATTTCAGCTGGGATTTCGAGCGCGATCGCGGCGACGACAAGCTGCGCCTGGTGGTGCGCTGCAGTGAAAAGAGCCTGCGCGATCTGTGCGAGGTGCTGTCGCCCATCGCCGCGATCAGCAAGCGCGGCTATAGCTGGTACCCGCTCCCCGATGGCCGCAGCTTCCCCTGGTACGTGAGCCTCAGCGGCCTTGATGGGGAATCGCTGCCGCAGGAGGAGTTGATCGAGGCCCAGATCCGCCAGGCCTTCGGGGTGGCGAGTGAATCCACGGCGAGGGCGGAGCGGGAGCGCCGCTTTGAGCAGCAGAGCACCCGCCTGGCGGAGATCAGTGAGCGGCTGCAGGAGAGCCGCCTGGCCGAGCAGAAGCTGCAGCGTGAGGTCGGCAAGACGCGAGAGGAGCTGGAGCGGCGGCGTTCCAGTTCGATTCGGCGGCGGGAGGAGATCGCCCAGCAGGTGGATGCGGCGGAGCGTCAGAACCAGCAGTTGCAGGAGGAACTGGATCTGGCTCTGAGCGAGTTGGATGTTGCCCATCAGGACAAAGAGAGCCTGCGTCAGACCAACGAGAGCCTGCGGCTGGAGAAGGAGGAGGTTGAGGTCAAGAATGCGCTGCTCGAGAGTGAGCTCGACTGGCGGACCAAGGCAGGCCAGGGGGGTGGCGGCGCCTGGAGCGGGCAGGAGCTTGCCCTGCAGCTGCCTGACCCAGAGGCCGATGCCCTGCTCCAACGCATGGTGGCGGTGCTGCGCGATGGCGCTACCCGGCAGACCCCGCGCCAGATCCTCGAGCTGGTGGATCGTGTGTCTCCCGACTGCCTGGTGCTGCTGCCCTCGGCCTTGAAGTCGGCCGATGAGGCCTCAGGCTTCGAGCTTGGCGAGAAGCTGTTTGATCAGCTCTGGAAGCTGGCCACCGAGTACCGGCAGCTGCGTCTGCAGGGTGGTCCCGACAAACTGGCGGCCCAGGTGTTCGGCAACAGTGTCTGGGCCGCCAGGGAATCCGACACCACCGCCAACAGCGCCGTGGGCAAAGCCGAGCGCATGTTCGAGTACAAGGGCCAGCCGCTGCTGATGCTGCAGCACCTCAAGATCGGCGTGAAGGATTCGCCCAATCGCACCCTGCGTCTGCATTTCGAGTGGGATCCCGAGGACGGCGTGGTGGTGATCGGCCACTGCGGCCCGCACCTGTATGTGCAGGGGCACTGAGAGGAGACAGGAACCCGTCGGTAGAGTTTGGCAGTGCAGATGAGCAGTGCAGATAGGCTGGTGGCTGGTGGGCAGAACAGGTGGGCAGTGCAGCTGGGCTGGTGGCGTCTGGCCGCATCAGATCCGCAAGATCGCTGAGCCGTCTTTCGCATGAGAACAGAACCACGGGCCGGGGATTCGGGGCACACTTGATCCCGTCAGCGATGCGTTACACGGAGCCCCTGCCATGTGGATCTTTCTCAGCGATGCCTTCCTCTCCGTGGTGGCCGACAAGGACGACCCCCGCGGCCCCCGGCTGCTGGTGCGCTCCCGCCGCGAGGGCGACATCGAGCGCGTCTTCCCCGAAGCGGAGGTGGCGACCACGCCCGCTGCCGACTACCGCTTCCGGGCCTGGCTGCCGCGTGAGCGGGTGGCCGCGGTGCTGTCGCAGCAGGTGGAGAACCTCGCCTACACCAACTTCAAGAGCTCGATCCATGATCACGCTTATCACGACGCCGCCATGGGGGCGTGGAGCGTGATGCACAGGTATCAGGGCCAGCAGGCGGCCTGAGTTGTCCGCCGATGGCAGTGGCTTGTCTTCGACAGGCCCTGCCGGCGAAGCCCAGGACCTGGCGGTGCATAGCCCTCCGCAGAGTCCGCATCACGCCTTGATTATTCCCATTCAGGAGGAGAAACCGATGGTCTGGAAAGCGTTCAACAGGATGGCCGGCGAGAGCGAGATGGTGCTTCAGTTCTTGCTCGATGGGCCGTTCAAGCGGGTCCGGGATGACAACCACGTCGATCCCCATTCGATCCTGGTGTGGGACCGCGGCCGCGACCCGGTGATCGAGGCGGTGGAGTTCCTGGAGCTGCTCGGCCGCTACCCCTGCGGCGGCAGCGGCAGCCAGTGGGCCCCCAGCGACTTCACCGAGATCCTGCAGGCCAAGCGCGATCTCTACCGGATGAGCATGGCCTCCCATGCCATCTCCGATGACGATCCGGAGATCACCCCGGCCTGCGGCACGGTGGTGCTGATCATCAGCCAGCGGCCGGACCGGGGCCACCGCTGGGTGCAGGTCAAGGCCCTGATCGAGGCCGGGCAGTGATGGATCAGATTCCCAGCGATCAGCTCCGGCTCAGCCAGATTCCCGGCGCCGATGCGACGGAGGGCGAGCTTATCCGCTTTGCCCACACCTTCAACGGCTACGAAGCGTTCGGGTCGTTCGAAGCCTGCGCTGAGATCGCCAACCGCGGCGATCACAGCTCCCTGGATCACCTGCGCGCCTGTCTGTTCTTCGAGGCGCGCCGCTGGCGCCACTTCGGCGAAGACCCCGATCCCCAGACCCTGGCCGAGTGGCGCGAGCTGGTGGACAAGATCCGCTCCAAGGTTGCGGCGCGAAAGAGCTGAATCGGCAGCGATAAGGCGATCTGCGCGTCAGCGAACCTTGCAGTAGCCAGCCCCGGCATAGGAGCTACCCCCCGGGCAGGTGTTGCCACCCTTGGCTGGGACGTACTGCACGTTGTTCTGA
>Ga0315900_10004850_pt1 | contig 18758 bp, 9 predicted proteins | sample LakEriMetagenome_FD_203521 | JGI IMG/M metagenome (GOLD analysis project Ga0315900, IMG submission 203521) | Freshwater fungal communities from buoy surface, Lake Erie, Ohio, United States - Buoy 12 MA114 | ecosystem: Environmental > Aquatic > Freshwater > Lake > Lake biofilm | place: USA: Lake...
TGCCTGCGGGCGGACCCGCGGCCACTGAGGTGCTGATCGCCCACAACGTGGGCTCCGAGGACGAAGTCCGCGAGGTGCTGGCGCAGGCCCAGGCTGCCGGCGGGCGCATCGTCAAGGCGGCGCAGCCCACCTTCTGGGGCGGCTACGGCGGCTATTTCAAGGACCTGGACGGCCACGTTTGGGAGGTGGTGTTCAACCCCCATCTGCAGGGGCTGGAGTGAGACTTCTTGTGGGCCCCCAGAGGTCCGGGCGATGCCCGGGCTGGCCCCCAGAGGGGACGCCAGAAAACTTGGGGAGCGGCCCGGCGCATTCTTGAGAGGCTAAACTCCCAGGCTCACACCACTTCCGTACATTTCGTACGGAATCTGAAACCGCCAACTGGAGCACTCCGCATGGCCGTCAAGCCCATCACCCGCATAGGCCTGGACGAAGGCCGCAGCACGCTGCCGCGGCTGGCCGCCTTGGCCCACGCGGGCCAGGCCAGCCTGTTGACGCGTCACGGCAAGCCCTTTGCGGCCATCGTGGCGCCCGAGGTGCTGCTCGCCAGCAAGCCCCGCCCGGCTTTCCTGGCGCTGCGCGGCAGCGGGCGGGGATTGTGGGGGCCGTCTGCCTCCGCGGCCGTGGCAGACCTTCGGGACGAATGGGACGACCGGGCTTCGTGACCGTGGCCTCTTTGCGCTCAGCAGGTCAGAAGAGGAAAACAGTCAACCCTGCGGCTGACATCGCTCCGGCGCCTGCTGGCACCCTTTGGTGCGGCTTGGCCGAGGGCGACTTGGTTGTCGTGGACACCGCCCCCTTCATCTACTTGCTGGAGGACCACCCCGACTTCGCCCCGAAGTTCCAGGGCCTGTTCGAGGCTCAGGCAAGAGGCCATCTGCGCATTGCGCTGTCCACCATCACGCTGGCGGAAATCCTGGTGGGCCCGCTGAGGCATGGCCAAGACACGCTGGCCCGCCGCTACGAGCGCGCGCTGGCGGGTTTCGAGGTGGTGCCTGTCAGCGCGGAGGTGGCGGCCACCGCCGCTCGGCTGCGCGCCACCTCGGGGCTGCGTCTGCCTGACGCCCTTCAGGCCGCCACCGCCATCGAGTGCGGCGCAGTGGCTTTGGTCACCCACGACCGGGACTTCAGTCGACTTCAGGGCCTTCGGGTTCTGACGGGAATGCCCACCACCTGACGTGCCCGTGACGCCTTGCTCCTGTCAGCCCGGCGCGCCCCGCGGGTAGGTCGTCACGCCAGTGGGGATCTCCACTTCCGGCCGCTTGCTGTCGGTCCACACATGGTGCATCGGTATGAAGCTGAAGGGCCCTTCGATGCGTTCGGCCACCACGCCCACCACCTTGGGAAAGCCCGCCGTCCGGTCGATCAGCATGTCGCCGCATTGCGCACAGCACTCGCGCACGGTGGCGTGCCCCGAGTCGGCCACGAACTCACGCTTTGTTGCTGGCCCATCGACCTGGGCATCCCGGGAGCGGAAGAAGACGAAGTTGCTGAAGGGCGTGCCGGCCACGGCCCGGCAGTCGGTGCAGTGACACACCAGCTGCAGCACGGGCGGGCTGGATATCCGGGCGGTGAAAGCACCGCAACTACAACGTGCAGACCAGGTTTCGGGCAGGGCGTTGCTCATGGTGGGGCTTGGTGAGAACGGGTGTGGAAAGCGATGAACTTTAGAGGCGTCTTCGAGTCGTCCGTTGCGGAGGGGGCGCCAGGTTCACCCAGCCTGCGCCTGCAACGCCGGCCGCGGATTCAACCCACACCAGCGCGCCATGAACACCGCCAGCACGGCACTCACCTGCTGCATGCTGGCGATCGACACCCATTCGTCGATGCCGTGGATGTCCGAGCCTTTGGGGCCGTAGCAGGTGGAGGGGATCTTGCCGTACAGGTGGAAGAAGCGCACGTCGGTGGTGGCCGTGGAAGCGTGCTGGGCGGCGTCGGCGCCGGTCACGTCGCGGTGGCAGCGCAGCAGTTCCTGAATCACGGGCTGCTGCATGTCCACCACCAGCCCTTCGGCCTGAAAGCCTTGGTAGGTGATCTTCCAGGTGACGCTGTCGTGGTGCGGGTGGGCCTGGTGCGCGGCTTCCAGCAGCGCTTCCACCTCAGCCCGCACCTGCGCCGGCTTCACGCCGGGGTAGAAGCCCAGGCGCATGTCCACGCGGCAGTGCGTGGGCACCGAGGACGTCCACTCCCCGCCCTGGATGCGCCCGAGGTTGAAGTTGATCGGATGTTCGTGGGTGCAGTAGTGCGGGTGGCGCGCCTCGGGGGCGTTCCAGGCCTCTTCCAGCTCCCGCAGCTTGCCCACCAGGTACTGCGCGTAGTCGATGGCGGCCACGCCCGTGTGTGCCGTGCAGGCGTGCACCGGCTTGCCCTGTACGTCCAGCGTGATCCACATCACGCCCACCTGCCCGGTCATCACGCTGTCGCCCGGCTCCGGGATGATGGCCGCGTCCGCCGTGTAGCCCTCCACCAAGCAGGCCAGCGCCCCGTTGCCCGTGCACTCCTCCTCCACCACGGACTGCAGGTAGACCGGCGCCGCGGGCTCCACGCCCAGGCGGCGCAGCGCGCGGAAGGCCAGGGTCAGGGCCACCAGGCCGGCCTTCATGTCCGCCGCGCCGCGGCCGTACAGGCGGTCGCCATCGATCCAGGGCTCGAACGGTGGGCGCGTCCACATCGAGGCCAAACCCACCGGCACCACGTCGATGTGGCCGTTGAGGATGAGCGAGCGGCCCGTGGCCGGGCCCACGGGGGTGTGGATGCCCACCACGTTGCGCCGGCCCGCGTAGGAGATCAGCGAAGGCGAGTAGCCGGGGTGGTCGCGGATGCGGTCCTCGTCGACCTCGAACTCGTGGATGTCCAGGCCGTTGCGCTCGAACTCCCGGCGCATCAGGGCTTGCGCACCAGGCTCGGCGCCCAGCAGCGAGGGCTCGGCCACCAGTTCGGTCAACAGCGCCACCGCCTCGTCGCGCTGCGCGGCCACGGCGGCCAGGATGGCGGTTTCATCGACGGGAGCAGCAGTGGCGGGTGAAGGGGGCATCAGGGGCTCCGGTTGGGGCGGACGGGGCAACGGCGCAGCGGGGACTGATTTTTCAGCGGACGATAGCGCAAGTTCTGCCCAACATGCCCGTGGCTGCGCTGCCAGGACTTGCCTCAAGGGGAGGGTGCTGCAGCCGTGGTGCAATCCGGGCAAGACCATGGCTTTCCTCGACACCGATCGCGAGCTGACCCAAGGCTCCTATTACCTGCACACGGCGCCGGCCTGGGCGCCGTCGCCTCCGCTGCAAGGGGAAGTGGACTGCGACGTGGCCGTGGTGGGCGCCGGCCTGGCGGGCTTGTCCGCGGCGCTGGAACTGGCCTCGCGCGGCCTGAGCGTCACGGTGCTGGAAGCGCAGCACGTGGGTTTTGGCGCCAGCGGGCGCAACGGCGGCCAGGCGATCCACGGGCTGGGCTGCGACATGTCGGTGATCGAGGCCCAACTGGGCCGGGATGACGCCCGCCGCGTTTTCGACATGTCCATCGAGGCGCTGGACCTCGTGCGCCAGCGCATCGCCGCCCACGCCATCGACTGCGAATGGCAGGACGGCTTCCTGAGCGTGGCCACCTCGCCGCGCAAGGCCCAGGCGCTGGCCGGCTGGGCGCAGCACATGGCGCAGGCCTATGGCTACCCCATGACCGTGGCGGCGCGTGAAGAGGTGCGCCGCTGGATCGACAGCCCGCGCTACCACGGTGTCGTGCACGACCCGCGCTCCGGGCACCTGCATCCGCTGAAGTACACCCAGGGCCTGGCGCGCGCGGCGGTGGCGGCCGGCGTGCGTCTGCACGAAGCCACGCCCGTCACCGCCCTGGAGCAGGGCCCCACCGTGGCGCTGCGCACGCCACAGGGCCGTGTGCGGGCGCGCCAGGTGCTGCTGGCCGGCAACGTCTATCTGCAGGGCCTGGCGCCCACACTGGCGCCGCGCATCATGCCCGTGGGCACCTACATCGTCTGCACCGAGCCGCTGGAGCGGGACCTGTGGGCGAGCCTCATCCCCTCGCTGTCGGCGGTGTGCGACACCGACGTGGTGCTGGACTACTTCCGCCCCACGGCTGACCAGCGCATGCTGTATGGCGGTCGCTGCAGTTACAGCACGGCCACGCCTCGCGACATGGCCGGTTCGCTGCGCCAGCGCATGGTGGCCACCTTTCCGCAACTGGCCGGCGTGCGCCTCTCACACGCCTGGGGCGGGTTCGTGGACATCACGATGAACCGCGCACCGGACTTCGGGCGGCTGCCGCCGCCATCATCCGGTCATGCGGCCAACGTCTACTATCTCCAAGGTTTCTCGGGCCACGGCCTGGCGCTGACGGGCCTGGCCGGGCAGATGGTGGCGCAGGCCATGACGGGCGATGCCTCGCGGTTTGACGTCTTCGCCCGGTTGCGTCACCGTGCCTTCCCGGGGGGCGCGCTGCTGCGCATGCCGGCGCTGGTGCTGGGCATGGCCTGGTACCGTTTGAGGGATCTGTTGGGGTGAACACATGGTGTCCAAAGAGCGTTGTGCGACGTTTGGTGAGATGGAGCAGTGGCTGGACCGCCACCGCGTGACCGAGATCGAGTGCCTGGTGCCCGACCTCACGGGCGTGGCGCGCGGCAAGATCCTGCCGCGCGAGAAGTTCACGGAAGACCGCGGCATGCGCCTGCCCGAGGCCATCGTGGCCATGGGCGTGACGGGCGAGTTCCCCGAAGAGGGGCCCTACTACGACGTCATCCACCCCACCGACCGCGACATGCACCTGCAGCCCGACCCTCGCAGCGTGCGCCTGGTGCCCTGGGCCGTGGACCCCACCGCCCAGGTCATCCATGACTGCTACGACCGGGACGGCAAGCTCGTGCCCTTCGCCCCGCGCTCGGTGCTGCGCCGTGTGTGTGACCTGTACGCCGGGCGCGGCTGGAAGCCCATCGTCGCGCCCGAGCTGGAGTTCTACCTCGTGGCGCGCAACACCGACCCGGACGTGCCGCTCAAGCCCCCGGTAGGCCGCAGCGGGCGCAGCGAGACCTCGCGCCAGGCTTACTCCATCGATGCCGTGAACGAGTTCGACCCCCTGTTCGAGGACGTCTACGCCTACTGCGAGAAGATGGAGCTCAACGTGGACACGCTCATCCACGAACTGGGCGCCGGGCAGATGGAGATCAACTTCTTCCACGACCACCCGCTGGGCCTGGCCGACGAGGTGTTCTTCTTTAAGCGCACGGTACGCGAGGCCGCGCTGCGCCACGACATGTTCGCCACCTTCATGGCCAAGCCGATTGCCGGCGAGCCCGGCAGCGCCATGCACGTGCACCAGAGCGTGGTGGACGCCGTCACCGGCCACAACATCTTCAGCCGCGAGGACGGCCAGGCCAGCGACGAGTTCCGCTGGTACATCGGCGGGCTGCAGCGCTACATCCCTGCGGCCATGGCGCTGTTCGCGCCCTACGTCAACAGCTACCGACGCCTGTCACGGTTCACTGCCGCGCCCATCAACATCCAGTGGGGCACCGACAACCGCACCGTGGGCATCCGCTCCCCCGTGGCGCCGCCTTCCGCGCGGCGGGTGGAGAACCGTGTCATCGGCGCCGACGCCAACCCCTACGTGGCGCTGGCCGCCACCCTGGCCTGCGGCTGGCTGGGCATCCAGCAGCGCATCGAGCCCACGGCCGAGTGCCAGGGCGACGCCTACCTGGGCGACTACCAGTTGCCGCGCAGCCTGGGCGAAGCCCTGGCCCTGCTGCGCGCCGAGAAAGACCTGGCCGAGGTGCTGGGGCAGCCCTTCGTCACGGTGTACACCGAGGTCAAGGAGATCGAGTACGCCGAGTTCATGAAGGTGATCTCGCCCTGGGAACGCGAACACCTGCTGCTGCACGTCTGAGAGGCCCCGGCATGACACCCCCCTCCACACTGGCTTCCACGCCCGCCGCCATGGCCCCAGCCGCCCCGGGCGCTGTCCCCGCCGGCGGCGCCTCCGGCCGCACCTCCAGCCGTACCACCGCGCAGTGGCAGCAGGCCGACGCGGCGCATTTCCTGCACCCCTTCACCGATTTCCAGGGCCTGGCCCGCAAGGGCGCGCGCATCATCACCCGCGCCGACAACATCTACCTGTGGGACAGCGACGGCCAGCGCATCCTGGACGCGATGAGCGGGCTGTGGTGCGTGAACGTGGGCTACGGCCAGCAGTCGCTGGTGCAGGCGGCCACGCGTCAGATGCAGGAGCTGCCCTTCTACAACGCCTTCTTCCAGACGGCCACCGTGCCGGCCATCGAGCTGGCCGAGCTGCTGGCCGAGGTGGCGCCGCCGGGCTTCGAGCATGTGTTCTTCAGCGGCTCGGGCTCCGAGGGCAACGACACCATCGTGCGCATGGTGCGCCGCTACTGGGACGTGCTGGGCCAGCCCCAGCGCCAGGTCATCATCAGCCGCCACAACGCCTACCACGGCTCCACCATGGCCGGCGCCTCGCTGGGCGGCATGGCCGGCATGCACGCGCAAGGCGGGCTGCCCATTCCCGGCATCACCCACATCCAGCAGCCCTGCTGGTGGACGCAGGGCCGCCCGCTGGGCCTGGAGCCCGAAGCCTTCGGCCTGCAGGCCGCGCAGTGGCTGGAGCAGCGCATCCTGGAGCTGGGCCCGGAGAACGTGGCTGCCTTCATCGGCGAGCCCATACAGGGCGCGGGCGGCGTGATCATTCCGCCAGCCAGCTACTGGCCCGAGATCCAGCGCATCTGCCAGCGCCACGGCATCCTGCTGGTGAGCGACGAGGTGATCTGCGGCTTCGGCCGCACCGGGAACTGGTTCGGCTGCGAGACCTTCGGCTTCCAACCCGACCTGATGACCTTCGCCAAGGGCGTGACCAGCGGCTACGTGCCCCTGGGCGGCGTGATGGTGGGCGAGCGCGTGGCGCGGGTGCTGATCGAGCAGGGCGGGGAATTCGCCCACGGCTACACCTACTCAGGCCACCCCGTGGCCTGCGCGGTGGGCCTGGCCAACGTGCGGCTGATTCAGCAACTGGGCCTGGTGGCCCATGTGCACGACGACGTGGGCCCCTACCTGGCGAAGCGCTATGCCGAGGTGCAGCACCACCCGCTGGTGGGGCAGGCCCAAACCTGCGGCCTGATGGGCGCGCTGGTGCTGGTGCAGGACAAGGCGCGCGGCACCGCCTTCCCCGAGGAGCATGAGGTCGGCATGGTGTGCCGCAAGCACTGCTTTGCCAACGGCCTGGTGATGCGCGCCGTGGGCGACCGCATGATCATCGCCCCGCCGTTGGTGATCACCCGCGCGCAGATCGACGAGATGATCGAGCTGATCCACCGCTGCCTGGACCTGACCCTGCAGGAAGTGCAAAGCAAGGGCTGGAAGGTCGGCTGACCGCCCGCAGCCCATCCTGCCCTTTGGAGAGAGCGCCCCGTGAAATTCAAGATGCCCCGCAATTCGCTGTTCGCGGTGCTGCTGCGCGCGCCCTGGTGGATCAGTCTGGCCATCGCCGCCGGGCTGTCGCTGGTGCTGGCCGCGCTGCTGCCGGACGACTACCGCGTCGTGGGGGCGCTCAGCACCTTTCCCTTCGTGGTGATCGCGGCCCTGGCGGCCTGGCGCCAGTCGCAGCTGCCCAGCGCCGCAGAGGTGGCGCGCACGCAGGAAACCGTGGTGGCCATGACCTGGAGTGCCTTCTCCGCGCGCCTGGAGGAGGCGTTCCGTCACGACGGTTTCGAGGTCCGGCCTGGCACCGCGGCTCCTGTGGACTTTGAGTTGCAACGCCAGGGCCGCCGCATGCTCGTCAGCGCCCGGCGCTGGAAATCGGCGCAGACGGGCGTGGAGCCGCTGCGCGCGCTGCAGGCCGCGCGCCAGGCGGCTGATGCCAGCGATGCCCTGTTCATCTGCATGGGCGGCCTGACCGACAACGCCCGGCCCTACGCCACCGCGCAGGGCATCCAGGTGTGGCAGGCGACCGAGCTGGCCCAGGCGCTGCGCAAGGGCCGCAAGGGGCTGTCGGCTTGAAGCGCAAGGCGAAGGTCGTCGGCGCTGGCCCGGCGGCGCCCAGCGAGCCGCACCAGGAAGCCCTGCCCCCCGAGGTGCGCCCTGGGCAGTCGGTGGAGCTGCTCAAGCAACTGCACATCCTCACCCGAGACGCCAGGCTCAACCAGGACTCGCGGCGCAAGCTCAAGCAGGTCTACCACCTGTTCCAGTTCATCGAAGGCCTGCTGCAGGAGCTGCCGCCACCCAGCGCTGACCACCCTTCAGGCCCGCTGGTGGCCGACCACGGCGCGGGCAAGTCCTACCTCGGCTTCATCACCTACGACCTCTACCTGAAGGCGCTGGGCCGGGGCACCATATACGGCATCGAGACGCGCAGCGAGCTGGTGGAATCTTCGCGCGCGCTGGCGCAGCGCCTGGGCTTCGAGCGCATGAAGTTCCTCAACCTGAGCGTGGCCGAATCCACGGGCTTGGAGGAACTGCCCGAGCGCTTCGACATGGTCACGGCGCTGCACGCCTGCGACACCGCCACCGACGACGCCATCCACTTCGGCCTGCAGAAGCAGGCCCGCTTCATGGTGCTGGTGCCCTGCTGCCAGGCCGAACTGGCCGCCAGCCTGCGCCAGAACAAGGCCCTGCAGCTCGCCCGCACGCCGCTGGCCGAACTGTGGCGCCACCCGCTGCACACCCGCGAGCTCGGCAGCCAGCTCACCAACGTGCTGCGCTGCCTGTACCTCGAGTCCCAGGGCTACGCAGTCACCGTCACCGAACTGGTGGGCTGGGAGCACAGCATGAAGAACGAGCTCATCCTGGCGCGCTTCACCGGCCACCGCAAACGCAGCGCCGGCCAGCGCCTGAAGGCGCTGCTGCAGGAATTTGCGCTGGAGCCGCTGCTGGCCACGCGGTACCCGGCGCTGGCGGGGTGAGCCGGATTTGTAACTTCGGTTACACAAAATCTTGCGGCCGGCGGAGCTAACATGGGTCTGGTGTCCGTGTGTTGCGTCGTCGCAAACCATCTTGTGGCTTGTGTGCCCGCACAGTACGATCCGACGATCCTGAAAACCACACTTCATGTCCGGTCAATACGGCGGCTTCCCCCTCATGTCGACTCTTCCGTCGGACCAAGCCCCGCTCTTGCCGCCGGGCACCCCTCCCCCACACACCCTTGAGCGTGCCGCTCTCTGCTGAGGCTCACTCAGCCGCAAGCAGCTGCCACACGCCCACGGATTCCCTCTTCCACGCCTGTTCACCCGAGAGCCCACCATGACCAAGCCCCACACCCCCGCCCAGGATTCCCGCAAGCCGGCCCTTTCGCAAGCGGCTGAAGAGCGCAAGCTCCGCTCGGACGCGGAGCGGGACGCCGCACGGGGACTGCCCACTTCCGTGCTGTTGATGGGCCTGGCGGGCGGTGCGGTGGCGGCATCCGGCCGTTTGTCTCAAGAGCAGGCAGGCTCCGCTGCGCAGGACACCCCGGCCGAGGCGCTGCAAGCCCCAGCGCTGCCCGGCGCAAAGGAGGCAGCGGATGCATTGCCCCAGCAGGCTTCAGATGCAGCCCAGGCGTCAGTGGTGGACGGCCAGGCGCTGCAGCAGATCGTCGCCGATCTGGTCACGGAAGCTGCCTCGGTGGCCATGCCTGAGGCCGCGCAGGCTGCGGCACAGGGGGCTGCGGAAGGCGCAGCGCTGGCGGAAGGGACGGTTGCCGAAGTTGTGGCCGAAGCCGCCGCCGAGGGCGCAGCGGCCCAGGCTGCCGGACCGGTGGGCGAATCCCTCACGGCCGCCGCAGGCGCTGAAGGCGTTGCCAGCCAGCCCATGCTGCTGGCGCAGGCCCAGGTGCCGGCCGCCAGCGGCGGGGCGGCAGCCTCTTCGTCGGTCGCCACGGCTGCGGGCGCAGGTGCCGGCGCAGCCACGGGTACTGCGGCTGCGGTGGCAGGAACGGCCGCGGGTGCGGCTGCTGGCGTGGCCGCCGGTGCTGCCATTTCCACTGCCGCGCTGGTGGCCGTTGGCGCGGTGGTGGTGGGCGCAGCCGTGGCGAGTTCGGGGAGCAATGGCCCGATCACCACCGAGGAAAAGCCGTCTGACAAGCCTACCGACAAAAAGGCGCCAACCGCAGCCATCTCCATTTCAGACACCAACCTGAAAGCTGGCGAGACCGCCACGGTCACCATCACCTTCAGCGAGGCCGTCACGGGTTTTGACAGCGCAGCGGACGTGACCGTGCAGAGCGGCACGCTGTCAGCCATGACCAGCACCGATGGCGGGGTGACCTGGACGGGCACATTCGCCCCGACAGCAGATCTGGAGGACTCAAGCAACGTCATCAGCCTGGCGACGACATACACGGATGCTGCCGGCAATGCGGGTGCCGCTGCCCAGAGCATCAACTACGCGGTCGATACGGATGTGCCCGCCGTGGAGTCGATGGTGGCTGACTCTGCCACCAAGACTGTGACGCTTACTTTCGACAGCCCGTTGGATCCGAACAGCCTGCCCCCTGCGGACAGGTTCACGGTCACAGTCAACCAGACCCCGAACGCCGTGGCCTCGGTGTCGGTCGTCGACAACACCGTCATCTTGACGTTGACCACGGATTTCACAGCCGGTTCCCAGGTCAACGTCACTTACGAAGACTCTGAAGGCGACACCACCAATGCCGCGCAGGACCTGGCCGGCAATGACGCACCCGGCTTTTCCGTGGGCCAGGTGGCGGACGGCTACGTGCGTGGCGCCACGGTTTACATCGACACGAACAACAACGGGCAGGCCGATCCGGGGGTCGACTACCGGGTGGGCGTGACCGACAACCTGGGCAACTTCTTCATTCCCAGGGGCGCACCCTCGGGCACCATCATCGCGGTGGGCGGCGTCAACATCGACACTGGCGTGCCGAACACCATTCCGCTGAAGGCCCCGGCCGGCTCCACCACCATCAACCCGCTGACCACGCTGGTGCAGGCGGTGGTGGCCTCTTCTGGCAGCCCTGCTACGCCTGCATCGATTGCTGCCGCTGCTCAGACGGTCGCCCAGACCTTGGGCCTGACGCTGCCCGAAGGCCGCACGCTGACCAACTTCGACCCGATTGCGGTGGCCAACTCGTCTGCGCCCGGTGCCGCCCAAGCCGCAGCCGTGGCAGCCCAGAAGGCCGCGGCGCAGATCGCCACCGTCGTGTCGCTGGCTTCCAGCGACACCGGAACCGGTTCCACCGCTGGCACCACCGTCATCAGCAACCTGGCCAGCCAAATCCAGTCGGCCAGCACCGCGTCGGCCACCGTCAACCTGGCCGATGCCGCCACGCTGGGCAATGCCCTGGCGGGGACCACCGTGAGTGCTGCAGCGCAAAGCAAGATTGCCGATGCTTCCGCGGCCATCTCCAGCGCCACCGGCAGCATCGCTGCGATCAGTGCGGCACAGAGCCAGTTTCTCGACACCGTGGCGCCTTCGGCCCCGACCGCCGCGCCTGACCTCAGGCCTGAGTCGGACTCGGGCCTCAGGGACAGCGACAACGTGACCAAGGACACCAGCCTGAAGTTGCGGTTGACGTTCGACACACGCGCCACCAATGGCACGGCCGCGGTGACCGGTGACACGGTGCGGGTGCTCGAAGCCGGCGCACAGGTGGCAGAGGTGGTGCTGCAAGCCCGGGACATCGCTCGCGGCTGGGTTGAAGTGATGATCGACGGCGTCTCCGAAGATTCCCACGCGTACACCACGCAGGTAGTGGACCAGGCCGGCCTTACAAGCCCCCTGTCACCCGCGCTGGGTGTGACCGTGGACCGCACGGCCCCCCTTGGGCCCACGATTGGCGTGGTGGCGGCGGACGATGTCATCAGCACCGCCGATGCGAGCCCCATCGTGATCGGCGGCGTGGCGGAGGCGGGTTCCATCGTCAGCATCACGCTGGGCGGCAACACCCGGGCAGCCACGGTCAGCGGCACATCATGGTCCTACACCGTCACTGCCGCTGACATCAGCGCCATGCAGCAAGATTCGGAGACCTTGTCCGTCGTGGCCAGAGACCTTGCTGGCAACGCCAGCACCGCGGTCACCCGAAACATCACTATCGACACCGAGGCGCCCACGCTCACGGCCAGCGTCACAGGCGCTGCAGACGACGTGGAGCCCACGCGCGGAAATGTGTCCAGCGGCGGCTCCAGCAACGACAACACCCTGGCCCTGTCGGGCACGGTCAGCGGCACTCTGGCCACAGGAGACCGTGTGGTGGTCTACGACGGCGCCACTGCGCTGGGCCAAGCCACGGTCAACGGCACCGAATGGACTTTCGCCACCTCGGGTCTGAGCAATGCCGTACACGCCTTCACCGCCCGGGTGGAGGACGCCAACGGCAACCGCGGCGCGGCCGGCACACCCTACACCGTCACCGTCAACGCTTCAGTACCCACCACCACGGCTGCCATCACGGGCGCCAGCCACGACGGCGGCGCGGTGAGCGGCGGCGTCACGAATGACACCACCCCCGTGCTCACCGGCACCGTCAGCGCAGCGCTCAATGGTGAGCAGGTGGTGATCTTCCGTAACGGGGCGCGGCTGGGCGTTGCCAGTGTTGAAGGGACCAACTGGACTTACGCCGTCGGTGCCGCCGAGGGTACGGCCGACGACCTGCCCGCAGGGGATCATCGCTTCGCCGCGGTGGTCGAGAACATTGTGGGCCGCAACCAGGGTACGCTGAGCACGCCCGTGAGCGTGACCGTGGACCTCATGCCCCCCCCCGCGCCGGGCTTGGGTTTTGTGGCTGGCGACAACGTGATCAATGCCGCCGAGAGTACGGCCGGCGTGGTGCTGCGCGGCACGATGGAAACTGGCGCCAGCGTCAGCGTGGCTGTTGGCGGGCAGGTACGCGATGCCGTCGTCACTGGTGGCAGTTGGAGCTACGCACTGACCACAGATGACTTCACCAACATGGGTCAGGGCGCTGAAACCCTGACCGTCACGGCACGCGATGCGGCGGGCAATGTGGGCGCCGCAACGGAGCGCCAGATCACCGTTGACACAACCCGCCCAGAAGCCCCCACGATCGGTGCGATCTCAGAGAACGATGACGACAAGATCAATGCGTTGGAGCGCAACGCAGGAAGCGGCGTCACGCTCAGCGGAACTGTCGAAGCCGGGGCTCAGGTAGAGGTCAAGCTCGAGGGTGCGGGTGGAGCCCGCACCATGACGGCGAACGTCGAGGGCACCACCTGGTCCTACAAGCTGACCGGCGCCGACTACACCCTGCTCGGCCAGGGCAACGACAAGAAGGTAAGCGTGGTCGCACGCGACGCTGCGGGAAATGAAAGCAGCGCCGGTACCCAATTCTTTGCCATCGACACCGTGGCACCCACGCTGACGCCACTGACACTGGCCACCGGCGACGACAGCGGCGCCAAGGGTGACAGCCGCTCCAGCAACGCGCAGCCCCAGTTCCTGTTCAGCGCGCCAGGGAGCACGCCTACAGGCACTTTCCAATTGATCGACGCACAGGGCAACGCCGTCGGCAACCCCGTGGCCATGACATTCGGCAGCGGAGGGGGTCAACCCGGGACCGCCCTCACGGTGGAGGGCACCTACCGTGTCCAGGTTGTGGCGTCAGACGACGCCGGCAACACCACCACCCGCACGGGCCTCTACACGCTGGACAGCAGCGCGCCGACCGTCCTCTCCATCACGGACGATGAGGCGGCAGCCAAGGCCAATATCGCCGGGGGCCCGGTGGTTTTCACGATCACCTTCAGCGAAGGTGTGACCGGCTTTACGGCCGATGACATTGACGTCACCGGTGGTACCGAAGGCGCTTTCAACGCCATCAACGCGCGTGTCTACACGCTGGCCGTGCAGCCCGCAGCCGGCAGCACCAGCGACATCACGGTGAACGTGCTGGCTGGCGTTGCGGAAGACATCGCAGGCAATCTCAACGCCGCCGTGGCCGCCCCGGCCACGCAGGGGGTGGATTTCGCAGCGCCCACGGCCCAGAGCATCGTCGTCACGCCCGCTGCGTTGCGCGGTGGGCAAACCGGTACTGTCACCGTCACGTTTTCCGAGCCTGTGACCGGCTTCACCAATGCCGACCTCAGCGCGCCGAACGGCACCCTTGGAACCATGAGCACGTCTGACAACGGGCTCACCTGGACAGGCAGTTTCACCCCCAGCGCTGACACCGAAGACGCCACCAACAGTGTCAGCCTCACCGCCGGAAGCTACACGGATCTGGCGCTCAACCCAGGTGCTGCAGCGTCCAGTGGCAACTACGTGGTCGACACCCGGGCGCCGGCCTTCACCAGCGGCACCATGGCTGCTGTGGACGAGAACATCGCCACCACCGCGCCGGTGTACACGGCAGCAGCTACCGACGCCACAGGCCCGGTGAAGTATTCGCTGGCGGCTGACAGCAGCACCGACAACGCGCTGTTCAACATCAACCCAACCACCGGTGTCGTCACCTTCAAGGCGGCCCCCAATTTCGAGCAGCCGGCCGATGCAGGCGCCAACAACGTCTACAACATCGTCGTCACCGCCACCGATGGCACGGCCGAGCCCGGCCAGTCCAGCACCCGCGCGGTGGCCATCACTGTGGGTAACGTCAACGAAGCGCCCACCGCTCCGCAGACCATCACGCCGCCTGTCATCGCCACCAAGGCGAACTACAGTTTCAATCTCGCGTCCGTCTTCACTGACCCTGACGCCGGCAACACGCTGACTTTCGCTCTTGCCGGGCAGACTCCACTTCCTGCTGGCTTGTCGTTGTCGAACGGCCTCATCAGCGGAATCGTCAACACCGCTGGCACGACATCCGTCAGCGTCACCGCAACCGATCAGGGCGGACTGTCCGTTACCCGAACATTCTCATTCCTGGCGGTCGATGCGCCTGCGTTCTTGTCGCTTACCTCCAACGTAGCTCAGGTCACGGGGGGCACCCCCTTTGTGCTGACAGCCACCTTGACTGAGCCAGTGACCGTTTCCGGCGGAACCCCGACGCTGATGCTGAACGTGGGGGGGCAGTCGGTCACCGCCGCTTACACCGGCCTGACGGGCGCTCCAACCAGCACGCTCACCTTCGCGGCCACTGCACCCGCAACCGGTGACAGTAGCAGCATCACGGTAAGCGGTTTTGACGCTGGCGGGGCCAGCCTCATTGGCGAGGGTTCAAGGCGGGAGTTGACTCCCCCTATGAACGTTCCCGTCGAGAACTTTCTCGTCGACAACACCGCGCCAGTCTTCACCAGCGGCCCGAGCTCCGCTGTTGCGGAGAAGACCGTGCCGGCCAATACGGTCGCCTACCAAGCGCGTACCACTGACTTGACGGATGTGACGTACTCCCTCGGCGGGGTGGATGCGGGTGATTTCGTCATCGATGTCCAATCGGGTGCGGTTCGATTCGGGTCTGCTCCCGAGCGTGCCAATCCAGTTGACGACAACGTCGACAACGCCTATCAGTTGGCAGTGACCGCCACCGACAAATTCAATCGAGCCACCACCCAGATGGTGACCATCACGGTCACCGAGATCCCGATTGCCACCGTCCTGTATGCCCAGTCTGGTGCCAGCGTGGATGCTCTGGTCAACGCGACGGTGTTTGGCGGGAATGATTGGCAGGCGACGACTTCAACAAGTTTTGAGGTTGTTTCCACAGACGGCACCAAGTTGGCGCGTTTCAGCGGCACTGGCCTGACCTGGGGCACCCGATCGGAAGACGGTGACACCTGGCCTGTCCCCACTGGCGGAACGGTCACGGGAGTGAGCTTCTACACGGTGGCCGCGAGCGTCGAGACTCTGGCCGTCAGCGTCACCGGGTTGCAGACGTCTGCACTGCAATTTGGTTTGGCAGTGGACGCTGACTATGACCAGCCTGAGCATCCGACCTTTGATGCCCTGCTGGCCACGTACCGCTACAACATCACTGGCTCAACGGGCAACGACACACTGGGCGGTGACCAGTGGAACGACACGATCAAGGGCGATGACGGTTACGACACGCTGGTGGGCAGCCCTGGCGACGACTCCTTGGACGGCGGCAACCCGGCGGTTTCCGGTGATGACCTTGTCGACTACCGCGGCGCACCGGGTGCGGTGACTGTGAATCTCAAGACGGGGGTGGCGGCCACGGGAGCGTGGGGAACCGACTCGTTGACGGGCATTGAGGGTGTTCTGGGAAGCGCCTTCAACGACTCCATCATCGGCGGTGACAGCACCGCAGTCGAAGACTTTTTTGTTGGCGGGTTGGGCAATGACACCATCGACGGTGGTGCTGGTTTCGATATCGTTTGTTACGAGACGGACAACACCCAGGCGGTGAACGTTGACTTGTCGACCGGGATTGCCACGGGCAACGGCATCGGCACGGACACCTTGATCAACGTCGAGGGGGTGATTGGCTCAAGCCAGGCCGACACCTTCAAAGGCGGTGCCGGCAATGACTGGTTCCGTCCCCAGGGCGGCAACGACACGGTCGATGGAGGTGCGGGCAACGACCGCGTCGTTTACGACCGTGCCAGCGGCGCAGTCACGGTCAACCTCACCACCGGCACGTCGTCCGGGGCTAACGGCGTTGACACCCTGATCAACATCGAGAACTTGCGCGGCTCGCGCTTCGGCGATTCGCTGACGGGCAATGCGGGTAACAACGACATCCAGGGCCGGGACGGCAACGACACGATCAGCGGCCTGGACGGCAACGACAGCCTCAGCGGCGAGAACAACGATGACAGCCTGCTGGGGGGCAACGGTGCGGACACGCTGGTGGGAGGCGGGGGCAACGACACCCTGGACGGTGGAGCGCAACTGACCCTTGAGGACAACGCCAACTTCAGCAACGAGTTCGACGTGGCCGCGTACTCGGCGGCCACGGCCGGGGTGACGGTCAACCTGGGAGTGGACGGCCGCAATGGTTTTGCGCGGTCTGCGGTGGACAGTGTCAATGCCAGCATCGGCATCGATGTGTTGCACGACATCGAGTACGTGGTCGGGTCGAATTTCAACGACTCGATCACGGGTTCGGACCGGCGCGTGGTGGAGATCTTCCGCGCCAACAAGGGCAACGACACCATCCAGGGGGGCACGGTCAATGACCTGGGCACGAACCTGGTGGATTACCGCAGCGCCACAGGTGGCGGGGTCAACGTCAACCTTGCCATGGGCAGTGCGACGGGCGCGGACGGCACTGACACGCTGGTGGGCACTTTCCACGGTGTCATCGGCAGCGAAGATGTTGATACGCTGACGGGCGGCGGCGGCGATGATTTCCTTGATGGCCGGCTGGGCAACGACATCATCGACGGCGGCGGCGGTAACGACCGTGTGGCGTACAACACAGCCAGCGGTGGTGTGACCGTCAACCTGGCGGCAGGCACCGTCACAGGGGCGGCTGGCAACGATGTGCTCACCAGCATCGAGCACGCACGGGGCTCCGAGTTCGCCGATACGCTGATCGGCAGCGATATCGCCAACGACCTGCAGGGCCGTGCGGGTGACGACAACATTCAGGGCGCTGGCGGCAACGACACCATCCACGGTGGCGCGGGTAACGACGCCATCGACGGAGGGCAGGGCGAAGATGTGGCCCGCTTCACGGGCAACCGTGCGGACTACAACGTGGCCTACAGCAGCGCCACATCCACCTACACCGTGACGGACTCCGTCAATGGCCGCGACGGTGTGGATTCGATCCAGGGCGTTGAGGCTTTCCAGTTCGCCGATGGGCGCTACCTCGTCAACAACGGCGTGCTGACCCCCGATGTCAGGGTGGTCACGGTTGTCTACTCCAAGCCAGCGAGTGTCGATGCCCTGTTTGAGGCGGCGGTCTTCTCCGAAGGCGGCTCGGGGCTGATCACATCAACCTCTATCACGGGAACTTCTGGCGACGGCAAGACGCAGGTTCGTTTCATTGGTACAGGTTTCACGTGGACGGGCCCTGCTGATGGCAACTTCCAGCCCACGGGCGGCACGGTCACTCGCATGGAGTTTGATTCGGGTGACTCGGCACAAGCGCGGACACCTGCGGCCACGCTTGATGGACTGAACTTCAGCCTTGTGGCGCTGAGCAACGCCATCGACGCCGCCTGGGACGGTGATGATTCACAACTGGATGCGCTCTTCTCGAGCTTCCGGGTGGACGTCACCGGCTCAACGGGCAACGACAGCCTGGGCGGTGACCAGTGGAACGACACGATCAAGGGCGGTGAGGGCAACGACACGCTGACTGGAAGCCCTGGCGATGACTCGCTGGACGGCGGCAACCCGGCGGTTTCCGGCAATGACCTTGTGGACTACCGCGGTGCACCTGGTGCGGTGACGGTGAATCTCAAGACGGGGGTGGCCGCCACGGGAGCCTGGGGAACCGACTCGTTGTCGGGCATTGAGGGTGTTCTGGGGAGCGCCTTCAATGACTCCATCGTCGGCAGTGACAGCACCACCGTTGAGACGGAGATTTTCGTTGGTGGATTGGGCAATGACACCATCGATGGTGGTGCTGGTTTTGACATCGTCAGTTACGACTGGGAGAACACCAACACCCAGGCGGTGAACGTGGACTTGTCGACCGGGATTGCGTCGGGCACCGGCGTCGGCACGGACACCTTGATCAACGTCGAGGGGGTGATTGGCTCCAGCCAGGCCGACAACTTGAAGGGTGGTGCCGGAGATGACTGGTTCCGTCCCCAGGGCGGCAACGACACGGTCGATGGCGGCGCGGGCAACGACCGCGTCAACTACGACCGTGCCAACGGCGCGGTCACGGTCAACCTCACCACCGGCACGTCGTCCGGGGCTAACGGCGTTGACACCCTGATCAACATC
>Ga0315900_10004851_pt1 | contig 18756 bp, 15 predicted proteins | sample LakEriMetagenome_FD_203521 | JGI IMG/M metagenome (GOLD analysis project Ga0315900, IMG submission 203521) | Freshwater fungal communities from buoy surface, Lake Erie, Ohio, United States - Buoy 12 MA114 | ecosystem: Environmental > Aquatic > Freshwater > Lake > Lake biofilm | place: USA: Lake...
TCCAGCTCCCCCAGACGCCGCCACCCACCACGAGAAGATCGGGGGCGCCCCCGTTCGCGCCGCGCGCTGGCACAGCTACTTCTTTGCGCCGAGGGTGCGGAAGCGCGAGAGGAACTCCTTGGTGCGCAGATCGTTCGGCGCATCAATCACCTGCTCTGGTGGCCCAACCTCGGCGAACTCACCCTGATCCATGTAGTACACGCGATCGGCCGCCTCATGCGCAAAGTCCATCTCGTGTGTCACCACGATCATCGTGCGACCTTCGTGCGCAAGGTCCGCCATCACCTTCAGCACTTCGCCTACCAGCGTTGGATCGAGCGCGCTCGTTGGCTCATCAAAGAGGAGCACCTTCGGCTGCATTGTGAGCGCGCGCGCAATGGCGACGCGCTGTCGCTGTCCGCCGGAGAGTCGCGAAGGATACTCATCGCGCTTCTCGCTTAGTCCAACCTTCGCCAGATACTTCTCTGCGATCGCCTCTGCCTCCTTGCGAGCCATCCCCTTCACATGAACGGGCGCCTCCACGCAGTTCTCAATGACGCTCAAGTGCGGGAAGAGATTGAACTCTTGGAAGACCATCCCCGCGCGAAGTCGAAGGTCACGAATGCGACTCTGGCGCTCGCCACCCTCTTTGTGGAATGGATCGGCGGTCACGGTGACGCCATCAATCTCCACCACGCCGTCGGTAGGATCTTCAAGGAAGTTCAAGCTGCGCAGGAAGGTGCTCTTTCCAGACCCCGAGCGCCCAAGGATGCAGACGGTCTCGCCCGGCCAGACGGTGATGGAGGCGCCGCGCAGCACGTGGTTTTCCCCGAACCACTTGGCAATGTTCGTTGCCTTGAGGACTGGTTCTGCACCAGCCTTCACCAAGATGCCTGGCTTCTCTGCTGGATGCAGCACATGTGGCTGTGGCACACTCTCATTCCGACCGATTGTATCGCTCATCTGGTGCCCTCTTTCACCCGGTCACCTGATGACATCCGCTTCTCAAGCTTCTGTTGAATTGCAGAGAATACAATCGTCATGACCCAATAGAGTGCTGCCGCAATCAGAAGTGTTTGAAGCGATTTGAACTCCTTGCGCCCAGCATTCTGCGCGCGCCACAAAATCTCTTGGAGTGTGACGGCAGATGCGAGGGCTGAATCCTTGAGCATTGCAATGAAGTCGTTCCCGATTGCAGGAAGAATGATCTTGAACGCCTGCGGGGCCACAATGCGCCTGAAGGCCGTCCGCTCCGACATTCCAAGCGCTGCGGCGGCCTCCTTCTGCCCTGTCGGTACCGCCTGAATACCAGCCCGGAAAATTTCGGTCATATACGCACCGTAGTTCATGCCGAGTGCGCCAATCGCGCAGACGATCGGATCAAACACGAGGCCCACTTGCGGCAGCGCTAAGTACCAGAAGAGGAGCTGCAACAGTAGCGGCGTACCTCGAAAGAAGCTGACATAGAAGGACGCAATCGCATTCGCAACCGCGTTGTTGGAGAGGCGGCCGATCGCACCGAGGAGCGCAAGCACTGTGGCGAGCACAATCGAACAGAGTGAGACCACGATTGTCATGATTGAGCCGCCAATAATGAATGGCGTTACTCGTGCGAGAAAATCGAATTCAATGTTCAAATAGATAACGATGAAAGCTGCGAGGGCTGTGAGCAGCACGATCGAAGTCACCCTGTACCTTCGATTCCATGCGGAGGTTCTTCGCTGATCCTCCGCCTCTACCGCTCTTCGGAGCAAATCACTGGACACAGTTCCATCCCCCTCGATCGCCTGCCCCAAAATGTCAGGAGACCGCGGATTTCTCCGCGGTCTCCTGCCTCAATCAACCGTTATGAGTTTTTCAGCCGATGTGGCTGTACTCACGGCGCCTTGGTGTAGTCCTTAGCTAGCCACTCTTCCGACAACGCCGTGAGAATGCCATTCTCATGGGCCTTCGTCAGAATCTCGTTAATGCGCTCCAGAAGCGCCGTCGTCTTGAGACCGGACTTATCCAGCGCAACCGAGATCCTCTCTGCAGTTACGGCGGAGTTGTCCAGGTACTTGATCAACGGATTAGTCACTTCGCCGGTGGCTTCGTCAACCGTTCCCGTCTCCGTGATTGCGTTATCGATGAATGCATCGCTCTGGACAAAGAAATCCCACGAGCGACCAGCCTGAAGTGCCTCAATACAGAGGTTGTCGGTCTCCTGTGACTGCACCGTGACGTCCGCAGGCGGAGCGCTCGAGACGATCACGAATTTGTCTTCCGCGAGATCACCTTTGAGCCAGCTTTCGTAGAGGGTCGCAGAACCAACGCATCCCGTCTTTCCGGCTAGATCAGCAAGGGACATCGCTGTTGAATCCGCAGGTACCGCAATGTATGCGTACGCGTAGTAGTAGGGCACAGAGAAGTCGATCACCTTAGATCGGTCAGAGGTCTGGGCCATGGAGCCGACTGAGACGTCCCAGCGGTCCGACCAGTTACCAGCAGTGAGCGCGTCCCAGGTTGGGGTCTGCCACTCAATCTCAACTTCCAGCGCGTTTGCGATCAATTGGGCAACCGCGATATCGAAACCAACATATTCGCCGTCCTCAAGAGACGAATACGGTGGGTAGTTGGGGTCGGTCGCGATGCGGATGACCCCGTTCTCTTGGATTCTGGCTAGCAGGTCGCCGTCTGACGAGGTGGATGACCCGCAGGCAGAGGTGACCAACGCCAGCGCCGCGAGCGCAGCGATGAACGAACTTCGAATGCGCATAGTTGTGATTACCTCACTATTTATGAGGCGGTGCGACCATGGGGGTCGCCGCTGCGCCATGGGTCGGATTATCGCACAAGCCATCTAGGGTCCCGCACGCAGTTTCACGAGGGTGGCGCGGTCCGCGACGTGCCCAGCGCCCTCCCAGACCACTTCGCCGGGCCCCCAAGGGGGCCCCGCGTGCGGTCGGCGACCGAGGCCCCAGACCCAGGGAGCCAAGCCCCCGTAACTACTTCCGCGCCGCCACCAGGACACCACCGAAGAGGATCAGTGCGCCAACCAACTGCCCGGGGGTCGGGACCTCACCAAAGATGATCACCCCCGCGACCAGCGTCATCAGCGGCTGGACAAAAAGGAGCACCGAGCCGACCACGCTTGGTAGGTGTGGGATGGAGGCGTTGATTAGCGGGTAGCCGAGTACTTGCGACATCAGCGCGAGGAGCACCAGCCAACCGACCCCTGGCCAGATCTCTGGCGGGAGGAGCGAGCCCGTCAGCAGCGCGAGGAAGAGTGAGACGGCGATCGTGCCAAGTGCTGAGTCCCGCAGCATCGTGAATGGACCAACGGCGCTCGACCCCGAAGCGCTCGTGGAGATGCGTCGCGTGATGATCAGGTAGAGCCCATAGAAAGCGGCAGCGCCGAGCCCCCAGAGGACGCCCTGAGCGGGATCGCTCCCCGCGGCGACCACGGATGGATCGGCGAGGCCGTTCACTCCGAACGGATCGAGCACGCGGGCGAGCATCAGCAGCCCAATGAACGCGAACGGGATCGCCGCAATCGCGCGGCCTGGTGTGCGCTCGCCAGCGAGCGCGGCGAAGAGTCCAACCATGAAGACTTGCGCGTTCGGCACCACCGTGGCGAGGCCAACGCCAAGGAGCGGGATCGAGACGTGGAAGCACTGCAGATCAAGCGCAAAGAGGCCGCCTGCCATGAAGGCGAGCGCGCGATCACGGCGCGTTGCGGAGTGCCCTTCGCGGCGGGCGAGCAGCGCCAAGAACGGGAGTGCGACCACGCCACGGAAGAGCGTCACGACGGCGGGTGATGCGCCAGAGAGCTTGGCGAGGGGCGACGATTGCGAGATGGCGAGAGCACCGAGGGCGGCACCGAGCCGCGGATGACGACTAGCAAATCCGAGCGGTGCAGCGCGCATGCATGCAGTGTAGTGAGTGTGCGCTGAGCTGCGCGCGTGCCGCGTCAGATGTCAATCAGTTCGGCGCGATCTCCCGTCCAGCCAGGTACTGGACCATGCGTGGTGTCCACGTGAGGCGGCCATCATGAGTCACGCCAAGTGCGGCGGCATCAGGGTCGCGATCGATCCACGAGAGAGCGTCATCACCCATGAGGATCCCGACGGTTGCCGCCGCGTCCGCACGAGCGGCGGATGGGTGCACCACCGTCAGCGAGCGCCAGGTGAGGGCGGCGCTGCCGGTTCGCGCATCAACGATGTGTGCGCCGCGCTCAGCGAGGCCCGAGGTTGCAACGGCGCGATCACGCACGGTAAGTGGCGCCACGATCGCGGCGGAGTTCGCAGGATCCACAATGCCAACCCCCCATCCGCGCGCAGCCGTCGCTGCGTCGGGCACACCTGCGGCGTAGAGATCGCCGCCGATCGATACGACGAACTCGGTTACACCACCCGCACGCAATCGCGTCGCCGCCTCATCAATCGCCCAGCCTTTGACGTAGCCGGATGGGTCGAGACGGCCGTCCGCACGAAATCCCCACGCAGAGAATCGGCCGCCACTCTCAACGCGGAGCGCCTCACACGCTTGCAGGACCGCGACAACCTCTGGATGCGCAGCTCCGACCTCAAGTTCGCCGCGACCAATCCGCGAGATCTCGCTGTCGGCAAGATAGGGGGAGAAGCGCGCGTCAATTTGATGCAAGCGCGCAAACGCGGCCTCGACCGCGGCCTCAACCACGTCTTCAACCACATTCTGGTGCGCGGCGCGCTCAGGGAGCGCAATGCTCGCGACCGTGCCCATCAACGCCCGCGAGTGCCGCGAAAGTCCCGCCTCAACTGCGGCTCCCGCAGTAACCGCGGCTCCCGCGGTAACCGCGGGCTCTTCCAATGCCGAACGGACGTTCACGGCGCCCCCAATCACGGCAGGCGCGCTTGGTCGAGCGCTGCCTGAATGCTTGTGGCGTACGCCTTGGTCGTGAATGTTGCTCCGCTGATTGTGGAGAGCTTCCAGTCTTGGTCTGCAATCACGCGCGCGCCAACATCGGAGATGAAGAAGTCAGTCACGCGCTTCGTGTATCCCTTCTGCGTGGGGAGTTGCAGAGAGTTGACGTCAACGATCGCCCCACCTTCAACCACCACCTGAATCTGTGCCGTGCCGTACTTGTAGTCAATCGCCGGGCCATCAAAGGTGCCGTCCCGATACGCGCCGCCGACACCCGAGCTAGGCGGCGCCGTTGCGGTTCCTGAGCCACCAGGCTCAACGGATGGCGCAACGCTTGGATCGTCGGTTGGCGCCTCAACAATGCTTCCGCCTGGCGGTGAGTAGGCAACGATCAGCCGCAGGGCGGCGAGGCTGAGGATGAGGGCGATCAGGCCACGCTTCGGCATGCGCTACCAGCCAAACCGCTCAAGGTGCACCTGCACCTTAGGCATGCCAATCTCTTTGAGGCTCTCCTCGACCTTCGCCATCATGCGCGGCGACCCGCAGAGGTAGATGTCGCGTTCAAGGATGTCGGGGTACGCAGATTGAAGACCAGCGGAAGAGAGCGGATCGTCGCGGAAGGTGAATGAGTCACGGCTCCCCGTCACGAACGCAACCTCTGCGTTTCGCGCGTCGGCAAGTCGCTGGAGCTCTCGCTTGAAGACGAGTGAATCTTTTGATGGCACGCGATACATCAGCGCAAGATCGCCGCGTCGGGCTGGAAGCACCTCAAGGAGCGCGCGCAGTGGCGTGATCCCAATCCCGCCAGCAATCAAGAGCACCTTCTCGCGCGTTCGCACCGCGCCAGTCAAGAGGCCGTACGGCCCTTCAAGGAAGAGGCGTGTCCCGGGGAGGAGTCGCTGGAGGCGGCGGCTCCCGTCGCCAACCGCCTCAATCGTGAAGCGAAGTCGTCGCGCGTCAGGTCCCGCAGAGATTGAGAAGGGATTGGAGCGCCACCAGCCATCGGCGGTGAGGGCGCGGATGCCGAACCACTGTCCCGCGCGCACTGGGAGCTTCTCGAGGCTGCGACCAGCGACCCAGAGCGAAACCACACCCGGACGTTCCATCACCACCTCATCAACGTAGTACTGATGCCGAAGGTTTCGGTAGATCGGTGCAATGAACCGGAAGAGGATCAGTGGAAGGAAAGCGATCGCATAGAGTCCGATCCACGTGTTCCGTGCCAACTCGTCGCCAACGAAGTCTGAGCCGAGAGCGATCTGATGGGTAAACCCGAGCGCCACCGCTAGGTAGACGTAAAGGTGAATCCCGTACCAGGTCTCGTAGGCAAGGAAAGATCGCGCGGCGCGAATGGAGACAAGCGCAACGAGCATGAAGAGGCCGATCGCCACGGTGGCGCCGAGGCCACCATCTTGCCGCAGCGTGAAGTCAACAATCCCATCAAGGATCTGCCCAGGAGTTGCAATGCTGTCGCCAGAGACAAAGGCGGCGGTCGAGGCGAGCGCGTGAACCACGAGGAGCCAGACAGAGGCGAAGCCGGCGAGGCGATGCAGACGCGCCGCCTCATCACTTCCAACCACCTGATCGATCCACGGGGCGCGTGACATCAGCAGGATGCCGACGAGGGCAAGAAGGGTGCCGTAGAGCGCCGTCAGCTGGCCAACCGCAGCGGTCGCGCCGATTGGATCAACAAATAGCGATGCGCCGCCGTGGCGCACCCACATCCCGCCAATCACCACCGCCGCACCGCCAATGAGTAGGTAGAGATCGCTCGGCGTGAGTGACCAGCGCCGTGGGAGCGGCGGCGTCAGCGGGCCAGCCTCCTTGCGGTTCTTCCGCGAGACGGCCTCCTTGAAACGCGTGCTTACTGCCACTGCCATCTCTGAATCATGCGACTGGCTGCGGGGGTGGGTCTTGTACGCCCGCTCATCAGGGACTCCTCATTAATGTGAAGTCTCAAAGGGAGCCGCTGGGCGGCACGCACGCGCACTGCGACCACGCTACTCAGCCAATAAGATTGGAGCCACGTGCGCATCAAGCCCGCGAATGAGATCGGCACTCGCCATCTCAATGGATGTGCCGCGCTGGCCCGCAGAGAGGTAGACGCGTGGCAGCGAGAGGACAGCGTCGTCAATGACCACAGGGAGTGGGCGCTTGGTGCCGAATGGGCTCACCCCTCCGATCACGTATCCGGTCACCTTCGTCACGTCGGCGGCATCCAGGAGCGCGGCGCGTCGCGCACCAAACGCACGTGCCACAAGTTTGAGACTCGCCTCGCGATCAACCGCGAGGAGTGCCATTCCAATTTCTGGCGGCCGTGCGCCAGGTTCTCCGGGCGCGCCCTGAGCCCCCTGTGCGCCGGCAGGATGCTCGAGGGAAACCACGAGCGTCTTGAGCATCTGCGCGGGAGAAATCCCGAGCGCCTCGGCTGCGGCGAGTCCGTAGTGAACGCGTGCGCCGCGCGCCTGCGCTGGCCCGCCTGTTTCTGGGATTTCGTACTGATGCACTTGGTGCGGGACCCTCTCTCGCACGAGGTGCACGAGGGCGGGCGTCCCGATGGACACGCTTACTCCGCGCGAATCAGTGGAATTCGAGCGACGAGTCGTGCACCGCCTGAAGCTGACGACTCCGCGGTCAGCGAACCTCCATGCGCGACAACGATTGATCGCGCGATTGCAAGGCCGAGGCCCGATCCGCCGTCGCGACTGGAGCGATCTCGCGGGCTGCGATAGAACGGATCAAAGACGAGCTCGCGCTCCTCTTCTGGAATCCCGAGACCCTCGTCGTCAACCCATAGCTCTGCACGTCCGTCGTGTGCCGCCGCACCAATCGTGATGGTTCCGCCGGGCGGCGAGTGCCGAATCGCGTTCTCTACCAAGTTGAGGAGGAGCTGCAGGAGCCGATCCGTATCAATCGCGGCGCTCAGCGTGCGACCCGTAATCTCTGTCTCAATCGTGCGTTCGCTCCCTGCGGTCATGATCTTCGCGCGCTCTGCCGCCGTGCGCGCCACTTCAGTCACATCACCTGAGGTGAGGGCGAGCTGTTGCTCCGCGTCACCCGCGCGGTCTTTGACGAGGGTGAGGAGATCGGCACTCAGGCGTCCGAGCCGCTGCGACTCTTCAGCAATTCCGCGCAGCAGATCGCGGCCCGCGGGCTTCACAAGTCCTTCGCGTTCCAGGATCTCAGCGCTGGAGAGAATCACGGATGCTGGGGTGCGAAGTTCGTGCGACGCCTTCGCCACCATCCCCCGCTCTCGCGTTGCGGCGGCGGCGATCGGCGCAAGCACGCGTCGCGTCACCAACACGGACACCAGGAGTGCAGCTGCGAGTCCGAGCCCACCAAAGATCAGGAGCGTAGTCAAGAGGCTCTCCTGCTGGGCGTTGGAGATATCGAGACGTCCAGCGACCTGGACGTATCCGAGCAGCGGCCCGTCAACTCCCGTGTCGGGGTGCCGGACGGGGAGCGTCATCAATCGATACTCAACCGCGCCAATCAGCACGGTGCGCACATCCGCCACGCCAGCCGCCTCTGCGGCCGCCGCGGTGATTGGAAATTCGCTGGTGACCGCCTCTGAAGTAGCGAGCACCGTACCGTTCGGCGAGAGGATCGCCCACGGTCCATCTTCGTCAAACTGCTCTGTAAGAACCTCGGGTGGAATACCGCCAGCTGTTGGATCAATCGGCTCATCTGCGAGAGTGATCTGCGGCGCAGCACCGCGCACGGTGGCGGCCTGTCCAAACATCAACGCGCCGCCCGCGACCTGCACTCGCGTGTCGGCACCAACGCGCGCGCCAGCATCGCCCTCGCTCTCTCCCTCTTCGTCCTCGTCTTCGTCTTCTTCGCGATCTTCTTCTTCCTCTTCTTCTTCGTTCCCAGGCGGAAGTGTCGGCTCCGGTTCCGTTGACTCGCCTGGTGACGGCGTTACGCCAGGAGCGGAGCTCTCGTCTGGGTCCTCCGATTCGGACGGATCGCCAGAAGGGTCGGGCGATGGAAGCGGCGGGAGCTTCTCTTCAATCTCGTGGAGGATGTCTGTGGCGCGCTCTCGCAGGGCGTCATCAAGTCCCGCGTCAATGGCGCGCGAGCCAGCGAGGGCACTGCCAACGCCAACGACCGCAATGACGGAAACGATTGCGACAAGCGTGAATCCTGCGACCTGCCTTCGAGTGCGTGCGAGGAGCGCCTCAATGCCGCCTTCGGCTGGGCGCGGTGAACGAGAGCCGCTCATGACGCCTCCGCCTCGATCAGACGGTAGCCGACGCCGCGTACCGTCTTGATCAGGTCATCGTGGCCTGCGTCTTTGAACTTCTCGCGCAGATAATGGATGTAAAGATCAACCACATTGGAGTAGACGTCCGGCTCCGCCCCCCACACCTCATCAAGGAGCTGTTGTCGCGTTAGCGCAGCGCCGCGATTTCTCATCAGGTGCGCAAGGAGCGCGTACTCGCGTGCGGAGAGGTCAATCACCTGACCCGAGTACGTGAGCGCATGCCGAGATTCATCTAGTTCTAAACCAGCGACGATCACCCGTGAGACTGGCCCGCCCGCCGCAAATTCACTGCGACGCCCAAGCGCGCGCACGCGCGCGAGTAACTCCGAGGCTGCGAAGGGTTTGGTGAGGTAATCGTCCGCACCAGAATCGAGCCCCTCCACGCGGTCGTCCACGGTCCCCATGGCCGTCAACATCAGCACGGGCGTCGTGTCTCCAGCGCGGCGTCGATCGCGCAAGATGGAGGCGCCTTCGAGATCAGGGAGCATGCGGTCCAGGATCACGAGATCCCAGCGCTTGCTCTCCCAGAAGGCAATCCCGTCAGCACCGGTTGCAGCAAGCTCGACCGTGTTGCGTTCGGCGGCGAGCAGCCGAACGATCAGTGGTCCGAGTTTGACGTCATCTTCAACGAGCAGGATGTGCATGGGGCCATCGTGCGCTCAAGTTGCCGAACGGTCAAGCAACGCCCCTGAATTCTTTGTGATTTCAAAGACACGTGCGGCAGCGCAGCGAAAAACGCGCGCAAGGCTCGCAAGAGGCTACAGGCGTTCCACGACCCAATCGACGCAGGCGATCAGCGCACTCACATCGTCCGGCTCAACGGAGGGGAAGGTTCCAACGCGGAGGCCGTTGCGCTTGAGCGCACGGTACGGATCCACATCCACGATGCCGTTCGCGCGCAACACATCGCGCAGCAGGTCGGCATCAATCTTCGCATCAAGATCAATGGTGACCACGCTCTTTGAGCGGATCGTTGGATCCTCAACATACGGTGAAGCCCATGGGCGTGACTCGGCCCACGTGTAGAGGCGACCAGAAGATTCCGCGCATCGCGCCGCCGCCCACGGCAGTCCGCCGGATGCGTTCAGCCAGTCAATCTGTTCGGCAGCAAGGAGGAGGGTGGCGATGGCGGGCGTGTTGAGCGTCTGATCCTTCTTGCTCTCGGTGACCGCTCTGTGGAGTGAGAGTGAATCGGGAATGTATCGACCAGAAGTAGCAATGCGCGCCGCGCGTTCCAGCGCGGCGGGCGAGAGTGCCGCAATCCAGAGTCCGCCATCTGCGCCGAGCCCCTTCTGTGGCGAGAAGTAGTAGGCGTCTGCCTCCAGCGGATCCCACGCCACGCAGCTGGCGGCGGATGTTGCGTCAACAATCGTCAGCCCAGCCGCAGGTGCGCCAGACGCGGCGCGCGGTCTGCGCACTGGCGCCGCCACTCCCGTGCTCGTCTCGTTCTGCACCAGCGCCCACGTATCAATGGAGGCGGCCTCCGCACTTCGTGCGACGGCTTCGAGCTCGGCGCGGGAGCCTGGCGCCGCTTCCATCACGAGCGGCTCGCTCAGATGGGGCGCACGCGCCGCGCGCGCAAACTTGGAGGAGAACTCGCCATAGACGGCGTGCGCCGAACGCTTCTCCACCAACGAGTACGCGGCGAGATCCCAGAAGAGTGTGGAGCCACCCACGCCGAGTGCAACTTCATAATCCGAAGGGAGCGCAAACAGTGTTGCCACGCCACTGCGCAGGCGACCAACGAGCGCGCGCACAGGTGCCTGGCGGTGGCTCGTACCGAGGAGCGCACGGCCAGCGCGCGAGGCGAGTGCGTCAACCTGCGCGTCGCGCACCCGTGATGGCCCAGAGCCGAAGCGACCATCCTCAGGGAGGAGGTCGCGCGGGATGCGCAGGGTGCGTGGATCGCTACTCATCGCCTTACCTTACGAGATGAGCGGCACGTTGTGCCATGCACTGTCTGGCGGAGGGACGGACTAGCGAACTGCGCCGCTGGATGCGCTGTACATCGTGCTGCTCCCGTAGGTGTTGGACGCGGTGACGCCCACCACGATGAAGCTGCCGACCTGCGCAGAAGAGGGTCGGTAACGCGTGGAAGACTCCCCAGGAATCACCGTGCAGAGATCAGAGAGGGTGGCGGAGGAGGCGGAGACCACTGCGCTGCAGGAGTACCAATCGTAGGAGAGGCTGATCGGCTTTGAGCCGCCGAATGAACCAGCAGATGCGGTGATCCGCGAGCCAGACCGTGGCGAACTCGGCAGAGATGGCGCGCTGACGTTGTACGGCGGCGTTGGGGTCATCTGTACCGCAAGCGATGCTGCAGAGAAACGTGTGACCGATCCGGCAGTATTCAATGCCGTCTCCCCCACGCGCAGATACTTCCCGTCATCCGACTCAAGCGGAGTGTACGCAGAGGTGATCGCCCCAGAGATTGACGAGCAGCCAGATGGAACACGACTCGACGTTGTGGCAGATCCCGTCCTGGTGCAGCGATACCACTGCAGGCTGACGCTTGGCGTTGGTGTCCCCGTCCATACTCCCGCGCTCGCAGCGGCCTCGCTCCCGATGATTGGCGCAGAGGTCACGCTCGGATCGGTGGTGGGACTCGGCCGGACCGGAGAGATGAAGTTCACGCTTCGGGTTACGGGTGGGGCGGACTCAAAGTTCAAGTTCCCTGGTTGACTTGCGGTGATTGAGCAGACGCCGTTGCGCCGGATTGAGATCAGTGCGCCACTCACCCGGCAGGTGCTTGACGTGGAGACTGCATAGGTAATTGGCAGGCCGGAGGTTGCTGAAGCACCTGGATCAAAATCTGGCGCGCCAACATACCGACTCTCAAGTTCTGGGAACTCGATCGTCTGAGCCTCCTGCTCTGGGAGCGCGGCAAGGATCAGCGCCGTTGCGTTGATGATCCCCGCTCCGCAGGTGTTCGCCGTTGAGCAGGGGTACGCACCCGTATCGCTCGGGAATGGAGTAGCAGTACTCGCCATCAGCGCCCGAACCTCAGTTTCCGTGAGCGTTGGGTCAACCGAGAGGAGGAGCGAGAGGACGCCGGCAACATGCGGCGCCGCCATGGAGGTCCCTTGATACGCGCCATAGATTTGACCTGAAGAGCTAGTTCTCGGTGACTTCGTCCCGCTATTCAGCGTTGAGAGAATCTCTGAGTCAACCTGGTAATCACCGCCTGGCGCCGCAATATCTACGTACCCCCCAAAGTTTGAGTAGTAGGCACGCTTCCCGTTACGCGCTGTGGCGGCAACGGTAATCACGCCGCTGCAGTTCGCTGGAGTGAAGTAACTCGCACTGAGACCACTATTCCCAGCAGCAACCACCACGAGTGCCCCCTGGCTTCGCGCGTAGTTGATCGAACTCTGCATCCAGGAAGGGCAGTCACCTACGCCGCCGAGTGAGAGATTGATGACCTGCGCTGGCGTGGCGTTCACTGGAGCACCAGGAACTGACCCGCCAGCTGCCCACTCAATAGCATCCGCGATGTCATAAAGGCTGCCGCCGCACTTCCCGAGCACGCGGATCGGCTGAATCTTGGAGCCCCAGTTAAGCCCAGCGATCCCAGTGCGATTGTTCCCGGTGGCACCGATCGTTCCCGCCACGTGTGTCCCATGCCAGGAGCTGTCCTCTACGTCGCACCCTTCAAAGTCACCTCCGAACTGCGTCGACTCTGACGAAGTGATCCAGTCGCCTGGATCGGCAGGGTTACTGTCGCGCCCGTCACCATCATTTGCCGTAACTATGTCTGAAACAAAGTCATACCCCGCAACGGTGCGGCCGGTGAACTCGCGGTGCGTCGTGATGCCGGTGTCCAGCACCGCAACGGTGATGTCGGCGCTTCCTGTGGTGTGCTCCCACGCGCCCGGTGCGCGCACGCTGTAGTCCGCCTCGCCGGCTGATGCGTTGCTCATGTCCCACTGCGATGAAAAATTCGAATCGTTCGGGACGATCGCTGGGAAGACGCGAAGGTCGGGCTCTACGGCAACGATCAGCGGATCGGTGAAGCGCGTCAGGTCCGATCGGAGCACTGGGCGGCCAAGGTCCACGACCACGCGCCTCCCGTCGACCCGTACCTTCTCCACTCCAGAGGGGAGGGGTCGCGCGCCACTCCGCGCGCTGCTCGTGGCGTAGGTGATGACGAGCTGATCCGTCCAGCCGGGCGGCGGGGGTTCGGCCGCCACCACAGGGGCAGCCGGCACCACGAGTGCGCCGATTAGAAGGAGTGAGGCGAAGAGGCGGTTCATAAGGAGAGTGTACTCCTCGCACCAGTGAGGCCCGCCCGCAAAAGGTTGGTGCGCCCGGAGGGATTCGAACCCCCGACCCTCTGGTCCGAAGCCAGATGCTCTAATCCACTGAGCTACGGGCGCATGTGCATGTTCAGATTACTCGCATGAACGATTGCTGGTCGGGGCGAGAGGATTTGAACCTCCGACCTCGTCGTCCCGAACGACGCGCGCTACCAAGCTGCGCTACGCCCCGACCGATCCCGCACGGCGGCGGGAGGGAAGGATAGCGGATCCACTCCTAAGCACGGTTGCTGCTGTGGTGCGCCGGCGAGCGCCAGATCCGAGGAGCGGCAGCTTCATCGCGTCAGGATACCGCTGCGCGGGTAGGCTTTCGCGATCTTTGGATCTGAGGCGCCGCTGCTCGCTTAGCCCGATTCGGCGCTCCCCCTTGCCACGGCCGTACCTCCACGCCTCAAGTAGGTCGATCCCCACGCCTGGATTCGTCGCAAGGCTCCACTGATCACTCCAGCTCGGATCATTGGGGGGTTGTGGTCGCTTTGCGGCTGCTACCGCAGTCGGTATGTGCATCGTGAGGATCAAGGCAAGCGCAGCAAGGCCCCATGTGGAACTCCTCACGCATGCTGACCTCATCAGCGGACGATGAATTTGACGAGCGCGCTCCGGGCGTCGCGATGCAAAAGGGTGTTTTCCGTGCGGATCCGGACGGTCCAGTTCCCAGCGGGTGGCTTCCAGGTGTAGCTCACCGTTCCATCAGAGTTTGGTGAGATAGGGGTGCGTTCGACAACAGTGCAACTCGTGAAGCGCACGTTGCACCTAGATAAGACCAGCGTCAGGTCTGCGACGCCAGCAGGAAAGACTCTGAACGCAACGCTCTGAACACTGTCCGCATCTGCACGCCGCGTATCAAGGGTTCCCGTTACCAGTAATTGGGGTGCAAGCGTTACTTGAAGTCGACCACTAGACACTGGCCACCGTGTCGCTGAGCCGAGAAATCGCAGCTTATAGACACCACTCTGCAGCGGTTGGATGGTCACGCGCTGAACATCCGCACCCGCCTCGACACGCGCGAGGCCCGCAGATTCCCATTCATCCCCATCCGCCCCCTCCACCAGGCGTTCAAGCAGGAGCTCAGTACCGGCAGGGAGTGACGTTGCGCTGAACGCAACTCGCACTGGACTGCTGCCGAACGCCGTGATCGCCGACTGGTTGAAGGTGATGCGAGGGCGAATTCGATACGCGAGTATCCAAGGGTTAAGGGAGATGAGGTTCCCTGCGCGATCTCGTGCGTTACCTTCTTGCACTACGTACTCAACACCAGGTTGCAGGTCTTCCAAAACGCTAAACGTTCCAATCATAGTGGTTGGATCGTAAGATCCTACTCCGCGAATCTTTCTCCCTCCCGTGTCCTGGATTGTGATGGCCGCACCATTCCATGTTGAGCGACGAAGGGGCTCGTTGAATTGGTAGCGAATCGTTGGCCTGTTGACGCGAACTAGCGTGCTTAGGGTAGGCGAGAGAAGTGTCCCACGTGGGCTGGTCAGATCAAGGATGATCGTGTCGCGTGCGATGGCAGACACAAGCCCTGCACCGTTCGCAACCTGCATTTCAACGGAGTGCTCTCCCTCTCGGTCATCCAAGACGACGCTGGTCACGGGTGCATACGGTTGCCAAGACGACCATTCACCGCCATCAATGCGCAGGCGCATCTCTTCTAGCCCACTCAGAGATTCTGATGCGTCAAGGCTGACGCTGACGGTTGGACTACTCACCCGGCTCGCGCCGCTCGCAGCGCTGATCGTGAGGAATGGTGGCGTTGGATCAACAATCAGGGCGAGCGTGAGTGCGAATCCGTAGGCACGGTCTGGGTTGCGACCATTGACGTTTATGTAATAGGTGCCCGCAGGAAGTGCGGCTGTAACGCGCTGATTTCCGCCCGGAAGCGCTGAACTCTTCAATGGCGTACCAGTCAAGACGGAGGTGGTTGCTGCGTCAAATAGGTAGAGCCCAAGCTCTGCTCCGGGAGCCCCTTCGAGTTGTGCCAGCGCCACCCGCGGCTCAGTCAGAACCAGCCGCCAGACCTTGTCGTAGATCGCACCTCCAACGAACCCAGATGCGCGACTCCCGCTCCAATCGCTCCCAGGGATATCAGCTCCGCCATCTCCTGCCGCCCGTGCCCCGGGAGCGCTCGACAGGACGAGCAAGACGGCCAGTAGGCTGAGGAGCGACCGATTCACCATGACGCTCAGAATACTCTCTTAGCGCACCGACGCCGAGAATAAATACAGAGGCCCCGGGGTTTCCCCCGAGGCCTCTGCGTTCCTTACTGGATCGTGCTCCAGTCGGAGCTACCAGTTAGCGGAATCGAGCACGAAGCGTGTCGGTCTCGGTTGCGCCAACGATTGCGTACACGTACACAACGGTATTCCGTCGGTTGAGCACCAAGCGGGCGACGCCGTCGATGTTTGCGCGTCGGCGCATCTCGACCACGGCACCATTGGCCTTCTCAACCTGGAAGTACACGCTCTCAAATGCATTGTCCTCGCCGGCATCCACCGTGAAGGTGGCAACCGTCTTGGCCGCATTGCGCGTTCGTGTAATCGTCACGTCCTCATCACCACCTGCGAGGTAGGTCAGAGTGAACGAAACATCCGTTGAAGCGGCAGCCGTCGCATCCCCAAGATTTGGGTACGTCGCCTTGATCACATAGGTGAATCGGCCCATGCGGTCGGTGTCGGGTTCAAGGTCAGTGACCTCGCACTCGCCACCGGCAATGTCTCCGGTTGCATAACCGTCGTCATTGAGATCTTCATCACCAACAAAGGCAGCCCACGTGAAGTCATCACACGTCACGGTGGAACCGTCACCGAATGGGCGATTCGCGCTGTCAACGACCGTAGCCGTCACGCTGAGCTCATCGTCCTCAGGTAGTCCACCTTCGTCGTAGTCCATGTCGCCCGACGTTGCCTCAGGGGTGAGCTTGGTCACCCGTGCATCACCGTCGGTGCAGGTGAAGGTGATGCCGTTTGACACGACATCGCCATCTGATGACTCGATCTTTACGGTGTATGACTTACCCTCGGAGCCTGACTCCTCAGTGTTGTCATTGGACACGCAGACATCGGCATTGACCGAATACAGCGTGTACTCAATTTCGGCGTCATCGTAATCTAGATCTGCGCCAGCAGGTGCGGTTACCTCATCAAGGAAGTCGATCTGCTCGTCATCCCAGTTGTCTGGGTTATCTTCCCAGTTGTCGAGGGTGCCGAGATCTTCATACTGAGTAATGGTTCCATTGCCGCCGTTCAGCACGTTGCCTGCGGAATCCTTACCGACAACAGTGACCCAGTCAGCGAGAGGATCATTATCATTGACAATGTACTTGTAGCCGTCAGTGATTGAGGCCTCAAGGGAGCTCAACTCGCCGAGAACCTGGAACGGGATGACCTTGACGGTCACGTAATCGCCCGTTGAGTCGGCCGCTCGTGCCTTCACGGTAATCGTGCCGACTGCGGCAGTAGTTGACTTGTCGGCTGCAACGCAGAAGCTATATACGCCTGCGGCTGCATCTTCAAGATCATCAACTGAGTCAGTCTGGGCGAAGTAGTCCAGGTCGAGCTCACCAACCCCAGCTACAGTGTCATCCATTTCCTCACAAGTATCGCCATCTTCGATGGCAACCTTGATCTTGGAGGTGCTGGACTCAACTTTCATGTCAATGGAAGTAACCTCAGATCCAGCGCTACCTGTCCCGCTTGAACCAGCGTAGTAGAGCTTGACTGAGATGTAAGCCTCGTCGTCAGCTACTACATCATCAGAGTCGACTGAATACATGCCCCACTTTGAAGCATCGAGCGCGTCGCCTTCGGCGTCATATCCACCAGAGTTGTCGAGAATGAGATCACCCTGATCCGATACTTCAGTGTATCGGGCGACTGGCGTCTCTTCGGTTGACCCGCTTCGCGCAGCCATCGCGGCCGGCACGAAGGCGGATCCGAAGATCCCAGCGAGCAAGCTCGCCGTCGCAACTGCCGTTGCGAACTTCTTCTTGATAGACACTTGTGTGTCCTCCTAACTACAGAACCCGGGGGAATTGCCCCTGGTTCACTAACCGTGCCAATTCGCACGACCCACCTGACAACGGCACGACAGCCGTCAGGTAGGTGTTAATTCAACCTACGGGCTCGTGCTCTCCGTAGGCGCCGTCGATTCACCCTCCGACGGATCAGGGCTGACCGGCTCCGGAGTGCGCCGAGGCAGCTCCGGGGTCGGTGTAGGGGTTGGGGCTGGCGTGGCGGGTACTGCAGGTACCTCCGTGGCTGGCGCCTGCGTGGCAGGAGCCGGGGTGATTGCTGGGGACTCAGTCGTGGCTGGAGCCTTCGTTTCAGGGGCTGGCGTGCGGTTGCCAGCCGTGAGGGCGGCGGAAACCACCAGGGCGCCACCTGCGGCGGCGAGCGAGGCGATCACCACGCCAAAGGCGGTGGCGAAGGCTGCGAACGGGCGCAACGCCCGTGTGAAGACGCCCTGGCGACGGCCCTTCTGAGCCTCGGCCAGGACGACTGGCACGAGGCGTGCCGCAAGGCCAGCCGGAGCCACGGGGGCTGGGCTGGCCTGGAGCGCGGCGACGATCCCCTTGAGGGTCTCGGCCTGGGCCGCGCACGAGGAGCAGGTGCTCAGGTGTGCCTGAACAGCAGAAGAGAGCTCCGACCCTTCAAGAAGGGCGAGCTCAACGTGCTCCAAAGAACCGCTGCAGACGGTCATGCTTATCTAAGGCGCCTAGGGGGCCAAAATGATTCAAACAGGCCCTTTGTTACAGATTTGATCCCGCTCCGCCCTATTCGAGGTCCCCCACGCTCTCCTTGAGTGCCCGTAGGCCTCGCAACAGGTGCGTGCGCACCGTGCGTTCGGGGAGGCCGAGGTGCTCCGCGATCTCCTTCGGGCTCAACCCATCCTGGAATCGAAGTGTTACAGCGGTCCGGTACTTGTCTGGTAAGTCCACGATGGCAGCGGCAAGGCGGGAAGAGAGGTCCGCTCGCCCTGCGGCAGCCGCCGGATCCGCGCTGGCTGCCTGGTCGCGCAGCTCTCGTTGGTTCCCGTCAGGGAGCGGGGCGTCCAGTGAGTCTGATCGGCTGGCAACCCGGTTCGAGCGCTGATCCACCTTCTGGGCGGTCCGCACGGTGATTGTTACGAGCCATGCCTCAAGCGGGGCGGTGGGCTTCCACTTCCGAAGGTCCCTCACGGCCTGCAGCAGCGACTCCTGGACGGCGTCCTCCGCATCCTCGGGGTGCCGGCAGATCCGCGCGGCGATGCGGTGCAGGCGCGGCGTATAACGCTCCACAAGGAGCGCGTAGGCACTCTCGCGTCCCGCGAGGCATG
>Ga0315900_10004855_pt1 | contig 18751 bp, 20 predicted proteins | sample LakEriMetagenome_FD_203521 | JGI IMG/M metagenome (GOLD analysis project Ga0315900, IMG submission 203521) | Freshwater fungal communities from buoy surface, Lake Erie, Ohio, United States - Buoy 12 MA114 | ecosystem: Environmental > Aquatic > Freshwater > Lake > Lake biofilm | place: USA: Lake...
GCGATGCAGAGCATCGCGCCGACGCCGACCGCGAACGCGAGCGTGCGCACCCATGGGATGGCGAAGGTGTAGGCAGCGGCGTGCACGACCCGCGCCCAGAAATAGACCATCGCGCAGACCGCGGTGGCCGGGCCGTTCGCGCCCGCCACATGCGCCACGAGGATCAGCGCTGCGAACACCACAAGGTTCTCGACGGCGTTGTAGTGAGCGGCCTTCAGGCGCTGCGCCCAAGGCGCGATCGGCTTCGGGTCGGTCGGGTAACCCACGGCCTGTGAAAGACCGCGGACGGCGATCAGGTTGAGGATGTACGGCACCCACATCAGCACGGTGAACACGCAGACGTAGACCAGCCAGGTCAGTTCGACGGTCATGACGGAGCCCCCTGATATTGTTGTGTCGCAGTCATCATCCCCCACGACCTCCGCACGCGCAACCGATGCGCGGGTGGCTGCATCGGTTGCATGACGCTTGAGGGATGCGCGACGATCGCGAAGGAGCGCGCCCCCAGATCCCTCGCGACCCGGTCGATATGACGCTGAGACCCGCCACGCCCCAGGATTTCCCGGCGATCCTCGCCCTCAACCTCGAGTCCGAGCACTTCCTGAGTCCCTTGACGCCGGAGCGGCTCGCGCAGCTCCATCGGCAGGCCGACCTCCATCAGGTCATCGAAGACGGGCGGCAGGTCGTGGCCTTCGTGCTCGCCCTGCGCGAGGGACAGGACTACGACAGCCCGAACTACCTTTTCTTCGGGACCCGCTACGCGCGCTTCCTGTATGTCGATCGGGTCGTGGTAGCCGCCGCGGCGCAAGGCCGCGGGCTCGGGCGCGTGCTCTACGAGGCGGTGTTCGACCATGCGTCGCGGGTGCAGCTGCCCTGGGTCACCTGCGAGTACGACATCGAACCGCCGAACCCTGCGTCCGAGCGCTTCCATCGCGGCTTCGGATTCATGGAGGTCGGTCGCCAGTCGGTGGCCGGCGGCAAGAAGCAGGTGTCGCTGCAGGCGGCACCGGTACGGTCCGGCGGTTAGGTCCGCCGTCCGTCGCTCGGGTACTCTTCATCCCGTGACCCGTCCCGTCCAGAACCGTGCTGCACAGACCCGCGAGCTGCGCATCATCGCCGGCCAATGGCGCGGACGGCGTTGGCGGTTCCCTGTGGGACCCGACATCCGGCCGACGCCCGATCGGGTGCGCGAGACGCTCTTCAACTGGCTCGCGCCGCACATCCGTGGCGCGCGCGTGCTCGACCTCTTCGCCGGCAGCGGCGCGCTCGGACTCGAATCCCTGTCGCGCGGCGCCGCGCACGCGACCTTCGTCGATGCCGATCCGCGCGCCGTCGATGCGCTGCGCGAGCGTTGCACGGAATGGAGCGGCGCCTCGCGCGAGGCCGGTACGCCGGTGGGCAGCGCCGAGTTCCATCGCGCCGATGCGCTCGCCTTCCTCGCAGGTCCGGCCGGTCGCTCGTCGTCCGGTCCTGCCGCCGTGCCGTTCGATGTGGTGTTCCTCGATCCGCCGTTCGGCGCGGGGCTCTGGGGCAAGACCGCCTCGCGGCTCGGGTCGGGCGGTTGGCTCGCGCCGCAGGCCTTCGTCTACCTCGAGGCGCCGGCCGGCGCGCTGCCGCCCGGCCTGCCGGCCACGCTGCGACCGTGGCGCGACGGCAAGGCGGGCGAGGTGGGCTATCATCTGCTGCGCCGCGATGCGCGGCCGGAGAGCGACGAGGCGAACGCGACATGACCCGCAGCGCGATGTACCCGGGCACCTTCGATCCGATCACCAACGGTCACATCGACATCGCCGGTCGGGCGGCCAAGATGTTCGACCGCGTCGTCATCGCCATCGCGGCCAACCCCGGCAAGGCGCCGCTGTTCCCGCTCGAGCAGCGCATCGCCCTCGCGCGGACGGCCACCGCCCACATCCCGAACATCGAGGTGACGGGCTACGCCAAGCTCACGGTGGAGTTCGCGCGCGAGAACGGCCTCGGTTTCATGCTGCGCGGCCTGCGCGCCGTGTCGGACTTCGAGTTCGAGTTCCAGCTCGCGAACATGAGCCGGCATCTAGCGCCCGACATCGAGACCGTGTTCCTCACGCCGAAGGAACAGTTCACCTTCATCTCCTCGACTTTGGTGCGCGAGGTCGCGGTGTTGGGCGGCGATGTGTCGGAGTTCGTGCACCCGGCCGTGGCCGAGGCGCTGAAGACGAAGCGGCGCGCGCCCGCGGCGCCCTGACGGGCATCGGCGCGCCGGCGCGCGCAAGGTCCACCGCCCGCCACAGATACCAGGCCGCCGCCGATCGGTAGGGCGCCCAGCAGGCGCCGTGCTCGGCGAGCGCGCGCGGCGTCGGCAACTCGGCGTGACCGTAGGCGAGCCGGAAGCCGTTGCGCACGCCGTAGTCGTCCACCGGCAGTACATCCGGCCGCCCGAGCTGGAACATCAGCATCATCTGTACGGTCCAGCGGCCGATGCCGCGCACCTGCGTGAGCCGCGCGACGATGGCTTCGTCGTCGAGCGTCATCAGCGTCGCCGCATCGGGCACCACTCCCGAGATCGTGTGCGCCGCGAGATCCTTGAGCGCCGTGGCCTTCGCCGCCGAGAAGCCGACCGAACGCAGCGCCTCGGGCGCCGTGCCCTGCACCTGCTCGGGGGTGGGGAAGGCGTCGCCGTATGCCGCGCTGCCGCGCGAGTCCCCGCCGCCATCGCGCCCCGCATACAACGCGACGAAGCGTGCGAGGATGGCGTCGGCGGCCTTGCCGCTGATCTGCTGCGAGGCGATGGCCTTCGCGAGATGCCGGAACGGTGAAGCGCCCGCTTCGGCGCGCAGCCGGTAAGGCCCGGCCGCCGTGACCAGCGTCGCCATCACGGGGTCGACGCGCCGGAAATGCGGCAGCAGTACGCGACGGTCGGGCGCGCGGGTCACCTCTGGCACGCGGGGCACCAATAGGTCGAGCGCTGGCCCTGCACGCGCTGGCGCACCGCCGTGCCGCACTTGCGGCAGGGTTCGCCCATGCGTTCGTAGACGAAAAGCTTCTGACGGAAATAGCCCGGGTTGCCGTCGACGCCGACATAGTCGCGCAGCGTCGTGCCGCCGACCTCGATGGCCTTGGCGAGCACCGTGCGGATCGCGGCGGCGAGGCGGTCGCACTCGGCGCGCGTCAGGCCGCGCGCCTGCCGCCCTGGGCGGATGCCGGCGCGGAACAGCGCCTCGCTCGCGTAGATGTTGCCGACGCCCACCACCACCTTGGCGTCCATGATGAATTGTTTGACCGCGACGCGCCGCTTGCGCGAGGCCTGCCACAGCGTGCCGCCGTCGAAGCCCTCCTCGAGCGGCTCGGGGCCGAGATGCCGCAGCAGCGGGTGCTCCGCGGGGTCGCCCTCGACGAGGTGCAGCGATCCGAAACGCCGCGGATCGTTGAAGCGCAGCGTCTCGCCCGAGTCGAGCACGAGGTCGAAGTGGTCGTGCGTGAGGCGCGGCGTCGCCGCGGGCAGCACGCGCAGATTGCCCGACATGCCGAGATGTACGAGCAGCGTCGCGGGCGCGCGCAGCGCGCCGCCCTCGAGCCGGAACAGCAGGTATTTGGCGCGTCGCTCGGCGGCGAGCACCGTGGCGCCCTGGACCCTCGCGGGCAACGATGCCGGCACGCGCCAGCGCAGCCGCGGCTCGTGTACGAGCAACACGCGCACGCGATGACCGCCGACATGCGGCTCTACGCCGCGGCGCGTGGTCTCGACTTCAGGGAGCTCCGGCATGACGGGGGGCCGTCGATGCGCGTGGGGGAAGAGGCGTGCCCGACCGGGCACGCCACGCCCTTACTTGATCTTCGTTTCCTTGTACGACACGTGCTTGCGCACGACCGGGTCGTACTTCTTCGTCTCCATCTTCTCGGGATGGAGGCGCTTGTTCTTCATGGCCACATAGAAATGGCCCGTGCCGGCGGTCGACAGCAGCTTCACTTTTTCGCGCATGGCTTCGGTCTCCGGCTCAGATCTTCATGCCCTTGGCGCGCAGGTCGGCGACCACCGCGTCCAGGCCGTTCTTCTCGATGGTGCGCAGGGCGTTGGTGCTGACGCGCAGCGACACCCAACGCTTCTCGCCTTCCAGCCAGAAACGCTGCGTGTGCAGGTTCGGCAGGAAGCGGCGGCGCTTCTTGTTGTTCGCGTGCGAGACGCGGTTGCCCGTGGTGGGGCGCTTGCCAGTGAGTTCGCAGACGCGCGACATGGTAAGAAGCCTTTCAGATCAGGTGGTTACGACCAGACGGCCGCCGGGGCGTCCGTCAAAAGGGCGGCATTTATACCAGTCCCGGGGCCGCTCGGCAACCGGGGGCTACAGGATGCCCCGTTCGGCGAGCGATACCGCCTCCGGCCCGGCGACGATGAGGTGGTCGAGCACCCGGATGTCGACGAGGGCGAGGGCGTCGCGCAGCCGGGTGGTGATGAGCTCGTCCGCGTGGCTCGGCTCGGCCACCCCCGAAGGATGGTTGTGGGCCAGGATGAGCGCTGCGGCGTTGTGCGCGAGCGCCTGGCGCAGCACCTCACGCGGGTGCACCGCTGCGCCGTCGATGGTGCCGCGGAACAGTTCCTCGAAGGCGATCAGGCGGTGGCGGTTGTCGAGGTAGAGGCAGCAGAAGACCTCGTAGGGACGGTCTCGCAGCTGCGCCGTCAGGAAGCGGCGGGTGTCGGCCGGGGAGTGCAGCGGCTCGCCGGCGCGCATCGCCGCCCCGTAATGGCGGCGCGCGAGCTCGAGCGCGCCCTGCAGCAGCGCCACCCGCGCCGGGCCGAGCCCGGGCGAGGCGAGCGTGCGGTCGGCACCCGCCGCGAGCAATCCGCGCAGCGAACCGAATTCATTGAGCAGGTCGCGTGCGAAGTCGAGCGCACCGACGCCGCGCGCGCCGGTGCCGAAGATCAGCGCGAGCAGCTCCGCGTCCGACAGCGCCGCCGCGCCGCGCGCCAGCAGCTTCTCGCGCGGGCGCTCGGCGCTGGGCCAGTGGCGGATGGAGCGGACGATGGGCATGGGCGCAGCATGCGGGGCCCCGCCCCTTGCAGCCAGCGGTGAAACTCGGCGGATTCCCGGAAACGCGCGCCCCCCGGTGTAGACTTCCGGCGGGGAGGTGGGGCATGGCATTGCGGCTCGCGCTCATCATCGTCGGATCGGTCCTTTGCGCTGCGTCGAGCCCTGCGGCCGCGGCGGATGTGCTCCTGCAGCAGGCCCGCGTGGTCGACGGCACCGGCGGACCGTCCTTCATCGCCGATGTCCGCATCCGCGGCGACCGCATCGCCGAGGTCGCGCCGCGGCTCGCGCCGCTGCCGGGTGAAGCGCTGCGCGATGCGCGCGGGCTCGTGCTCGCGCCGGGTTTCATCGATGTCCACAGCCATGCCGACCGCGGCCTGCTCGCCGACCCCGACGCCGCCACCCAGACGCTGCAGGGCATCACCACGATGCTCGTCGGGCAGGACGGCGACTCGGCGTATCCGTTGCGCGACTGGTTCGCCCGGCTCGATGCCGCACCGCGAGCCGTCAATGTCGCGAGCATGGTCGGCCACGCCACGGTGCGAGCGCAGGTGATGGGTCGAGGCCTTTTCCGCCCGTCGCGGCCCGAAGAGCTCGCCGAGATGAGACGGATCCTCGCGGCCGAGATGGCTGCGGGCGCCTTCGGCCTCTCGTCCGGTCTGGAATACGAAGCCGCGATCTTCTCCACCACCGATGAGGTCATCGAGCTCGCCAAGGTCGCGGGCGCTGCGGGCGGCATCTACATCTCGCATGTGCGTGATGAAGGCCCGCGCGTCTTCGAGGCCTTCGACGAACTGCTGCGCATCGGCCGCGAGGCGAAGCTGCCGGTGCAGATCACCCACATCAAGCTCGGCACCCCCTCCACCTGGGGCCTTGCGGCGCAGCGCATGCCCGCGTACTTCGAGCAGGCGGCGCGCGAGGGTGTCGACCTGCGCGCCGATGTCTACCCCTACACCTACTGGCACTCGACCCTCCGCGTGCTCGTCACCGACCGGCAGTTCTTCAACCCCGAGAAGGTCGCCGCCGGGCTCGCCAACAACGGCGGCGCGGCCAACATCCGCCTTGCGCGCTACACGCCCGACCCCAAGCTCGCCGGCAAGACCATCACCGAGATCGCCGCGGTCTGGGGCGTGAGCGAGGTCGACGCCTACATGCGGCTCGTGCGCGAGACGATGGGCGAGCTGGTCGCCGGTGGTGAGATGGAGAGCATCATCGGCACCTCCATGAGCGAGGAGGATGTGCGCTGGTTCGTGGCGCATCCGCGGATCGCGTTCTGCAGCGACGGCGAGCTGCATGGTGCGCACCCGCGCGGCGCGGGTACCTTCCCGCGCATCCTCGGTCGTTACGTGCGCGAGCAGGGTGCGCTGTCGCTCGAGGCCGCGGTGCACAAGATGACCGGGCTCGCCGCGAGCTACATCGGTCTCACCGACCGCGGCCGCATCGCGCCCGGTCTCGTCGCCGACCTCGTGCTCTTCGACCCGACGACGGTGATCGACAACGCGACCGTGGAGGATCCGGAGGCACCACCGACCGGTATCCTCGCCGTCATGAACTCAGGCGAATGGGTGGTGGACGGCGGCCAGCCCACCGGCAGACGGCCGGGCAAGGCGCTGCGCAAGCCGACGGGTGTGCAGCCATGAGCGGCATCCGGCTGCCGTATCTCCTCTTCCTCGGCGACGAGCGCAACGACTCGAACGCCAAGACGGCGTTCGGCGTGCGGCAATGGCGCCCGGAGGCCTGCGTCGCGCAGTGGAGCCTGCCGGGAGGCACCGTCGACATCGGCTTGCCGCGCCTGACGCCTACCGAGGCTGTCGCACAGGGCGCCCGCTCGATGCTGATCGGAATCGCACCGGTCGGCGGCAAGATCTCGCCGCAGTGGATCGCGCCGATCTGCGAAGCGATCGAGGCGGGGCTCGACATCGTCAGCGGCATGCACACCCGGCTCGGCTCGGTCGATGCGATCCGCGAGACCGCCGCCCGCTGCGGTCGCACGCTGCACGATGTGCGGCACAGCGAGGTGCGTTTCCCGGTCGGTACAGGTGTGCGCCGCAGCGGCAAGCGGCTGCTCACGGTCGGCACCGACTGCGCGCTCGGCAAGAAGTACACGGCGCTCGCGCTCACCCGCGCGTTCCAGGCGGCGGGCCACGCCGCGACCTTCCGCGCGACGGGGCAGACCGGCATCCTCATCAGCGGCGCGGGCGTCGCCATCGACGCCGTGGTCGCGGATTTCATCGCCGGCGCGGCCGAGTGGCTGTCGCCCGCCAACGCGCCCGAGCACTGGGACCTCATCGAAGGGCAGGGGTCGCTGCTGCACCCGAGCTATGCGGGCGTCTCGCTCGGCCTGCTGCACGGCTCGCAGCCGGACGCGCTGGTGCTGTGCCACGACCCCGCGCGTCTGCACATCGAAGACCACCCGGATTTCCCGATCCCGCCGCTCGAAGAGGTCATGGACCTGCATCTGCGACATGCGCGCCGCGTGAACCCGGCGGCGCGTTTCGTCGGCATCGCGCTCAACACCTCGAAGATGACGCAGGCGGACGCCGCCACGCTGCTCGAGGCGACGGCCCGCCGCCATGGGCTGCCGGCCGTCGATCCGCTGCGCTCGGACCTCACGCCCGTGGTGCGGCTCGCGACCACATGATCCGTCTCGAGGTCACCGAGGTCCGCTGGCCACTGACGGTGCCGTTCACCATCGCGCGCGACACCGCCTACGACATCGCCTGTCTGCAGGTGCGACTGACCGACGGGAATGGCCGCAGCGGCCGGGCCGAGGCCATCGGCGTCGACTATGCCGGTGAGACCATCGACTCGATGCGCGGACAGATCGAGGCCGTCCGTGAGCGGCTTGAAGCCGGCCTGTCGCGTGCGGCGCTGCAGGTCCTGCTGCCTGCGGGCGGCGCGCGCAACGCGCTCGACTGCGCGCTGTGGGACCTCGAGGCGAAGCAGCGCGGTCTGCCTGCATGGCAGGTCGCGGGGTTGCCGCCGCCCGGGCCGCGGCCGACCGCGTTCACGCTCGGCATCATGGATGAGTCGGCGTTGCGCGCAGCCGTACGCGCCCACGCGGAGTTCGAGGTGTTGAAGGTCAAGACCGACCGCGCGCACGGCCTCGACCCGGTGCGCATCGTCCACGAGGAAGCGCCGCGTGCGCGGCTGATCGTCGACGCCAACACCTCTTGGGGCGCGGCCGACCTGCAGCGCCATGCGCCGCATCTGGCCGATCTCGGCGTCGCCTTGCTCGAGCAGCCCTGCGATCCGCGCGAGGACGACTGCTTGCGCGGGGTCGCGCTGCCCGTACCGGTGGCCGCCGACGAGGCCTTCATCGACCGCGCCTCGCTGCCGCGCCTCGTCGGCAAGTACCAGGTGCTCAACATCAAGCTCGACAAGACGGGCGGACTTACCGAGGCGCTCGCCTGTGCGGACGCCGGGCTGGCGCTGGGCTTCCGCTTGATGGTCGGCTGCATGGTCGGCAGTTCGCTCTCCATGGCGCCGGCGACCCTCGTCGCGCAGCGCTGCGATTTCGTGGACCTCGACGGCCCGCTGCTGCAGTCGGCTGACTGCGACCACCCGATCGTCTACGAGCGCGGCCGTATCGGCGTGCCGACGCCGGCCTTGTGGGGCTGATTCGCTTCGGCGCAGCGCATGGCCGATAATCGCGGCATGAACGCCACCCTTCGTCCGCTCAAGGTCCGGCTGCTCGATCCGCGCCTCGGCAAAGAATTTCCGCTCCCGGCCTATGCCACCGACGGCTCCGCAGGGCTCGACCTGCGTGCCTGCCTCGATGCGCCGCTCGAGCTCGCGCCGGGCCGAGCGGAGCTGCTGCCGACGGGGCTCTCGATCTGGATCGACGATCCCGGCCTCGCCGCCGTCATCCTGCCGCGCTCCGGCCTCGGCCACAAACACGGCATCGTGCTCGGCAACCTTGTGGGCCTCATCGATTCCGACTACCAGGGCCCCTTGATGGTCTCCTGCTGGAACCGCGGCAGCAGCACCTACACCGTGCAGCCCGGCGAGCGCATCGCGCAGCTCGTGGTGGTGCCGGTGGTGCAGGTCGCTTTCGAGGTGGTCGAAGATTTCACCGCCACCGCGCGCGGCGCGGGCGGCTTCGGGAGTTCGGGGACGCGCTAGACCGCTGCGGCGGTCATGCCCGCTCGACGATCGCCGTAACGCCCATCCCGCCGGCGGTGCACACCGAGATGAGCCCGCGGCGCGCGGTCGCGTCCTGCGACAGCAGTTTCGCTGTCGTCGCCAGCACGCGCGCGCCGGTGGCCGCGAACGGATGCCCGACCGCGATGCTGCTGCCCTTCACGTTGAGCTTGCCGCGGTCGAGGGCGCCGAGCGGCGCGTCGCGACCGAGGCGCTCGCGGCAGAACTCCGCCGACTCCCAGGCGGCGAGGGTGCACAGCACCTGCGCCGCGAAGGCTTCGTGTATCTCGTAGTAGTCGAAGTCCTGCAGCGAGAGACCAGCGTCCTTGAGCATCGCCGACACCGCGTAGACCGGTGCCATCAAGAGGCCCTCGTGGCCGCCCGCGAAATCGACCGCCCAGGCCTTGCCGAAGGTGAGGCGCGCGAGCACCGGCAGACCGCGGGCGCGCGCCCAGTCCTCGCTCGCGAGCAGCACCGCCGCCGCGCCGTCGGTGAGCGGCGTGCTGTTGCCTGCGGTGAGCGTGCCGGTGGGCGAGCGGTCGAAGGCGGTGCGCAGGCCTGCGAGCTTCTCGACCGTCGAGTCGCCGCGGACATTGTCGTCGCGCGTGAGACCGGCGAACGGCGTCACGAGGTCCTCGAAGAAACCTTCCTGCCACGCGGCCGCAGCGCGGCGGTGGCTCTCGAAGGCCAGCTGGTCCTGCGCCGTGCGTGCGATGCCCCAACGCTTGGCCATCAGCTCGCAGCTCTCGCCCATCGAGAGTCCGGTACGCCGCTCGCCGGCATCCGGCACCTGCGGCTTGAAGTGTCGAGGCCGCAGGCCGAAGAACGGCTTGATCCGCGCCCAAGCGCTGCGGCCGCGGAACGCGCGCAGCAGCAACTGCTGGTACTCGCGCGGATAGACCACCGGCGCGTCGCTCACGGTATCGACGCCCGCCGCGATGCCGGCGTCGATCTGGCCGAGCGCGATCTTGTTGGCGATGGCGATGGCCGCTTCGAGGCTGGTGCCGCAGGCACGCTGCAGATCGAAGGCGGGCGTCTGCGGATCGAGCCCCGAGTCGAGTACGCACTCCCGCGCGAGGTTGAAGTCGCGGGTGTGCTTGAGGACGGCGCCCGCCGCCACCTCGCCGACCCGCGCGCTCTGCAGTCGGTTCCGCTCGACGAGTCCGCGCAGCGCGGCCGTCAGCATCGATTGGTTGCCCTCCGCCGCATACGCACCATGAGCGCGTGCGAACGGGATGCGGGTGCCGCCGATGATGGCGACCGGGCGCGCTGCGCTGCCGACGAGCATGGCTCTATACCTCTTCTTCCGTTCAGCGCGCTTCGCCGCGGCGCACGCGCTCGAGATAGCGGTCGCGCAGCAGCGTGTGCCGGGACACGCCGGACTGCACCTGCCCGTCGGCGACCACGAGTTCGGCGACGCTGCTCACCTCGAGCGGGTCGCCCGACCACAGCACGAGGTCGGCCACCCGCCCCGGGGCCAGCGTGCCGAAGCGATCGCCGACGCCGAAGATCTCCGCCGGTATGCGCGTGATCGCGGCGAAAGCGGCGGCCCATGGCAGGCCGTGCGCGACCGCGTTGCCCGCCGCCTGTCGCGTCTTGCCGGCATCGTCGATGTCGGGGCTGCGCATCGAGATGACCACCGTCACACCCGCGGCGTGCAACCGCGCGGCGTTGTACATGGTCGCACCGACGGCGTCGAAGCTCGACGGCAGGTTCTCGAGCGGATCGATGATCACCGGGATGCGCGCCGCGGCGAGCTCCGGCGCGACGCGCCAGGCCTCGGCGCCGCCGCGGATTACCACCCGCATCTTCTCCTGCTGCGCGAACTCCACGGCGCGGCGGATGTCGACCGCGCGGTCGACATCGAACACGAAGATGCCGCCCCCTTTTAAGAACTCGAGCAGCACCTGCCGGCCCGAGGGCGATAGCAACCGCTCGTCGTGCACCATGACGAGGTTCGGCGCGCGCGCCTCCACCAGAGCCTGCCGCAGCAGCATGAACTGCGCCGCACGGCTGCCGCCCGAGAGGTCGTTGGCATCGCCGCCGAGGTCGATGAACATCGCGCGCGGCGCGAGCGCCTCACGGCCGACGAGGCTCGCCGGAGCGCCCTGACCGGCGACGATGCTGCCGCCGGCCGCCGACCCGGGCGTGAGCACCGTGAAGGTGACGCCGTTCATGCGGTGCACCACCAGCGATTGCGCGTCGGGGTTCCAGGCCTGGGTCACATCGAACTCGGGGCGCATCTGGCCGAGGCGCTGCGAGTGGTCGCCGTTGGCGCTGTCGAGGCCGATCTCCTCGAGACCGATGCGCGTGAGACCGCCGAAGACGCCCGGGGTGACCGGCCGTCCCTTCGCGTCGACAACGCGGGCGCCCGCGGGCGCGGCGAGGCCCTTGCCGATCGCGGCGATCCTGCCGCCCTGCACCAGCACATCGGTGCCGGGCGAGGGCGCGGCGCCCGCGACGCCGGTGTGCACCGTGGCGTTGCGGATCAGCAGCGCTGTGCGTTCGCCGCCCGCGGCGGCGTCGTCGGCCCGTGCGGTCGGTGCGGCGAAGGTCGCGAGCGTCGCGACGGCGGCGACGAGGGTCGCGGCGAGGTTCGGGCGGATCACGGCGACACCCCCGGAGCGGCCGGCTGGCCGAGCATGAAGTCGGATTCGGGCAGCATGCGTCGCGCCGAGCGGTCGAAGCGCGTCGCGCCGTCGACGAACACCTTCTCGGCGAGCGCGTACACGCTGAACGGGTCGCCGTTCCAGACCACGACATCGGCGGCCTTGCCCACCTCGAGCGTGCCGGTGCGGTCGGCGATGCCGAGCGCGCGCGCCGGGTTCTGCGTGATCCAGCGCACGGCGTGCTCGGGCTTGATGCTGATGCCGGCGCGCGCCGCCGCGGCGATGCCCTTGGCGGCCTCCTGGTTCAGGCGCTGGATGCCTTCGTCGGAGTCCGAGTGCACGATGGCGCAGCCGCCCTTGGCGGCGTCGACGATGACCATGTTCTCGGGGATGGCGTCGTAGGACTCCATCTTGAAGCCCCACCAGTCGGCCCACACCGCCGCGCACACGCCCTGCTCGGCGAGCAGGTCGGCGATCTTGTAGGCCTCGGTGGCGTGGTGGAAGGTCGAGACCTTGTAGCCGAATTCTTTGGCCATGTCGAGGACGATGGCCATCTCGTCGGCGCGGTAGCAGTGGTTCTGCACCAGCACCTCGCCGCGCAGCACGGCCGCCAGCGTCTCCATGCGCAGGTCGCGCTTCGGTGCGCGCACATCCTTCGCGCCCGAGGCGCGGCGCGCCTCGAACTGCGTCCAGTCGCGCTGGTACTCGACCGCCTCCGACCAGCTCTGGCGCCAGGACGCGACATTGCCCATGCGTGTGGAGGGCAGCGTGCGGCGGTTGCCGTAGACCCGCTTCGGGTTCTCGCCGCAGGCCATCTTCAGGCCCTGCGGCGCGTCCGGGAACTTCATCGCCTGGTAGGTGACCGCCGGCACGTTCTTGAGCGTCACCGATCGGCCGCCGAACAGGTTCGCGGAGCCCGGCAGCACATGCAGCGTGGTGACACCGCCTTCGAGCGCGGCCTCGAAGCCCGGGTCCTGCGGCCACACCGAGTGCTCCGCCCAGACATTGGCGGTGTTGGGCGCGGTGGCCTCGTTGCCGTCCGAGTGCGCGTCGACGCCCGGTGAGGGATAGACGCCGAGGTGCGAGTGGATGTCGATGACGCCGGGTGTCACCCACTTGCCGCGGCCGTCGACCACCACAGTACCGGGGGCCGCAGCGAGTCCGCGGCCGACCGCAGCGATCTTGCCTTCACGCAGCAGCACATCGGCCCCGTCGAGGCGTTCGCCCGTACCGGTTAGCACGGTCGCGCCGCTGATCAGCACCGGTGCGCTCTCGGGCGCGCGGTAGGTGGAGGGGAACGGCGCCGCCTTGGCGGTGGCCGTGCCGTCGCCGGATCCGGTCGCCGGCCTGGCATCGGGCTTCGCCGGGCGTTGCGCGGTGGTGGTCGGCGTGCAGGCCGTGAGCAGCAGCGCGAGGCAGATGCCCCATGCGGTGGCTGTCCCGTTCGTCGCGGGGTGTCGGCGGTTCATCGTGTCTCCCTCCAGGTCGAGCGGCAAGGGTAATCCCTTTCGTGGGCCACCGGCGAGGCCACCGGGTGGCCGATGCCGGCCCGCGCGGTTGCCCGCCGTGCCCCGGCGCGGCAAGATGCCCCCCCATCCCGCAGGACATGCCGCCATGGCCTTCGCCAACTTCGACGAGTTCTATCCGTTCTACCTCGGCGAGCACTCGAACCGCACCTCGCGCCGCCTGCATGTGATCGGCACGGTGGTCGCGCTGACCCAGTTCGCGGGCGCCGTCCTGACGCAGCAGCCACGGCTCGTGCTGACCGGTCTGCTGATCGGCTACGGTTTCGCCTGGATCGGGCATTTCTTCTTCGAGAAGAACCGGCCTGCCACCTTCAAGCATCCGCTCTGGAGCTTCCGCGGCGACCTGCGCATGGCGCGGGAAGTGCTGACCGGCCGGATCCCCTGGTAAAGGGCATCGTGCCGAAGAGCCGCATCGACCGCGCCTTCGAGCGTCGTCTCGCCGCCCTGATCAACGGCGGCGAGCCGCGCGTGCTGCAGGGCGGCCGCCGCGGCGTCGAGAAGGAGTCGCTGCGTGTCACTCCGGACGGCCGCATCGCGCAGACGCCGCATCCGGTCGCGCTCGGCGCGGCGCTGACCCACGAGCACATCACCACCGACTACTCCGAGGCGCTGATCGAGCTCGTCACGCCGACCTTCCGCAGCAACTGGGAGCTGCTCCAATATCTTTGTGACCTGCACCAGTTCACCTACCGCCATCTCGGCGACGAGCTGCTGTGGGCGACCAGCATGCCCTGCGTGGTCGACGGCGACGCCAGCATCCCCATCGCGCAGTACGGTCCATCGGACATCGGCCGTCTCAAGACCATCTACCGCGAGGGTCTCGGCCTGCGCTACGGGCGCGTGATGCAGGCGATCTCGGGCGTGCACTTCAACTATTCCTTCCCCGAAGGTCTCTGGGAACCTTGGGCGGCGGTGCGCGGGTCGCGTGATACGGGCGCTGATTTCGTCTCGGAGAGCTATTTCGAGCTGCTGCGCAACTACCGTCGCCACGGCTGGATCGTGCTCTATCTCTTCGGCGTGTCGCCGACGGTCTGCAAGTCCTTCCTGCGCGCGCGCGGCGAGACGCTGCCCGAGTTCGGACCCGGCACGGGCTGGGAGCCGTATTCGACCTCGCTGCGGATGAGCGACCTCGGCTACCGCAACCGGGCGCAGTCGGATGTCGAGGTCTCGGTCAACAGCCTGCAGGACTATGTGCGGGACCTCACCCGCGCCATCAGCACGCCGCATCCCGAGTACGAACGGATGGGCGTGAAGGTCGACGGCGTGTACCGCCAGCTGAACGCCAACCTGCTGCAGATCGAGAACGAGTACTACGCCTTCATCCGGCCGAAGCGCGTCGCCCGATCGGGCGAGCGGCCGACCAAGGCGCTGCTGCGCGGCGGCGTCGAGTATGTCGAGGTGCGCGCTCTCGATGTCAGCGCCTTCGATCCGGTGGGCGTCAACCAGGACAAGATGCGCTTCCTCGAGGCTTTCCTCGCGTTCTGCCTGATGCGGGAGAGCCCGCCGATCGACGCCGGTGAGCAGGCGGCGCTCGACGGCAACCATGTCACCGTGGCGCGGCGCGGCCGCGAACCGGGTCTCTTGCTGCAGCGCGATGGTCGCGCCTCCCCGATGCTCGATTGGGCGCGCGAGATCCTCGACCAGATGCAGGGCATCTGCGAGCTGCTCGACGCGGGGGACCCCAAGCGGACCTATTCGACGGCCCTCGCGGTGCAGGCGGCCAAGCTCGACGATGTGACGCGCACGCCGTCGGCGCGTCTGATCGCCGAGCTGCGCTCGACGGGCGAGAGCTTCTTCGACCTCGCGCTGCGCACCTCGGCCGCGCACAAGGCCTACTTCCTGGACCTGCATCCGCCCGACGATGCGCGCTCGGCGGTCTTCGCCGAGGAGGCGCGCGGGTCCTTGGAGCGGGCCGAAGCGCTCGCGCGCGCGCCGCGCGGCGACTTCGACGCCTACCTCGCCTCGTACCTCGCCTGAACCTGCCCGGGCGGCCCGCTACCGCTCGTAGATCGCGGTCATGCGACGCCCGCTGGAATCGCGCATGCCGCGGAACATGCCGGGGCTGTTGAACTCCAGCACCACCTCGCCCTTGGCGTCGACCGCGATGATGCCGCCTTCTCCGCCGCGCTGGACCAGCTTGCCCTTCACGACTTCGGCGGCGGCGCGCTGCAGCGACCATCCCTTGTATTCGACCAACGCGCAGATGTCGTGCGCGACGACCGAGCGGATGAAGTACTCGCCATGCCCGGTGGCCGACACCGCGCAGCTCGCGTCGTTCGCGTAGGTGCCGGCGCCGATGATCGGCGCGTCGCCGATGCGGCCCCAGCGCTTGTTGGTCATGCCGCCCGTCGAGGTGGCCGCCGCCAGATGTCCCTGCGCGTCGATGGCGACCGCGCCTACCGTGCCGAGTCCCTGCAGCTCGTTGCGCGGCGCCGTCGCGCCGCGCAGCACGCGCTCGAGCTGCTGCTTGCGCGTCGGGGTGATGAACCACTCGTTCGGTACCCGCTCGAGGCCGCGCTCGCCCGCGAACTCCTCGGCGCCCTCGCCGGAGAGCATCACATGCGGCGAGTCCTCCATCACGCGCCGCGCGAGGTCGATGGGGTGGCGTACCGTGGTCACACCGGTGACGGCGCCCGCCGCCAGGTCCTTGCCGCTCATGATGGAGGCGTCGAGATAGGCGCGGCCGTCATGAGCCAGCACCGCGCCGCGTCCGGCGTTGAACAGCGGGTTGTCCTCGAGGATGCGTACCGCCGTGGTGACCGCATCGAGGCTGCTGCCGCCCTTCTCGAGCACCGCATAGCCGGCATCCAAGGCTTCCTGCAGGCCTGCGTGGTAGACCGCGCCGCCATCGGGTCCGAGCTGCTCGCGCGAGATGACGCCGGCACCGCCGTGGATGGCGATGGCGAGGCGCCGCGGTTTCGCCGCCGCCGTCGCCGCGGCGTCGGCCTGCGCCGCGGGCGTGGTCAGCGTCATCGCAGCTGCGGCCGCAGCCGCGACCGCAGCCAGCCATCGAGATGTCCGTCCGCTTGCCATGTCCGTCCTCCGTGTCCCGTGTCCGTCATACACAATCTTTGAGCGCGATCGACGCGTCCGCGAGCTTCGCCGGATCGGGCCGCATGCGCGTCGGGATGAGCTTGCGCGCCGCGAGATGGTCCTTGGCGAGGTTGATGGTCTCGATGGCGATGAGTTCGCCGGCGCGCAGGTGGCAGCAGGAGAACGCGCCGTCCGCCGGGTCGCCGCGCAGCACCGTGCGGTCGTGGCCCTGCGAGAGCCCGACGATCACCAGCTTGTGCTGGTACTGGTCCGACCAGAACCACGGCACCCGCTCATGCCGCGCTTCGATACCGAGCAGGTTCGAGGCGGCGGTGCTGCCCTGTTCGACCGCGTTGTCCACGGACTCGAGCCGCAGCCGACCACCGTAGTGCACGGAGGGATGGTTGGTGCAGTCGCCGATGGCGAAGACGGCGGGATCGGCGGTGCGGCAGCGCTCGTCGACCACGATGCCGTTGTCGCAGTCGAGCCCTGCCTCGCGCGCCAGCGCGTCCTCGGGCAGCACGCCGATGCCGACGACCACGAGGTCGGCCGCGATCTCGCCGGCCGAGGTATCGACCGCCACGACCCGTCCGGCGGCATCGCCGCGCAGACCGCGCAGCCGCGCGCCGAGCACGATGCGCACGCCGTGCGCGGCATGCTGCGCTTCGTACCAACGGGAAACGGGTTCGGCGACCACGCGGCCCATGACCCGGTCCGCCATCTCGAGCACCGTCACCTCGACGCCGACATGTCGCAGCGTCGCCGCGACCTCGAGCCCGATGTAGCCGCCGCCCACGATCACCGCACGGGTGCCCGGACGGGCGTCGGTGCGCAGGGCGTCGGCGTCCGACACCCCGCGCAGATAGTGGACGCCGGCGAGATCGGCGCCCGGCAGGGCGAGGCGGCGCGGCCGGGCGCCGGTCGCGATGACCAACGCGTCGTAGGGCAGGGCGCTGCCGTCATCGAGCGTGACCCGACGCGCGGCGCGGTCGAGGACGACCGCCCGCCGTCCGAGCCGCATGGCGACCCCGTGACCGTCGTAGAACTCCCGCTGGCGCAGCAGCAGGCGCTCGAGGGGCATCTCGCCCGACAGGTACTTCTTGGAGAGGGGTGGGCGCTGATAGGGCGCAAGGGATTCCTCACCGACCATCTCGATGGGGCCGGTGTGGCCGCGCTTGCGCAGCGCCTCCACGCAGGCCGCGGCGGCCTGCCCCGCGCCCACGAGGACCACGCGTTGGGCCGTCTGACCGCCGACTGCATGCATGTCGCCATCATAGGATGGCTGGCTACGGCCGCACCACCGACGGGCGCGCACGCGACCGAACTGCGCCATAATGGTGCGCAAGGTGGGGTCCGGCGGTGCGAAATCCGCGCTTTCGGACGCAGTGCGCATGGCACAGAAGGTGCAACCCCTCTGTCGCCGCGTACCGGAACAGGCATCGGGAGAAACACGACATGAAGCTGATCACCGCCATCATCAAGCCCTTCAAGCTCGACGACGTTCGCGCCGCGCTCTCCGAGATCGGCGTCTCCGGCATGACGGTCACCGAGGTCAAGGGATTCGGCCGCCAGCGCGGCCATACCGAGCTCTACCGCGGCGCCGAGTATGTGGTCGACTTCGTGCCGAAGACCCGCATCGAGGTCGCGGTGCGTGCCGACCTCGCCGATCAGGTCGTCGAGGCGATCGTGAAGGCCGCCAAGACCGGCAAGGTCGGCGACGGCAAGATCTTCATCACCGACATCGATCGCGTCATCCGCATCCGCACCGGCGAGACGGACGAGTCGGCGCTTTGATCGTCCCGATCCGCGCCGCGCTGCGCCGCTGATGCCCAAAGCCATCCGTCTCCACGAGACCGGAGGTCCCGAGGTCCTGCAGTTCGAGGACCTCGACCCAGGCGCGCCCGGGCCGGGCGAGGTGCAGCTGCGCCACACGGCCATCGGCCTGAACTACATCGACGTCTACGACCGCACGGGCCTCTACCCGATGCCGTTGCCCGCCGGTCTCGGCCGAGAGGCCGCCGGCGTCATCACCGCCGTCGGACGGCGCGTGCGCGGTCTGCGCGTCGGCGACCGCGTGGCCTATGTGCACTCGCAGCCCGGCAGCTACTGCGAGCTGCGCAACCTGCCGGCCGAGCGGATCGTCAAGCTGCCGCGCGCCATCAGCGACGAACAGGCCGCGGTGCTGATGCTCAAAGGGCTCACCGCGCACTATCTGTTGCGCCGCACCGTGCGCGTGCAGCGCGGCGACTGGTTGCTGGTGCACGCCGCCGCGGGCGGCGTCGGGCTCATCCTCTGCCAGTGGGCGCGGGCGCTCGGTGCGCGCGTCATCGGCGTCGTGGGCAGCGAAGCGAAGGTCGCCATCGCACGCCGCAACGGCTGCCGCCATGTGCTCGTCATGGGCCGCGACCCGATCGCGGCGGGGGTGAAGCGGATCACCCGCGGC
>Ga0315900_10004858_pt1 | contig 18747 bp, 16 predicted proteins | sample LakEriMetagenome_FD_203521 | JGI IMG/M metagenome (GOLD analysis project Ga0315900, IMG submission 203521) | Freshwater fungal communities from buoy surface, Lake Erie, Ohio, United States - Buoy 12 MA114 | ecosystem: Environmental > Aquatic > Freshwater > Lake > Lake biofilm | place: USA: Lake...
CGATCGAGGGCCTGCGGGCCGCGGCCGTCCACAAGACGCGGCTGAAGCTCGGCGAGGGGCTCGTGGGGCGCGTCGCGCGTTCGGCGGCACCCGTCAACACCGGCAACGCGCCCGCCGAAAAAGGCTTTCGCTACATGCCCGAAACGGGGGAAGAGATCTATTCCTCCTTCCTCGGCGTCCCGATCCGGCGGGTGGGCGAGCGGCTCGGGGTGCTGGTCGTGCAGTCGCGCCAGGCCCGCGTCTATTCCGACGACGAGGTGTACGGCCTCGAGGTCGTGGCCATGGTGCTGGCCGAGATGACCGAGCTTGGCGCCTTCGTGGGCGCGGGCGACAGCTTCGGCGTGCTGCACAAGCGCCCCGTCACGCTCCGCGGCGGCACGGGGCAGGAGGGCACGGCCGAGGGCCATGTCTGGCTGCACGAGCCGCGCGTCGTGGTGACGAACCCCGTCGCCGACGACCCCGTGCGCGAGACCGAGCGGCTGCGCGCCGCCGTCCAGCAGTTGCGCGTCTCGGTCGATGACCTCCTTTCGGCCCCGACGCTCGACAAGGACCAGCGGCAGGTGCTCGAGGCTTACCGGATGTTCGCCCATTCGCGCGGCTGGGCGCGGCGGATGGAGGAGGACATCGCGCGGGGCCTCTCGGCCGAGGCGGCGGTCGAGAAGGAGCAGTCCGCCGCGCGCGCCCGCTTCGAGCAGGTGCCCGACGCCTATCTGCGCGACCGGCTGCACGACATCGACGATCTCTCCTATCGCCTCCTGCGGATCCTGACCGGGCAGGGCCGCGACACCGGCGCGCAGATGCCGCCCGACCCGGTGCTGGTCGCCCGCAACATCGGCCCCGCGGACCTGCTCGACTACGGGCGCAAGCTGCGCGGCGTCGTGCTCGAGGAGGGATCGGTCGGCAGCCACGCCGCGATCGTGGCGCGCGCGCTCGCGATCCCGCTCGTCATCCACGCCAAGGACGCCACCGCCGAGGCGCTGAACGGCGACCGCATCCTTGTCGATGGCGACGAGGGGCTCGTCCACCTGCGGCCCGAGGATTCGGTGGCGGCTGCCTTCGGCGACAAGATCGCGATGCGCGCCGCCGCGCAGGAACGCTACGGCGCGCTGCGCGATCTGCCGGCGACAGCGCTGTGCGGCACCACCGTTTCGCTGCGGATGAACGCGGGCCTGATGGCCGATCTGCCCTCGCTTGCGGGGTCGGGGGCGGATGGGGTGGGCCTGTTCCGGACCGAGTTGCAATTCCTGATCCGGACGGCCGTGCCGCGGCGCAGCGAGCTTGCCGCGATCTATGCTCGCGTAATGGATGCCGCGCGGGGGCGCGAGGTTGTCTTTCGCACACTCGACATCGGCTCGGACAAGGTGCTGCCCTTCATGAAACCCGAGGACGAGCCGAACCCGGCGATGGGCTGGCGGGCGATCCGGGTCGGGCTTGATCGGCCGGGGATGCTGCGGATGCAGTTGCAGGCGCTGATCCGGGCCGCCGGGGGAAGGCCGCTGTCGGTGATGTTCCCCTTCGTTGCGCAGCCTTCGGAATTCCACGCCGCGCGCGAGATGCTTCTGACCGAGGTCGAGCGCGAAGCCGCGCGTGGCCGTCTCCGCCCGGCCGAGTTGCGGATCGGCACCATGCTTGAGACCCCCTCGCTGGCCTTCGCGCCGCGAAGCTTCTTCGAGGCGAGCGATTTCGTCTCGATCGGGGGCAACGACCTCAAGCAGTTCTTCTTTGCCGCCGACCGCGAGAACGAGCGCGTGCGGCGGCGCTATGACACCCTCGATCCGGCCTACTTGGGTTTTCTCTCGCGCATCGTCGAGCGCTGCACGGAAACCGCCACGCCGCTGTCGTTTTGCGGCGAGGATGCCGGCCGCCCGCTCGAGGCAGTGGCCTTCGCGGCCCTCGGGGTGAGGACGCTGTCGATGCGGCCGGCCTCGATCGGGCCAGTGAAGGCTGCGCTGCGATCAATCAACCTGATTGAAGCAAAAAGCATCATCGATGGTGCCATCGCAACCGGGGCCTCCAGCGTGCGCCCGGCCCTCGCGCACTGGCTCGAGGCGCGGACGGCTGGCGCACTTCGTTGACATCAAGGCAGAAAATCCCGAAAGTCGTACCGGTGCCCTGTCGCCGAAAGGTCCGCCGCCGTGTTGCGCATCCGCGAAATCCGACTCTCGCGCGGTCTCACGCAGCGCGCGCTGGCTGATCGCGCAGGGGTGTCGCGCTCTCAACTTTGCGAGATCGAGACGGGCAACAAGGCTGCGAATTCGCGCCGGCTCGCCGACATCGCCCGCGCCCTCGACGTCGGGGTCGAGGCGCTGTTTTCACAATCCGATCATGATCTCCAGATCACCGAGATCATGCGCCTTTCGGCAGAACTCTTGCCTCAGGACCGCCGGCTGATCCTCGACCTGGCGCGGCGTCTGGCTGACGGGCAGCCGCTGCAAGACGGCGCGCAAGCCCGAGTAATCGCGCCCGATCAGCCTCGCTGAGCAGCCCGAGCAACGCGCGCAGGGCTTCGAGGTCGCGCAACATCTCAGGCGGCATAACGGGGTCCGCGCCGGGCCCTTCCGCCGGTCGCTGTCGCCCCCGACGCGGAGTTCGCTCATGACGAACGCGCATCCCCGCCCCCTTGCCTTGCGGCGTTTACATCCTGAATATTTACCAGCATGTCCGCCTTTTTCAGAAGGATCAATCCCGGGTGGCCAACTGAGGTGTCGAAGTTTTCGAACGATCGTCCATTCGTGACGCTCAGCCCGGATGGGCGCCGGATGTCGCGTGGCATCCCGCTCGATCCGCGCGTGCTCGTGATCGTGCCCGACAGCGACGAGCGGCTGAGGATCGAGATGCTTCTGACACTCGCGGGGGCAGAGGTCGTGGTCGGGGCCGCGCCGGCGCCGGCGCGCGCGCCCGCGCCGCAGGTTTCGTGCCCGATGTCATCGTCGCCACCGCCAAATTGCGGATCGCACGCTGGGGCAAGCCGGACGGGGTGCCGGTGATCCGCCTGGCCGAAGCCCGCCCACCCGGAAGACGCCCTGCCCCAGCGACCGTGGAGCGTCCGGTGACGGGCGCGGCCCTGCTGGGCGTGCTCGCGCATGTGCTCGGACAGCGGGCCGCGCAGGCATGCGCAGCGGATTGATCCCGCCCCGCAAACCGGCCTAGAAGGACGCGCAATCCGCGGGGGCCGAGATGGTGCAGTTCACGATCGTCACGCCCATGCGCAACGAGGCGGGGAACATCGCCGCCCTCGTGGCCGGGATCGAGGCTGCCTGCGCGCCGCTCGGCCCGTTCGAACTCGTGATCGTCAACGACGGGTCGGACGACGACACCGAGGCGCGGGCGGTGGCGCTCGGCCGCACGCGGCCCTGGCTCAGGGTGCTGGGCCATCCGCAGGCGGGTGGGCAGTCGGCGGCCGTGCATTCGGGCGTCAACGCCGCGCGGGGCGCGATTGTCGCGACGCTCGACGGCGACGGGCAGAACCCGCCCTCGGAATTGCCCAAGATCCTCGCGCCGCTGCTGGCCCCGACGGCCGATCCGCGGCTCGGGCTGGTCGCGGGCCAGCGCGTCGGGCGGCGCGACACCCTCTCGAAGCGGCTGGCGTCGAGGATGGCGAACGCGATCCGGGCCGCGGCGCTCGGGGATTCGACGCGCGACACGGGCTGCGGCCTCAAGGCCTTTCGGCGCGACGCCTATCTGGCGCTTCCCTTCTTCAACCACCAGCACCGCTATCTGCCGGCACTCTTTGCCCGCGACGGCTGGCGCGTCGCGCATGTCGATGTCGCCCATGCCCCGCGCGGGGCCGGGCGGTCGAACTATACCAACCTCGGGCGCGCGCTCGTGGGCATCGCCGACCTCGCGGGGGTTGCGTGGCTCATCAAAAGGCGCAAGAGGGTGCGTGCAGTCGAAATCGCCAGCGGAGGGGCGCGCCGAGATGGCGATTGAAACGATCTGGTCCTTCCTCGGCGTCGCGGGCTGGGGCGAGTTCTGGTGGGTCGTGATCGGCTTTGCCGGGCAACTTCTGTTCACCGCGCGCTTCCTCGTGCAGTGGATCGCCTCGGAGCGCACGCGCAAGTCGGTGATTCCGGTCGCGTTCTGGTATTTCTCGCTCGGCGGGGGGCTCGTGCTCTTCAGCTATGCGGTGCACCGGGGCGATCCGGTCTTCATCCTCGGCCAGAGCATGGGCATCGTGATCTATTCGCGCAACCTCTGGCTCATCCACGCCGAGCGGCGCCGTGCCGCGGCCGAATAGCGCGATCCTCGGCGCGCTCGCGCTCATCCTCGGGCTGACGGCCTGGCGGATCGCGTTTCTGCCCGCGCTCGCGATCGACCTCTTCGTCGATGAGAGCCAGTACTGGCTCTGGGGGCGCGAGCTGACCTTCGGGCATTATTCGAAGCCCCCGATGATCGGCTGGCTGATCCGCGCCTCGACCGAACTCCTTGGCAGCGATGGCGACGTCGCCATCCGCGCCTGGCTGCCGGTGATGCACGCGCTGACGGCCGTGGGCGTCATGTGGCTCGGGGTGCGGCTGGCGGGCCCGGTCACGGGGGCCTGGGCGGGGGTGATCTTTGCCACCTTGCCGGCGGTCGGGCTGGGGTCGATCCTCGTCTCGACCGACACCCCGCTCATGTGCGCGATCGCCTTTGCGCTGGTGTTCTGGCACCGGGCGGCGGCGGGGGGCGGGCGATGGGATGCGGGGCTCTTCGGCCTCTGCCTCGGGCTCGGGATGATGTCGAAGTACGCGCTCATCTTCGCGGCCGCGGGGATGGGGGCGGCGATGCTCGCGCGGGCCGACTGGCGGCTTTCGCGCGCGCAGATCGGGACCGCGGCGGCGGTGGCGCTGGCGGTCTTTGCCCCGAACCTGATCTGGAACGCGCTGATGGGCTTTCCGACCTTCCAGCATACGGCCGAGAATGCCGACTGGCAGGGCTTCGCGCTGAACTGGTCGGGGGCGGCGGTCTTCGTGGCCGCGCAATTCGCGGTCGCGGGGCCGATCGTGTTTGCCGTGCTGCTGGCGGGGCTTGCGAGGCTGACCGTGCGGCGTGGCGGGGCGGAGGGGGTGCTCCTGCTCGTGGCGGCGGCGCCGCTCGCGATCGTGACGGCGCAGGCGCTCGCGTCGCATGCCTATGCGAACTGGGCGGTCGGGGCCTATGTGCCGGGCGCGCTCGCGGTCGCGATCCTCCTCGGGCGGCGGCCCGCGCTGCGGGCCGGGGCGGTGGCCGTGAACCTCGCACTCTGCCTCGCACTGCCGGTGGCCTTCACCCAGGCCGATGCGATCCGAAGCCCCGACGGGCGGCTCGTGCTGCGGCGCCAGCTCGGCCAGGCCGAGGTCTCGGCGGCCGCGATCGCAGTCGCGCGGGCGGGGATGGATGCGCCCGTCATCGTGGCCTCGGACCGCTCGCTGCTGGCCGATCTCTTCTATCGCACGAAGGCGCGCGGCGGGGCTGGGGATGTCGCGGTCTTTGCCCTGCCCGAGGGGCAGCCGGTGCCGCATCATTACGCGCTGCGCTACGCCCTGCCGGCCGGGATGATCGCCGAGGACGCCCCGGTGCTGTGGTTCGGCCCCGAGAACCAGCCCGTCCCCTGCCCCACGCCCGGCCCGGTGCTGGCACGCTGGGTCGCGGCCGAGGGCGTGCACGGCGGACGGGCGTTTCAGATCGTGGCGGTCGGGGCGGGCTGCCTTGGGGCCGTCGCCCGATAAGCGAGCGGCGCGCCGAGGATCGGCCGCGCCAGCGCCTCGGCCAGGATATAGGTCAGGATCGCGCCGATCAGCACATCCGACAGGAAGTGCCCCCCCATCGCGACGCGCAAGCCCCCGCCCAGAACCGCGACAACCGCGCCCGCCGCCATCAGCGCGACGGACGCGCCGCGCGGCAGATGGGACGCGATCGCGACGAAGACGAGCGCGGTTGCCATCGACCCCGACCCCTCGCCCGAGACGAACGAGCAATTGTGCGCGCAGCTTCCGGGGATCTGGAAGGGGGGCGTGTAGGGATGGGCGCCGCCGAAGGCCTCGATGCCCGTCGGCCGCTCGCGCCCCCAGTATTCCTTGAGGATGACATTCACGAGGAGGCCGGGACCCAGCAGAAAGAGCGCCGCCGAAAAACCCCAGACCCGCCCCGGGATCGCGCGCAGCACCCGCCCCGCGCGCACCCCCGGCCCGGCGGCGAAACGCGCCCAGATCGCGCCCCCCTTGGCCCCGAGCAGGCGCCCGAGCGGTCCGGGCGCCCAGCCCCGCCGCGACCAGAGAGCGAGCAGCGGCCAGAGCGCCGAGACGAGAACCATCAGGATCGAGAGCCGCCAGAGCGCATGGCGCACCCCCTCGGCCCAGCCGACCCCGATCAGTTCGAAGCCCCGCGCCGGATCGTGAAAGAGGCCCGACACCGCGATGTCAACCGCGGGCGAGAGCAGGAAGAGGATCGTGACGGCCAGGAGCCCGTGGCAGGCCCAGGCGATTCGTCGCGCGGTCGGCATCGGCTCAGGGGCTGGACGGCGGCGCCGAGGGCGTCGCGACGCCGGCGCTGCGCCAGCGCGCCGCCTCCGCGCGGGCGTCGAGCGATTGGGGCGCATAGACTCGGAAATAGACATTGGTGCCCGCCAGACGCTCGAGCAGGCGCGGCCCGTTCGCGGCACGGAAGGCCGCATCCTCGGCCGCAAGCGTTGCGCGAATGTCGGGAGCGGCGATCCGCGCGGCCAGCGCGCGCAGCGCCTGGTCCGATTGCCCGCCGGCCGGGTCGCCCCCGAGGGCGCGCACGCCCGCACCCAACGCATCCACCGCGGCAAGGTTCGTCCCGCCTGGAACGGGTTCAGGGAGCCCCGCGAGGTCTTCGGGGATGACCAGCGGACGTGCTGGCAGAATCGCGAATTCGTCGGGTGCTGACGCCCCCGAGCCGATGTTCATCAGCCTGCCGCCATCCGAGCATCCCGCCAGCGCCATGGCCAGTGCAAGCCATGCCACCCGCCGCCTCATCATAGCCTGTGCCATAGCGCCCCCTTCGACACCGTCGTTCTACTCCATGCCCGGGCCGGGGGGAATCCGTTTTTGATCTGCCTCCGACGCCTTCGGTGGCGGCGCGAGCAGCAAGAGCCCGGCAATTCCCGCAAAAATCGCGATGTCGGCCACATTGAAGGCATAGGGGTTGGAAAACCCGCAGCAGGACATGTTGATGAAGTCCGCCACGGCGGCCTCGGGGCGAAGAAGGCGGTCGATGGCATTGCCGATCGCGCCACCTGCGAGCAGCCCCGCCGACGCGGCAATCAGACCCGCCCGCGGTGGCCGGTCGCGCAATATCCGCGCGGCCCAGCGCCAGACCCAGAGCGTCACAACCAGCGCGATTGCCACGAGGATCCACCGCCCGGCATCCCCCCCCCCCGAGAAGAGCCCGAAATTGATCCCGCGGTTCCATGCCATGCGCAGCACGAGATAGGGGGGGGCCACCTCGATCTCGCCGAGGGTGCGCAGATCCATGATGTCGACGACGGCGATCTTGCTCGCCTGATCGAGCGCGAGGGTCACGGCGGCTATGGCATAGGCGCGGCGCATGTCAGTGCCTGAAATGACGCATGCCGGTCAGCACCATCGCGAGGCCCGCGGCATCGGCGGCCGCGATCACTTCGGCGTCGCGCATCGACCCGCCCGGATGGATGATGGCACGCGCCCCGGCCTCGGCCGCGGCCAGCACGCCGTCAGCGAAGGGAAAGAAGGCGTCCGAGGCCACGACCGAGCCCACCGCCGCCGACTGCCCGAGGCCGAGCCGCGCGCCCATCTCGGCCGCCTTGGCGGCGGCGATGCGCGTGCTGTCGATCCGGCTCATCTGGCCGGCACCCACCCCGACCGTCGCGCCCCCCCGCACATAGACGATCGCATTCGATTTCACATGCTTGGCCACCCGCCAGGCAAAGATGAGATCGGCCATCTCGGCGCCCTCGGGCGCGCGGGCCGTGACGCAGCGCAGATCCGCCGGCAGAACGCGGCCCGCGTCGCGGTCCTGAACAAGGAACCCGCCCGCGATCGTGCGCACCACCCGCCCCGGCGCCGCCGGATCGGGCAGGCCCCCGGTCAGCAGAAGCCGCAGCGCGGGCTTCCTCGCAAAGGCCGCCAGCGCGCCCGCATCGGCGTCGGGCGCGATCACGACTTCGGTGAAGATCTCGGTGATGCGCTCGGCCGTGGCGGCATCGAGCGGGCGGTTGAGCGCGACGATGCCCCCGAAGGCCGAGGTCGGATCGCAATCGAAGGCGCGGCCATAGGCCTCGGTCGCGGTCGCGCCCAGCGCCGCGCCGCAGGGGTTGGCGTGCTTGACGATGACGCAGGCGGCGCCCTCGGCCGGGTCGAACTCGGCCACCGCCTCGAAGGCCGCGTCGGCATCGGCGAGGTTGTTGAAGCTCAACTCCTTGCCCTGCACCTGGCGGGCGGTCGCGACCCCCGCCCGGCCGCTGCCGTCGAGATAGAGCGCCGCGCGCTGGTGCGGGTTCTCGCCATAGCGCAGCCGCGCGCCGAGGCGGCCCGCCAGCGCGGTGCGGCGCGGGGTCTCGGCGGGGGCCGCCTGCGCCTGCAGCCAGCCCGCGATCGCGGCGTCATAGGCGGCGGTGCGCGCAAATGCCGTGGCGGCGAGGCGGGCGCGCGCCTCGGGCCCCGTCGCGCCGCCGCGGGCATCCATCTCGGCCAGGAGGCCCGCGTAATCCTCGGGGTCGGTCAGCACCGCGACGAAGCGGTGGTTCTTGGCGGCCGCGCGGATCATCGCGGGGCCGCCCACGTCGATCATCTCGGTCGTCTCGGCGGGCTCGGCGCCACGCGCGAGTGCCGCCTCGAACGGATAGAGGTTCACGACCAGAAGGTCGATCGGGCCGATCCCGTGCGCGGCCATCGCGGCCAGATGCTCGGCATCGTCGCGCAGCGCCAGGAGGCCGCCATGCACGCCCGGGTGCAGCGTCTTGACGCGCCCGCCCATCATCTCGGGCCAGCCGGTCAGTTCGGCCACGTCGCGCACCGTCACGCCAGCCGCCCTGAGCGCCGCCGCCGTCCCGCCGGTCGAGACGATCTCGACCCCGCGCGCGGCAAGGGCGCGGCCGAGATCGGCAAGCCCCGTCTTGTCCGAGACCGAGATGAGGGCGCGGCCGATGTGCACGTGCTCGGGCATGGAGCCGCTCCGCAGGGGCAGGTGGGGTTACATCGCGGTGCGCGCTGCCGAGGTCAAGGGGTGGTGTCGGGCCCCCGGCGCAGGCGCGCGACGAAGAAGCCGTCGATCCCGCCCCGCGCGGCCCAGTGGTGGGGCCAGATCCGCAGGAAGCCCTCGGGCGTCGCGGCCTCGGGCAGGCCGGGGGGCGGCGCGATCGGCTCGACCGCGAAGGGCGCGCAGGCTCCGGCCCGGGCGCGCGCCAGGGCGGCCGCGATCTGCGCCTCGCCCTCTTCGGGCAGGAGCGAGCAGGTCGCATAGACGACAACCCCGCCCGGCACCGCGAGGCCGAGCGCCCGGTCGATCAGCGCGGCCTGAAGGGTCGTCAGGGCCGCGAGGTCGGCCTCTTGCCGGATCAGCGGCAGTTCGGGGTGGCGGCGGATTGTCCCCGTCGCGGTGCAGGGCGCATCGAGCAGCACGGCGTCTGCCCGCGGCAGATCGGCCGTCAGCGCATCCGCCGTCACGCACCGCGCGCACAACCCGGTTCGCGCGAGGTTCTCGGCCAGCCGCGCCATCCGCCGGGCCGAGGGATCGACCGCCACCACCCGCGCGCCGGCCGCCGCAAGCTGCATGGTCTTGCCGCCCGGTGCCGCGCAGAGGTCGAGGACATCGCGCCCCGCCACGGGCCCGAGCGCGCCCGCCACCGCCGCCGCGCCCGCATCCTGCACCCACCAGGCGCCCTCGGCATAGCCGGGCAGGGCCGAGACCTGCCCCGCCCGGTTGAGCCGCAGCCCGCCCGTCGGCCGAACCTCGGCCCCCGTCGCCCCTGCCCATGCCGCCGCCGTCCCCGGGTCGCGCAGCGTCAGGTCGAGCGGCACCTCGGGTTGCGCGAACACGGCCTCGGTCGCCCCGACCGGCCCCGCGCCAAATCGCGCCACCAGCCGCGCGCGCATCCAGCCGGGCAGCTCGGGCGGGGGGATCACGGGCACCGAGCCCGCGGCCACGCGCCGCAGCACGGCATTGACGAACCCCGCCTTGGCCGCCCCGCCCGGCAGCGTGCGCGCCAGATCGACGGCCGCCGCCACCGCGCCATGCGCGCCTGCGGGCGAGGCCAGCACCTCGGAGGCACCGAGCAGCAGCAGCGCGCGCAACGCCGGATCGGGCCTGCGCGCGAGATGGGGGGCAAGCGCGGCCTCGGCCGCCGCCATCCCCCGCAGCGCCGCGATCGCCAGCCGCTGCGCCCGCGCCCGCCCCGCCGGGTCGAGCGCCCCGAGCACCCCCGCCGCCACCTGATCGCCGATCGCCGCGCGCCCCTCGAGCACGCCCCGGATGATGCCAAGCGCACCGCCCCGCACCGCGTCGTTCCCGCGCACGGGACCGCGCCCGCTCTCTTGCCTTGCTCCGACCATCTCTGCGCCCTATCACGCAGCCAGGGTCCCTGCCAGAGAGCGGCGCAGGGCATGCAAGAGGATCGACCGTTGCCCGACCCCGGAGCGAAACCCGCAGCCCTAGCGCCCGATTCCCTGCCACCCGAGGCCCAGCGGGCCCTCGCCGAGGCCGAGGCGCGCCGCGCCGCCCGCGCAGCCCTGCCGCCCGCACCCGCCGAACTCGGCGGCCGCGACGGCCCCGACCCTGCACGCTATGGCGATTGGGAACGCAAAGGACTCGCGATCGACTTCTGACGCCTCAGGGCGGCGCGGCCTTCCACGGGTGGTCGGCGGGCAGGTTCCCCTGCAAGCCCCATTTCCACGAGAGATACCCCTCGAGCCGCTGGCGGTCGCCCGCATCCGCCAGCGTGTTCGCCACCACCACCTCGGCGATGCGGCCCTGATGCATGCCCGACCAGAAGCCCGCTGCGCCGATCCCGAACCAGGTGAAGTTGCGGAAGCCGTCGTAGTCTCCACCTCCGGCAGCGGACCTGAATGTCAGCGTCGCAACGGCGCCATCGACCGCATAGACGGTGTTGGGCAGGATCATGTTGCCGGCACGTGTGTCCGCGATCAGCGTGAAGAGCTTCGGCCCCGCCGAGGTCGGGACCGAGGAGTCGATGGAGTTGCTGCTTGCGTAGAAGCCGTAGCGCGAACCTGCGGTGTTCCAGGTGTTCTGTTCGATGTAGAAGTTATTGCAGCAGGTGGTGGCAGGCGCGAACTCGAACAGTTGCCGCCGGCTCGTCGTGTCCGCAAACGTCGCAACGATCCCGACCGTGATCAGGTCCGAGGTCGCGAAGATGCCCGGCGAGCCGGTGAGGAAGTCGCCGCCGTCGAAGGCAAGCGCCGGCGCCCCGCCGATGCCGTTCAGGATCAGGGTCGGGCGGTTCGCGGCCGTTCCCTGCCCGACCGACCGCCCCGCGCCGGACTTGTCGGCCCAACTCTCCACCGCCCCGCCCGTCTGCCCGCCCTCCGCCATCCCCTCCGCCACCCCGTCGCCGTCGAGGTCCGCCCCGTCGAGCCAGAGCGCCAGCGCCGGCAAGAGCGCCGGGCTCCACGCCGAGGACTTCGCCACCGTCGCCGTCCGCGCCGCGCCCGTTCCGGCGGGGGTGGTGAGGGTGACGGTCAGCGTCAGCGTGCCGTCGGCGAGCGCGCTCAGGTCGAGGCCGGTGACCGGGTGGGGGCTCGCGGCGATGGTGCCGGAGCCGGAGAGGGTGCCGCCGCCGTCGCTGGTGATCTGCCAGGCGAAACTGGCGCCGGGGGGCGGCTTGGTGATCTGGAAGGCCGCCGCATTGGCGTTGGCCGAGGTCACCGGGTCGGTCGTCCACGCCGCGCGATAGGTCTGGACCTTCACCCCCGAGAGGTCCGGCGGCGTGAAGGTGAGCGTGAGCGGGTTCCCGGCGGCATCCCGGATCGCCCCGCCCGCGAGGTCGATCTCGCCGCGCGCAACAATGCCCGCCGGTGCAAAATCCCCCGCCACGACGTCATAGGCAAACTCCAGAACCTGCGTCCCCGACCCTGCGCGATAGGTCGCGGCCCGGCTCTCGCCCCCGCCAAAATCGAGCCAGACGCGCGGCACGCCGCCCGAGACATCCACCACCACGGGCTTCGAGGTGCCGATCGAGAACCCGAGCGGCTTCGCCGCGGCCAAAGCGGGGAGGAGCAGGAGGAGGAACAGCAGCACGGCGCGCATGAGAGACCCCGGCAGGACCGATGCCCGACCCTCGCAGCGACAGGTTAAGGCGGGGTTAGGGCGGATTGACCCGCCGCGCCCCCCTCCCTATCGTTCCCGCGCCCGATGCAGCCGAGGTGCCCCGATGCCCGCCGACCGCCACGCCCTGATCGTCATCGACCTGCAGGCGGATTTCTGCCCGGGCGGCGCGCTCGCGGTGTCGGAGGGGGATGCGATCGTGGGGCGGGTCAACGCGCTGATGGCGCAGGCCGGGACGGTCGTGCTGACGCAGGACTGGCACCCGGCCGGGCATGCCTCGTTCGCGTCGAGCCATCCGGGGCGGGCCCCCTTCGAGACGGTGGCGATGCCCTATGGCCCGCAGGTGCTCTGGCCCGACCATTGCGTGCAGGGCACGCCGGGGGCGGCGTTCCACCCCGCGCTCGACACGACGCGGGCGGCCGCGATCATCCGCAAGGGGATGTCGCCCGGGATCGACAGCTATTCGGCCTTTTTCGAGAACGACCGCACCACGCCCACGGGCCTTGCGGGCTGGCTGCGCGAACGGGGCATCGCGCGGCTGAGCTTTGCGGGGCTCGCGACGGATTACTGCGTGGCGTGGTCGGCGCTCGATGCCGTGCGGGAGGGGTTCGCGGCCGAGGTCATCCTGCCCGCCTGCCGCGCGATCGACCTTGGCGGCTCGCTCGCGGCGGCGCTCGGGGCGCTCGCGGCGGCGGGGGTCGCGATCCGCGAGGATGACCGATGATCGACATCGCGACGCGGGTCTACAACCACAAGTGGAAGATCGACCCGATCGTGCGGTCGCTGATCGACACGGATTTCTACAAGCTCCTGATGTGCCAGTCGGTGCTGCGCACGAGCCCCGCGACGGTCGTGACCTTCTCGCTCATCAACCGCAGCGCCGACGTGCCGCTCGCGCGGCTGATCGACGAGGGCGCGCTGCGCGAGCAGCTCGACCATATCCGGTCGCTCTCGCTCTCGCGCGGGGAGTCGACCTTTCTGCGCGGCAACACCTTCTACGGCAAGCGGCAGATGTTCAGCCCGGGCTTCATGACCTGGTTCGAGGGGTTGCGGCTGCCGCCCTATCACCTCGAACGGCGGGGCGAGCAGTATGAGCTGACCTTCGAGGGCCGCTGGCCCGAGGTGATGATGTGGGAGATCCCGGCCCTTGCGGTGCTGATGGAGTTGCGCTCGCGCGCGGTGCTCGAGGATCTGGGGCGGTTCGAGTTGCAGGTGCTCTATGCCCGCGCCATGGCGCGGGTGTGGGAGAAGGTCACGCGGCTGCGCGGGATCGATGGCCTCAGGCTCGCCGATTTCGGCACCCGGCGGCGGCATTCCTTCCTCTGGCAGGACTGGTGCGTGCAGGCGCTGATCGAGGGGCTGGGCGGGGCCTTCGTCGGCACCTCGAACTGCCTCATCGCGATGCGGCGCGAGGTCGAGGCGATCGGGACCAACGCGCACGAGTTGCCGATGGTGCGCGCCGCCCTTGCCCGCGATGACGCCGAACTGGCCGAGGCGCCCTATCGCGTCCTCGCCGACTGGCAGGAGGAACACGACGGCAACCTGCGCATCATCCTGCCCGACACCTATGGCACCGAGGGGTTCTTGGCGCGCGCGCCCGACTGGCTCGCGGGCTGGACCGGCATCCGGATCGATTCGGGCGACCCCGCGATGGGTGCCGAGGCCGCGATCCGCTGGTGGCAGGCGCGCGGCGAGGATCCGCGCGGCAAGCTCGTGATCTTTTCCGACGGGCTCGATGTCGATCTGATCGCGGCCCTTCAGGCGCGTTTCGCCGGGCGGGTGAAGGTCTCCTTCGGGTGGGGGACGCTGCTCACCAACGATTTCAGGGGGCTTGCGGCCGACGACCGCCTCGCGCCCTTCAGCCTCGTGTGCAAGGCGATCGCGGCGGACGGGCGGCCGACGGTCAAGCTGTCGGACAACCCGCTGAAGGCCGTGGGCCCGGCGGCCGAGGTCGCGCGCTATCGGCGCGTCTTCGGCGTCGGCGCGCAGACCGCGCGCCCGGTCGAGGTCTGAGCGCGCGGGTTCGAACATTGCGCGAACAGACTTCCCCTTGGCCCGTCGCGCGCCTATAGTCGGCGCATGAGCCACCCGCCCGACCCGCACCCCCCGGCCGAGATGCCCCTCAGCGCCCGCGCGATGGCCGCGCAGGGCGCACCGTGGCTTGCGGGCCTCAACCCCGCGCAGCGCGCGGCGGTCGAGGCGACCGAGGGGCCGGTCCTCGTGCTGGCCGGGGCGGGGACGGGCAAGACGCGGGCGCTGACGGCGCGGATCGCGCATCTGCTGCGCACGGGGCGCGCGCGGCCGAACGAGATCCTCGCCGTCACCTTCACCAACAAGGCCGCGCGCGAGATGAAGTCGCGCATCGGCGCGCTGATCGGCGAGGCCGCCGAGGGCATGCCCTGGGTCGGCACCTTCCACGCGATCGGTGTGCGGATGCTGCGCCGGCACGCCGAACTCGTGGGGCTGACGCCGGGCTTCACCATCCTCGACACCGACGACCAGCTCCGGCTGCTCAAACAACTGATCGCCGCCGCCGACATCGACGAAAAGCGCTGGCCCGCCCGGCTTCTGGGCGCGATCATCGACGGCTGGAAGAACCGCGCCATCATCCCCGAGCGCGTGCCCTCATCCGAGGCCGACGCCTTCGGCGGGCAGGGGCCCGCGCTCTATGCCGCCTATCAGGACCGGCTGCGCACCCTCAACGCGGTCGATTTCGGCGATCTGGTGCTGCATTGCCTGACCATCCTGCAGACCCATCCCGACGTGCTGGCGCAGTATCAGCGCTGGCTGCGCTACATCCATGTCGACGAATATCAGGACACCAACGTCGCGCAGTATCTGTGGCTGCGGCTGATCGCGCAGGGGCACCGCAACCTGTGCTGCGTGGGCGACGACGACCAGTCGATCTATGGCTGGCGCGGCGCCGAGGTGGGCAACATCCTGCGCTTCGAGAAGGATTTCCCCGGCGCGCAGGTGATCCGGCTCGAACAGAACTACCGCTCGACGGGGCACATCCTCGCGGCGGCCTCGGGCCTCATCGCGGGGAACCGCGACCGGCTCGGCAAGACGCTCTGGACCGAGGCCGAGGGCGGCGAGAAGCTGCGCCTGATCGGCCACTGGGACGGCGAGGAGGAGGCGCGCTGGATCGGCGAAGAGATCGAGGCGATCGCGGCCGGGCGGCGCGCGGTCGCGGCGGGGCTCGACGGCATCGCGATCCTCGTGCGCGCCAGCCACCAGATGCGCGCCTTCGAGGACCGCTTCCTCACCATCGGGCTGCCCTATCGCGTCATCGGCGGCCCGCGCTTCTATGAGCGGCAGGAGATCCGCGACGCGATGGCCTATCTGCGCCTCGCCGTCAGCCCGGCCGACGATCTCGCGTTCGAGCGGGTGGTGAACACGCCCAAGAGGGGCCTGGGCGAGCGCGCGCAGGCCACGATCGCGCAGGCCGCGCGCGCCGCCGGCACGGGGCTTGCGCGCGCCGCGGCGGGGCTTGCGCGCGAGGGCGCGATCGGCGGGCGGGCGGGGGCCGAGCTGCGCCGGCTGACCGAGGCGATCGGGCGCTGGCACGCGGTGGCGCTCGCGCCGGGCTACGACCATGTGGCGCTCGCCGAGACGATCCTCGACGAGAGCGGCTATACCGCGATGTGGCAGGCCGACCGCACGCCCGAGGGGCCGGGGCGGCTCGAGAACCTCAAGGAGCTCGTCAAGGCGCTCGAGGGGTTCGAGAACCTGCAGGGGTTTCTCGACCATGTCGCGCTCATCATGGACAACGCCTCGGAAGAGGCGGGCGCGAAGGTGTCGGTGATGACGCTGCACGCGGCCAAGGGCCTCGAGTTTCCGGTCGTCTTCCTGCCCGGCTGGGAGGAGGGTCTATTCCCGAGCCAGCGCGCGATGGACGAGACGGGCCTGCGCGGCCTCGAGGAGGAGCGCCGGCTCGCCCATGTCGGGATCACGCGGGCCGAGCGGCTGGCGACGGTGTCCTTTGCCGCCAACCGCCGCGTCTATGGCCAGTGGCAGAGCCAGCTGCCCTCGCGCTTCGTCGATGAGCTGCCGGCCGCCGATGTCGAGGTGCTGACCCCGCCCGGGCTCTATGGCGGCGGGTTCGGGGCGGCGGCGATGGCGGGGGGCATGGCGGGGGGCATGGCCGAGCGTGCGGCGCGCGCCGATGCCTATGCCTCGCCCGGCTGGGCGCGGATGGCCGCGCGCGGCAATGCCCCGCGCGGGATCGCGCGCCCCGAGGAGGCGCGCGCGCTCACGGTGCGGGCGGGGACGACGGCGGCCTTCGCGCCCGGGGCGCGGGTCTTTCACGCCAAGTTCGGCTATGGGCGGGTGATGGCGGCGGACGGCGACAAGATGCAGGTCGCGTTCGAGAAGGCGGGCGAGAAGCATGTCCTCGCGAGCTTTCTCGTCGCGGCCGAGCGGGCGGCGGACATCCCGTTCTGAGGCGTGGGAAGGGCTCCGGGGGGGCGGGCGTGGGCCCCGTCGAGGGGCCCGCGCCCGCCCGGGGCCGCCTTGCGGCGCCCCGGCGGGCGGTGCGCGCCGCCAAGGGGCGTCGTTTCGGTGCTTGCCCTCGGCGGCGAAGCTGTCTAGATGGCGCGCGTCGGGCTGTGGCGCAGTCTGGTTAGCGCGTCCGTCTGGGGGGCGGAAGGTCGTGAGTTCGAATCTCGCCAGCCCGACCATCTGAAAACCGCCCGCCTGCCCCCCCGGGCGGCGGGCGTTTTGCTGCGGAGGGGGTGCGATGGCCGAGGGCGTCTTGCCGGCCCAGACGATCCGGGCGCTGATCGCCTCGGGCGCGATCGCGGCCGGCCCCGCCGTCACCCCCGCCCAGATCCAGCCCGCGAGCCTCGATCTGCGGCTCGGGGCAACCGCCTATCGGGTGCGCGCCTCGTTCCTGCCGGGCGCGGGGCGGACGGTGTCCCAGCGCATCGCGGAATTCGAGATGCACCGGATCGACCTTGCGGGGGGGGCGGTGCTCGAGAAGGGGTGCGTCTATCTCGTGCCGCTGGCCGAGCACCTCGCGCTGCCCGCCGATGTGGGCGGCGTCGCCAATGCCAAGAGTTCGACCGGGCGGCTCGATCTGCTGACGCGGACGGTGATCGACGGGGGCACCGAGTTCGACCGCATCCCGCCGGGCTATGGCGGGCCGCTCTATGCCGAGATCTGCCCGCGTTCCTTTTCGGTGCTGGTGCGGCCGGGGATGCGGCTCAATCAGCTCCGGCTGCGCCGGGGAGAGGCCGCGCTCGACGATGCGGCGCTCGCGGCGCTGCATGCGCGCAGCCCGCTCGTCGATGGCGTGCCGGTGATCGCGGGGGGGCTCGGCTTTTCGGTCGATCTGCGCCCGCCCGCCGACGGGCGGATCGGCTGGCGCGCCAAGCCCCATACGGGGGTGATCGACCTCGACCGGATCGGGGCCTATGCGCCCCACGACTTCTGGGAGGAGATCCGCGGCCGCGAGGGGCGCATCATCCTCGACCCCGGCGCCTTCTATATCCTCGTCAGCCGCGAGGCCGTCACCATCCCGCCCGACCATGCCGCCGAGATGGCGCCCTATCTCGCGATGGTGGGCGAGTTCCGCGTCCATTACGCGGGCTTCTTCGATCCGGGCTTCGGCTGGGCGGCCGCCGGGGGCGCGGGATCGCGCGGGGTGCTCGAGGTGCGCTGCCACGAGGCGCCTTTCGTCCTCGAGGACGGGCAGGTGGTGGGGCGGCTCGTCTATGAGCGGATGGCCGAGGTGCCCGAGACGCTCTATGGTGCGGGCATCGCCTCGAACTATCAGGGGCAGGGGCTGAAGCTGTCGAAGCATTTCGCGGCGCCCTGAGGGGCGGAGGGGGATCATGTATACGCTGCACGGGGTGCCCGACTGGGGCTCGCAGGTCATCCACATGGCGCTGGCGGAGATGGGGGTGGCCTTTCGCTTCGTCGCGCACGACCCGAAGGCGGGCGCGCTCGCCGCGCCGTCGTTCCGGGCGCTGAACCCGCACGGCAAGGTGCCGGTGCTCGAGACCCCCGACGGCCCCGTCTACGAGACGGCGGCGATCCTGCTTTACCTCGTCGACCAGCACGGCATCATCGGGCCGCGGGCGGGCGAGGCGGACCGCGCGCGCTTCCTCATCTGGCTCGTCTTCATCGCCAATCAGCTTCACCCGACGGTGATGACGCTGATCCACCCCGAGGATGTCGCGGGCGAAGCCGTCATGCGCCCGGTGGCCGAAGCTTCGGCCCTGCGCGCCCGGGCGCAACTCGCCCATCTCGAGGCGCTCGCGGCCGAAGGCGGGCCGTGGTGGATGGGCGCCGCGCAGCCCTCGGCCGTGTCGCTCTTCGCGCTGATGCTCATGCGATGGGCGGCGGCGTTTTCCGCATTTCCTGACCACGCGATCGGGACACCGGATTTTCCGGCCCTCGGACGCCTCGCGCGGGCCATCGAGGCGCGGCCGGCGATTGCAGCGGTGCTGGCCGCCGAGGGGGTGGAGGCGACCGCCTTCTCGGCGCCGAGAGGGTGAGTGCCCTCAG
>Ga0315900_10004859_pt1 | contig 18744 bp, 15 predicted proteins | sample LakEriMetagenome_FD_203521 | JGI IMG/M metagenome (GOLD analysis project Ga0315900, IMG submission 203521) | Freshwater fungal communities from buoy surface, Lake Erie, Ohio, United States - Buoy 12 MA114 | ecosystem: Environmental > Aquatic > Freshwater > Lake > Lake biofilm | place: USA: Lake...
CTGGTGGGCCTCGGCGAATTCGATGAGCTTGGTGCGGCTCGTCAGCGACCATTCCCGCCACGGCGCGATGACGCGGATGTGGGGATTGAGCGCATAGGCCGAGAGTTCGAAGCGGACCTGGTCGTTGCCCTTGCCGGTCGCGCCATGGGCGACCGCATCGGCGCCCGTCGCCGCGGCGATCTCGACCAGCCGCTTGGAGATGAGCGGGCGCGCGATCGAGGTGCCGAGCAGATAGAGCCCCTCGTAGAGCGCGTTCGCGCGGAACATCGGAAAGACGAAGTCGCGCACGAACTCCTCGCGCAGATCCTCGATGTGGATGTTCTCGGGCCGGATGCCGAGCAGGAGCGCCTTCTGCCGGGCGGGCTCGAGCTCCTCGCCCTGGCCGAGATCGGCGGTGAAGGTCACGACCTCGCAGCCGTATTCGGTCTGCAGCCACTTGAGGATGATCGATGTATCGAGGCCGCCCGAATAGGCGAGCACCACTTTCTTCGGCGCGGACATGTTGCGCTCCGTCCTGGGGTTCCGCGCGGGGGTCTAGCGGCTTCGCGCGGGGGCGGCAAGGGTCCGGGGGGGCCCCCGGGTTTACGCGACGGGCGGGGCGCGCTATGGGGCGGCATGGACAGCGCACCTTGCTTCGCCACCTCAGCGCGCGCCGCGGCGCAGGCGCTGCGCGCGCTGTTCGAGCCGACGCCCCTCCAGCGCAACGAGCACCTCTCGGCCCGGTTCGGCGCGGAGATCTGGCTCAAGCGCGAGGACCTCTCGCCGGTGCGCAGCTACAAGCTGCGCGGGGCCTTCAACGCGATGCGCAAGCGCGTGCCGGCCCAGCGCCATTTCGTCTGCGCCTCGGCCGGCAACCACGCCCAGGGGATGGCCTTTGCCTGCCGCCATTTCGGGGTGCGCGGCACCATCTTCATGCCCGTCACCACCCCCCAGCAGAAGATCGGCAAGACGCGCAGCTTCGGCGGCGAGGCGGTCGAGATCGTGCTGACGGGGGACTATTTCGACCAGACCCTCGCGGCGGCTGAGGCCCATTGCGCGGCGCATGGCGCGGCGTTCCTCTCGCCCTTCGACGATGACGACGTGATCGAGGGGCAGGCGAGCGTCGGGGTCGAGATCCTCGAGCAGCTCGGCTGCGCGCCCGACCTCGTGATCCTGCCCGTGGGGGGCGGCGGGCTCTCGGCCGGTGTCACGCGCTATCTGGCCGAGGCGGCACCCGCCACGGGGTTTCGCTTCGTCGAACCCGCGGGCGGGGCGAGCCTTGCCGCGGCGCTTGCCGCCGGCGCGCCGGTGACGCTGCCGCGCGTCAACAGCTTTGTCGATGGCGCGGCGGTCGCGCGGATCGGGGCGCGCACCTTCGCGGCGCTGGCGCGCACCGACCCCGCGCATGTCCTGATCGCGCCCGAGGACCGCATCTGCATCACCATGCTCGAGATGCTGAACGGCGAGGGGATCGTGCTCGAACCCGCGGGCGCGCTCGCGCTCGACGTGCTGCCCGGGCTGCAGGCCGAGATCGCGGGGCGGACGGTGGTGTGCGTGACCTCGGGCGGCAATTTCGACTTCGAGCGGCTGCCCGAGGTCAAGGAACGCGCCATGCGCCATGCGGGGCGCAAGAAATACTTCATCCTGCGCATGCCCCAGCGCCCCGGCGCGCTGCGCGAGTTCCTCTCGATGCTCGGGCCCGACGACGACATCGCGCGCTTCGAATACCTCAAGAAATCGGCGCGCAACTTCGGCTCGGTGCTGATCGGGATCGAGACCTCGGATCAGGCGAATTTCGCGGCGCTGGCCGCGCGGCTCGATGCCGCGGGCATGGGCTGGCGCGACATCACCGGCGACGAGGCGCTGGCCGAGTTCCTGATCTGAGGCAGCCTGCGTCAGGCGGGCAGGCAATCGGGCGCGAGGCGCGCGAACGCCGCGCGCGAGACCTGCCAGAGGGCGCGCAGATCGGCGATGTCGTCCGCGCCGAGGGCGCGTCCCGCGCGCACCGCGGTCTCGGCCGCGCGCGCCGCGAGGGCGAGATCCGCGAAACCGAGGTTGAGCGCCCCGCCCCGCAGGCTGTGCAGCGGCCGTTCCTGCCCCGCCGCATCTTCGGCCGCGGCAAGCCGGGCAAGGTGCTGCTCGGCCTCCTCGATGAAGATGGCCATGATTTCCTGCACTCCGTCGGCGCCCAGATCGCCGCGGAGCATGTCCAGTCTACGGGTGTCGATCATCCCCGCCTCCCTTCAATCCCCGGGGCAGAGGATCGGGGGGTGCGGTTAAGGGGCGGTTAGGGTCTGGCCGCCGAATAGCTGCAACTTTCCGCTTCACCCCGCCTTAAGGCTTGCGCGCGATGTTCGCAGCCGGAACTCGAGAGGCATCAGGCGTGAAGATCCCGCTCCGCAAGACCGACATCGCAACCGAGACGCCCGGGCCGCGCCGCGTCCTTGTCGTCGATGACAGCCGGCTCGATCGGCGCATCCTGCGCGCCCCGCTCGAACGCTGGGGCTACGAGGTGACCGAAGCGGCATCCGCCGAGGCGGCGCTCGCGCTCTGCCGCGAGTCCGACTTTGACTTCGTGCTGTCGGACTGGGTGATGCCGGGCATGTCGGGGCCCGATTTCTGCCGCGCCTTCCGTGCCTTGCCCCGGCAGGGCTATGGCTATTTCATCCTCTTCACGGTGCGCAACGCCACCTCGGACGCGGCCGAGGGGCTGGATGCGGGCGCCGACGATTTTCTCTCCAAGCCGCTCGATGCCGATGAGTTGCGCGCGCGCCTTCAGGCCGGGGCGCGGTTGCTCGACATGCAGCGCGACGTGAGCGAGAAGAACCGCCTGCTGTCGGATGCGCTGGCCGAATTGCAGCAGGTCCACGGTGCGCTCGACCGCGACATCGCCGAGGCGCGCAAGATCCAGCAATCTCTCGTCGGCAAGCGCCAGATCGAGTTCGGCCCGGCCTCGATTGCCCTTATGCTGCATCCCTCGGGTCATGTGGGGGGCGATCTCGTTGGGTGGCTGCCGCTATCGCCAAGCCGGATCGCCATCTATGCGGTCGATGTCTCGGGCCATGGCGTCGCCTCGGCGATGATGGCGGCGCGGCTGGCGGGCATCCTCGGGGGGGCGTCGGGGCGGGGCGATGTGGCGCTTGCCCTTGCCGAGACCGGAGGCAGCGCGCGGATCCTGCCACCCGAAGAGGTAGTCGCGCGCCTCAACCGGATGGTGCTCGACCTCATGCAGGTCGAACAGTACTTCACCTGCATCTGGTGCGATGCCGATCTGGCGACGGGGCGCGTCGCGCTGGTGCAGGCCGGCCACCCCCACCCTCTCGTGTTGCGCACCGATGGCCGGGTGGAGCGCGTGGGCGAGGGGGGGCTGCCCGTGGGCCTCTTGCCCGATGCCCGCCACGTCCGGATCACGATCGATCTTGCACCGGGTGATCGGCTGTTCCTGATGTCCGACGGGCTTCTCGACACGCGCGGTGGCGACAGTGTGGCGCTGGGCGAAGAGGGGCTGATCGCGCTCGTGCGGCGCAACAGGGCGCTGACGGGCGGGGCGTTCCTCGATGCGCTCATGTGGGATCTCGAGCGTCTGTCGGGCGCGCGCGGGGCGCAGGCGAGTGCCGGCGACGACATTTCGGGTGTCCTGTTCACCTGGCACGGAGGGGATGGCGATTGGTGATCGCGCGCACCCTTCAGCCTGCCGCAAAGCCCCGGTTCACGGGGCCGAGTGCCGCGTAAAACGCGCGGAAGCGGGCGAATCGCGCATCTGCCAGCGCGGCTGCGGCCGGATCGGGATCGAAGCGCGCATCGGTCGCGACGAGGGCCGCAGTCGCCTCGGCCAGATCCCCGAGCACGCCGGCCGCAACACCCGCCATTACGAAGGCGCCCGTCGCCCCCGCCTCGCGCGCCGCGACCCGCTCGAGCCTGCGGCCGAGCGCATCGGCGCGGATCCGGCACCACGCATCCGAGGCCGCCCCCCCGCCGCCCAGCCGCAGCGCCGTGACGGGCTGCCCCGCGCTCGCCTCCAGCGCCTCGAGCGCGAGCCGCGCCGAGAAGGCCACGCCCTCCATCACGGCTGCGGCGATCTCGGCCGGACCGTCGGCCGACGACAGCCCCGCGAATGCCCCCCGCGCGATCGGATCCCACAGCGGGGCGCGTTCGCCCTCGAGATGGGGCAGGAAGAGCGGGCTTTGCGCGCTGATCCGCACCTCGCCGCCGAGAGCTGCCAGATCCTCGACCGCCCGCCCCGTGATGCGGGCAAGCCAGGCAAGCGAGGCCCCCCCCACCTGCGTTGGCGCCGCGTGCAGCGTGATCCCCCGCCAGTCGGGAAAGGTCACGACCCCGCCCGCCCCGGTACGTGCCTGCGCCACCACGCCCAGCACCTCGCTCGTGCCCGAGAGGTAGAAGGCCGCCCCCTCGGTTGCGACGCCAAGCCCGAACATCGAGGCCCAGGCATCCATCGTGCCCGCGCAGACGGGCACCCCGGCAAAGGGCCGCCCCGGCGCCATCCGCCCCACGACCTCGAGTGGATCGCGCAGGGGCGGCAGCAGCGCCCGCGCCCGCGGCACGAGGTCGAGCACCGCCTCCGCATAGGCATGGTTGGTCCCGACCAGCCCCACGGAGGAAAGCGGATCGGCCGCGACGGCACCCGTCAACCGCGCGATCACGAAATCCTTGGGCGCCATGACATGGGCGGTCGCGGCCCAGATGTCTGCGCGCTCGGCCTCGATCCAGGCCATGCGGGCGAGGGCGTGGCTCGCGTCGATCGGGATCGGGGCGCCAAGGGCCGCAACCTTGGCGGCTGGAGCGATCGCGCCCTCGAGCCGCGCGGCATGGGCGGCGGCGCGTGTGTCGGCCCATGTGATGGCCGGGCAGAGCGGGTTCAGCGCCCCGTCGCAGAAGACATGGGTGTTGACCTGCGAGGTGATGCCGATCGCCGCGACCCGACGCGCCGCCGTGTGGGCGGCAAAGCGCGCCAGCGCGGCTTCGACAAGGGCAAGCCACCCCGGCGCGTCCTGCTCGGCCCTGCCCGGCGCGGGGCGCGCGGTTTCGTGCGCGGCGGCGACGGCATCGAGCCGCTTGCCCCCCGGCCCCGCCATCACGGCCTTGACCGAACTGGTACCGATGTCGATCCCGATCAGGATGGGGCCGGGGGCGGCTGACGGCATGGGTGGTGTCCTCAATCTGCGGGAACTGGACGGGGGATAAGCCTTGTGGCATGTCGCCATGATACCTAACCGCCCCCCGTCAGAGAGGACAAGCCCATGACCCTTCGCCAGACCGCCATCGCCCTTGCCGCTGCCGCCGCCGTCGCGGGCCCCGCAGCCGCGCAGGAGGTGGCCGTGATCACCCCCTATCTCGCCCAGCCCGGCACGCAGTTCTACGTCGACGGCTTCTCGGCCCGCGCGGCAGAGCTTGGCTGGACGGTCAACGTCATCGATACCGCGGGCGATGTCGCAGCCGTCATCAGCCGCATCGAGGATGTGGTGAACCAGGGGGTGAAGGCGATCGTCATCAACGTCGATCCGGCCCAGATCGGCGCGGGCCTCAAGACCGCGGCCGATGCGGGCATTCCGGTCGTCGGGATGGATGCGGGCAGCGATCCGCTGGTCGCGGCCAACATCACCTCGAACGGCTATGCGATGGCGGCCGAGACGGCGGTCTATGTCGCCAACCGCATCGGCGGGGCGGGCAAGGTCGTGATGTTCACCTTCGATCCCTTCCCGCCCGTGCAGGTGCGCGGCGCGATCGCGGATGCCGTCTTCGGCAACTTCCCCGACATCGAGGTGATCGACCGCATCACCCCGGACGTGAGCGATGGCGGCATCGCCGACAGCCGCGCCCGGATGGAGGCGCTTCTGGCCGCCAACCCCGAGCCGGGCAGCATCTCGGCCGTCTGGGCCGCCTGGGATCAGCCGGCGCTCGGCGCACTGCAGGCCATCGAGGCGGCGGGGCGCCAGGCCGAGGGGATCGTCATCACCGGCATCGACGCCAACCCCCAGGCGCGCGAGGCGATCGCGGCGGGCGGCAATTTCGAGGCCTCGGTCGCGCAGGACTTCGACGGCATCGGCCGCACCACGGCCGACACGGTCGCGCGGCTGATCGCGGGCGAGACGCTGGTGCAGCGCGTGATCTACGTGCCGACGAAGCTCATCACCGCGGCGAACGTCAACGCAGAGTGATCGCAACCGGCGGGGCGCGCACGCGGTGCGCGCGCCCCGCCCCTCCTGCCCGGCCGAGGCCCCATGCGCACGCTCGAGCTTGAAGGGATAGGCCGGCGCTTTGGCGCCGTTCAGGCGCTGGCGGATGTGGGCCTTGCGCTCCGCGCAGGCGAGGTTCACGCCCTCATGGGCGAGAATGGCGCGGGCAAATCCACCCTGATCCGCATCCTCGCGGGCCTCGAACGCCCCGATGCCGGAACCATCGCGCTCGACGGTCGCGCGATCGCGCCGGGCAGCCCGGCGGCGATGCGGGCCTCGGGTCTGCGCTTCGTGCATCAGGAACTCCAGACCGTTCCCGGGCTGACGGTGGCCGAGAATATGCACCTCGACCATCCCTGCCCGACGCGCCTTGGCCTGATCGACTGGCGCGCGATGAACGGTGCCGCGGCCGAGGCGCTGGGCCGGCTCGGCCTGCGGCGGATCGATCCGCGCGCCCCCATCACCGATTACGGCACCGGAGACCGGATGCTCGTGCGCATCGCCGCGACCCTGATCGGGGGCGAGGGGGCATGGCTTTATGTCATGGACGAACCGACCGCCGCCCTGACCGAGGCCGAGGCCGAGCACCTCTTTGCCGTCATCGGCGGGCTTGTGCGCGGGGGGGCTGGCGTTCTTTATGTTTCGCACCGGATGCCCGAGGTGCTGCGCCTGGCCGACCGGGTGAGCGTGCTGCGCGAGGGGCGCCACATTTCCACCCGCCCACGGACCGAGACCGGACAGGCGCGCATCATCGCCGAGATGACGGGCCGCGACCTCGGCACGATCTTTCCCCCGCGACCGCCGCGCGCGGCCGGGGCGCCCGCGGTGCTGCGGGCGACCGCGCTGGTGGCGCCGGGGATCGGACCGGTCGATCTGGCCGTCGCGCCGGGCGAGGTGCTCGGGATCGCGGGCCTTGCGGGGTCGGGGCGGGGGGCGCTGCTGCGCGCGCTGGCGGGCGCATTGCCCGCGCGCGGCGGGCAGGTCGAGCTTGACGGGATCCGCCTTGCGAACGGATCGGGCCGCGCTTGGCGCGCGGGCATCGCCTATGTCCCGCGCGAGCGGCGCTCCGAAGGGCTGATGGTGCGGCGCGCGATCTTCGAGAATGTCGCGCTGCCCCATCTGGCCGCACTCGCGCGCTGGGGCGTCATGCTCGATCATGCCCGCCAGCGGAACCTTGCCGAAGGGCTGGGCGCGCGCGTCCTCCTGCGGGCGGCCGGCGTCGGGCAGCCCTGCGCCGAGCTTTCGGGCGGCAACCAGCAGAAGGTGCTCTTTGCCCGCGCGATCGGCGGCAAGCCGCGGGTGCTCTTGCTCGACGAGCCGACGCGGGGCGTCGACATCGGCGCGCGCCACGACATCTACCGGCTTATCCGCGATCTCTGCGCCGAAGGCGTGGCAGTGGTGATCGCCTCGTCCGATCTGCCCGAACTCATCGGATTGTCGGACCGTATAATGCTCATGCACCGCGGCCGGCCGGGCGGGATGCTCGCCGCCGAGGGGCTGACCGAGGCCGGTCTGCTCGGCCGGCTCTATGCTCTGGCGGAGGAAGCGGCATGATTTCGGCCTTGCGCAGGTTCGGCGGGCTTGCCGGGATGATCGCGATCTTTCTCTTCTTCGCGCTCAGCCTGCCCGACACCTTCCTCACCTTGCGCAACCTGCTCAACGTCAGCCAGCAGATCAGCATGCTCGCCGTCGTCGCCGCGACGATGACGGTCGTGATGGTGATGGGCGATTTCGACCTCTCGGTGGGGGCGATGGCGTCGCTCTCCGGGGTGGTCGCGGCGCAACTCTTCGTGCTCGACTGGCCGATCGCGGCGGCGGTCGGCGCGGCGCTGGCGGTCGGGCTTGCGGGCGGGCTGGCGAATGGCTTCGTGGTGGGGGTGGTGGGGATCCTTCCCTTTGTCGCGACGCTCGCAACGCTCACGATGTTCAGCGGGCTTGCCTTCGTCGTCAGCGACGGGCGCACCATCTTCGGCCGCGACATTCCGGCCGCCTTCGGGGATTTCGCCCGAGGCGGGCCGGTGATCGGGCAGGCGGGGGAGGTCGTCGTCGCGCTCCCCAACCTCACGCTCGTGGCGGTGGCTGTCGTGGCGATCGTGTGGGTCGTGCTCGAACAGACGAGCTATGGCCGCCGTCTCGCCGCGATCGGGGGCAATCGAGAGGCGGCGCGGCTGGCCGGGGTGCCCGTCGTCGCGCTGCGCTTCTCGGCCTTCGCCTTCACCGGGTTGGGCGCCGCGATTGCGGGGCTGATGTATGCCAGTCGCGTCGCCTCGGCCAATCCCACGCAGGGCGACGGCCTCATGCTTGCCGCGATCGCGGCGGTGTTTCTGGGGATGACGCTGACGCGCGACGGAGAACCGCGGGTGCTCGCGACGCTGGCGGGGGTGGTGACGCTCGGGGTGCTCGACAACGGGCTGACGCAGATGCGGGTCGACAGCTATGTGCGCGAGGTTCTGGTCGGCGCGATCATCCTCGTCTCGGTCGGGCTGAGCGAGATCGGCCGCCGCGGGATCGGGCGCAGGCGCGCCTAGGGCAGGCGCAGCGCCGCAAGGATCGGCCCCGGTCCGGCGAGTTGCACGATCACGACGGCGGGCGAATCGTCCATGTGGTCCAGCGCGAACTCGGCCCGTGTCGCCCCGTCCCATTCCCCGAGCGTCTCCCACGAGGTGACGACGTTGCGGTTCGCAAGCGTCTGGCCGGCATTCTCGCCGGCCTCGACCACGACATCGGCGTGCGGCAGATATTCCACGATCTGCACCACCGCCCGCCCGACCGGGTCGGCCGCCGGGTTCAGGATCAGGAGCATCTGGCCGTCCGTGCCGACAACATCGGCCAGGACGCGCGGGGCCTCCGCCGCTGCCGCCGCGATTCGGGCTGTCACATCCTCGGCTCGCGTGCCCGGCATGGGTTCGGATCCCTGCACGACCATCTGTGGGGTGTAGATCGTGCGCGCCCCGACCCCGCGGGCATAGGCTTTCTGCCGCTCACTGAACCGGGCCTGGGCGAAGGTGTCGCGCCAGCCGATGTAATCCCAGTAATCGACATGAAGCGCGAGCGCGATCACATCCGGGCGCTCCGCGAGATCGGCAAGGAAAGCTTCGGCCGGGGGGCAGGCGACGCAGCCCTGGGCGGTGAAGAGTTCGACCACGACCTGCGGCCCGTGCTGGGCTGTGGCCGGCAGCACGAAGGCCGGGCCACCCGCGACGATCAGGGCAAGGCGGAGAAGGCGCAGCACCTTGGAACCGCTCCGATTGTTGACAGGCCAAGGACTAGCCCCATTTTCCGGCTGCCGCCAATCAAGGAATTGCGAGAGGGTGCGTCATGGCGGGGGCTGGCGTTACGGCATACTGTCGCATACAATCTCCCCCGACCGAATCGCCACCCCGATCCAGCATGAGGCCCCGCGATGACCGTGACCGTCGGACATGACAGCCAGAAGACCCGCCGCAGCCTGACCGCGGGCGGGCGCAGCTATGCCTTCTACTCGATCCCCGCCGCCGAAGAGGCGGGCCTCGGCCGCTTTGGCCGGTTGCCCGCGGCGCTCAAGGTCGTGCTCGAGAACATGCTGCGCTTCGAGGACGGGCGGACCGTCACGGTCGAGGACATCCGCGCCTTTTCCGACTGGGCCGAGGCGGGGGGGCGCAACCCGCGCGAGATCGCCTATCGCCCGGCGCGGGTGCTCATGCAGGATTTCACCGGGGTGCCGGCCGTCGTCGATCTGGCGGCGATGCGCGACGGGATCAAGGCACTCGGCGGGGACGCGCAGAAGATCAACCCGCTGACGCCGGTCGACCTCGTGATCGACCATTCGGTGATGATCGACGAATTCGGCACCCCGCGTGCCTTCCAGCTCAATGTCGAGCGCGAGTATGAGCGCAACATCGAGCGCTACCGCTTCCTCAAATGGGGGCAGGAGGCGTTCGACAACTTCCGCGTCGTGCCGCCGGGCACGGGCATCTGCCATCAGGTGAACCTCGAATACCTCGCCCAGACAGTCTGGACCGACACCGACCAGAAGGGCGAGACGGTCGCCTATCCCGACACGCTCGTGGGCACCGACAGCCACACGACGATGGTCAACGGCCTTGCCGTGCTCGGCTGGGGCGTGGGCGGGATCGAGGCCGAGGCGGCGATGCTCGGCCAGCCCGTCTCGATGCTCATTCCCGAGGTGGTGGGCTTCCGCCTGACGGGGCAGATGGTCGAGGGCACGACGGCGACCGACCTCGTGCTCAAGGTCGTCGAGATGCTGCGCAAGAAGGGGGTCGTGAACAAGTTCGTTGAGTTCTACGGGCCGGGCCTTGACCACCTGCCGCTTGCCGACCGGGCGACGATCGCCAACATGGCGCCCGAATACGGCGCGACCTGCGGCTTCTTCCCCGTCGACGCCGAGACACTGCGCTATCTGCGCCAGACCGGCCGGGACGAGGCGCGCATCGCGCTGGTCGAGGCCTATGCCAAGGCCAACGGCATGTGGCGCGGCCCCGACTACGACCCGATCTATACCGACACGCTCGCGCTCGACATGGGCACGATCGTGCCCGCGATCTCGGGCCCCAAGCGCCCGCAGGACTGGCTGCCGCTGACCGAGGCCAAGGCGCGCTTCGCCGCCGAGATGGACAAGAGCTTCAAGCGCCCGATGGGAACCGAGGTGCCGGTCGCGGGGCAGGATTACACCATGTCGTCGGGCAAGGTCGTGATCGCGGCGATCACCTCCTGCACCAACACCTCGAACCCCTATGTGATGATCGGGGCGGGGCTCGTGGCGCGCAAGGCGCGCGCGCTCGGCCTCACGCGCAAGCCCTGGGTCAAGACCTCGCTCGCGCCCGGCTCTCAGGTGGTGTCAGACTATCTCGAGGCGGCGGGGCTTCAGGCCGACCTCGATGCGGTGGGCTTCAACCTTGCGGGCTATGGCTGCACGACCTGCATCGGCAATTCCGGCCCGCTCCAGCCCGAGATCTCGAAGGCCATCGCCGAGGGCGATCTGGTCGCGACCGCGGTGCTGTCGGGCAACCGCAACTTCGAGGGGCGCATCAGCCCCGACGTGCGGGCAAACTACCTCGCCTCGCCGCCGCTCGTCGTGGCCTATGCGATCGCAGGCGACATGAACATCGACATCACGCGCGAGCCGCTCGGCCACACGCCCGAGGGAGCACCCGTCTATCTGCGCGACATCTGGCCCACGAATGCCGAGGTGGCCGAGATCGTCCACGCGACGGTGACGCGCGAGGCGTTCTTGCGCAAATACGCCGATGTCTTCAAGGGCGACGCGCGCTGGCAGGCCGTCGAGACCGTCCCGAGCGAGACCTACGCCTGGCCGGCGGGGTCGACCTACATCCAGAACCCGCCCTATTTCCAGGCGATGGCGCGCGCGCCGGGCATCATCCGCGACCTGTCGGGCGCGCGGATCCTCGCGCTTCTGGGCGACATGATCACGACCGACCACATCAGCCCGGCGGGGTCGTTCAAGGCCTCGAGCCCCGCGGGGCGCTATCTGACCGACCATCAGGTGCCGGTGGCCGAGTTCAACAGCTATGGCGCACGCCGCGGCGCGCATGAGGTGATGATGCGCGGCACCTTCGCCAACATCCGCATCCGCAACGAGATGCTCGAGGGCGTCGAGGGCGGCTATACCCTCGGCCCCGACGGGGCGCAGACCTCGATCTACGAGGCCGCGATGGCCTGGCAGGCGCGCGGCGTGCCGCTCGTCGTGTTCGGGGGCGTCGAATACGGGGCGGGATCGTCGCGCGACTGGGCGGCCAAGGGCACGGCCCTTCTGGGCGTCAAGGCGGTGATCGCCGAGAGCTTCGAGCGCATCCACCGCTCGAACCTCGTCGGCATGGGCGTCATCCCCTTCGAGTTCACGGGCGGCGAGACGCGCCGGTCGCTTGGCCTCAGGGGCGACGAGATGGTGGCGATCGGCGGGCTTGCGGGGGATCTCAGGCCGCTCGCGACGGTGCCCTGCACCATCACCTATGGCGACGGGCGCGTGCGCGAGATCGCGCTGCGCTGCCGGATCGATACCGAGATCGAGATCGACTATGTCCGCCACGGGGGCGTGCTGCACTATGTGCTGCGCGATCTGGCGCACGCCGCCTGAGGCGGGGGTCTGATCCGGGCGGTCAGAAGGGGCAGGGCGCGCCGAAGGTCATGCGCGCGCCCGTCCCCGGGTGCTCAAGGGTGATCTCGGCCGCGTGCAGCATCAGGCGCGGATGGTCCTGCGCCCCCTCGCCGGCATAGAGCGTGTCGCCCAGAATCGGGTGCCCGAGCGCCGCCATGTGCACCCGGAGCTGGTGGCTGCGTCCGGTCAGCGGCCGCAACTCGACCCGCGTTTCGTCCGTCGCACCGCCGATCACGCGCCAGAGCGTACGCGCGGGCCGGCCGTTCACATGATCGACATGCTGGCGCGGGCGGTTCGGCCAATCGACGCAGAGCGGCAGATCGACCTCGCCCGAATCGCCCGCAAGCTGGCCCGCCAGCCGCGCGACATAGGTTTTCTCCACGCTGCGCCCCTCGAACTGGCGCCCGAGGGCCGCCTGCGCGGGATGGGTGCGGGCAAAGACCATGACGCCCGAGGTGTCGCGATCGAGCCGGTGGACCAGCCGGATCCCCGGAAACACACGCCCGAGGCGGCCGATCGCGCTGTCGGCCTTTTCCTCGCCCTTGCCGGGGACGGAATGCAGCCCCGATGGCTTGTCGGCGACAACGATCCAGTCGTCCGCGTGAACCACGCGCGGATCGGGCAGGGCGGGGTCGGGCGTGAAGTGCATCGTCCCCTCCATCCGGGCAACCCCTGCCGCTTACCGAATGGTAAGGGGTCGCGTCTAGTCTCCGAGCCGGTGGTTGGGACGGAGTGTGAGGATGAAGATTACGGTCAGGCAGGAGGGGGCGGCGCTTATCGCGCAGCTAGATGAGGCGCGGCTCGACGCTGCGGTCGCGATCCAGTTCAAGGACCGGATGCGGGAAATCGCGGTCGGGGCGCCGGATCGGGTCATTCTCGATCTCTCGCGGGTGGAATTCCTCGACAGCAGCGGCCTCGGCGCGGTGATCGCGGTGATGAAGATGCTCGGGCCCGAGCGGCGGCTCGAACTCGCCGCCCTCGGCCCGGCGGTGGAGCGTGTCGTGCGCCTCACGCGCATGGATACGGTATTCACGATCCATGCCGCCGTCCCCTGAGCCGCGCCGCTCGCGTCGCCACCGGATCGAGGCCTGCCCCGAGGGGGTGCGCGCAGCCCTCGGCACGATCATGGCCGAGCTCGGCGCGGGCGGCCTTGGCGACGGCGCGCGGCAGGATGCCGAGATCGTGCTGGCCGAGGTGCTCACGAACATCGCGCGCCATGCCTATGGCGGCACGGGCGGGCCGGTGCGGCTTGCGCTGTGGATCCTGCGCGACGGTCAGACCCTGTGCAGCGTCATCGACTGGGGGCGCCCGATGCCCGGCGGCGTGATGCCGCCCGGGACCATGCCCGACCCCCACCGCCGGCCAGAGGGCGGTTTCGGCTGGCCATTGATCCGCCTTCTGTCGGCAGCCGTCAGGTATGACCGGCTCGGAAGGCGCAACAGGCTGCGGCTGCGATTGCGCGGCGCCTGACGCTTGTGCAGGGCACGATGCGCCGTTATGAGCCCGCTTGATCCGATCGACGGGAGGCCCCCATGCGCGATTTCCAGTTCCCCGGCCGCTCGGCCGTCTATGCGACCAACGGGATGTGTGCGACCTCGCACCCCCTTGCCGCGCGCGTCGCTGTCGACGTGCTGGCGCAGGGCGGCAATGCCGCGGATGCGGCCATCGCCGGCGCGGTACTTCTGGGCCTGTGCGAGCCGCAGATGACCGGCCTCGGGGGCGACTGCTTCGTGCTTCTGAAGCCCGCGGGAGAGGAAAAGATCCTTGCGCTGAACGGCTCGGGCCGGGCGCCGGCGGGCCTCGACGCGGCGGATCTGCGCGCCCGCGGGCTTCAGGCCGTGCCACTCGACACTGCGGATGCGGTGACGGTGCCGGGCGCGGTCGATGCGTTCTGCCGCCTCAATGTCCGTTTCGGCCGCTGGGGGATGGACCGCATCCTTGCCCCCGCGATCGGCTATTTCGACGCGGGCGTGCCGGTCGCGCCGCGCGTGCGCTCGGACTGGGTGCGCGACGGCCACCGCCTGCAGGGCGCCGCGCGCCGGCATTTCCTGATCGACGGGGCGGTGCCGGCGCTCGCGCAGCGCTTCGCGGCACCCGGCCAGGCCGAGGTGCTGCGCCGCATCGCGCGCGAGGGGCGCGCGGGCTTCTATGAGGGCGAGGTGGCCGAGGACATGGTCGCAAGCCTGCGCGCCGCGGGCGGCACCCACACGCTCGAGGATTTCGCCGCGACCGAGGCAAGCTGGGGCGAGCCCGTCAGCGGCACCTATGGCGGGGCCGAGATCATCGAGCATCCGCCGAACGGGCAGGGCGCGACCGCGATCCTGATGCTCAACATCCTGTCGCATTTCGATCTGGCGTCGCTCGCGCCCTTCGGGACCGCGCGCGCCCATCTGGAGGCCGAGGCGACGAAACTGGCCTATGACGCGCGCAACCGCATCATCGCCGATCCCGACCACACCACGCGCCTAGCCCACATGATCGCGCCCGAGACGGCCGCGCGCCTTGCCGCGCTGATCGACCCGCGCCGCGCCATGGCCGCCGCCGCGCCGCTGACCGAGGCGATCCACCGCGAGACGATCTACATCACCGTCGTCGACCGCGACCGGATGGCCGTGTCGATGATCTATTCGGTGTTCCACTCCTTCGGGTCGGGCCTCGCCTCGGAGCGCTTCGGGATCAATTTCCAGAACCGCGGCGCGGGCTTCACGCTGGCCGCGGGGCACCCCAACGAGGCCAAGGGCGGTAAGCGGCCCATGCACACGATCATCCCGGGCTTCCTGCGCGAGGGGCGCGACACCATCCCCTTCGGCGTCATGGGCGGGGCCTATCAGCCCTGCGGCCACACCCGCGTCGTCACGAACCTGCGCGACTTCGGCCTCGATCTGCAGGGCGCGCTCGATGCGCCGCGCTGCTTCACCGGGGTCGACGGGATGCAGGTCGAGCGCAGCTATGACCGCGCGGTGATGGCCGAGCTGGCCGAGATGGGCCATGCCGTGCGCGAGGCCGACGAGGCGCTCGGCGGCGCGCAGGCGATCCGCATCTCGGCCGAGGGCCACCTCGAGGGCGCCTCCGACCCCCGCAAGGATGGCTGCGCACTGGGTTACTGAAGGGCCACCGCGATCAGAAGTTGCGCGCAAACCTCAGGCTTGCGCGCAGGCCCCCGGCCCCCCTGGGCAGCGAGACGGCGTAGCCGAGGATGACCTCGCGCCGCCACGTCGCGCCGGGGAACGACCGCAGCGCGATAACGATCGACGCTGCGCCATCGCCCCCGAGCCGTGCATGGATCTGCGGCTGCAGTCCGAACAGCGCCGCGTCCCCCTCGCCCGCCAGCGTGATCTCGACCCCGGCTGCAAGGCCGTCCGCTTCCGTCGGGATGCGCGCAAACTGCGGTCGCGCCTCGATCCACTCCTCATCCCGGGGTCGCGTCGCCGTGAGGTCAAGGCGGGGTGGCATGGGGGAGAACGGCCGTGGTTCGGTTGCGACCCCGGGCAGGAACGCACCTCGTGCCGGATCGGCCGGGCCCTGCGCAACACCCGCTGCCGGTGCGTTTGCCGCGACCAGCGCTGCGGCCATGAGGGGCAAGAACAGGCGAGCCATCGCAGCGCACCGTCGGCGGGCGATCGGGCGATCGCGTGATGGCCGATGATGCGGCGCAACCACCGGGGGCGGCAGTGGAGACTGTCACGCGGTGGCGCGGGATTCGCGCGGCCGCTCATGATCTGACGGAGGTCCGTGGTGGGTGATGAGGGATTCGAACCCCCGGCATCTTCGATGTGAACGAAGCGCTCTACCACTGAGCTAATCACCCGCGGAGGTTCTGTTAGCGCCGCCGCCGTCCCGATGCAAGCGGCTTGGGGGCACGCGCCCGGCCTTGGTGGGGGCCGGGCGCGGCGGGTCTCAGTGCGTCGTCTGGCCGGCCTCTTCGGTCGGGCGACGGGCACGCGCGAGGGCCGCAGCCTCTTCGGCCGCCTCGTCCCATTCGATCGGCTCGGGCTTGCGCACGAGCGCGCGCGCCAGAACGTCGCGGACATGCGAGACGGGAATGATCGTCAGCCCCGCCTTCACGTTGTCGGGGATCTCGGGCAGGTCCTTGGCGTTCTCCTCGGGGATAAGGACGGTCGTGATCCCACCCCGGAGCGCTGCGAGCAGCTTCTCCTTCAGGCCGCCGATCGCCAGCACGTTCCCCCGCAGCGTGACCTCGCCCGTCATGGCGATGTCCTTGCGCACCGGGATCTGCGTCAGAACCGACACGATCGCCGTCACCATCGCGATGCCGGCCGAGGGGCCGTCCTTGGGCGTCGCGCCCTCGGGGACGTGGACGTGGATGTCCATCGTCTCGAAGCGCGGCGGGCGGACCCCGATCTCGGGCGCGATGGCGCGCACGAAGCTCGAGGCCGCGTCGATCGATTCCTTCATCACCTCGCCCAGCTTGCCCGTCGTCTTCATCCGCCCCTTGCCGGGAAGCCGCAGCGCCTCGATCTGCAGGAGGTCGCCCCCGACCGAGGTCCAGGCAAGCCCCGTCACGACGCCCACCTGATCGTCCTTCTCGGCCAGACCATAGCGGAAGCGCTTGACGCCGAGCATGGTTTCGAGCCGCTCGGGCGTGACCTCGAGCGTCTTTTCCTTGCCCTTCACGATCTCGGTCACCGCCTTGCGGGCAAGTTTCGCGATCTCGCGCTCAAGGTTGCGGACCCCCGCCTCGCGGGTATAGCTGCGGATGACTTCGGTCAGCGCCGCGTCCGTGATCGCGAATTCGCCCTTCTTCAGCCCGTGGTTCTGGATCTGCTTGGGGATGAGGTGGCCGCGCGCGATCCCGCGCTTCTCATCCTCGGTATAGCCTGCAAGCGGGATGATCTCCATCCGGTCCAAGAGCGGCGAGGGCATGTTGTAGCTGTTCGCGGTCGTGACGAACATCACGTTCGAGAGGTCGTATTCCACCTCGAGGTAATGATCGACGAAGGTCGCGTTCTGTTCGGGGTCGAGCACCTCGAGCATGGCAGACGCCGGATCGCCGCGGAAGTCCTGCCCCATCTTGTCGATCTCGTCGAGCAGGATGAGCGGGTTCGTCGTCTTGGCCTTCTTCAGCGACTGGATGATCTTGCCGGGCATCGAGCCGATGTAGGTCCGCCGATGGCCGCGGATCTCGGATTCGTCCCGCACGCCGCCGAGCGAGATGCGGATGAACTCGCGCCCCGTCGCCTTGGCGAGGCTGCGCCCGAGCGAGGTCTTGCCGACACCCGGCGGCCCCACGAGGCACAGGATCGGCCCCTTGAGCTTGGCCGAACGTGCCTGCACCGCGAGGTATTCGACGATCCGCTCCTTGACCTTCTCGAGCCCGAAGTGGTCGGCATCGAGCACCTTCTGCGCCTCGGCCAGATCCTTCTTGACGCGGCTCTTGATCCCCCACGGCAGCGAGAGCATCCAGTCGAGGTAATTGCGCACGACCGTCGCCTCGGCCGACATCGGCGACATCGACTTGAGCTTGCGCAGCTCCGCCTCGGCCTTGTCGCGGGCCTCCTTCGAGAGCTTCACGGCCTTGATGCGCTTCTCGAGCTCGGCGACCTCGCTCTGGCCTTCCTCGCCGTCGCCCAGCTCGCGCTGGATCGCCTTCATCTGCTCGTTGAGGTAGTATTCGCGCTGGGTCCGCTCCATCTGGCTCTTGACGCGGTTCTTGATCTTCTTCTCGACCTGCATGACCGACATCTCGGCCTGCATGTGGCCATAGACGGCCTCAAGCCGCTCGGCGACGCTCAGCGTCTCGAGGATCTTCTGCTTGTCCGCGACCTTGAGGCCGAGATGCCCCGCCACGAGGTCAGAAAGCCGGGCAGGCTCGGTCGTCTCGGCCACGGCCGCGAGGGCTTCCTCGGGGATGTTCTTGCGGATCTTGGCATAGCGCTCGAACTCCTCGCCGACCGAGCGCAGCAGCGCCGCGACGGTCGCCTCGTCGCCCGGCACCTCGGTCAGGGTCGCGGCCTCGGCCTCGAAATAGGCATGGTTGGGCAGGAAGCGCGAGATGCGCACCCGCTCGCGCCCCTCGACCAGGACCTTCACGGTGCCGTCGGGCAGCTTGAGCAGTTGCAGCACGTTCGCGAGCACCCCGACGCGGTGGATGCCGGTTTCGTCGGGGTCGTCGGCGGTGGCGTCGATCTGCGCCGCGAGCAGGATCTGGCGGTCATCCGCCATCACCGCCTCGAGCGCGCGCACCGACTTCTCGCGGCCGACGAAGAGCGGCACGATCATGTGCGGAAAGACGACGATGTCGCGCAGCGGCAGGACAGGGTAGCTCGGGGGGAAGGATGTGGGCATCTGGGATCCGTGTCAGGGCGTGGGGCGAGGGGCGGAATGCCGGTCGCCGGCCCGGTCTGTCGACAATCTGGCCCCTCGCGGGGCGGTTTTCAAGCGCCTCACCAAATCCCGAGGAACGACTGCGTGATGAGACGCGCACGCACGCGCGCA